>Ga0209343_10000100_pt1 | contig 104705 bp, 95 predicted proteins | sample RifCSPlowO2_02_FD_184026 | JGI IMG/M metagenome (GOLD analysis project Ga0209343, IMG submission 184026) | Groundwater microbial communities from Rifle, Colorado - Rifle CSP2_plank lowO2_0.2 (SPAdes) (version 2) | ecosystem: Environmental > Aquatic > Deep subsurface > Groundwater | place... | reverse complement strand
CTTGCGCCACTATATAGAGTTTCCCCCATATCGTGCGACTTGCATGCCTCATCCACGCCGTCAGCATTCGATCTGAACCAAGATCAAATTCTCAGAAAAAATTACATTTGACTAGTAGAATGCACTTCGTGCACCTACACAAGCTTAAGTTCTTAATCTAAATACTCTTCTCTTTTTCCACTGTCAAAATAACCTAAGCAGTCTTTGCTGCTCTTTTCTCTTTCGTCTTAGCTGAAAAAGAACACCACCTAACATACATAACAAGAAGAATTTCTTGCAATCATTTTTAAAATATACACCTCATTTCTCCATGAAGCGGGTGCCGAGAATTCTGAATGAATCTAAAAAACGATCCTTTTTTTTTGCATCTGCCGTTTCGACCTTCAGATGATAAAGAAATTGATCCGTTTGTATGTATTTGCTGTATATCGGAAATGATTCGAAAGTCGGCTGTTTAGCTGCGTCAAAGTACCTAAAATCGTCTGATAAAGCTGGAGGTTTTATGACGACTAACTGGAAAATGGACGCCCCCTCTCTGGCAGAAATTTCCATCTGTCCTAAATCATTTGTCTTATACGTAGGATCTTCGGGAAGACGGAGCATAATAGTCTCCCCCTCTATTTTTTTAACAAAAAGAACCCAACCGGAAGCCACTTCCTCAACTTGCTGAGCGTCTATTACTGGCGGAGGATCCACAGCATACCAACCATTCTCATCTGAAAAAAGAGGCACCGCAGCTACCAAAAGACAACGAAATAAATTATCAAATAGCAACATTTTAATTAAATTTCAGTTATAAATATTAAGAATAGTAACAAAACAGAAAATTGAAGTGAAATAAAAAAAGTATTAGACAAAATCCAGCTGAAGAAATTTCACAGAAGGGGTATACTCGACTTTGTACATTTTTTGAACTCAGGGTTTGATGATTTGGAAGATGCCAGTTACTGTAGAAGAGATCAACCATCGATGTAAAAACACTCTTTGCGACCATTTGGGCATTGAGTTTATCGAAGTGGGAGAAACGTTCATGCGAGCAAAGATGCCCGTCGATAAGCGCACGCATCAACCCATGGGGATCGTCCACGGAGGCGCCACGGCTGCTTTAGCAGAAACGGTGGGATCGGCGGCAGCAAACTACTGCGTAACGGATGAAAAAATATGTGTAGGGATCGATTTGAATATCAATCATATCAGAACCGTCAAATCGGGATTCGTAATAGGAACAGCAACACCCCTTCACCTCGGAAAGAGCACGCAAGTTTGGGAAATTAAGATTGAAAACGAAGCCAAGCAGCTGATCTCAGCTGCCCGGCTAACACTACTTGTGATTAATAGCGATTGAAAGGTCTTTCGGCACGAAATCCGCCACCTTCACGGCCACCTTCACGACCCCCCTCACGGCGAGGACGTCTGTCTCCAGCAGATGATGCTGGGCGGCTTGTTTGCTCAGAGCGAGCCCAATCGATCACGAGGGATTTTCCTTGAAACGGCTGTCCGCTCAAAGCGTCCTTCGCTTTTCCAGCTTCATCAGCTGTAGCCATGCGGACAAAAGCAAATCCTCGAGATCTTCCTGAAAAACGATCCATGATGATTTTTACTTCCTGCACTTCTCCATAACTTCCAAATAATTCGCGAACTTGATCTTCACTCGCGTCAAAGTTGAGGTTTCCAACATAAAGTTTCTGATTTTGTTGATTCATTGAGTAAACTCCAATAAAAAAAGAATCGATGTACTACGTCCAAATTTTCAGGAAGATTTTCTGGAAAAGTGAGACCAAGACAAGATTCTGGGCTAATGTTCAAAATATCCCTTACAAAACTTGCCCGTTGCCCGTTTTGCTTAAGATGCTGTTAATTTTACAGGATCTGCGAAATGGTGTCAAAATGCTTTTCATTTGTGCGTCAAAAATTGGTATAATCCTTGTTTATGGATAAATGGGAAGAGTTAATGACCCGCATGCTCAAACTGGGATTACAGGAGGGTGATCTCATTGAAAAATTTATTTTAGGGACAGGTAAAGGGGGGCAGAAGATCAATAAAACGAGTAACTGCGTCTATTTAAAGCACCTCCCCACCGGTATAGAGATCAAATGCCAAAAAACTCGTTCCCAAAAGCTGAACAGGCTTTATGCCAGGCGGGCGCTCTGTGAAGAAGTAGAAATGGGGTTGTTACAAGAGAAAAGCGAAAGACAGCAAAAAGTCGAAAAAATTCGCCGTCAGAAAAAAAAAAGGTCCAAACGGGCTCAAGAAAAAATTCTTTCTCAAAAAAAGTCTCTCTCCGAAAAAAAACAGCTAAGAAAACCCCCCTCTTTTGATTAAGGGGTCAATCGGGTATGATGCTTCACATGGAATACTCGCTCCCTAAGAACATGACTGTTCTTGAAGCTCTACACAAGATGTATCCCGATAGCTCTAAAAGGACATTAAAAAATTGGCTTGGGCTCGGGAGATTTACCATTGACGGTTCCCCCTTGGATCGAGGGAACATCTCCTTAGTGAAAGGACAAATCCTTCGGTCGATGCAAACATTTAAGCCTCCCAAAATCCCCGGCATCAAAATTCTTTATGAAGACCGATTCATGATTCTTATCGATAAGCCGATCGGGCTTCTCAGCGTACCCCTCGATGAACCAGATGGTAAAAACGATGCTTTAACCCTTTTACGCAAAACTTTTGGTACGGATCAGATTTTCGCAGTCCATCGCATTGATCGAGAAACTTCGGGCATCCTACTCTTTGCAAGAGGAAAAGAATCAGAAAAAGCGTTTGATCAGCTATTCGAGAAACACGACATTCAAAGAGAATACTTTGCAATCGTTGAAGGAAGGCTGAAAGAAAACAAGGGGACATGGCAATGTCCCTTACTCGAGCTCCCTTCTTTTCGTGTCATTCACTCTCCTGATGGGAAAATGGCCATTACACACTTTGAAGTCATCCGACGATCCAATAAATATACGTACCTAAAACTTCATCTAGAGACTGGCAAAAAGCATCAGATTCGGGTCCACGCCCAAATGGCGTCTCATCCTATTTTAGGAGACGCCCGTTACGGTTCGTCGGAAAACCCGATTAAAAGATTGTGCCTTCACGCCTGTAAGCTGGGCTTCAAACACCCCTTTACGAACAAATACATGGAGTTTTGCTCCGTCCTACCAAACTCTTTCCTCGCTCTTGGGGGCCGAGGCGGCTCTAAGGGACTGTAAAACCATTTCATCGCGCCAAATCAACCAAAAGTCGAGTTGTCAAATTCTCCCGCTTTGCATATAATTAGTTTTTGAGGTACCTTCCTTGCAATTATCAGATTTTGCCAATCATTTTATTGGACTGCTCGTCATTGCCAATCCCTTGTCAGCCCTTCCAGCTGTACTGAGAATTACCCGTAACCAAACTCTCCAAGAGAAACGCCATACAGGACTCGTCTCTACATTTACTGCTGTAATTATTATGCTCATCGTGACATGGGTCGGCTCTCCCTTACTGTTTATTTTGGGGATTCAGCTCCCTTCCTTCCAAGTCGCCGGTGGGGTTATTCTATTTATGATTGCCCTTTCTATGCTCAATGCTGAAGAGAGTTCTATTAAGCACAACCCTGAAGAAGTGAAGGACAAGGGTGATTTCGGTGCTGTTGTCCCTTTAGCCATCCCCATCATCGCAGGACCTGGAGCCATTAGTACTCTCATTGTCAGCGTGAGTCAGTATCCTGGTTTGCTAAACCAACTTTTTATCAGTATTTCTGCCATCCTGGTCTGCATCTGCATGGGAATCTTGCTCTTTTTTGCTGTGAGCCTAGAAAAGCTTTTTGGCAAATCGGGGATTAACATCATCAATCGGCTCGGAGGATTGATCCTAGCGGCCATTTCCATTGAAATGTTAGCGAATGGGGTCATCGGCCTCTTTCCGATCTTAAAAGGATAGTTCGACAGGCGCTTGAAATTCCAACTCAAAGTGAATAGGACCCATCATCCGCTCTTCTCTTCCCCCATACTTTAAGAGAACCTTCATCGCATAATGTTCAGTACGCAGCCAATAGCCATCCCCTACACGGGTAATCTCTTGAATCACCTCTGCACTTCCTAAGGACTGATAGAGACGTGCGTCCGACAGAAGAGCTTGTAGCTCGCGAATCGACTGCGCAAGGGGCGGAAGAAGAGAAAATCCGGTCGCAGCAAACAATATAAACAACCATTTCATAGGGTAAAATGTAGCGAAAAGTTTTATTCTTGAAAATTCTTAAATTTTTTTTTACATTGTGTTCAACTTTGTACTCTAGACCTCTTGCAGAACCCGCGTGATGCAAGAGGTCTACTTAAAAAAGGCTTGCTATGAAGTGGATCTTTCAAATTGCCGTAATCCTTATGATCCCGTTCACACTATCCAGCAAACAATTAGAGTGTCTGTGTCGCTGTAACGATCCTTGCTATATTCCTGATGGAGAGCCTGATCTTTTTAGGCGCTGCGATCAAATTTATTCGGGTCATGTAGAGCTGCTATACTGGACCGCCTCTGAGAGTGCCCTGGACTACGCTCTGAAAATGAGAGCAGATGCATGGGGTCCCACTCCCTCGTTTGCACAAGGAAGGTTTGAAAATGCCACATATGGCATGGATCTGGGATTCCGTCTTGGATTCCTGTATTTCCGAGCCCCCCACTATTGGGAAATGCGCTGGCAATACACCCGAATGACGAATCGCGGAACGGATCATTCGAGTAAACCCTCCGGTGCTCAGCAATTTTTGACAGGAACGTGGCCACAGATCATGAACCAGCCCTTGGCGGCAGTGAAAAGTTCCATTCATCTCAACTACAATGTCTTTGACTGGTTGGTCGATCGGGTTTTTTTCCCCAACCCACATTTAAGGCTTCGGGTTCTTGGCGGCAGCTGCGTTGTTTGGATGGACCAAGACTGGAAAGTACGATATTCTGACTCCACTCCGAATACAACCACCATTCGCAATCGATGGCACTTTGTAGGCGCAGGCCTGAAAAGCGGCTCGATTTTCGATTGGTATTGGACAGGAGACTTATACATGACTGCTGCTGGCAGTTTTGGCGTATTGGTAGGAAGTTACTCCAACCATGCAAAACAAACAACAAGCTTTCAGCCAACAATCAATGATAATCCCAACGTTCCTCTTCGCAATCTTTCCTATCACGACACCAGGGCTGCCGTTACTCTTCAAATGCTTTTAGGTCCTTCCTATCAGAAAAATTTTACTAAAAATCGTGTGGAAATGTTTGCAGGTTTTGAAGTGACGACTTGGTATAACTTGCACGAGGTCTATCGATCCACCGCAGGGGCCCCGCAAGAGGCCAAAGAGACTTGGATTAACTCCAGCATACTGGCGCTGTATGGCCTGACTACAAGAGTTACCGTGGATTTCTAGGAAAAGCTGAAAAGGCTCCATAGGGATGAATGAGGAGAGCCTCTTCTACCTGACCTTCTTTGTTTAATACAAAACGCACAGTGGATCCCATCATGGATTTGACGGTAAATTCATTGTTTCCCGAGGGGATCAATTCATAGTGTGGCTGGCCAGGTATAAGGGCCATTAGAGTGTTGTCTCTTACGACAATTTCCACAGTGTACCCATAGACCTCATAGATTCCTGTGAATTTTTTTAGATGAGCAACCGTTGAAAGACGCTCTATAGGTCTTCGTACAAAATGAATGTCGTCCGCACAAGGTTCAAACGGCACTCTTAACTCGCCAATATCCCCTAGGGGGTTATTACAAAAAGTGAATTTTGCCCCTTCAAAAGAAACAATCATATCCTGCATCTCCTTAGCTACTCTGAACACATCGTAGTGCCAGTGCTCCAAGATGAAAATCAAATCATTGTAAGTCACCTGAAGTTTGTCATCGATGACTTCAATGGCTAGCTTCCCGTATCCTTGATTTTCATAGACGCCCGCATAGTCTTCTAAATGATGCGATGGGTTCGTGCCTTGCTTGCGCGAGAGACTATCTTGAATTTTACACTCTTTGGCGCTTTCTTTATTCTTACGTATATTTTCCAATCCACCCTGCATCCACTCGATTGTAGTTAGCGCGAGCAACCGATCGATGATCTCTAAAGAGAGATAGCGCGGAAGAGAGGTCATATTTTTATTTGCCAGAATAACTACGCCAATATTTTCTGAAGGTAATAGCCCCACAACGGAAGTAAATCCATCTGACACGCCATCATGACTAACAAAATAATGTCCTCTATAAGAAAGAACGCCCCACCCCATGGCATAGGCATAAAGTAGACTTTCGTTAGTTTCTGGAACTCCAGGAATGATCACCTGAGGCGCCTGAATCTCTTGCAAAGTCACAGGACTAATCAGAAGCTGGCCTCTCCATAACCCTCCGCTGAGCTGTAACTGCAGCCAGCTGAGCATATCGATAACATTGGAATTAATTGCGCCAGCAGGACCAATTAGGGAAAGATTGCGAAAGGGCATTTTTTTTAACTGATCATTTTTCTCAAGATAAGGAAAAGCATAATTATTTTGATTTTTTGTCTCCTCAATAGAAAAGTTGGTATGTTTCATTTCTAGGGGAAGAAAGATTCTTTCCTTCACTAGTTCTTCCCAAGACCTTTCTGAAGCCTCTTCCATGGCAAGTCCTGCTAAAAAGTACATCAGATTTCCATACTGATATCGCTCTCGGATCTCGAGAGACGGCTGCAAATAACGAATGCGTCTGAGCATTTCTTTTTTTGACATTTTGGAGTTATACCAAAAAAACTCGTGTCTCGGCATGCCAGAACGGTGTGTCAATAGATCTCGAATGGTCAAATTCGTCGTGGCATATTGATCCCATAGGCGAAATTCAGGCAGCACGTCAATAACCGATGCATCCCAATGCAAAAGCCCTTCATCCACCAAAGTTCCCATAACAAAAGTAGTAAAAGCCTTGGTACAAGAACCGATTGCAAAAAGAGTCTCTTCAGTCACAGGCATGCAACTTTCCAAATCGCGATACCCAAAACCTTTTGCATAAACAACGTGTCCGTCCACAGTTACGCCAACGGCAAGCCCAGGAACCTCATAATCCCTGAGAGCTCTTTCAATGTTGGCATCAAAACTCTCCAACATTTCTTTAGCTCGTTGCGCTTTAGGAGAACAGGCATCAGCCCAATCAAAAAGACCAGCACTCAAAAAAAATGGAAAAAGAAAAACGATCACATACCCTTTAAACACGGATGCCCCATCATTTGCGTTGTAGGCAAGACATTCTACCGACATCAAAAAATATTGACAACTTCAAATTTTGATTCTCCGAGATTCAGCCTTTACATTTAGCCTTCTTTTTCTCTATAATTCCCACGAATGAAAAAAAATCGCTTAGTTATATCAACAGGTCTTGCGCTATTTTCGATGTTTTTCGGCTCAGGGAATCTTGTATTTCCTCTAGTGGTCGGAAAAACTAGCCAGGGGCACTTTAACCTAGGAGCTCTCGGTATTTTTCTAACAGGCGTTCTCGTTCCTTTCCTAGGTGTTTTGGCCATGTGTCTGTTCAATGGATGCACCAAAACTTTTTTTGGAAGAATGGGCCGACCTGCAGTCTTTTGGTTTCCCCTCATCGCTCTATCTTTGATGGGACCTTTTGGAGTACTGGCCCGGTGCATTACGGTTGCCCATGCGGCTTTCAAGCTCTTGGTTCCTGGGACATCGCTTTGGGTTTTTAGCATCGCCTCATGCCTTGCCATTTTTTGTTGCACGATTCAGAAAAGCCGTATCGTCCCCATCCTGGGAACGATTCTCACCCCAATTCTACTCGTAGCTCTTGCCTGTATTGCTATCTTCGGCCTTAGCTCCACGAACTTGCCTCCTCCAATCGATGCGGAAGCTTGGGGGAGTTTTAAAAATGGGATCTTTCAGGGATATCAAACAATGGATCTTCTTGCCGCCTTCTTTTTTTCCGTTTTTGTCATTCGACATTTGAGAGAAAAACAAGAGGGACAAAAAACCGCACTTCTCCCCGTGTTCTTCAAAGCTTCCCTAATCGGCGCAGGACTCTTATCTGTCATCTATTATGTACTGGTTCTCTTAGGGGCCATGTATGCCACAGAACTAGCCCAAATCCTTCCAGAAGACATGCTTGCCTACGTCGCTCAACGCTCGATCGGCCCGCTGGCTGCGCCAATTGTTTGTTGCGCCGTTGTTTTCGCATGTCTGACCACAAGTATTGTTCTGGCATCCCTTTTTGCAGACTTTTTGAAAAAAGAGATTGCGAAGGAAAAAATTTCTAACTGGGCAGCTTTAACCATCACTCTCATCATCACACTTTTTATATCGACGCTCGAGTTTTCAGGAATCGCACGCATATTAGGACCCATTCTGGAAGTGATTTATCCAGCGTTAATCGTTCTCACCGTGTTAAGCATTTTGCACAAACTCTGGGGATGGACCTCTCTTCGCACCCCGATTTTTATTGCATTCATTCTAAAACTCGCCTCACCCTGGCTTGCCCGCCTATGAATTGTCCTTGTGGAAACTCTCAACAATCCTATGAAACATGTTGTAAAAAATTTCATGAAGGAACACCCCCCTCAACAGCCATTGAGCTCATGCGATCCCGTTACTCAGCCTATGCTTTAAAAAACGCTGATTACATTATGGATACGACGCATCCAAAGAGTCCTTATTTCGAAAAAAAACGAACACGCTGGAAGCATGCCATTCTTATGTTTTGCAACCAAAATACTTTTAACCAGTTAGAGATCTTGGACTACGGAGAAAATTGGGTGCACTTTAAGGCCTACGTAAGTGACTTCGTTCTTAACGAAAAGAGCACCTTTGAAAAAATCAACCAACGATGGTTCTATCTCAAAGGCGAATTATCCCAAAAAGCGACGAACCCTGGGTGATATAGTCGTTTAAAATTTTAACGACTATAAGAGATCTAATATTCGTCATCCTCTTCTTCGACCACCCCCCATTCTTCGATCAAATAGGCGACGAGCAGTTGGTTTTTCCCTTTAAAGCCTGGACTAGAAGGGACGAAGAGACTCCAAATTGGAGTGAAATCGAACTGGCTGAGTGCCAATGAAAGCTTGGCAAAACTGCATTTCAATCGGGTGGATCATTTTTTCCCCTTCTTGCTAACCTTCTTTTTTTTGACAGTTTTTGTTTTTTTCTGTTTTTTAGAAGACTTTGTTTTTTTTACTGTTTTCATATTATTGCATCCTGTTTGTTATTACATGATTAATTATAATAAAATGATGTATATTTATTCAAATAAAAAGAAAGGAAAACCGCCACTAAATATATAACTATTTAATACTCAATGAATTATACCGAACGTGATCCTTGAATCACGTTCAGTATATGGAGATCTAGAGGCCTAGATGTTCTTTAAAAAAGTCGACCACAAACTGCCCTACTTCTTGATGAACGCTCAAGCGATCGCGCTGAATAATCTCTGACTGAATTTCATCGCGAATCACACCTTTCCCTTGTTCTGAGACTCGATTTAAAAAAACATAATGAGAAACGGTATCTTTCAAGATTTTCAGCCTGGCGTGATTAAGATATTGAATCACAGGGTAGGCATGTTCTTTGAAAGGGAGAACTTCATCCCCTTCAGAGGTCACAAGAGCAATAGGCATTGTGATGCTCTTGAGGCTTTGCGGAGGGAAAATATAGGCTGCTGGCGAGAGGAGCACCATGGCTTTAATGCGGCGATCATAGAAGCTGGCATACCCCTCTTTAAAGTCCAAGCTCTCAACCATGGCATCATCAATTTCTGGAATAGATCCTTGGATTTTTTTTGCAATGGCCTGGAGGTTCTGGGCCCTAGCCCCAGCTAGAGCAAGACCTGTCATCCCTCCCAAGGAGTAGCCGATAAAGCCCACACGCCTGCGATCGATTTTCTTTTTAAAAAAAGGCTCTTTTAAAAGTTTCGAAATAGCGAAACTCACATCCTTAGTACGATCCCAAAAACGAAGGGAAAGGAGCGGGTTATAAGAGCGCCACGAATTCCCGTAATGTTCAACGGAGGCAACAACATATCCTTGGCCAACGAGATGCTCAACCAACCAGCTTCTATCACGGCGATCCCCCCCGTGCCCATGAGACATTACAATTAAAGCGTGCCGTCCCTCCGAAGGGCTTACATCCCGAATTTCTTTCGGGTGGATCCAAACGGAATCTTCGGGAGAGTCGAAAGGACCTGTTTGCTGGGTTGGATACCAAACCTCCACTACAACCGGGCGCCCCCCCCTTTGTATATCTTCAAATTGCAACGTGCGAACTCCTATTTGCTCCAGCCCACTAACCGGTTTGGACATCGCCTGGAGAGAACTCACCACGAGAAAAAAAATAGCCAAATAACGCATACGAAAGAAGACTAACAAAATATTGATACTCTTTGCAAGAGACAGAAAAAGGACCGGCAGTTTACTTCAGGATAAATAGTCTTGAAAAAACCGAATCGTCTTTTCAACCCATTCCACGGATGCTTTGGCATTCTCCTTCGGACTTCCACCAAACACAAACCAACGATTCATGATTGCATGCAACCCAATTTCTCCTTTTGATGGAGCATGCCCAACATGTTCATAGCTTAGATGAAAAAAAGGAATGGAAGAACCGTACTTTCGGAGTCTCTCAACGATCTGATCAGCAAAAAGTTTTGAGGGCCACATTTGATCATCTCCCGCCGAGATCAAAAGAAGAGGTGAGCGGAGTTTTTCTACTGGAATACTAGCTCTTTCAAAAGCCTCTCGATCCTGCATAGCCTTTAAAAAGCAAGGTGTGGCTAAAATCGCACTGTCCCGACACTCTCCCATTGTTTTTTGCGTATATTTAAACGGGGCGCTCGGCAAAATAGGTTGATTGCGATAGGTCCAAGCCACCCCGCCTTCACGATCAAGGGTTCCGAATACTACACTCGAAGGGACATGTGCAGCAATCGCATCAATTTGGTTAGGAAAAAGAGTCCCCAAAATAAGCGCAAGCTCTGCTCCCCGCGAACCTCCCCAGAGGGCGATTTTTTCAATGCCCGACTCCTCTTTAACCCTTTGAATAGCCCGTTCGAAGTACTCCAGGGGCACTGATTCCAGCCGGGGGGGGAGGGGGTCCGTAGCAAAATAGGCTAAAGCTAAGCTCAAAAAACCGCATGAGGCCAATGCACAAGCAGGTTGATCGGAGAGCACCCCGCTAGACCCTCCGAGATAAATCACTGCGGCCTTCGGACGTCCTTGTCGAAAAAACGTTCCAACCAGTCCATTTTCTCTAAGGGGGATGCGTTCCATCATTCATCAACCTCTAAAGAGCCAGCGACTCCCCCAGCCTCAAGTATAGTTCCTCTACTAGACATCTTGCGTAACCTGAAGAAATCGCCCGGCTTGCGGCGGCTTTACATTTTATCCGCTCAAGCCCTTCGGGTTTGCCTTGTTAATAGTTGACCACTATTAACTTCGGCAAAAGCGCATAAATTGTTTTGCCGGCGCTAAGCCATTCTTGCCGAGATTCGCTCGGCATTTCTTCAGGTTACGCAAGATGTCTACTTTCTCTCCAACACGAATAGCAGTGTAAGCTAAAAAAATATTTTTCTCAAAAGCTAAATTAGCTTGCATAGTTTTGTATTTTCGCTACAATTTCCCGCATGTTCAATTTTTTCCTACTATTTAGCCTCTTTCTACCTGTAGAAGACCCTCTCTTGAACCAAACAATCCCTACATTGTGCCCTTGCTCCATTCATAGTGAAGAAGTACAAAATTCGATCGACACAATGCTAAAAATGGCACTAGACCACATTCCTCGTAGAGATCCCCGTAAAATGGTCATCGCTGGGCTTGCAGCGCCTCAAATTGGTATTGCTAAAAGAATCATTGTCATCGATGAGGCTGCACCGGGCGCCTTAGCTAAGATCACAGTCATGATCAACCCGGAAATTCTTTGGCAATCGGAAGAACGGCAGTACGATCAAGAAAGCTGTGACTCTACTTCAAAATTCATAGGAATTGTCCCAAGATCAACATCTATTTTCGTAAAATATTATGATCGCGAGGGCAATATTTTTACCGTGGAGCATAGCGGATACGCAGCTCGGGTTATTCAACACGAAGTGGATCATCTGAACGGCATTCGGTTTCCCGAACGGATCGGGGAGCAAGGGGTGCTTCATTGGGTGGAAGAAGGGGACATCCCAGAGTATGGTTTAAACTGGCAGAATTGGCCTTCTTGCAGTTGGGATGATTGGCTGGAGGTTCGTGATGGGTGCCGCTAGGAAAATCTCAAGGCTCTTTTAGACCATGAGGGCCATTTTTCTTCTTTTCTCTATCTCCTTTCTTGTCGCAGTTGAATATGACTGTATTATCATCGGAACGAGCCCCTTTTCCCTTTTTGAGGCGCTGTATCAGTACCACTCAGGTAAAACAGTATTGATCCTGGAAGAATCGGAAGATTGCGGTGGCGCATGGAAGTCTATTAATATTTGCGGCATTCCCAATGCAGATCTCGGATGTCATCAGGTGGGTAAAGACAAGTCTCTTAAAACATTTTTAGAAGAATATGCAGGGTGCCAAATCATCTCTTTAGATACCCCTGAACTATCCTTTGAAGAAAATCAGGGACCGAATGGCTGGTATTTCTCTCAAGGCTGTCATGAACTCATCGATCATCTCTTGGAGTTGATTCGAGAGACTGCTATCGAACTGCATAATGGAGAAAAAGCGGAAACTTTCTTTATCGATCCTTCCAACCACATAGCTGTCCAAACAAAAAACCACATCTATTATTCCAAAAAGCTGATTCTTACCCCGATGTGTTCTCTCTCTGGTAATCCTACAAACAGTGCTCCCGTGTATGGGAAAAGTCACTACTATCACTTATACCTGTTGATCTACGATCCAACACCCTTCCGCTTCACATACCGCAGCGGAGTAGCGCAAGGTATGTCTCGCATGATGAATCTCACCTATTTTGTAGGACTCAGTGGTACCAATGAACAACTCATCGCCATTCAAGTGCACAGTGACCAGTACTTGGATAACGCTCAACAGTTTCTCGACTCTTTAAAATCTCATGGACTGGTAGACGAATCGGCACATCTTTTAGATGTAGACGCGTATGTTTATGAATCGGCTACTTTTAACCAAAAGCTTTTGCATTCATGGACAACGGATGCTACCATCGAAATCCTGCAGACCGGTCACATTCAAAACCTCTCTCGATACATCCCAAGATGGAAAGAGATATTAAAACCCTGGTCTAAAGATTAAGTTTGGCAAATTTCACTAGGCTATGAATAATGGCATTATGCAACCAAAGGCTTTAGGCAAATACCGATATTACTCGTTACCAGAGAGGCTCGGAAGAAAATCACGGCTTCCTGTATCCATCCGTATCATGCTTGAATCTCTCATGCGAAACTGCGACGGGAATAAAATCCGGGAAGAGGATGTGGCCCGTCTTGCTCATTACAATGCAGCAAATCCCAGTGAACATGACGTTCCGTTTTGCGTTGCGCGCGTTATCTTGCAAGATTTTACAGGAGTGCCTCTTCTCGTCGATTTAGCCGCGATGCGAGACGCGGTTTCTGACCCTAAAAAAATTGAGCCCGTAGTTCCCGTAGACTTAGTGATCGATCACTCTGTGCAAGTCGATCAGGCGGGCACTTCCGATTCCTTCCTCGTTAATTTAGAGATCGAATTTGCGAGAAACCGGGAACGCTATGAATTTCTGAAGTGGGGCCAAAGCGCTTTTAAAACTTTTAAGGTAGTGCCGCCTGGCATTGGAATCGTGCATCAGGTAAATTTGGAACATATTGCCGACGTCGTCACAGAAAAAGACGGGGTTCTTTATTTTGACACTTTAGTGGGAACAGACTCCCACACAACGATGATCAATGGATTGGGAGTAGTCGGTTGGGGCGTGGGCGGAATTGAGGCGGAAGCTGCGATGCTGGGACAACCCGTTTCGATGCGAACGCCTGAGGTAATCGGCGTGCATTTGTATGGCAAAATGCAAGAGGGGACAACGGCCACTGACTTAACGTTAAGAATCACAGAACTTCTCCGAAAAGAGAGTGTCGTTGGTAAGTTTGTAGAATTTTTTGGAGAAGGTACAGCTTTTTTAAGTCTTGCGGATCGAGCTACCATTGGAAACATGGCGCCCGAATACGGGGCTACGATGGGATTTTTCCCCGTTGATGAAAAAGCGTTAGATTATCTACTTTTAACAGGGCGCGACCCAAATCATGTGCAACGAATCCGGGAGTATTTGGAAGCCCAAGACCTTTTTGGCATCCCCAAAAAGGGTGAGATCGATTATACGCGCGTCATTGAACTGGATCTTGCCTCTTTGCGCCCTTCGGTTGCTGGGCCTAAACGACCGCAAGACCGTATTCAGTTAAGCGACTTAAAAAAGAAATTTCAAGAGCTGTTAGTCGCCCCCACCTCTGATAGAGGATATCAAAAGACCCCGTACGAGCTAAGGCAAACTGCTTACATTCATGAAGATGGTTTTTTTATTGTGGACCAGCCTGCAGAAGATTCTGGTGGTAAGACAGAAGCTGCCGGCGCCAAAAGCATATGGAGCGAAGAAGAGATGGTACTGAATCGCCCTTTTACGCACCCAGTCACTTCACCGAGTTCTCAAGATGCTGTTCCCATCCGAGGGCTTTTAAAGCATGGCTCCATTGTGATCGCCGCTATTACAAGCTGCACGAATACAAGCAATCCATTTGTGATGCTCGGAGCGGGGCTTCTTGCTAAAAAAGCGGTGGAAAAAGGGCTCAAAGTCAATCCCATGGTAAAAACGAGTCTTGCGCCTGGCTCTAGGGTAGTAACAGACTACCTAGATAAAGCAGATCTCCAAAAATACTTGGATGCATTGGGTTTTCAGCTCGTTGCTTATGGCTGTACCACATGCATTGGCAATAGCGGTCCACTCGATACGAGAATTGAAAATCCCCTGAAAGAACACGATCTTATCTGCGCGAGTGTGCTCAGCGGCAACCGCAACTTTGAAGCACGCATCCACAGTGCTGTGAAGGCCAATTTTCTCATGTCCCCTCCCCTTGTTGTAGCCTTCGCGATTGCTGGAACTGTAAATATTGACATGACCCAGGAACCCCTCGGACTGGATAAAGAAGGCAAGCCTGTCTTTTTAAAGGACATTTGGCCATCTAACGAGGAAATTCGATCCGTCATCCACCGCTGTGTCCTCCCTGAAATGTACCAAAAGCGCTATGCAAATATCGCTCGAGACAATCCGGTCTGGGACAAAATTCAGACAAAAAAAAGCGACCGCTATCCTTGGGATGTGAATAGTACCTACATTCGTAAACCTCCATTTTTTGAAAAACGTAAGCCGCCCAGCTTTCAATCTATGCGCCCCCTACTCCTCCTAGGGGATTCTGTGACAACAGACCATATTTCTCCTGCTGGGGCCTTCCACCCCGACACTCCTGCTGGGCAGTATCTGATGGATCATCACATCGACCCGATCCATTTTAATAGTTATGGCAGTAGACGAGGCAACCATGAAGTGATGATGCGCGGCACCTTTGCAAATGTGCGGATCCAGAATTGTATGGCACAAGGCAAAGAGGGGGGTTTTACTGCGCACATGCCGCAGGGCGTCATCATGACTGTTTATGAGGCGGCTGAAAAATATAAAAAAGAGGGCGTCTCCCTCCTAGTCTTTGCGGGCAAGGACTACGGCATGGGTAGCTCTCGCGATTGGGCAGCCAAAGGAGCCGCCCTTTTGGGCGTTCAAGCAATAGTAGCCAAAAGCTTTGAACGTATTCATAGAAGCAACCTCATAGGAATGGGAGTTTTACCTCTCCAATTTAACGAAGAGGACAGTTGGGTAAGCCTTGGCATCTCAGGCAAAGAACTCTTTACCCTTCATTTCGAAGAGATAGCCCCAAGGGGCAAGGCTACTTTAGAGTTTGATTCGAAACGAGTGCCTCTCACGATCTGCATCGAAACCCCCATTGAAGTAAAATATTATAATGAGGGCGGCATTTTACCCTACGTTCTCAAAGAGCTTTGTTAACTCGACCTAAGCTGCTTACGCCAGTTCCCATTTCTGCCATTTTTCGACTAAACACATCTTGCAAAAGCTCCGCCGCAGGAAAAAGCTGGTACCCCTGAATCTTGCCCTGATTCCAGGAAATTGTATCAGAAAAGGGCAATAAAAAATCCTCCTTTGACAAAAATTTACGAACAGGATATACATTCTTAACAAAAACGTCGAATTATTATGGAAATCGTATCTGCTGCAGAGTTTGAAGAGGGCTGGGATCGCTGGTTTTATAATCAATCGGCTCGTTTCGGGGAAGTTCCGTGCCGTATCTTTGAGCACCTCCGCTTTCGTCTAGTTGCTCCTCTTGGAAAATTTGATTGTTATGAAAATACGGTCTCAGAAATTGCTTTTAGAGCCATCGGTGCTGTTGCCGCCTTCTTCGCCCTTTTTACTATTGCCATTCCTGCCGCTTTTGTCTGGGTAGGGTTCAGATCTATTGGATATTTTTTGCAAAAAAATGGATTTACCTACATCAAAGGAACGTCTTCAGAAGTAGAACGCAACGAGAAGGTTACCTGTCTTACGGCCAATATAGGTGGTATAGCGGGTGGTATGACTTATGATCACTGTGGTATTCCTCACTGGAGAGAACGGGTCGAGGCCATTGCACAAAAGATCCTTGAGAGTGATGCTGACGTCATAACGCTTCAAGAGATTTATGACGCGACGTTGATGGAAGAGCTCGTCACGCGGCTAAAAGACCATTATCCACATTTCTTTACCCACCTAGGGAAAAATATCCTAGGTAGCGAAGGCGGAATCTTGATGATGACTAGGTGCCCCGTCCATTCGTTTGCCAACACTCTATTTGACAACAACTCTAGAGAACTGCAGCGATCTTTTGGCACTTTGTTCATCAAGAAAAGCGAAAAAGATGACGCTCCTTCTGCCTTGGTAGTGGGGACACACTGCATCCATACTAACCCTGAAGACGCCAAACAACAGATCAGGCAAATTGTAGCCGTTACCCAGTCCGTGGAGTGTCCGCTAGTCCTCATGGGCGATCTCAACCTCCAGCGAGACGACCCCCAGGAAGGAGGATATCTGAGCACCTTGTTTACGCACAGCTATCAGGGAGATCAGCCTACAGCGACAAACGAACTGCTCGCTCAGTGGAATTCAGAGTGGAATCCAAAGAAACAGGGAACCCCGGGAGAATTTATTGATTATATTTCTCTTCTAAAAAAAACCGCGGGCACCGCGTACTTTGCAAACACCCGGCTCTTCGAAATGTTTAACAACACCTATAACACCAAGACTGCACTCAGCGACCACAATGGGATTATCACAGATCTTTATTACAACTGAAAGTTGCAAAGTCGAGTTGACAGTTTTATCCGTTTTCTTCACAAGCAGGACTTGTGAAGGTCATTTCGTTTTTTACAAAAAACACAATCTACGAAAAGGAAGTGGAGGATCTTGCCGCTTCCTGCCAAGCCTTGAACCTTGATCACTACATTGAAGAGAGGAAAGATTTAGGATCATGGGAGAAGAACTGCGCCCAAAAACCCTTATTCATCTATGAATGCTTGGAAAAATTTCATACCCCCCTTCTTTGGGTCGATGCGGACGCCATTATTTTACAAAAACCCAATCTCCACCTTGGACCTTGTGACTTTGGTCTATATTTTAACACACTGAACCCTAAACATGTAAGATCAGCTACCATTTTCGTTAACCCAACGCAACGCGCCATAAAATTTCTCTGGAAGTGGCATGAGATACTTGTAAAAATCAACCGTACAAGCCTTTCTCAAGATCAACCCATTTTGAATACATTAATTAATCAAGAAATCCTCGATATCGCCCACCTGCCGATCGAATATATGCAGATTTTTGACCGCGACCCAAATCCCCCAGAACAAGCGGTAGTCCTCCATTTTCAAGCATCACGCACTGCTAGAATGGATCCAGCCTTCTGGCGTCATTTAAGCGGCAAAGAACTCAAATTGATGCGTATAAAAATTTCAGAATCTGGAAACGTAATAATATAATAATTTTTTTAAAACATCCATTTTACTCCAATTCAACATTACCATTTTATTGAAATAATACCGACAATATATTACAATTAACGTCTAACAATTTTTATATGGCCATGAATCTGATTTTCGAACCTGCGATTTCAACTTTCCATTGGTTGAAAGAGAAGTCAACATCTACGAGATCTTTTTTCAAAGATCTGGAGCCTTACCATCCGGTGGCGGCTAGCTGTACGATTATTAGTAAAATTTTTTGGAAACAGTATTCTACTCCAAGATTATCAAAAGACATTAAGGAGCTGGAGAAGAGTAGATCTATCTTAACAGTCTTAGCCAAGAAAAAAATCATCGACAAAAAATTATTAGAGAGACATAATAAAAAAATTGACATCTCCAAACATTCGCTCCAACTATCCTGGTTTGATTATCTATCCGGTCTTAGCCTGCTCTATCCCCATCCAGGTGCCAATATATGGAGTTCCATGAATAACTTAACGGGGAAGTGTTTTTCTATTTACCATCATACGATACCACTCGTCTATTCAGGGCTCCAGATGCGCACTGGCGCTGCAACACCATTAGCGTTAAACATCCTGCACGCTTTAGGGGCCTTGCAATCCTTAACAAAAGAGTTAGGGCTTATTCAAGGGAACGATTCTGTATCTCAAACCATCAACGCAGCTTCTTTTACCGCCATGGCCATTGGGTTCGTGATCATGGCACAAGAAAGATTCTTCAGAAAAAATTGAGCCGGTTTAGTACAAAGCACGGTGGTAAGATGCGGCTATGGTCAAGCACAATAAGTAACTGTGCAGATTTTTTATCCTTTGTATTATCCGACTGTTGTCCTGTGATACAGGCATGTTCTTAACCTTAATAAATAGAGCATGAACACGCTGGATCAAGTAAACAGGATAACTTTCAGCATATTTTTTTACATCACACTCAAGAGCCTCAACCGCTTTTTGTATCTTTTGGAAGTCTGCGACAGAATGGCTGACAGATATCATAATTGTCCCTGTTGTTGCAGGAAAATATACAGCAAGAAAATGTTCCTATCAAGATATGAATATGGCGTTTTCTCAGTGAAATACCCGCGGCCTACGTAAAACCAGCATACCGATCAAAAAAAACCCCAAACAACTCCAGTAAGGTTGATAACTCATGGTCGTACAAGAAGCCCCCTCCCCGCACAGTATAGCCATAGAAAGAGAAGGAAAGAGTTGGCTTGCTGATTGATAAAGAGCAAAAAGCCCCCCAAACACAATCAAAGGCAATGAATAAAGAGCCATTTTTTGATCCCCCTTATACCATGCAATTCCCAAAAATAAGGCCAACGGGAACATCCCAATCCTCTGATACCAACAGAGCCTACAAGGCTCCATTTGTAAAACTTCCCCATAATAAAGGCTTCCAAAAAGAGCGATTAAAGCAATCAGCCAAGCTAAGTAAAGTCTCATGGCCCTCCTAAAATTAACTCAATTTGATGCTTCACTGCCTCGAAAGAATAGGTAGAACCCGCATCGCCATTGACATAAAGAGCCGGAGTACGAAACTGAGCCCCCATAAATTGTTGCGCCCAGTCCAAATTTTTATGCAGCTCTTCACTATGACATCCTCGGTCTATACATTCCTGGAGTTTATCCAAGTCAATCCCCCGTAAACGGCGCGCAAACCTCAAAAGATCTGCAGGCTTAGGCTCCCCCTCCATCTCCAAAATACTATACAAATAAGGAAAAAAATTTTGGGTGTTTTGCCGATAGATCTCGCAAGCAGCATTGCCAACCATTTGAGAACCCCGTAAGAAAGCAACCGGAACAATCATCAACCGCACCTGGCCCGAATCGATAAATCCTTTCTGTAATTGTGGAATGAGTTTTTTGCTAAAAATCCTGCAGTTTGTACACTGAAAATCCTCTATTAAAACAACTTCCACCGGCGCATTCGCATTCCCAAACGAAAGAAAGTGGCTTTGGAGTTGAAGCCGACGCTGCGGCTGCGCAAAATGGATGGCGCTTGCCAAGAAAAATACAAAAAAAATCGTCGCAAACGTTGCGAGCGCAAGGGATTTCTTGCCTTCCATAATCTCCCCATACATGAGCTGTTTTTTTTTGAAAAGAGAGAGCTCATTTGAGAACACTTGAATCTTGATACCTCAAGAAGGTATAGTATGACTTGAAATGAGTCTGAACATTGCAACCAAAAATTTATGATGTCGGCGAGCATCGCATTGCTCCTGAAAAAATCGACACCCACGCCTTCTATGTGATCCAAAAGCTGAAAAAAGCAGGCCATACGGCCTACCTCGTAGGAGGAGGAGTACGAGATCTTCTCCTCAACAAGAGCCCCAAAGACTTCGACGTCTCTACCTCCGCAAAACCCGACGAAATCAAGCTCCTCTTCCGAAACGCGATTCTTATTGGAAGACGCTTCCGACTCGCGCATATCCGCTTCGGTAAAAAGGTCATAGAAGTCTCCACTTTCCGCTCCGGCTCTATCGAAGAAGCCGGGCTTATTGTCCGAGATAATGAATGGGGCAATGAAGAACAAGACGTCTTAAGACGTGACTTTACCATTAACGGCCTTTTTTATGATCCTGAAAATCAAAAAGTTATTGATTACGTTGACGGCTATCCCGATATTGAAAAAGGGATTTTAAGGGCTATCGGCCAGCCTGAAGTTCGCTTCACCCAAGACCCAGTACGGATGATTCGCCTGATCAAATTTTGCGCCCGTTTTAATTTTGAAATTCATAAGCCTACCTTTAGTGCTCTTTTAAATTGTAAAGGCGAAATTCTCAAAAGCTCGTCAGCCCGCATTTTCGAGGAGCTTCTTCGTATGCTAGAGTCTGGGGCTTCCCAATCTTTTTTTCACCTCCTGAATGAATATGGTCTATTGAAAGCACTTTCCCCCACTCTCTCTCATTACCTAGCGGCTCGAGATAATGTCGTGCTGCAACTCCTGGGTGTCATCGATGATGAAATGAAAAAAAATCTGGGCAACATCGACCGCTCGATTCTACTCTCAGCCCTTATTTTCCCTCTTTTTGAACAGGCGATCCAGGAAAAAAGCAAGGCACAAGAAAAACCGCTGCATTTAGGTCAGGTTACTGATTGCGCGCATCGCACAATTGATGGAGTCTTCGCCCCATTTTTTAATCTTCCAAGGCGTATGAGAGGGATTATGGGTTTCATTCTTTCCGCACAATACCGTTTTATATCTCTGGATGGGAAACCCCCTCGCAAACTGCGCGCTCCTAAGGATCGCAGCTTTCCCCTAGCCCTTCACCTTTTAAAGCTCCGCTCAGCGATCCATACCGAACTGCTTCCCACTTATACTCTATGGACTGAGGCCTCCTTCCTGTCTCATGAGGACTCGCTAAACAGGAAAAACCTGTCCCAGCAAGAACAGCCAAAAATCAGAAGGCGCCCCCGCCGAAGAAAACTGTGAGGAACCAGTGAAGAATCGATGTAGCGCCCTGCAAGTAGCTAATGATGTAACTCTTTACCACGTGGGGCCAGCTCTAGACCACGGTCCCCTTCCTTCCCTGTTTTATTTCGCTATTTCAGGCCCCGATAGTCTGTGCTTAGATCCCTACAATCAAATCGTCCAATTTTTAGCGGGTCACATGATCCGTATTTTTTCCATGACCCTGCCTGGCCATGAAAATGGCCTGCCTGCAGAAGGAGCCATGAAGATCTGGGCTGAAGATTTCTTAAAAGGCAGAAATTGCATAGAAACGTTTCTCCAAACTCTCGATCAAGCCATCGATTTTGCAATCCGCGAAAAATTTGTAGACCCCACAAAACTGGCCTGCGCAGGCTTATCAAGGGGGGGCTTTATCGCCTCGCATTTGGCAGCTCGTGATACAAGATTTCGCTACCTTCTCTTTTTTTCTCCATTAACTAAACTCTCTGCAATCAAGGAATTTAAGGGACACCCAAATCTTGCACTCGCAAGCCAGCTGGACGTAATCCATCTAGCCGATTCAATCAGCGATCGGCACATCCGCCTCTACATTGGCAATGACGACACCCGGGTAGGGACTCGCCACTGCTTTGACTACGCCATGAAGATCGTTGAAAAAAAAAAGACTCGGTCTGCGCACGTCGAGCTGGTGATCTATCCTTCCATCGGTCAAATGGGCCATGGAACCCCTCCTGAAATTTTTAGCCTCGGAGCGGATTGGATCCGAACCCTACTACTGCAATAGATCTCTTTATTTCAGCAGGAGAGATCAGCGGAGATCTACACGGCTCGAAGCTGATTGAAAAAATCCACGAGATCAACCCCTCTTGTGCCATCGGCGCAGTGGCTGGCCCAAAAATGAGACAGTGTGCCATTCAGGAATTTTTCAAAATGGAAGATCTCCTGGTAATGGGATTCATCGACGTCGTTCAGGCGCTTCCCAGGCTCTATCGACAATTTTTTGCAATCCGAAACCAAATTGTCAGACTCAACCCCAAAGTCGTTGTTTTGATTGACTATCCAGGCCTACATTTAAGACTCGCAAAAAGCCTAAAAAAGCAAGGATTTCTGGGAAAAATCGTCCACTATATTTGCCCTACTGTTTGGGCGTGGAAGAAAAACCGCATCTTTTTCATGGAAACATACCTCGATCATCTACTGACGATTTTTCCTTTCGAGCTAAAATGCTTTGAAAATACCACGCTTTCTGTAGAGTATGTCGGCCATCCACTGGTTCCAACAACCTCCAGATTTCAGCCCTCTGGAAAATTTCAAGGGAAGATTTTAGCTCTTTTTCCCGGCAGTAGAAAAGCGGAAATCGAACGCAACTTGCCCTTGCAGCTCAAAGTTGCCAAAAGACTACAAGCTCTTGATCCTGAACTGCAAATCATTCTTTCAAAATCCCCACTGGATCTAGATATCCCAGGTGTCCAAACAGTCCCCCCAGAAGATAATTACGAACTGATGAGCGCGGCCCTCTTGGCCATCGCCACCTCCGGGACAGTAACGCTTGAACTCGCCTTAATGGGCGTTCCCACCGTTGTCAATTTTGCAATCAGGCCCATGGATTGCTGGATAGCTAAGAACATTTTTCGCATCCATTTACCGTTCTACTGCATCGTCAATATTCTTTTAGAACAGGAGGTGTTTCCTGAGCTCTTTGGACCGCACTTTACAGAAGAAGCGCTATTCTATTGGTCAAAAAAATTCTGGGGCGAAGAATCCGCCAGGAAGCACGCTAAAAACCTATGTAAAGAAGTGCGTAAGTATTTGGGTATCAAGGATGCATCGAAAGAAGCTGCAAAAACTATTGTCTCTTTTATAGATTTTTAACTTCCTGATCTTTAAACTCTCTAATTTATGTCGGCGTGTGATATTTTAATCGACCGTTTAAAAAATGGAGCAGTCGAGAAGATTGCCCAAGAACTCGACTCGAGTCTTTTGGGACCTGATGAGGAAGATCTTAAGTTTTCCTTCCCGGTAAACGTTTTAGGAGAGGCATACCTAACGGACGATCATTTAATCATCCACTTAAAGGTGGAAACCAAGATTTTTATGCCCTGCGCCATTTGCAACCAGATGGTCTCGGCCGACTTAAAGGTAGACCACTTGTACCAGGCCATTCCTATAGAAGAGATCCCGAGCGCTGTATTTGATTACAAACAGCTTTTAAGGGAAGCTCTTTTACTGGAGCTGCCGAAAACTGTTGAATGCAATCAAGGAAAGTGCCCCGAAAGAGAGTTAGTGGAGCCTTACTTGAGGAAAGATTGGGATAAAGTCAACTTTCCCTTTGCAGATATGGATAAAAATACTAACGATTAGGAGTAAAAATAATGGCTGTACCACGCAACCGGACTTCCAATGCGAAAAAAAACTCGCGCCGTTCGCACCACGCTAAAAAGCCAAAAAATCTGTCAAGCTGTCCCAATTGCGGTAAACCCCGATTGTCCCACCGGATTTGCCCCTCTTGTGGCCAATATAAAGGCCAGGCCTTTGGAGCACCTGTTTAAGATCGGTGTCGATTTAATGGGGAACGACAATGACCCCAAGCGGCTTTTAGAAGCCTTAGAGGCTCTTTTTTTGCCAAAAAATGCGCAGTTAGTCTGTATTGGCACAAAGGAGTTCGGCACAGATCGTTTTGAATACGTCTCTGTCGATGAGTTTATTGGCATGGAAGAAAGCCCTCTTCTTGCGCTACGCAAGAAAAAAGGAGCTTCGATCCCTGTCGGTTTTCGTATGCTGAAAAAAGGGCAAATCGACGCCTTTGTGTCTGCTGGTAATACGGGAGCCCTTGTCTCGGCAGCGAAAATGATCCTTTCCACACTGCCTGGGATTTTAAGACCTAGTCTATTAACTCTAATGCCGACAAAAAAAAGTCCTGTGGCTGTTTTAGATGTGGGGGCCAATATTCAAGCGAAAGAATCCCATTTGGTGCAATTTGCCAAACTCGGTGTGGCTTTTCAAAAGATTCGGGGAATTCAAAACCCGAGAGTCGGACTGTTAAACATTGGATCGGAAGCCGTGAAGGGAACCTCCCAGCTCAAAGCCGCTTATCACCACTTACAGAAAATGAAAGGTTTTACATTTGCAGGGAATATTGAAGGAAAAACAGTCTTTGATGGCGACGTCGACGTGATCGTCACGGATGGGTTCACGGGCAATATTTTTTTAAAAACGGCCGAAGGGATTGCGAGCTTAATTCTCGATAAAATTGAAAAAAACAGCCATGAGGTGGAAAGGTTTCAGTCTTTACATTATTCTGAATATCCTGGAGCTCTTCTTGCTGGCGTAAAGGGGATTGCGATCAAATGTCACGGTTACTCGTCTTTAAAAGGTTTTACCAATGCGGTACTGGGAAGCCTTGATTTAGTCAAAGAGGGGTACGTACAAAAATTCATGAATGAGCTAAACTGCATTAAATAAGGCGTATGTTCTATGCACGATATTCTCCTCAATATTGAATCGAAAGAGATTCGCTTTGCTTATCTGAAGCATGGGCAACTCCATGACCTAATTTTTGATCGAAAAAAGTCACGCCAAATCACGGGCAACATCTACCGTGGGAAAGTGACGAATATTCTTCACAATATTCAGTCTGCTTTTATCGATATTGATGCAGGAGAAAATGGATTCATTCACATTAGTGACATCTTGGAAAATAAAAAAAAATTTGAAGAGATGTTCGATATGGATTTTGACCTTGATGACGAAGCCCCTGTCACTGGGAAGACCCTAAAAGCGAAAGAAATCTCTCAGGTATTAAAAATTGATCAGCCCGTTCTTGTGCAAGTCGTCAAAGAGCCCATTGGCTCGAAAGGGGCGCGTCTGACTTCCAATCTTTCTATCGCAGGTCGCTACCTCGTCTTGTTGCCGAACAATCCGCATCGGGGCGTTTCTCGAAGAATTGAGGATAAGGGGACGCGCGATCGTCTAAAAAAAACGATTCGATCCTTTGAAATGCCCCAAGATATGGGGCTGATTTGCCGGACGGCAAGCGCCCATGCGACAACCGACCAACTCATAGATGAAGCAACAGAGCTTTTGCACAGTTGGGAAACAACTGTGGAAAACTTTGAAAAGTCGAATAAACCCCAGCTTCTTTTTGAAGAATCTGATCTCATCAAAAGAGTTGTAACGCAGTGTGTTGACAAGAAAGTGGATCGCCTTTTGATTGATGATCACGCGACCTACCTTCGTTGTAAAAAGCTATATCAGAAGTACATGGAAGAACACCCATTGAAAATGGAATTATATCGCGATTCCACTCCGATGTTTGAGAGATTCAATGTGGAAAAAGAGATTGACCGTGCTGTAAAAAGAAAAATCTGGCTGGGCTCAGGGGGTTATCTCTTTTTTGACCGAACGGAGGCGATGCATACCATCGACGTCAATTCGGGGAGAAGTTCAACAAACCCAAAAGGGACTGATGTAGAAGAAACACTTGTCCGCATTAATCTAGAAGCGGCAGAGGAAATTGCAAGACAGCTTCGGATTCGCAATATTGGCGGGCTGATTATTTGTGACTTTATCGATATGCGCTCGAAGAAGAATCAAAAGCGTGTTTTAGACAGATTAAAAGACTGTATGAAAGAGGACTCAGCGAAGTGCACAATTCTGGGAATGAGCGAGTTTGGACTGATCGAGATGACCAGACAAAGGAATCGAGAATCTCTTTCCCAAACCCTCAATACTTCTTGTCCCTACTGTGTGGGCACCGGTCTAGTTAAGACCCACGAGAGTATTTCTGTGGAAATTGAAAGAGCATTAAAAAAACTCATCCACTGCCACAATCAGTATGCACTCAAGTTAATTGTACATCCAGAGTTGAATAAGCACCTGGATTCTGGCGACAAAGACTATTACTTGGAACTTGCTGGCAAGGCGAATGCCCATCTTGAGTTTGCCCTCAATGACAACCTTCATTTAAACGAATTCTTTTTCTTCTCGACGATCAATGGACAGAAAATTGACACATGACCATTTCCCCCCAAAAACCCAAAAAATCCTGGAGGGTTTTTTTGACTCCTATCAGAAAATTACAAAGCAAGATGTGGAGATCTTAAAGACTTTTCGCAAGCTGTTAGAAAAACAACTGAAGAATCCCTTTCAGTTTGAGCCTTATCATAAAAAAGTAAGAAGCCCCTTTGACTATTACCAGTTTGGCCTAGATTTTGTTAGGCCACTGATCGATTTATCTCACTCAAGAGTAACGGGTCTTGAAAATTTAAAAAAAATAGATGATCAGCTCCACAAACAAGAAAACGTCATTCTTTTAGCCAATCACCAAACGGAAACAGATCCACTGGCCATTTCTATTCTGCTTGAAAATAGCCATCCCCATATTGGAGAGAAAATCATTTATGTCGCTGGGGAAAGAGTGGTTACAGATCCTCTGGCTATCCCCTTTAGCATGGGATGCGACCTTCTTTGTATCTACTCCAAGCGCTACATCCACCATCCTCCTGAAGAAAAAATGCAAAAACAGCTTCATAATAAGCATACGATGGAGTTGATGAGCCGCCTCTTTAAGGAAGGGGGAAAGATTATCTATGTGGCCCCTAGCGGGGGGAGAGATCGGCGAGGCCCCTCTGGAGCAGTAGAGATCGCTCCGTTCGACCCGGCGAGTGTTGAGATGATGCTTCTGATGGCAAAAAAATCTGGGGTGATCACCCATTTCTATCCCCTGACTCTTGCGACCTATGACCTCCTGCCCCCTCCTGAAACGGTACAGAAGGAGCTGGGAGAAGCACGAAAAGCCAAGCGATGCCCGATCTATATGGATTTTAGAGAAGAATTCGATATGGAATGTTTTTTTGGATCTGACGAGAAAAATAAAGTCCTAAAGCGTAAGATGAGAGCTGAGGCAATCTGGAAGATTGTCAAGGAAACGTACGAAAGGATAAAATGATTCAGGAACTGATCTCGGTGACTTCGTTGCTACTCACTTCATTTTCTTCCCTGAATCCCTACACTGTGATCGATGACCAGTCTGAGCTTACGTATTTAAACCCAACCTTGCAAAACCGCAAAACCCTAAAACTTCAACTGGCCAATGGCTTAGAAGCACTGATTATCTCCGATGAAATGGCAGACCAGTCTGCGGCTGCTGTACGTGTTGGGGTGGGATCCTGGAATGATCCTTTCGAGTATCCGGGCATGGCGCATTTCTGTGAGCATATGCTATTCATGGGCACAGAAAAGTACCCGAGCGAAAATGAATTTTCTTCCCTGATTACCGATTATGCAGGAGAGACGAACGCATTTACGGCACCAGATCGAACCGTCTATATGCTCTCATGCCAAGAAAGGGGGTTTTTACCTCTTCTAGATCGATTTGCCAACTTTTTTATCAATCCCCTCTTTAATCCGTCCAATATTGCAAGAGAAATGCACGCCGTGGACCAGGAGCATGCGAAAAACATCGAAAATGACGGCTGGCGGGAATACATGATTTTTAAAGAAACCGGCAATCCTGAGCATCCTAACCGATCTTTTTCGACGGGCTCTTCAGAGACGTTAAGCAAGATCCCTCCCCAGATGTTAAAAAAGTGGCATAAAGAGCAGTATGGCGCTGATAAAATGCATCTTGTGGTCTATTCGTCATTACCGCTAGATCTTTTAAAAGAAGAAGTCGTCAAAATCTTTTCTGAAGTGCCTATAAGCGCACAAAACCACATCGATACCAATGGTCTTTTAAGCTCTCGTCAGCAGCTGGGCGCCATCACTTTTATCAAGCCGGTTCAGAATCTGCAAACGGTCACCTTAACTTGGGAGCTACCCCAAGAACTCTCGCTAGACCCGTCCAAATCAGTAGAACTGATTGCTTTTGCCCTCGATAGGGGCCAACCCCATAGCCTTTATGAAAAACTGCAAAAAGAACACCTGATCGACCATCTATCAGTTCGCGTCGATGATCTAGGAGGGCCAAGCCATAAGCTTTTGCAGATGAGCCTCGAGCTAACAAAAAAGGGCATGGCTGAACTTGAGATCGCAATTTTACACTGCTTTGAGGGGATTGCGAATATAAAGGAACACGGAATTCCTGAATACTTACACCATGAAAAAAATGCGATGGCGAGGCTAAACTATGAGTATCAAGAAAGGGAAAGTCCATTTAAATACATCACCTCGCTAGCAGACCATATCGCATATGAACACTTAAGCACCTTTCCGAAAAACACCCTTCTTTCCTCACACCTTGACCCAGCCAAAATTGCCACCGTCCTTTCTTATCTTTCTCCTCAAAACTGCATGATTAGCGTTATGGCGGATCCCTCTATAACCAAAGTACAACCGACTAAAAAAGAGAAGTGGCTAGGCGGCGAATATGAGCTTCGCCCGATCCCAGAAAAATGGATGCGTTCATGGACTCATGCATTGGCCAATCCTGATATTAAAACGCCAGGCCCCAATCCCTTCATCCCAGAGAATCTCCGGTTGATACAAACGGCAGGGAGCCTTCCGACTCTCATAGCGAGCGATCATCTGGGAGAGGCCTTTTATGTTCGTTCCTCTGAGTTTGGAGGTCCTGAGAGCGTCTATCACCTCCACATCCTCTCTCCTAGCCTGAACATCAGTGTAAAAAGCTCCGTACTCGCCTCCCTCTATCTCGACCATCTAACGGATGTGCTACACCCCACCCTCTCCGCTGCTAAATCAGCGGGGCTGAGCTGCGCATTCAGCCTTGAGAGGTGCTCCCTTCATCTAGCGCTTTCTGGCTATAGTGAAAAAGCTCCTTTACTCCTGCAACACATCGCTAAGGAGATGTCCGAGGGCTCTCTCCCTTCCTTAGAGCAATTTGCGATCTACTTCGACCGACATGAAAAGGCTTATTTGAACGGGGAAAAAGAGCTGGCGGCTAAACAAGCAAAAGAGCTGGCCGATGCAATTGTGAGCCCACATGCCGCTACGCGTAAGGAAAAACTACAAGCACTGCGTAGTATTCCGTATGAAGAATTCCTGGCCTTTCACCAAAACCTTCTTGAGACAACCTATCTCAAAGCCCTTTTTGCAGGGAATTTGACGATCAAAGATGCGGAAAGAGCTTGGCTTGATGTCATCCACTTCCTTGGAAAGCCTCCATATTCCAAAGAAGACCATCCCATGATGAAAACCATCCAGCTGCCGGAGAAAGGGGGGCCCTTTAAACTGACCCAACAAATAGATGTGCAAGGCAATGCGGCACTGCTTTTGATTGATGAAGGGGATTTTTCTTTTCAAAAGAAAGCGGCCCAAGAGGTTCTGACTGGGGCTCTCAAGGAAGCGTTTTATAATGAACTGAGAACCAAACAAAAAACAGGCTACATTGTATCGAGCGGATCTAATGAAGTGGAAAAGAGACTATTTCGAACCTTTATCGTCCAATCCAACTCGCATCAACCTGAGGAACTGCTTTTTCGCTTTGAGCAGTTTATCGAGATCTTTAACGATTCGCTTGCGGAAGAAATTCCACAAGAGCGCTTTTTGACGTTAAAGCGAAGTCTCATGGATTCTTTGAAAAACCGCTTTCGAAACCTAGCTACCAAAAGTTCCCTTTGGGATTTTTTGGCCTTTGAGAAAAAGGGGGACTTTGCATTTGTGCCAAAAAAAATCCAAGCTCTAGAGGATTTAGAATACAGCGACTTTCTTCATATAGCCCACGACTTTTTATCTCGGGAGAATAAAAAACGGATGGCTGTGCTCTTTGAAGGGAAGCTGGCAAACCCTTTTGCGTACCAGCCGATTACCTTGCCTGAAATGAGCGAGATCGCAAACAGTCCAGCAACCTTACATCATTAAACAGTTACCAGTGTTTTGCCTTTTGGCATAGATTTGGACGCAAGCATGCTTTCTAGCTGGATGCTCCTCAGTGTTAAATTCTTGGAAGGTTCTTGAAACAACCTGGTTCGCTGTTTCCTGACTACTATCACACTGATACCATTGTCGCTCTGTAGCTCTAGGCGTAAATCCCTTATCAGGCGAAATAAGCCTGGATATCATAGCACCAGCATGATTGTCTTTAGTGCTAGGATCCTGATAGACCACGCCCACTAAATCGAACATCTGTCCACACGTACTTGTGATGACTGGTGAATGTTCAACCTTCTTGTTGCCGCAAGCTACAATAATCTCAGCGCTTGAAGAAACCCCAATGAATTCATCAGGGTTCTGCCTGAACTGTAAGACATCATGGTTGCTATTGTCATTAGGGATAACGTGCTTTAGAATCTCTGTTATCATCTCGCCAGGCTTTGACTGTTGCTGGATACCAAGCAAGGAAAAACCTATCTGAAGATCCTTCATCCTGTTTTTATTAAGTACGACCGTTGATACGGTAAGCCTATTCAAAATCAATAAACCTAACAACTGGCCTGCGCTATCCTGATTCACCCCTTCTGGCCACCCATCTTTTGATAATGTAAGCAAGGCTTTGCGCAGACTCCTTAGATCTTTGCCTGCTAAAGACTTTTGTTTTGCAAACACTTGTAAAATCGTATAGGCCGCCTCTCTTTTATTCGCTGTCAACTGAGGATTTGTTGGAATTAAAGACTCGTTACGGCAAATCGCATGGAGTGCATTTTCGTGTTTCTTGGTCTGGCCAAAAATCGTAGGATCGACAAGACTTGCAATGGCCTTTGGTATTTCCCTTCTAAACGCATCTAAATTTATGAGCTGTTGAAAAACTGCAGCAAGACAGGCATTTGGATTCTCTCTATCATAATTCATGAAAAATGGCTCTTGTGCAGGGACTGGCTGGTGTGTAAAAGCCACCACTCTTTTACCGTTAAGGGATTCGCAGATCTTTGGTAAATTCTCCGGATCAAATGAAACTGTCACAGGAGCTGCTGGTGGCTCAGTAACAGGCGGGTTATCAGGAGAGGTAGATATTATTAAGGTCTGAGCTGCCGGACGAATGAGTGCCAATCCGAGCGTAGCGGCTAGAAACGCCGCAGGAAATTTCCATGCCCCAGGAACGAATCCCGCCACCGCACTGGTCACTGTCGCGATCGCACAAGCTCCCTTCTGGCCAATATTTTGAAAACGGGGGCTAGCCCAATTGTGTACTTTATCTCCCAAAGATGCTGCTGCTTTGCCTGCACTCATTACTACTGCTTGAGCTGATTGGACGAAAGCTTTACAGCAGCCTACCGTCTTACCAGCGGTCTCATATACTTTGTAACTTAATTCAGGGGCTAAAAAACCAAGAGATCCGCCAACACTGGCTGCTAACAATCCCCATCCTATCCCAAAATTTTTAGTCATTTGATAGCTTAGACGACCGCCCATCGCTGTCCTAGCTAGATCTGGAGCTATCGCTAAAACGGTGCTGCCAGCTATCGTAGAGATGAGTGTAGGCGTCCAGGCAGACTGTGTTGCATCATTGAGCATACTAACACCTGCCACCACCGTAAAAGCCGCACCCGTCCACTGATTCACGATGCTTCTCCACTTGTCAGGTGTCGTAGTCCCTAAACAGAAGTCCTTTAAGGCACCTAAAATTATTTTCATATTTTAACCAAATAAAAATTTGTTATTACAACATTAATTAATAATTAAAGACTATTATACAAAATATTTATATTTAAGTTAACTAAAAAAATAACTATACAAATAATTCAAGAATCAGTTTTTTGATCGCCGAATTCTCTGACTGTCTGACCAACTCTAGGGAAATGCTTGCGCCGCTCTGTCCAGTTAGGAAACTCTTCCTGAAGAGAGCGTAATAAAGCTCTTGCTTGCTTTGTCAAAACTCGTGGATCTTGCAGATCAAAAATCGCTGACTCGATGATTTCTTGTCTCATTAATGGAGGTAGAAAAAATGGCACTCCCTCAGTTTTATCCTTAAACTGAACCAGGAAATGTACCTTGGCTGTCGCTTGCCATTGTCTAAACAATTGGTTTGCTCGTTGAACGTTTTTGGGAAATGTCCCCTCTTTTTGAGAAAAGAAGACCAGCGACCAAACAGCCGCTTCCAAAGAAGCCCATAAGCAGTTACCTGTCGACTGCAGGGGGAGATGGCAGGCTCCTTCATAGAGCATTGTTTCTTGTGTGCGCTGGATGCCTGGGATGTTTTTAAGCCCAAGATATATTTTCTTTCGATAATCGGACTCAAACCCGAAAAAACATGATACTAAAGTATCCAAAAGGTTCTTCAGATCTAGAGAGCTTGTGGTTTGGTAGATTGAGATCGGTTTTTTTTGTATTCCTCCCGTATCGCATACACAAAAAAATGTCTTAAAAAAGAGATATCTTACTGAGTGTCCACCATAGCCACCATTGAAGATTAATGGAAGATTGTTTTGACAGGCATTTTCTCTAGCTCTTTGCAATTCTGATACCGTGATACTAGATACGCAGTCGATGCTTTCATAGAGCGCCCTTTGCACCCAGAGGCAAAGAGGGTTTGGCAATCCTTGGTAATTCACCTCTTTTTCAAAAAAACGGGAATAATGCGGGCACTGCCCCTCTAGCAACTTCCGACCTGGCGGGCAAATGTTGTACCCAAAGATCGCGGAAAGATTAGTGGTAAACGCCGAAGCGTCTGCTCGTCTGATTACAGGGCCTGACAAGGACTGCTTGATGTAATCCCAGGACTTCTTACGAAGAGAAGCTGCCAAAGATGCGGCGGTGTGTCCCTCATCCCCCACAATCTCAGGCTGGGCTTTATGTTTCAGAAGAAGCTGAACTATAGGAGCATAGTCCTCGAAAATGGCTAAGCAAAGAGGAGTCTCTCCCTCATTTCCCGCAGTATCAGGCTGAGCTTTATGTTCCAGAAGAAGCTGAGCCATAGAAACATCGTTCTTTAAAACCGTTAGGCAAAGAGGCGTCTCTCTATCTTGACGTACCACATTAGGATTTGCCTTGCTCGCAAGGAGGGTACGGGCTGCTCCCAAGTCTCCTCTTTCTATGACCTGATACAGTCGCTCAGAATACTGCCTATCCACGTCCCTAGGATAGGCAGTCCTCTTTCTTGGAGACAACTCAATTGCCGAACAGGAGTGAGTAGATGAATAGTTACGCTTTTGTTCTAGTTGAGGAATCATTTCATGAATTTTATCATAATACTAAATTAATTTATTCATTTAATTTTAATATATTATACCGAAAATGATTCAAGAATTAGTTTTTTGATCGCCGAATTCTCTGACTGTCTGACCAACTCTAGGGAAATGTGTGCGTCGATTGATCCAGTTAGGGAACTCTTCTTCAAAAGAACGTAATGCAGCGCCTGCTTGCTTTGTCAAAACTCGGGGGTCTTGATGCAGATCAAAAATCGCTGACTCGATGATTTCTTGTCTCATGAAAGGAGGTAGAAAAAATGACACCCCCTCAGTTTTATCCTTAAATTGAACCAGGAAATGTACCTTGGCTGTCGCTTGCCACTGCCTAAACAATTGGTTTGCTCGTTGAGATTTTTGGGGAAACGTCCCCTCTTTTTGAGAAGAGAAAATCAGCAACCAAACAGCCGCTTCAAACGAAGTCCATTCGCAATTATTTGTCTGCTGCAAAGGGAGATGGCAGACGGTTTCATAGCGCCTCGTTTTATTCGTGCGATGAATGCCGGGGATTTTTTTCAGTCCGAAACATATGTTTTCTTGGTAATCGGACTCAGTCCCTCGAAGACATGCTACCAGATTACCAAGAAGGTGTTTGAGATCCAAAGAGCTCGTAGTTCGGTAGATGGAGACCGGTTTTTTTTGCATTCCTCCCGTATCGCACACACAAAACAAACCCTTACCTGGACCCTCATCCAAGAAAAGATACCGCACTGCATGTTCTTGATAGCCCCCAGATAGGAGTAAAGGGCCATTTTGTCGACAAGCTTTCTCTACAGCTATTAGCAACTCCGATGCAGTCGTACTACATACGCAGTTGATACTTTCATAAAGCGTCCTTTGCACCATACGACCAAGAACTTCTGGTAAACCCTGGCAACTCACCTCTTTTTCAAAAAAACGGGTGTTAAAAGGCAATTGACCATCTATCAGCCGCCCGCCAGGCAGATAGATGTTATACCCAAAGACCGAGGAGAGACTTGCGGTCCAAGCTGCGGCCCTTGCTTGTTTGACGATAGATTGTGATAAAGCCCCCTCTAAAAAATTCCAAACTTTCATATGACAAGAAGCAGCCCAAGAGGCAGGAGTCTCCCTATAATAATCCACAGCATCTGGCTGGGCTTTATATTCCAGCAGCTGTTGAACCATAGGAACATCGTCCCGAAAAACGGCTAAACGCAAAGGTGTATCCCCATTCTCGTATACAACATTAGGATTTGCATTGCTCTCAAGGAGAGCTTGCACCTCCTCTACCCCTCCATCTTCTATGGCTTGATACAGTCGCTTAGAGCGTTGGCTATCCATGCCCCCATGTGATAAGGCAGCCCTCTTTACGGGGATCCACTCGATCAGAGGTGAAGAGGAACGCTTACAATCGGGTAAAGATATCATTCCATGAATTTTATCATAAAATGATATTAATTTTATTTAGTATATTTTAATTTATATACAATTAGTGAATTTTCATATTATGGTATACAGCATCCACATCGTCGAGACTCTCCAACCATTCTATCAGCGTAATATTAGAGTCCGCGGTCTCATCATCGACCTCAACCCAGATTTTGGGGACCATAGCAAGTTCCGCCTCCTCAATGATCACTCCCGCTTTTTCAAGAATTTCTTTGATATAATGGAACGATTCTATTGTAGTAATGATTTGAAACACATCCTCTTCCCCACTAAAATCTTCAGCCCCAGCCTCCGTTGCAAGAAGAAAAAGCTCATCCTCTGGAAGTGTCCTTTTGACTCGAATAACGCCTTTACGGTCAAAATTGTAAGACACAGATCCCGGTGTTGCAATGGTTCCCCCACATTTATTCGTTGCGATCCGAATATCTGAGCTAATGCGATTTTTATTGTCCGTCATAATATCGACTATCAACCCCACCCCCCCAAATCCATAGAGCTCATATGTCATAGACACATAGTCCGTGGAGTCTTGAGAAGCCGCTTTTTTAATATTCCTCTCCACATTGTCATTAGGAATGTTGGCGTCTTTTGCCTTTTGAATAGCGACCTTAAGTTTTGCATTGGCCTTCAGATCAGAGCCTCCCTGCTTCACCGCACTGATAATCTCTTTCATAATGCGAGAGAAAATCTTACCTTTTTTCTTATCAGAACGCTCTTTTCGATGCTTAATGTTCGCCCATTTGCTATGACCTGCCATGCTTTTGCCCCCTTTTAAAAAACTCCAGGCTCTTCTTTTCCCATTCTTTGGCAAGCTTAAAGCGTGGAAAGAGCTCTTCTTGTTCTTTAAACTCTTTAGAATGGATCTGACACTTTCCTTTCCCATCCATTTTCGATGGGTAAATAGCATGCAGCAACTCGTGATAAACAATGAACTCTAAAAAATAAAGAGGAACCTCGCTTTGGTCTAAAATAGGGTGAATGCATATCTCTCGAGTACACCTATTAAATGTCCCATAAGTAATCGAGCGAAAGCTACCCACCCGAGATCTTTTCGACCACCCAATCGAAATATTTTCCACCTTTATTGGCATAAAAACCTGCATTCGATCCAAGATTTCCTGCAGATTGTAGACTTTTCCCTGGCTATTCATGAGGGAAGGCTCTAATACCAAGCTGGAAAAATATAGGTGTGCCATCTGCTTGATCTTAACCCCCGCCTCTCTATCCCTTTTGGCAGCATACAAGAGGAGCGCTTCTAAAATAGGTGTCGGTGCATGAAAAAACAGACGGTGCAACCTCAAATGAAGGACGCTTTTTTCCTTCCGCACCGTCAAATAGGTCGTTTTATTCTCATGCCAAGTGAGCTTAAGGGGGTATTTCGCAAGGGAGTACAGACGATGTTCCATGTCTTCTAAAGATACTTCTGCATCAAAATTTTGTCAGCATACTTGCCATTTTCCTTCATAAACCTTTTGTGAATCCCATACATTTTAAATCCTAGCCGCTTATACAAGTCGATCGCCGGATTTCCTTGATACACTTCGAGGTGGAGAAGTTCAATGTGAAAGGTTTCTTTAGCTAGCACCATCAGCTCTCGGAGTAGTTTCGCTCCAATCCCCTTGCCGCGATGCTTTTCGTCGATAATGATAGCAAAGAGGCACTGGTGAGACAATTTTTGATACGGCTGTAAGTAAAGGTTCGCAATCCCACAAGGTTCCCCATCCCAAAGAGCTGTTAAAACGGCTCCCTGTTTTGCATAACTCAGCCAAATCTTCGCTGCATCTTCCACTTCCCTCAAATCATAAAGAGGAAAACCATCTAACACCCCAGGCTGGAGTAGCCATTCCACTAGATGCTTTTGGTCGCTCTCCTGAGCAGGACGTATTGTCAAAAACTCTTTCACGTGCGGACCTCCCACACCAAGCGGGCCCTAGACTCCCCATGGACTTTTACAAAATTCTGCTGTCTAATGATTTCGACGAAGTGAAGCTTTTTAAGAATAGGAATCAGACCTGAAGGCTCAAACACTTCTACGTGGACAGCTTCCAAGCGAAACCGGGTTTTTGCAAGGTTGATCAAATTTTTGACCATCATAGTGCCAATGCCTTGCCGTCGATACTTTGGGTCGACCATCAGATAAAAAGAACAGTGGTGCGCAACCTTCCGGTACGGCATAAGAAACAAAGTACCGATCGCCACAGGTGCGTCGCCAAGAAGCCCAGTAAGACTGGCCTTGAACTTCGAAAATCCTATCCAATTTTTCAGCGCCTCTTCTTTTTCCTTTTCAGAAAACGGATAATCATCCACTGCACGCTCATCTGTAAACCATTCCTTGAGATACCGAAAGTCATCCATTGTTGAATAGCGAATGTCAAAATCAGTTTCTAAATTCATCCGAATTCCTTGAGATAGGCGTTGACAAATGCATCGAGATCTCCATCCATAACAGCCTGAATATTCCCTACTTCTAGCTTAGTGCGAGTATCCTTAACAAGCGTGTAGGGTTGAAACACATAGTTTCGGATCTGCGATCCCCAAGCGATCTCTTTTTTCTCCCCCCCTAGCTTAGACAATTTTTCCTCTCTCTCAAAAACCTCTTTTTCATAAAGCTTGGATCGAAGCATGGTTAAACAAGTTTCTCGATTTTGGATTTGGGAGCGCTGGCTTTGACTCGATACAACAATCCCCGTTGGGATATGAGTCATCCGAACAGCCGAGTCGGTCTTATTGACATGCTGACCTCCTGCACCAGAGGCCCGGAACGTATCCACTCTAATCTCTTCAGGGCGAATGTCAATTTCTACATCTTCAACAATCGGTGTCACATCGACAGAGGCAAAGCTGGTGTGCCGCTTGGCGTTTGCATCAAAAGGAGAAATGCGAACCAAACGATGGACCCCTTTCTCAGACCGACAATACCCATATGCAAATGGACCAGAAATCTGAAATGTAATGCTCTTGATGCCTGCTATTTCTCCGTCTAAACGATCGATAATCTCAAGCTTCCACCCCTTCTTTTGTATCCATCTTTGGTACATGCGCGAAAGCATACCCGCCCAATCACAGGACTCCGTCCCACCAGCCCCTGCATTAATCTCAAGATAGCAATCCTTGCCATCAAGATCTCCTGAAAGCATCCTACGAACTTCCAGATCATGCAAATCTTTATCAACCTTCTGAAGAGAAGCCATAAGCTCTTGGACAAGTTCTCCGTCGCTGACTGCTTCTGCTTCAGGTAACAGCTCCTTCACATCAGTAAATCTTTGAAAAATCTCTTGATAAGGAATCGTCCAGGCCTTCAAAGCGTTACACGCATCGATCGTTGCTTGCGCAGCCTCCCCATCCTCCCAAAAATCGGGGATTGTCATCTTTTCTTCCAAGCTTTGCACTTCTTGCACTTTTTCTTGTAAGTTAAAGATACCTCGACATTGCAGAAAGTCGATCTTCGAGCTCTTTGAGCTTTTCTTGCGTTTCAATATTCATTGCCATCTTCTCCTCGGCTTTTTCCACAATTTTTGCCTAAAAGCAAGGTAAAAGTCAAAGGGTCGAGCAAAAGAATGTACTTTTCTTTTGTATATATTTTTTTTATCCTACGGAAAAAAGAGGGGCCCTTTGAGACAGCTGTTTTCCTTTATGGTCGCCTCGTTGACGGCCCTCTACTCAACCCTTGATCCCACATCCGTCGCACAGCACTTTGCTTTTTATGAACTGTATCCAAAAACAGTGGAAGGCAAACAGGCATTGAAAGTGGCTTGGGATCTCTTAAGCGGGGGGCGCAGCGGTTCCGACCCTGAAATGGTGCTGCCTACCTTGGATCCCAAGCCGATCATTAATTTTGTAAACCGCTCTAGCCAAACAAATTTTGAGATGCTCACTGAAGAAGAGCTCGCCGTCATAGAGAAACTCTCTCAGCACTTGGGCAATCGCAAGCTAAAAGGGTCCCATATATGGGACCAACAGGCGCTTCTCAGTCTTCCTCCCGAAGAGATAGATCTCGCGCGCGGGCTTATGCTCGTAGAGATGGGAGGAGGAGCGGATCTAAAAAACAAAGTGAGAAGCTACGAGGCCAGTATGGACCTCATGGCTCTTCAGATCTCTGCCAGGCTAACCAAAGAGGCGGGGCCCTTGGAAAAAATTCGAGCGATCAATGACTACATCTTTTCTGAAATGCGATTTCGCTTCCCTCCTCATTCTCTTCATGCCAAAGACATCGATGTGTACACGTTTCTTCCCTCTGTGCTTGATGGGCGGCGCGGCGTCTGTTTGGGTGTTTCCATTCTGTACTTGTGTTTGGCTCAAAGGCTCGGACTCGAATTAGAAGCAATTACCCCACCTGGGCACATCTACGTTCGCCACCGCTCTTCCGAGGGACTCATCACGAACATAGAAACAACGGCAAGAGGGATTGACATTCCTTCAGAGAGGTACCTGGGAATAGAGACCAAAAAGCTCCAAACACGCACCATCAAAGAAGTGATTGGTCTTGCTTTTATGAACCAAGCTGCTGTCAGCTGGCATCGGGAAGATTCGAAAACTGCTGCAACGCTCTACGAAAAAGCGCAACCGTTTTTAAAAGAGGACTACCTTCTCAATATGTTTTTAGGTTTTAACTATCTTTTTATCGGAAAAATCCAGGAAGGAAAAACCCTTTTAAAACAAGTCAAAGGCCATATTCCGGAACATGCCATAAGCGCTGACACCATTACAGAAGACTATCTTCTTGGAAGAGCGGATGCTGAGGCGATTCAAGCAGTCTACGCCGAGGTCGATGAAACGCGGGATTCGATCCTAAAAAAACAGAAAAAATTAGAAGGAGTCGTGCAGCAATTCCCCCACTTTCGGCAGGCGGTATTTCACCTAGCAGTGACCTATCTACAACTCGGACGGGAAAAAGAGGCGCTTCCCCTACTAGAAAAATATATCGAAATGAACCCCGAAGACCCCACCGTCAACTACTACATTGCAGCCATCCAGTTTCAGCGGAAAAACTTCAATAAAGCCTGGAAGTTTTTGAAGCAATCTGAAGCGATCGTCTTTCCCAAGGATCACCAACCCAGGGCGTTAAAAGATCTTCGCAAAGCTCTTCTCCGCTCTTGTCCAGAAGCCTAAAATCCCTTATAGTCGCTGTTATGTTCATCTTTCTACTTGTTACAGCATTGACTGCTTTCGATGCTAAAATGAGCGACAGGGAACTCCAAAAGACGGGGGTCTCTAGGCTAAGCCTTCCTGAAAAAAAGGCTCTCCACGAGTGGATCGAAGAACATTATGAAAAAAAAGTGATGGCTCAAAATCAACAAAAAGAACCCCAGCTCCAAGAAAATCTGAACAATGGGAGTCTGATTCGGCTTACTGATAATACCCTTTGGAAAATCGCTCCCAAGGACACTCCCGTAACGCAAGGGTGGATTACCCAGGTCGAAATCAAAATCTCCAAAAGCGAAGATGAAAACTATCCTTTTCTTCTCACTAATTCACTGACTGGATCCTCAGTAAAAGCGCAGAAAGTTCCGATATAAAAGGAGAAAGAACATATGGCTAGCCCACAATTCACAGAAGCTGTTCAAAAAGCCATCGAAGAAGCATTTCAGACCGCAAAAGACCGCCTACATACAGAAGTAACAGACAATCACCTACTCCGCTCGCTTCTCTTAGAATCAGGGGGGTATTTTCGCTCCATTATAGAAAAAGTGGGCCTGGATCCGCTCCTTTTAGAGCCTCGATTAGAAAGCGCTCTGCAGTCCCTCCCTACGTTTTCTGAGCCCGGCACTGCCCCTCAGGTATCAACCGGATTGCAGAAAAAAATTCAGCTCGCTGAAAAACAAGCAAAAGCGCTAGGCGACACCTACATCAGTAGCGATCACCTCTTTCTCGCCTTTTGGGAAAATCCTCAAGAACCTTTTGCCTCCTGGGCCAAACCCGTAAAAAAATCACTAAAAGATATAGTCCATGAAATCAAAGAGCTTCGGGGTGGCAGTACCATGGACTCCCCGAACGCGGAAGGCAATCTACAGGCCCTCGAGAAATACTGTAAAAATCTCACCGAGCTTGCCAAGAAAGGAAAACTTGATCCTGTCATTGGCCGAGAGGAAGAGATCCGCCGCACGATTCAGGTTCTTTCCAGAAGAACCAAAAACAACCCTATGCTCATTGGCGATCCTGGCGTCGGGAAAACAGCCATTGCCGAAGGGCTAGCCGGCCGAATTGTTCAGGGAGATGTACCCGACTCTTTAAAACACAAAGAGCTTCTTGTCTTAGATATGGGAAGTCTCATTGCAGGAACCAAATTTAGAGGAGAATTTGAAGAAAGACTGAAGAGCATCATCGATGAGATCGAAAAAAGTGAAGGCAATATTATCCTTTTCATCGATGAGGTTCATACGCTAGTCGGTGCCGGCGCTGCAGAAGGTTCAATGGACGCAGCGAACTTGTTAAAACCTGCGCTTGCAAGAGGGCTTCTTCACTGTATTGGCGCGACCACCTTGAATGAATACCAAAAATACATCGAAAAAGATGCAGCTTTAGAGCGGCGCTTTCAGCCCGTCATGGTCTCAGAACCCTCTTTAGAAGATGCGATTTCTATTTTAAGGGGGCTGAAAGAGCGCTTTGAGATTTTCCATGGTGTCAGGATCACTGAAAAGGCCCTTCATGCAGCAGTATTTCTTTCTTTTCGCTACATTCCAGATCGGAGGCTTCCCGATAAAGCCATTGATCTAATCGATGAGGCAGCAAGCCTGATCCGAATGCAAATTGGCTCGCTTCCGTTGCCCATCGATCAAAAGGAACGAGAGCTTGCGGGGCTGATTGTCAAGCAAGAGGCAACGAAAGAAAAAACCGATGAGGCAAAAATCGCCAAGCTCAAAGAGGAACTAAATACCCTCCGCGCCCAATGGAAAAAAGAAAAAGAACTCATCGAAGAGTTGAAAAAGAAAAAAAATGCACTTGAAAAACTCCGTTTTCAGGAAGAAGAAGCGGAGCGGCAGGTCGATTACAATAAGGTAGCCGAGATCCGATATGCCAAAATCCCCGCAATGACAAGAGAACTGGAAGCTTCTCAAAAAGCGCTCGGGAGCTTAAAAAATCGGCTGCTACAAGAAGAGGTCGATGAACACCTGGTAGCCCAGATCGTTGCCAAATGGACCCGTATTCCAGTCGAAAAAATGCTTGAAAAAGAGATGCAAAAAATTCTGGAGCTCGAAAAATATTTAGAAAAGCGAGTAGTAGGTCAATCTTTAGCAGTCAAAGCGGTCAGCGAGGCCATTCGAAGGTCGCGGGCCGGTCTCAGCGATCCAAACCGCCCCATCGGCGTCTTTCTCTTTGTAGGACCGACTGGCGTAGGAAAAACGGAACTGGTTAAAGCGTTAGCTGAACAGCTCTTCGATAGGGAAGATGCCATCCTTCGTCTCGACATGTCAGAATACATGGAAAAACACAGTGTATCAAGACTCGTCGGCTCGCCGCCAGGCTATATCGGCTACGAAGAAGGAGGCCAACTGACGGAAGCTCTTCGAAGAAAGCCTTACTCTGTTGTCTTACTGGATGAGCTTGAAAAAGCACATCACGATATCTTTAATATTCTCCTTCAAATTTTCGATGAGGGACACCTCACCGATAGCAAAGGAAGGAAAGTCAACTGTAAAAACGCCTTATTCATCATGACCTCCAATTTGGGATCAGATCTCTTATTGAAAAAAACGGCCAAGACCAAAGAAGACCTCCTCACAGTGATCGATCCTATTTTAAAAAAGACGTTTCGACCAGAGTTTTTGAACCGGCTCGATGAAGTCCTTCCCTTTCTTCCGCTAAAACTTGAAGCGATGGAAACCATTGTCGCTCTCCAACTCAAAAAACTAGCGGATCGATTGGAGGATCGACAAATCACCCTCCAATGGGATCCAAAGGTAGTGGAGCACCTAGCTAAAGAGGGGTATGACCCCGACTTTGGAGCCCGCCCCTTAAAGCGGCTCATCCAACAGGAAGTGGTAAATCTTTTTTCCACCGCGATCCTGGAGAATAAAATTCCTAAAAATAGCCTAGTCCATCTTCACGGGACAAAAGAGGGAGAATCCTTTCAGCTGAAATTTAATGTGTCAAATAGAGGGTTGCTGTCAAATTCAGTTTAATGCTAGCATGAGTCCTCAATTTGGATTAAGGAAATTGGTATGTCAAGAATTTGCCCCGTTACTGGGAAAAAAACTCGGGCTGGCCGCAGCTATTCCCTTCGAGGGATTGCGAAGAAAAAGAAAGGAATCGGCCTAAAGATCACAGGAAAGACCCACCGAAGATTCCGGCCGAACCTAAAGACGAAACGCCTCTGGGTTCCAGAAGAGAAACGATTTATCACGCTTCGCCTTTCGACGTCAGCTCTTCGGACCATTGATAAAAATGGGATTGGAGCGGTCATCCATAAGATGCGGAAAGAAGGGCAGAGAGTCTAAGTCGGCGGGTTGAAAAATCAAGAAAATTTGTCCCCACCACCGCCGCCATCTTCCAGGGAACGCAGATTTCCCTGGGGGCTTCTTTTAGTTGTCGTTTTTGTCTCCTGGTTCGTGTGGAATTCTCTTGTTCCGAGCCTGCCAGAGCCCAATAAAGCGCCCAAGCTTTACTCGAATCAATGCCAGCAAGACATTCGATCTACCCTACTGAGCGCCATTCAGGCAGCAGATCATTCCATCTACTTAGTCATGTTCGGCTTGAGCGACCGCGCTATTTTAAGCGCCCTATCGAAAAAGATCCGAGAACAAGTGCCTACGAAAATTTTCTATGACCGCTCAGGCTCTTTGAACCTCTCCCGCTATCTTCGCGGCGGAGATATTTACCCTATCAAAAATGTGGGCCTGATGCACCAAAAAATTTTAATCCTCGATCATCAAACTGTTTTTATAGGCTCTGCCAATATGACTACAGCCTCACTCAGAATGCACGACAACCTCATGATCGGCTTTGTGAGTAAGCCCATCGCCCAATTTTTACAAGAGCACGAGCCCTACACCTCAGGGTATTTCAAATCCGCTGTCGGAGGCCAAGAGGTAGAACTTTGGCTGCTACCAGACCCTCGAGGACACGCGCTGAGCGAGCTTAGAAAAAAAATTAGAACAGCCCGGAAGTCGATCCAAATTGCCCTATTTACCTTTACACACCCAGCTCTTGTAGAAGAGGTCATTGCGGCCCATCAGCGAGGGGTCCATGTTTCCGTGATCGTCGACCTACACTCTGGGCTGGGCGCCAGCGCAAAAGCCGTAGAAAAACTGAAAGAGGCACATGTCCCTGTGCTCTTAAGCCAGGGAGTGCAGCTTCTCCATCACAAATTTATCTACATCGATGAAAGCACCCTCCTGACTGGCTCAGCGAATTGGACCAAATCTGCCTTTTATAAAAATAGCGACTGCATTATCGCCCTTCACCGATTGAATCCGGATCAAAAAAAGTTCATGAGCCGACTGTGGACTAGTATCGAGGCGAATGCGTCAGAAAAATAGATGCAAAAAATCTGTTCGATCGACTAACATTGACCTCCTTTGCTAACCCAAGTGAGTAGCCGCTTGACCATACCCCTCAAACAAGACCCCTGGGCTTCTTCAGAGGCTGCATTAGAAACTTGTAAGTGTTGCATACAAAAGAAAGAATGGCTAAGGGCCATCGTCACAGCTAAGAGCATCCAGGTGGATCTCTACAAACGCACAGCCTTTTTCCATCTCTATCAAGGCTATGTGGTAAATGGTCGGCCAATTCCCCCCCTAATTAAAAAGGAATTCCAGGCTTTGACCACCCCTCCTCCGATCGCATCCGAGCCGGTCTCTCCTGAAGCTCAATTCGATCAAGAGTATATCTTCCAACTTTTAAAGAGTATCAAGACACCGTGATACTGCAGCCGCTCAGTTACCCATCAGTCACGACAAAGCTAGAAAACGGTATAAATAACTATTTCAATCTCAGAAACTCCTCCATTGTAGAAACGATTTTAAAAGTGGCCTCCTATGCCACTCTGATTCTTCCTCTCATTGTCTTGGCACTCCAGTGGTATCTGAAAGCTTCCTCCCCTATCATCATCGCTCCCGTATCAGTGATCGCCCCCATCCCCTTGGATGCCAAGATCGAAGCTGTTATCGGACAAACCCCAGCCTTTAATGGGTACCGCATTGGCCGCTCAACCCCTTATGAGGGCATTACTCTCACAACCCCTACTATTCGCCCGGCAAATTTGTTGCTCCACGCCATTTTTGGGAACGGGTGCACGACTCTGCCAGGCTCGGGAGAACTATTTCGCTTTACCCGCCCCCATAAAGGGCTGAGAGACCAGATCAACAATACCCCACCCGAACAAGTTGTAGAGGTTTCTGCACGAGGAGTTCCTGGGAAGATTGGGGAGGTAGATGTACCCGATCTAGCGAGTCTTTATGGAGAGAAAACCTTTAAAATCTCTTACAAGGAGCTCCAAGGAACACTGGCAAGTCGTAGGGTTTATTGTGCACCGAGCCTTCCCATGCTGTTTTATCAAGGCTTGAAAGCTGCCATGCAGCAAGACCAGATCGTCATCCTACCCGGCAATGACCAAACCCCCTGCAAGACCGGGGATTTTCCGACACCTGCCTGCCAAGCTTTTCTGAAGCAAGTACGACTCAATCCAACAAAGTGGGGCTTTCACAGTGCCGATGACTGCGAGAAAATGTTCACCCTCTCCCTCTATCAACTTGGTTCTTTCGTAGTCAAGACAGAAGATTTTCGAATCCTCCTTGATCAAAATGGAAAACTGCGAGAAAGAGAACCCGGTCAACCAGATGCCATCCGCCTCATCAACCTGTGCGGTATCCGCGGTCTTTCTCAAACGCCTGGGGACATCAACCGGCAGATCATGAAAGAAACATTTCAGACGGGTCTCCAAGCCGCAGGGGATGGGTTTTTCATACTACCCGCTGTGGGCATGGGTATTTGGGGAGGCGACCCCGATCTCTACTGGAGAGCGCTTCTCGATGCAGTAGTCGACTGTCAGGCGCCTATTGAAAAAATTTTCATCAACCCAGGCCACCAACAAACGCAGAGAGGATCCTACCGGGGATGCAATGGGAATGAATTCAACCATATCTTCGGTGAATATCTGGATCGCTATAAAAACGACCCCGCTTCTTACGCCAAACTCCAAAACATCATCAATCTCCATGCTAAAAGCACAGATATCGTTCACCTAGCCCAGCATTTGAAGGCAGCCTATCCTAACAAAAGCGTCTCCTTGGTCAACGCCTCTGATCCTGACGTGACCCTTGGCAATCATGTAGGTCAATATGTCAACAATCTAAACCATCCGTACACCACTGAAGAGAACCTCTCGGCGTTGGGGACAAACCCGCTCCTAATAATTTACTAGCAGCCAAACGCTTCTGCGTTGTACTATTGTAGCTGCAATGTACGACCAGTCTTTATTTTATGTCGCCTTTTCCCTCTTCCTATTGATGGATCCTATTGGAAACATCCCGTTTTATATCAGTTTTTTACGAGGGATTGAGCCAAAACGACAACGCGTCATTATTTTGAGAGAACTGGTCATTGCCCTGCTCATTATCTTTCTTTTTACTTTTCTTGGTAGCGAGCTCATGGTATTTCTTCAAATCGACAATAATACCATTCAAATTGCTGGTGGCATCGTCCTCTTTCTCCTCTGTCTGAAGATGATTTTTCCCCCTCCGCGCAACCAAAGTGAGGGGCTCTCTCATGATCCAGAGCCCTTTATCGTACCTTTAGCAGTCCCCTTAGTGGCAGGGCCGGCTGTTCTTGCCGCAGTGATCATTTACTCTAAGCAAGTAGAGAGTACGATGGTCATGCTGAGTGCCATTCTCATTGCTTGGTTTGCCTCTCTTCTCATTCTGTTAGCCTCTTCTCAGCTAAAAAAAGTGTTGGGCACCAGGGGGATTACGGCATTGGAAAGATTGATGGGGCTGATCCTGATTTTGATCTCCGTCCAAATGTTTTTAAGCGGCCTTGGCGGCTACATTGTAAAGTACCAGAGTCATGTATAAAGCAGTTCTTTCCTACAAGGGCACCCGATACTTTGGCTGGCAAAAAACGAACATGGGTCCGAGCATCCAAGATACCGTGGAACAAGCCCTTTTGAGAGTGACACAAGAGCCTACTGCTGTAGCTGCAGCAAGCCGTACAGATCGTGGAGTTCATGCTATGGGACAAATCGTGCAATTTGCACTCAGAGAACCGTGGGAGCCGGCGAAGCTGCTTGCCGCTTTGAATGGGGTGCTTCCTTGTGACATCCGTATGCTTCACATCGAAAGAAAGGAATTTCACCCAACTCTCGATGCGGTGCAAAAAGAATATTTCTATAAAGTCTCCACCGAAGAGGTACAAGATCCCCATGACAGACTTTTTTCTTGGCATGTCTACTACCCCATCGATGACTACAAAATCAAAAAGGGCTGCCAAGAGCTCTCCGGAACCCATGATTTTAGTGCTTTTTGCAACTACAAGAAAGAGGGCAGGGGCAACCCGGTCTGCCATCTGGAATCGATCCTTTTTGATGGAACTGCCTTCCACATCCGCGGCGATCGGTTCCTCTATAAAATGGTACGCAATCTCGTGGGGACGTTGATCTACATAGGGGCAGGTAAACTCGGTTCAGCCAAAGAAATTTTATCCTCTAAAGATAGAAAGCGTGCGGGAATTACAGCTCCTGCACACGGCCTTTATTTACACCAAGTTTTTTATCCTGTAACATAGCGAAGATGATTGGGCGAAATGACTCCTGTTGGTGTGGAAGCGGCAAGAAATGGAAAAAATGCCATTATCCTGAGTTTCCTGCCGATCTCACTCTAGCGCAGCAATACTTAAAGAACTACCGCATTGTTCTAAAAACTCCCGAACAAGTGGAAAAGATCGGAAGAGCTTGCAAAATAACTGCGAAGATCCTGGATGAACTGTGTAAAGCAGCAAAACCAGGGGTTACAACACAGAGCCTCGATGAGTTATCCAGGCAATTGCACAGCAAAGCGGGTGCTACGCCCGCCCCCCTCGGTTATGGCAGCCCTCCGTATCCGAAAAGCATTTGTACTTCGCTCAACGAAGTGATTTGCCATGGGATTCCCGATGAGCGTCCCTTACAAGAAGGCGATATTCTGAACATTGATGTGTCCTCTATTGTCGATGGCTTCTTTGGCGACTGCAGCCGCATGGTCATGATTGGCAATGTATCGGAGGAGAAAAGGCACGTCGTAGAAGTTGCTTTACGGTGCCTGAACCTAGCCATAAATGTGTGTAGACCTGGGAACGCCATCTGGCAAATTGGAAAAGCCATCGAAGACTATGCGACTAGCTGTGGGTGCTCGGTGGTGAATCAATTCGTGGGCCACGGTGTGGGGATTTCCTTTCATGAGCCACCGGAAATTCCTCACCATTACAATCAAATCATGACCCCCTTCGCCCCGGGAATGATTTTCACAATTGAACCGATGATCAATGCTGGAGTTAGAGAAGGCATCCTAGACCCTAAGGATCGTTGGACTGTAAGAACCAAAGATCTCAAACCCTCAGCACAGTGGGAGCATACCCTTCTCATCACAGAAAAAGGCCATGAAATTCTAACGATACCTTAGACCAGGCAGTTGATTCTTTTTGTACCATGCCTCCGGGTCTTTTTTGAGATCTGCAATCATGATGGGAAGAGTTCTTGCAATTTTTTGTTTGGGTTCCCATCCGAGCACTTTTTTCGCTTGATCAATATTCAGTTCAAAGTGATCATCTGCAAAGTCAATCATCCAGGGGCGAATGAAGGGTTTATGCTTCCATGCCGCTAAACACTGAAGCCATGCGCCCGTTTTAGCAAACCATTTGGGAACACTCAACGTTTTCATCTCTTTTTGATAGAGCAAGAAGGAAATCACTCTTTGCATCTCGTCGTAGCTTAAAGTTTTTGGTTCCCCAATCAGAAGCCGTGTTTCGGGCGGGAGTTCCCTTCGTTTTTCAACAGCTAAAGCCATGGCAGTAACCACATCATCCATATGAACGAAAGCGGCTCCATGAGAAATGTCTCCCGCCATAAGATGTGCAGTCCATTGTTTCTCATAAATTCTTTGGATCTGATGGCTGATGGGAATCGAATGACATCCATCGTCGTACACTCCTGCAATGCGCAAGAAAACCGCAGGGATCTTTCCTCTCTGTTCGTGGATCAAAGCCTCTGTTTCAATTTTTGAACGGGGATACCCCCAGCTGCCACAAAGCTCCGACTCTTCAGTGATGGGATAGCCTGGCTCAGTCGGTTTATGAACGAGCATTGTAGAGGTAAAAAGAAATTGTTCTACGTCAAAATCTTGGAGTGCATACAACAACTTTTCCGTTCCTTTTACAGTAATCTTTTCATAGAGGGGGGATTCTTTGGTAGCAAAGGAATAATAGGCAGCGAGATGAATGACTGATGCAATCTTCTTTCCGTAGACATTGCGGACATGCATAAAGGCCTGATGGACGCTCTCATCGGAAGAGAGGTCTATAGGAATAAGCTCTGCTTGCCTCGATGCATAGATAGCCTTTAAGAGTTCAAATCCGACCACTTTGTACGCCTCTCCGAGGCGTTTAACGACCGCTGTTCCGATCCGTCCGCAGCTTCCCGTAACAAGAACAACATCTTTTCCCATACCTATACCGCAATTACGTTTTCTGATCTTCCCGGCATGGTCTCTCTAGAATCCTCACTAATTGCGATTTTCTTTCGTTAAATAACCGTCGTCCAGATTCAAGAATCGTCTTCTCCTGCTGATTAAACCATTCCAAGTGGCCTACAACGTAGTCCCGCACACAATTTTGCCATGTACAAGGCAACGCGTCAAAAGAATTCTCGTCAAACGCACTATTTTGTATCTGATCTAATAAGTCTGATTCCATACCTATATAAGTGACCCCCAGGCTTCCCTTAGCGATGATATTGATCTGATCTAGCAGCCCAGCCGCCTGTAACATCCAGTCAAGCTGTGACAGAAAGTGTTCTATAGATACCTCCAGTAAGGCGTCGCTTAAGACCATCATGGCTGCTGTCATTGTGTAATCAGAAATGAGCTGTTGTAGTTTATTCTGAAAAAGTTGCTTGTCAGAGGTAGAGAGTGAACAGGAGTTACACAAGAGCTGCGAGAAGTTCTGGTATACAAGCCTCAATCCACGTACCGTTTCGTTGTTTGCACAAAGGTTGTCCATCACCGCAGTAGCAGATAGCTGAGGACTCTTGCCTTGTAGCAACTGGAGCATGTCCTGAGGCTTAAAAATACCATCGAGAAGGAAACGCACGAAAGCATAAGGAGTGCTCAAAGTGTAGCGCACTGCCCCCTCCCACTTTAGAATCTCTGAGGATTCACAGGCCTTCACCAAATCCTGAGTCCATTGAAAGTATCGTGGATACCACTCCTTCACATACGTCATTTGCTTATCCGATATTGTATATTTCCCCATTTTGACGATATGAGGTGCTCCGTAATTCGCAGAAATTTCCTCCCCCTTTTGTATGGAACGGAGCGCCACCACTACATCCCCGACAGCACCTGGCCCCTTCATATACATGACATTGGGTGGACCATCACCAATTAAAGAGCCCCAATTGCCCGCCTTATGTGCTGAAACACTGTCACATGCATAGATCTTTTTTTCTCGTATGCTTCTCTGATCACCACCCTGCATGCTCTCTCCAGCATATATACAAACATATTGGTATGGCTCTATTAAGGAATGAGAGCGTAGGCACCACTGTTTTATGGGATGCCAGAATATTTGAAGACTAGGAGGATTGCGTAGAAATATTAAGAGAGCCTGAGGAAGACGCTGCCCACATATCCGCTCCACTATCGTTTTTTCCTCTGCAATGTGATTCTTGCCATTCATATCGAGAATTTGCTTTGGGGTCGCAAGGAAACCTTGCAAGAACTTACGCCCAGTTAACCGCTGAAAAAGAGCCGGAGTGACTGGTGCCCCTTGACACGTTACGCTCTGCTCTTTTATAAAAGGGAGTGTTCCCTGAATCATACTCAGCACGTCATAACAAGTTTGATCTGCCTTAGACTTCAGATAGAAAACCTCTTGTGTGCTCTTTCTCACTTTCTGGATTAAAGCAACCAATTGATCAAACTCCTTGCGTCCTTGCAAAGCTGCCCAATGCAAAGCAGTAAAACCGTGGTCATCTTGAAGAGTAAGCTCACTTCCAGATATCAAAAGCAATTCAGCCCATTGTTGATTACCGATAATTACGGTAAGCATCAAAGGTGTTACATGGTAATTGCATGGATCCCGGTAGTTAATGCGCGGAGATATCCAGCTCTTCTTGGTCTGAAACAAGCGCTCCGCACTCTGTTGGCCATGAAAACTATAAAAATGCAAAAGGTCGAGCCCTTTTGCCTTTACCTGTATCTCGAACCGATCTTTAGAATACTGGAGGTTTAAGCCCCATTCTTGGGCGTAGTCAATCCCTTTTACAACGGGTGCTGCAGCGGCCATTTTTTTATTCCTTTATTAAGGACTTTCACCTTCCAAATCGATGATCTTTTGGGCAAGGGTTTCAAGCTCCAAAATACGCTTTTTGCTTGGTGTTACGTTTTCTGATCTTCCTGGCGGTATTTGTCTAGAATCGCATTCAATTGCGATCTTCTTTCGTCAAAGAGCGTTCTTTCAGACGTATGAATCGTTTTCTCCTGCTGATTAAACCACTGCAAGTGCACCCACACGTTTTCCAATACGCACTGCTTCCACAAGGGGGTCAACCGGCCAAACATCCCATGATCAAATACGCAGTTTTTCACACCCTCGCATTGATTTGACGGCACTCCTACATAAGTAGCCCCTGTGTCCCCCTTAGCAATGATATTGACTTGGTCTAAGAGATTGGCCGCCGATTGCATGTTAAGAAATTCTGCTTGAAACGCGCTATTTGTTTCTGCGGCACTATTCTTTGAGGGATTCTTAAGGAAACACCATAACACTGTCATAGCAGCGCCCACTGTATTATTAGAGATGAGCTCTTGTAGCTGCTGTTTGTATACATTGTCAGTGAAACCTCTCAAGGCTAATGAAAAGGCAATGTAGAACTGCTTCCGCTGCTGCATTTTCTCATCTTGAACTACTTGTTGTATGAACTGAGAAACTATAGATCGCGACGAATCCGTAGTTAACAAGGAGTACACCAGACCAGGGAAACTATCGTTCCGAAGAAGAAACTGCATGCAAGCATAAGGAGTCTGAAAGACATATTGGATTGCCAATAGAACCTGGACCATCTCCGTATCGGAGATTGTCTTCTGTATAAAATACTCTGGATACTTCTGCAGCATATACTGCATGCGCTGTGAAGATATTGTATACCGATCAAGCTTACAAATATCATCCGCCCCACTATCAAACACGATTTCCTCTTTAGGCCCAATGGGACGCAATGCTCTCAAGAATACCCCAATAGGATCGGAACACTCAAAGAGACCGGCATTTGGCGGTCCATCGTTAGCCAAGCTGCCCCAATTTGAGCCTTTACATCCCTGAATGCTCTTATATCCGTAAATTCCAGACTCGCGCGTTTTATCCTTTGGCTCGCCATAACCTGTTATTTTCCCAGCAATCGCAGCAATACAGTCACCACTTTGTATCGAGGAATTGGCATATAGAGAGAATTTCTTAATGTCATCGAAGCCAACCTTCAGTTTAGGGGGGTCATTGAAAAATGTTTGTAGAGTTGCATGATCAAGCGCCAAGTCTCTTTCGACAGACTTTTGTTCCACTACAGTGGAACCATCATGATTCATAGTGAGAATTTGCTTTGGGGTTGCAAGGAAACCTTGCAAGAACTGACGCCCAGTTAACTGCTGAAAGAGAGCCGGAGTGAGTGGGTTCCCTTGATACGTTACGCACTGCTCTTTTGTAAAAGGGAGCGTTCCATGAATCATATCCAATACGTTGTGACAAGTCTGAGCTCTCTTAGACCTCTGATGGAAAATCCCTTCTGTGCTTTTTCTCACTTTCTGGATTAAAGCAACCCATTGATCAAATTCATTGCGTCCTCGCAAAGCTGCCCAATGCAAAGCAGTAAAACCGTAGTCATCTTGAGGAGTCAGCTTACTTCCAGATTCCAAGAGAAATTCAAACCACTTTTGATTACCGGTAATGACGGCAAGCATCAAAGGGGTTACATGGCGATTGGACGGGTCCTGGTAGTTAATACGCTGAGATACCCATTCCTTCTTACTCTGAAACAAGCTCTGAAGAGAGTCAATAGGCTGACCGTGGAAACAATAAAAATGCAAAAGGTCGAGCCCTTGCTGCTGTCGCTTTGCCGAGAACTGGTTTTTAGGATACTGAAAGTTTACGCCCCATTCTTGGGGGGAGTTAGTGTTCTTTACAACGGGTGCTGTAGCGGCCATTTCGTGACTCCTTTATTTAAGTGCGGAGATTTTAGCCACCCAAAGAATACAATGCACTCAAAAAAGAAGAGGTTGGTTACGCTGCGTCTTTACTTTTTTTTTTGGGGTATTGTCTTTGTTAAGAGAGTCACCAGCTCTTGGAGCTCCTGATTTTCCTCTTCCAAATCGAGGATCTTTTGGGCAAGCGTTTCAAGCTCCGTGTCCATTTCTTTAGCAAGCGGGCTCATCTCCAGAGCAGATCGATCCATTTTTAGCCCCTGCAGTTCTGTGTCCAATAGGAAAAGACTCCTTCTTGTTTCCTCCAAAACCGTGCTTTTCTCTTCAAACTGCTTCTTTAATTGCTTATAGAGAGGTTCAAGAGCTGAAAGATGCGCCATCTTCCCTTCTGCATACTGGAGTCTTTCTGCACCCTGCGATGTTTCAAGCTCCGCAATACGTCTTGTTGCAGCACTTTCCCTTTCAGTAACGGCATGCCGCTCTTTTTCAAGAAGGGCACGCTGGGCAGCTTCTTGCTGCAAAAGCTCCGTCTTTTCTTTTTGGAAGACATCCTCTTGCGCTTTTCTTACCCCTTCTACTTTTCGAACTTGTTCGTGCGTGGCTGAAAGAAGTTCTTTCAAAGAAGCCACCTCATCGAGGGCATCCTGGGCTCTCAACTCCTCGACTCTATGCTGGCGCCGGAACACTTCATTCGTCAGGTGTGCCTGCTCTTTATCAAAACGGGTCTCATTTAGCTCTTCCAAAAGCTGCTTGTTCAGCGCTGCCATCGTGTCGGCATTAAGAAGCCGCTCTAACTCCTGGTTATTAACAGCAAACGCGCCCTGCAACACCTTAAATTGAGCCTCCAACCCCATCATCCCTACAGCGATCTCTTGACTCTTGTGTTGCGCCTCTTTCGTTTTTTTCCGAAGCACTTCGTTGAGAACTAAAATAGAAGAATGTTCTACCCGAAGCTCCTCTAACTCTTTTTGCACCAAAGCAATCTTTTCCTGATACGCAATCTGCTGCTCACCCGTCTCTTCATGAAATTTTGACAGTGCCTCCTCGAGATTCAGACAAGAAGTTTTGCCTATTGCTATCTGAGACTCTAAAGACTGCACCCACTGAGCTCCCTGTTCTGCTGTAAGAGCAGTAATAAAAAAGGCCAGAGCTAAAGAACCCTCTACCCCCAAAAACCACAGGTGCTCGTCAGATAAAAAAGCGTGTTTTACAATCGATGTGATCCCCAAGAGCACAAGAGCATAGCAAAATCCCCGTACATGCCACCTCCAAGACAGAACAAAACCAATAGCCGCCGTCAGAAAAAGATCCACGTGCATAACTGTCGGAGTCGCAATCACTAAAGAACTCAAAAGAAAAAGGGGGCCATAAATCGCTGGATCTTGATACAGGAAACGAAGCACTTTTTGCATGGGAACTCTCATACCATTTCTAAAGCTCTTGCCACGGTCAAAAAGCCCTTTTCAAAACGTTGAAAATCAAAGCGTTCATTAGGCGCGTGTATCGCATCCGTCGCAAGCCCATATCCCATCCCTATCACTTCCACCCCGAGAGCTTCGATCATCTCCGCTATAATAGGAATTGAGCCACCAGAAACGATATTTTTGCAAGCCTTTCCACAAACCTCACGGCAAGCTTCGGCTACCGCTTTTCCAAGTAAAGAATCGGGCCGGCTCCGAAACGCCTTTTCCCCACCAAGCTGCTTGATCTCTACCACTATCCCCTGGGCGACCCGCTCATGAAAAAATTTCTCCAGCGCCTTCCCGATTTTTTTGGGGTCTTGGTTCGGAACCAGCCTACAAGAAATCTTGGCCAAAGAAAGAGCCGGAATCACAGTCTTAAATCCACGACCCGTATATCCACCGCTCATCCCATTGATTTCAAAAGTGGGGCAAAATCCATTCCTTTCCTTCATCGTCTTCCCTCTTTCTCCCCCTATTCTCCCCACACCAAACTCCCGGCAATAGGCTTCCTCTTCATAGCCGAAGGCAAAAGCCTTTTCATCCACTTTTTCTATATCTTCATAAAACCCTTCGATTTGGATACGCCCATTGGCATCCCAAACTTGTGCGAGAACTTCCACCAAAGCTCGATTGGGATTATACGCCAAACCACCATGCATCCCCGAATGCAAATCGCTCTTCGAACCCCGTAAAATCACTGCAAAAGCAGCAATCCCTCTAGCACCCAAAGTAATCGCCGGAGTGTTCTTATCAAAAAGACCAAAATCAATTACTAAAAGAAAATCAGAGGCAAGCTTTTTCATTAATTTGGGCAAGGATTTAGAAAGACCTCTGCTAGAAGATTCCTCTTCCCCCTCAATGCAAAACTTCACATTGACCGAAAGCCCTATTCCCAGCTCCCTCATTGCCCGCATAGCAATCATTGCATAAAAAATTTGTCCCTTATCATCCTGAGCTCCCCGCGCATAAATGTGCCCATCTCTTTCCTCCGGCTCGAAAGGGTCGCTATCCCAAAGCTCCAACGGATCTACTGGCTGTACGTCATAATGGCCGTAGATCAACACCGTGGGAGCATCCTTGCCCGCACTCATCTCCTCTGCGTAAACCAAAGGCGCGCCTTCTGTTGGCACAAGTTCGACGACCATCTTTGTGTGCCTCTCTAAGTAGTTCTTCAACCACTCGGCACACCGCTCCAAATCCTTGGAGAACGCAGGATCTGCGCTTATGGATTTAAACCGCAAAAATGCAAAAAAATCTTCACGCACCGCTTTCCGATGTTCATGCATCCACTGTTTTAAATGTTCGATTGAAGGCATAGTAAATCAAAAATTATTGCGATTCTCTTTGAGACGTTTTGCGATCGAACACCTGCACTGCATTTTCCACTAGAAAAGCCGCAAGAGTCTCATCCCCTTCATAACTCAATTCCACATCCATTTTGCCTTCCCCATTGGGAGGACTACACGTAATCAGGACATAGCAGGCGATCTCTTTGTCCATGGCCTTCTTTAACTTCGTCACTTTGATGGTTTTACACATCCAAAATTCTCTTTGTCAACGGACTTTCATGTGAATTTATCTCCGAATAGATGACAGATCACAAATTTTCATGCAATCGAAATTCAGAAATTCGATAAACTGGGAGAAAAAAATGATCAAGGATCCATCATGGTAAAAAGAGTGGTACTCTTTCTTGCAGTTAATTTTCTCGTTGTTCTGATGATCTCTCTTTTCACAAGCTTTTTGAATCTCCGCCCCTATCTTCAAGCCTATGGGATCGACTATCAGTCGCTCCTCATTTTTTGTCTTATCTGGGGCTTTGGTGGGGCTTTCATTTCGCTGGCCCTCTCTCGCAAAATGGCAAAGTGGTTGATGGGGGTCAGAGTCATTGATCTTCATGCCAAAGACGCTGAGCAAAGAACTCTTTTAGAAATCGTACATAAGCTTTCAAAAAAAGCCAATCTTACCTCCCTTCCTGAAGTGGGCATTTTTCATTCCAACGAGCCGAACGCCTTCGCAACAGGCCCTTCAAAAGCCAGATCTTTAGTCGCCGTATCAACGGGTCTTCTCTCCCGCATGAATCCAATAGAGATAGAGGGGGTGATCGCCCATGAAATCACGCATATTGCGAACGGAGACATGGTAACGATGACCCTTCTGCAAGGAGTTGTCAACGCCTTTGTCATGTTCCTTTCTCGCGTCTTTGCCTATGCGCTCTCCGGCCTTGGTCGCAACCGCCAGCAAGGGGGCGGGAGCATGATGAGCTACTACCTGTTTACCATCCTCTTTGAAATTGTTTTTATGGTTTTAGGCTCTCTCGTCATCGCTGCCTATTCTCGCTACCGAGAATATCGAGCGGATGCAGGAGGGGCTCGCCTTGCTGGAAAAGAAGCGATGATTTCCGCCTTAAAAACCCTTCGAGTTCTTCAGGAAATTAAAGATCCCAAGCAAAACCCTGCCATGGCTGCTTTTAAAATCTCTCACCCGAGCCGCCCAGGACTCCTCTCCCTCTTTGCAACGCACCCCCCTCTCGAAGCCCGTATTGAGAGGCTGTCAAGAGGATGAAAACCGTTGTTGTAGGCTTGTCCGGTGGGGTCGATTCCTCTGTATCCGCCCTTTTATTAAAGAGGCTGGGCTATAACGTGATAGGACTCTTCATGAAGAACTGGGAAGAGGAAGGGCAATGCAAGGCAGCTGAAGATTATGAGGATGTGGTCAAGGTATCTACTAAACTCGGTATCCCCCACTATAGTGTGAATTTTACCAAAGAGTACCGAGAAACTGTTTTTCAGGATTTTCTTGTCTCCTATAAAGCTGGCTACACGCCCAATCCTGACATCCTGTGCAACCGAGAAATCAAATTTAAAGTTTTTTTGGAAAAAGCGCTAGAGCTAGGGGCAGACTATCTCGCGACTGGTCACTACTGTCAACGGGACCCTGACGGACGCCTACTCCGAGGCGAAGATCCAACCAAAGATCAAAGCTACTTTCTTCATGCCGTCTCTCAAAAAGCCTTGCAAAAAGTTCTTTTCCCCATCGGAGATAAACGAAAAAGCGAAGTGCGGAAGATGGCTAAAGAGCAGGGACTAGCTACTGCAGAAAAAAAAGACAGCACAGGCATCTGTTTTATTGGAAAACGAGCTTTTAAACCCTTTCTTGAAGATTATCTACAACCTCAGCCAGGCCCTTTCGAAACTTTGGACGGAACAGTAGTGGGAACCCATGATGGCATCCAGTTCTACACCATCGGACAAAGAAAAGGGATGAAACTTGGCGGCGAAGGAGACGCTTGGTATGTGGTCGATAAAGACGTGCCCCGAAATGCCGTCATCGTTGTCAGAGGAGCGAACCATCCTGCTCTTTTTAGCGACTGGCTTAGAGCCAGCCATTTTACCTGGATTGCTGAAACGCCCCTCCTCCCCTTGCGCTGTACGGCTAAAGTACGATACCGTCAAGAAGATACGCCTTGTACATTGTTGGAGTCGGGCGAAGTGCTCTTCGACAAACCGCAACGAGCCGTCACTCCTGGACAGTCGATCGTTTTTTACGAAGGGAAGCTTTGTTTGGGCGGTGCCATTATTAGATCTCCGAGGCTTGTAGGATCCTCTCTTTTTTCTTGCATAGCTAAGAGTTCCAGAAGATTCGCTGCTGATTGAAAAAGCACTGGGCAGTCTTCTTGCAATCGGTACACTGCATGCGGGTGGATCGTACTGCAGAGATTTTGCAGGCTTTCTGTTTGCAGAATAATGCAGTTCACCTCATGTAAAGAAGCGAGAAGGTGGGTAAACTCATCGTCTGGATGGGTATCCTGAATATAGATAATTAACGCGCTTTCCCTATGAGAAAGTTTTCGAATGGTGCGAAATAGGCCATTAGTCATCGTCTGTCCCTTTTCTAATACAAGAAGCGTATAGAGCTTCTTTCGCAACACTTGATGCAGGGCGTAAGAGTGGCTTTCGTTAAAAATTTTCGTGCCCGAATCTACTGTGAGAAGTCGTTCTGCGAGTTCTGAAAGGGTGATCTGTACACAGCCGACTCGTTCAATAGAAAGGCCTGCGGCAATATTGGCCAGTTCAGCAGATTGTTGGATATCCAGCCCATTGGCAACGCCTAGGCAAATCACAGCAAGTACCGTATCTCCCGCTCCTGTGACATCCTTGACCTCTTTGGAACGCACTGGAAAATCAGATCGTTTTTGTAACCCCTCAAAAATCGTTATCCCTGCTTCTGAACGAGTAATCAAAAGGCAGTCCGTGTATTGTAAAAGATGGCTGGCCACCTCATCTAAAGAGACGCTAGGAAGACACCGAGCTGCAGCATAAGCTTCGCCCAAGTTCGGTTTCAGAATATACGCCCCCCGATACTTATTAAACTCAATTCCTTTTGGGTCAACAACCGTGGGAACCTTCGCCTTCCTGGCAGTGTCTAAAGTATATCGCAAAATCCGTTCCGTTAAAAACCCCTTCCCGTAATCAGAAATCGCAATCACCTGCATGGTCGGAATTAAGTGAGCCAACTCTTGGATCACCCGCATCTCTATTCCTTCAAGCGTGGGAGAGATCGTTTCAAAGTCGATGCGCAAAAGCTGCTGGCTATCAGAAATAAGTCGATTTTTCACGGGAGTTTTATAATTGGGCTCAACAAGAAGGACGTTTGTATCTGCAAGCCCCAAAGAATGCCGGAGTCTGACCCCTTCTGGATCTTCTCCTAGGCGGCCCACGGCAGTGACTTCTGCTCCTAGAGATTGGAGATTAAGAACGACATTTCCTGCACCACCTGGCCTGGAAGTTTGGCTCATCACCTCCATCACAGGGACAGGCGCTTCTGGAGAAATGCGCTTCACTTTCCCCGTAGTATACGTGTCGAATAAAAAATCACCCAGCACGAGCGCCTTAAAAGGCTTAAAATAGCTGAATGCCTTGGAAAGATTCACCATCTAGCTTGTCGCATAAGATACTGTTGCACATATTCTTCAACGGCTTCTTCCGTTGCTACCGCTTGGTAAGAATTATGAAAGATCTTATGCAATTTACCCATGGATGCGCAAGTGTAATTCTGATATTGCCCCGCTAGATCGCTGGGCATGGGGATGTAAGCAATATTGGTGGGTTTCCGAATCGCTTTGAAAAAGGACTCTGCAAGGACATTCCAACTGGTAGGAACGCCCTGCCCGATATTGAAAATGCCGCCTACTGCTCGATACTTTAATTCCAAGAAGGCACAGGTCATTTTCACTGCATCTTTCACGTAAATAAAATCACGCATTTGTCCGCCATCGGGATAGTGGCGATCGTTGGATTGAAAGAGCTGCACCACACTTCCGTCTGATGATTTTTGCATCATTTTTAAAAGCATGGAAGCCATACGCCCTTTGTGATATTCGTTGGGGCCAAAAACATTAAAATACTTCAGCCCTACCACCTGATCCAACACTCCCTGCCGTTTCATCCAAAGATCCACAAGGTGCTTAGAAAACCCGTACATATTCAGCGGCTTTAAGGTTTCCAGCTTGGCTTCATCGTCCTCAAATCCCCATGCACCATCGCCATAAGTTGCGGCAGAAGACGCATAAATGAAACGCTTATGATACTTTAAGGCCCATTCCGCTAACCGAATCGTATAGCGAAAATTATTCTCCAAGAGGTAATCCGCATCTTGCTCCACAGTATCAGAACAGGCCCCTAAGTGAATGATCGCATCCACTTCTTTTTCTTTTCCTTGAAGCCAACTGAATAACGCGTGTTTCGAGATAATATCGACAAACTGTTTACCGACTAAATTCTTCCATTTTTCTGATTTTTTTAAATCATCCACAAGTAAGAGATTTGTCCACCCCTTGTCATTTAAATAGCGGGTAACTCCCGCCCCAATCATGCCGCTTGCGCCAGTGATGATGATTTTTTTGTCCATTGCAGACTAGGATAACAAAAATGCCTCTCTAAAAAACACAACATTTTTTACAGTGCTAGTCTCGACAGATGAGTTCAAAAAATGTACAAAGTCGAGCTAGTACCATCTTTCTAAAGAGGGTCTTGAGAGGGTTGTAAAGGGCATAAACGTCACGTCTTCCATGATTGGAGGCTTGCCTCCTAAACAAAAAAAGGCAGAGCCGCTTCCTGTCATTACCACGGTTGCAAAATGTCTTTGAAGCTCTTCTTTCAGAATATGGAGACGCGGCTCAATGGCAAAAGAGGCAGTTTCTAAATCATTGAAAAAACTTGGGTAGCGGACTTCCAGCAAGTCTCGTTTAGAAAGGTTCTCCACTTGTAAATTTTTATAAACAAGCACTGTAGAGAGCCCATAATGGGGCTTCGCCAGGTAGCCGGATAAAGGGGATGGAAGTGTAAAAGGTTCCAAAATCTCTCCCCTTCCCGTACAATAAGCTGTACCCAAAGAGAAAAAAAAAGGAACATCTGAGCCGATCGAAGCGCCAAGCGCTATCAGCGTTTCTACGGTAGCAGGCTGCCCTGAAAGTTCATTCAAAGCCCAGAGCGTCGTCGCTGCATTACCGCTTCCCCCTCCAAATCCTCCCTGGATAGGAATCTTCTTTTCAATGTGGATAGAGATCGCCGGCATCGGAAAATGCGCTCGAAAACACGCAAGTGCCCGGACTACGAGATTCTTCTCGTCAACAGGAATAGTAGAATCAGTACAGGTGATGCGATCAGCACGAGAAGGGATAAAATAAAGGCGATCGCAAAGATCGATCGCCTGAAAAAGAGAGACTATCTCATGGTAACCGTCCAACCTTTTATGCAAAACCCTAAAGAAGAGATTGAGTTTGGCTGGAGAGAGATAACTATGCATCCTCTTTCTGTTTTGCCTCTCCAGAAGGAATGGGAGCCGTTACCTCTTCAACCCCTATTTGAGCCACTCCTTCCGGAATAATATGAAGGTCACAAATCGCCATCACTCCCTCTTTGAGCTTAATAGAGAGCTTATGCTTTCCAGTCATCTTAATGGGTTTTGTTAACTGAATGGCTTTTTTCTCCAGAACAAGCCCTTTCGCATGGAAAAGATCTGCGATATCGCCTCTCGAAACAGATCCATACATATGCCCTTCCGGATCCACTTTCACAAAAATCTCAAGGACCGCTCCCTCAACGAGAATAGCCATCTCTTCAGATTCCTTTCGATCAATCACCGCTTGCTCAGCCCGCTCCTTACGAAGCCTTTCTTGCTTCCGAAGTGTGTTCTCAGTAGCAACGACAGCAAGGCCCTGGGGAAAGAGAAAATTACGCATATAGCCAGGACGAGCCGTGACAAGCTCCCCTTTTTTTCCTAACGAATCAACGTCCTTAAGAAGTAACAGCTGTTGTTTCATTGTCATCTCCCCTATTCGTCTGACGCAAAAGGTAAAAGAGCCATATGACGAGCTCTCTTAATCGCTTTTTTTAACACTTTTTGATAGTAGTAAGAGACACCAGTAATGCGTCTCGGCAAAATTTTTCCACGCTCAGTAACAAACTGTCTAAGCGTTTCAAGGTCTTTGTAATCAATCCCATCCACTGTAGCGGCAACAAATGGACACGGCTTGTTCTTTTTTGTAAAAGGTGATGATTCAGTACTTGTATGAACTGCCATATTGTTATGCCCCTAGTTTTAGTGGTTTAAACTCCATGCTCTCTAACACCTTTTCAGTGCGCATGGTCATAAATCGAATGAGATCCTCATGGAGATGATATTCCTTCCAAAGATCAACAATGATCCGTGTGGGCGCCCGAAAGTAGAGCACATAATAATACCCCTCTCGTTTCCCAGTGATTTCATAAGCGAGTTTCTTTCGCCCTAGTTCATGAAGCTTTACGATCTCTCCACCCTTTTCGGTGATGCCGTTGGTAATTTTCTCAAAAGCCTTCTTACGGGACTCATCACTAAGCGTAGCGCTTAAGATATACATCCCCTCATAAAGCCCTTGACGGTTTTTATGTGTCATGTTGTTCTTCTCCAATGCTCGGAGTCGATGAACGATTCGCATAGTTCATCGCACTGGTTAATCCTTTGTCCAACCAAATTTCCACTGCTTGGACTACCCTTCCCAAAATCTCTGGAAGGAGTTTCTTCTCTTCTTTTGAGAACTGCCCGAGTACATAATCGGACAAATCCCCTGCTTCCGGACTGCCTACGCCTATACGAAGACGCGCATATCCGTCGGTATGAATCGCCTCTTCAACGCTTTTCAGGCCGTTATGCCCACCTGAAGAGCTGTTAGCGCGAATCCTGAGCTCCCCAAAAGGAATGGCCGCATCATCCGCAAGGACAAGAAGCCTCGAGAGCTCAATTTTATAATAGTTCATGACTGCTACGACAGCATGGCCGCTTAAGTTCATGTACGTCTGTGGCTTGAGCATCAATACCGATGCCCCGCCAAGGGTTCCCTTTGCAATCAGACCTTTCAGATCACTTTTACTCTGAAAGCTGAGATTATATTTCCTGGCTAAAAGGTCTAAGGCCTCAAAGCCAACATTGTGGCGGGTCTCATCATAGAAACTTCCCAAATTTCCAAGACCCACAACCAGCCATTCGTGACTCATGCGCCAGCTTTCTTACCGACAAGGACTAGTACTTCCGTCAATTTTGCAAGAGGACGAACCGATGGAGGGATCTCTAGATCACTTAATAGTTTGGACTGTCCAATGCCTACATTCCGAATATCCAGGGAAAAACTTTCTGGGATATTTTTAGGTAGACAAGACACCTTAAGGGATCGGATTACTTGACGGATAAATCCGCCTAGCTTGACTCCCGCGCAATCGGCGGCCCCTACAAGAGAAATCGGAACATTGATCTCTACTAGCTTGCTCTCTTCCATTTCCAGAAAATCTACGTGCTCAATCTCATAACTCGCAACGTGGTACTGCACATCTTTTATGATCGCCTGGATCGTCTTTGCGCCCCTTTCAAGCTCAAAAATCGTCGTTGATAGACGTCCCGGCTGAATCTTTCGAAGGATTTCTTTCAGAGTGTCATTTTTCACAGCAACTGGCGTTCCAGCTTTTCCTGCACCGTAAAGAATAGCAGGAACCATTCCCTCCCTTCGAAGCTGGCTCGTTACTCCCTTCCTTCCCGTCGTTCTTTCTTCTACTTTTAGTTTCATCATCTATCCTTATCTTTTAAAAAAGAGGAGATCGATTTGTCCTCAATAATACAGCTAATCGCCTCTTTTAACAGGGGCGCCACACTAACAACATGCACCCCCTTTCTTTTTTGCGGAATGGTGTCAGTAGTAAAAATCCCATCGATCCCTTCAAGCTCCACGCCTTCCAGAAAAAGCCCATGCGTTACCACTGCAAAAACCCGTTTCGCCCCCCGTTCTTTCGAGGCTTTGGCGGCCATCTCTAAAGTGTTGCCAGTCGATGCAATGTCATCGACAATAACAAGATCCTTGCCATGAACATCGCCTATAAGCGCGTTGATCTGCACCGTACGTTCGCCAAGGCGTCTCTTATCTACAATCGCAAGGTCTGTTTTTAGAGCCTCGGCGTACCTTCTTGCCATTTTATTGCTCCCCACATCGGGAGAAACAATCACCACCTTCTCCAACCCATGTTGCTTTAAAGCATCAACAAAAAGAGGTCGAGCATACAAGTTATCTACAGGAATATTAAAAAACCCCTGAATTTGTTCCGTATGCAAATCCACAGTCAGCAACCGTGTAATACCTGCCTTTTCCAACAAGTCAGCGACCAAGCGCGCCGTAATCGGCATACGCCCTTTATCCTTACGGTCCTGTCTTGCATAGGCAAAATAAGGCAAAACGACCGTAATACTGTTTACCGATGCCCGCTTCAATGCATCGACAATAATTAAAAGCTCCATTAAAAAGTGGTTTGGCTTAAAAGCGGGCGATTGAAGCACAAACGCATCCCTACCACGCACATTCTCAAGGACCTGTACGCCGATTTCTCCATCAGGGAACGTCTCTATCTGAAGTTTCCCTAACCGCAAATTCAGGTGCTCTGCGACCTTGAGAGCGAGCTCTCCATGAGAAGAGCCGGCAAAAATAATCGACGACTGGGCCATTGAATCCCTAACTTGGGGCGGAAGGATTCGAACCTCCGCATGGCGGTACCAAAAACCGCTGCCTTACCGCTTGGCGACGCCCCAACATTCTGAACATTTTAAAGCAGTCATATTAGCTAAGAAGGTAAATATTTTGCAAGGAATCACGTTGGCCGCTATAAGCAAAAATTATGCGCATCGTCCACCTTGCCGCTGAATTCGCCCCCATTGCCAAAGCTGGGGGGCTCGGGGAAGTCATCGTCGGCCTGTCACGCGCATTGACACAGAAGGGACTCGATGTCGAAGTTCTCCTTCCAAAATATGACTTTATTCGTTTGGAATCTGGAAAAATAAAACAGAAAGTTCCTCATTTTCAGTGCCTTGGAAACGACAATACAGCTTGGAGTGCAGTAGTTGAGGAGTGCCATCTCACGCTTCTCGAGGCCCATCATCCGGCACAATTTTTTAATCGTGGAAAAATTTACGGATTAGAGGACGATATTGCTCGGTTCCTGTATTTTTCTAGGTTGGCTATCGAATATTTACTTATCCAAGGCCAACCCATTGATATTCTCCACTTACATGACTGGCACGTAAGCCTTGTCGCCCCGATGGTGAAAAAGCTTTTTAAAGGACTTGAGGTCAAAGCAGTGGTTTTGACAATCCACAATTTGGAGTATCAAGGAAAATGTACAGTTAGGGATTTAGAGAACATTGGATGCGGTCCTTTGGCACGCGAACATGCAGTGAACCTACTCGAAATGGGGATTCTCTATGCAGATGCGGTGATTCCGGTCTCTCCCAGTTATGCCGAAGAGATTTTGACTCCTGAGTATGGATTTGGACTCGATCCTGTCCTGAGGCAGTTTGCGGTCAAGATCCACGGCATCCTGAATGGCATTGACCGCAAGATTTGGACCCCCGAAAAAGATCCCCTTTTCGACGTACATTATAGCACTGAATCTGTGCAAAAAGGGAAAAAGCATTATAAGCGAAAGTTTCAAAAGGACACGGAGAAAACGCCATGGATTGGGGCAGTCTCGCGACTGGTTCCTCAAAAGGGGCCAGCACTTTTGGAAGAAGCCCTCTACACGACACTGAAACTCAATGGCACGTTTCTCCTTCTTGGCTCCTCTCCGATCCCCCAGATACAAGAACAATTTTACAAGCTGCAAGTCAAATACAAAGGACACCCGCAAGTATTTTTTCACTTTGAATACGAAGAAACTCTCGCGCATGAAATGTATGCAGCGTTGGATTATCTTCTTGTTCCCTCCAAGTTTGAACCGTGCGGGCTGACTCAGATGATCGCCATGCGCTATGGAACCGTTCCAATTGTGCGAAAAACAGGGGGGCTAAAGGACACAGTATTTGATTGCGAAGATAGTCGTATCAGTGTAGACAAAAGAAACGGCTTTGTCTTTGAAGCCTTTACAGCCGACTCGATGAACCACACCCTGCAAAGGGCATTTGATCTATTTCGTTTCAATCCAAATACTTACCACTCTTTAGTACGCAAAGGCATGCTTTCCGATTTCAGCTGGGACAAACCGGCAGAAGCCTACTGTAAATTGTACCGTTCTTTAGAACTGGTTAGGCAACAATCGAGATAGACTCATACCATTTGCGAGAAATAAATTCATAAATTAGGGCCGTATAACATGTCATCTTTGAACGATCCTTTCTTGCTCATGTTTAAAAACATGAGCTGCAAAACGACCATTCAAATCTGCCACGTTACCCAGCCCTAAATTTATGAATTTATTTCTCGCAAATGGTATCATATCTCATTTTGTAGACACCCTCTTAATATGGGCCCAATTTGCATAGATGTAATCGACAATCGACACCACTGTATAAAAAGCAGCTACAGAAACAGCAAATAGGCTCATCTGTTGAAAAAGCGCCAGGGTAATCCATCCTTTTGAGTAAGGAATCATGAGAAGCAAAATGAAAAAAATCACGATCGCCTGCAAAACAGCCTTCATCTTGCCACTAAATCTTGCAGCCAAAGCTACCCCCCTCAAGGCACAGAGCGTTCTTAGCGTAGTGATCAGCATGTCTCGATAAAGAAAAATGAACACTAAGATCAAAGGCAGTGCGACAACCCCTTGCGTAAAGGTTAAAAAGAGGGAGATATGAGTAATGCTATCTGCCATCGGATCGAGCACCTTGCCCAAATCCGTTACCTCATTGCGACGCCGTGCTAACATCCCGTCTAGAACATCGGAGCACTCGCAAATGAATAGTAAAAACAACATAATATAGGGAAGCAAGACTAGAGAAACCCCCAATTTTTCCCGTTCTAAATAGAGCACGGGGAATACAGGGCTTAAAAGAATCCGTAAAAAAGTCAAATAATGAGACGGGTTCATCGACAAAAAGACTATAGGAAAAGGGTTCTTTTTTGCAAATCTTCTTAAGAAGAAGCTCGCAAGCTAGGGTTGCAAGGCTAACTGGCCGCAAGCCGCTTGTATATCTTTGCCCTTGGTATAACGCCAGGTTGTATTGATCCCCTCTTTTTCCAAAATTTCTCGAAACTCCATGATTTTTTCCTTGGTGGGTCTTTGGAGTTTCAACCCATCTACCGGGTTATAAGGGATCAAATTAACAGTACACTGCTTGTTTCGAAGAAGGGTGGAAAGTTCTTCGGCATGAACTTTGTTATCGTTGAGGCCAGAGAGCAGCGTATACTCATAGGTGATGTCTCTATGAGTAGTCTTCGCATAGGCGTCCATTGCTAATAGGATCTCTTCTAAAGGGTACTTTCTCGCATAGGGGATGATTTTTTTCCGAATGTGCTCATTCGGCGCATGAAGAGATAAAACGAGATTGACCTTCACATTTTCACGAGCGAGTCTATGAATCCCTTCTACTACGCCTACTGTCGAGACAGTGATTCTTCTTTGAGAAATATTCAAGCCGTGGGGAGCATTCAAAATCTCGATCGATTGGATAACTGCTTCATAATTTTCGAGCGGCTCCCCCATACCCATGAATACAATGTGAGAAACTCTCTCTCCTTTCTCATGCAAAAAGCGATCGATATGTAGAACCTGCTCGACAATCTCTGCAGGGCTTAAATTTCTGATCAGCCCTTCTTTTCCCGAAGCGCAAAAAGCGCACTTGGCGGGACAGCCGACCTGGGAAGAGACACATACAGTGCGCCGCTCCTCTGATAGAATTAAGACCGATTCTACTTTGCGTTTGTCTGGAAGCTCCCAAAGAAACTTCACCGTCTCCTGATCCTCTGAAGCTAAAGTGCGTAAAAGTTTAAGCGCTGGGAAAGAAAATTCTTGAGCCAAGAGCTGCCTTAACTCTTTTTTTAAATTCGTCATAACCTCAAAAGAATTCGCCCATTTTTTATAAATCCAGTCCCATACCTGATCCGCGTGAAACGCTTGAACCTCTACGGTCTGCATCCAACTTTTCAGCTCTTTTAGGGAAAAAGAACAAATTTCTTTCATGACAGCGAAAAGTGTAGCATACTCAGCATAAAACGTGATAGGAATAGAAATATGCTGACGAACCCGTTTTTTCACTGGCTTGATGTCATCTACAGTTTTTTCCTAAAATTGGGTTCGAATCTACAGAGCTTTTTTCTCCTTTATATGCGTATTACCTGGGGCCATCAATTCATCATTACGGGGATCAAGAAATTGCAAGATATCGAAGGGACCGCCGCACTGTTTACAAAGCTTAACATCCCTTCTCCCTATTTTCATGCATATGAGGTTGGCGCTGTCGAGTCTATTTGCGGCATCTTGCTTTTGATTGGCTTTGCTTCCCGGATTGCTGTCATTCCTCTCATAATTGTCATGCTAACGGCGCTTTCTACAGCCCATGCTGCAGCTTTAGCCAACCTCAAGTTCGTCATAGACCCCCATCTCTTGGTCATCGAACGGCCTTACCCTTACCTGATCACTTCGATTGTGGTCTTTATTTTTGGCCCTGGGAGAATCTCAATCGATGCCTGGCTGAAGCGCTGGGTGGATAATCAGCCTAGATATTAGAGACTCCATTTGCTATACTTCAAAACGATATGAGCGCACCCTCTCAAGATTCCTTGAAACCTATTGTTGCCCTTTGCAAAAGGCGCGGGTTTGTCTACCCCGGCTCAGAACTGTATGGGGGCTTTGCCAACACCTACTCTTTTGGCCCTTATGGAGCCCAATTGAAAAAAAATATCAAAGATCTTTGGTGGAAGACCTTTGTCGAAAGGCGAAAAGACATGGTTGGGCTTGACGGGCCGATCCTTCTCCACCCCAAAACATGGGCGGCTTCTGGACATCTTGAAGGCTTTAATGATGCCATGGTAGACTGCAAGGCTTGTAAAAGCCGCTATCGGGCGGATCATCTTCTCGAAGAAGCGTTACAAATGGAAGCGGATCCTTTGACGCTGCAGGAAATGACAGATCTTGTCCATGCTCATCACATCCAATGTCCCAAATGCGGCAAGCGCGATTTTACCCATGCGCGCCATTTTAACCTCATGTTCTCAACGCATATGAGTAAAATAGAAGCAGGGAGCGATGTGGCTTACCTTCGTCCGGAAACAGCGCAAGCAATGTTTCTCGATTTTAAAAATATCCTCGATACAATGCGTGTTCGAGTGCCCTTTGGCATGGCTCAAATAGGAAAAGCGTTTCGGAATGAAATCACTCCTGGCAATTTTATTTTCCGAGTGATCGAGTTTGAGCAAATGGAAATAGAGTATTTCATTCGTGAATCCAACTGGCAGGAGTCTTTTGATAACTGGCTTAAAAGCATGCACGATTGGTGCACTCTCATCGGCCTTTCGAAACAGCACATCCATGAAAAAGAGCACCCGAAAGAGCAGCTTGCCCACTACTCCAAACGGACGGTCGACCTCGTCTACGATTTCCCCTTTGGGACCGCTGAACTCTACGGGCTTGCTTACCGCACCAACTTCGACCTTTCCCGCCATGCGGAATGCGCGAACGTTAATTTGCAATATACGGACCCTGAAACTAAAGAAACCTTCATTCCCCACGTGATTGAGCCGACTTTTGGCGTAGAGAGGACGGTTCTCGCCCTTCTCTTGGACGCTTATGAGGAAGAGGCGCTTGAAAATGGAGAGACGCGGACGGTTCTCCATTTTGCTCCACGCATCGCACCTGTAAAAGTGGCCGTTTTTCCGCTCATGAAAAAAGAAGCTCTTGTAGAAAAAGCAACCCAGGTATTTGAGCAGCTTCAACCCCTCATGACCTCTGAGTATGACGCCTCTGGAGCCATTGGGAAACGATATAGACGTCAAGACGAATTGGGGACCCCTTTTTGCGTCACCATCGATTTTGACACTCTGGAAGACGACACCGTCACCTTAAGAGAGCGGGATTCGATGCAACAGCAAAGGGTTCCCGTTTCAGCACTTGCACCGCTTCTTTTAGAACGGTTAAGGTAAAAACCTCTCTTTTGGCCCAGGATCTTTGGGCATTTGCAACTTGTACTGGTGTCGATGCTCTGCGATGTAGCGGTAAACGATATCACCCATCTGACTAGGCAAAAAACTCAGCCAGCCGATCACCCCCCAGCCATTGCCATTCAGCCAAAAAATACGCAATATGGCCTTAGCGCGAACCCAAAATCTCCTGTCAGTGGACGCATAATACTCGACTAGAACAATGCTATTCGCCTTGTTCATCCAATGGTGAGGCCCGATGAGAATTTCTTGGGCCGTTTCCCCTCCTAAGGGAGCGAATACAAACCGCTTATTCACATCCATTTCAATGATATTTCTTACCTGTTTATGGCAGAAGGGACACTCATGGTCGTAAAAAATGAGATGCTCATACATATTTCGGCCAGAAGCTGCCCACAAAGTCAAAGAATCTCTCCTTATACACAAAAGAATGCATTTGTGTATATACCATGTATGCGTTCAGGTGGCTTCCTCCGACCGGTTCCTAACGTGGGCCACTTTTTTCAATTATAATTAAAAAATTTAAATGGAGGAAGTCCAGTTGAAAAATAAATAATAATTTGATATAATTTAATTAAAAAATGATTTTATGATTATAACAGATGCTTTAAACTATTTTTCTGATGGTTACTTTTTCCAAGAGAAAGGTACTTCTGGCGAAGCTCTAATTAAGGAACTTTCTCAGCATTCTCCATGTAAGGCTCTTATTGAAGAGGCTCAAAATGTTATTAAAGATTTAGGTTTATCTGCGTTAGAAGTTCGCTTAGAACCAACAAAAGGTGGATTTAATGCCGAACAAGATAACAATGTCATAAGAATCAAACCAAATTTATCTGCCAACCAGCAACGGTATTTTTTTATATTTGAGCTTACCAACCTAATTCAGCATAAAAAGCATAAGGAGATTTGGGAGTCAGCTATAAAAGGTGTGTACAAGAACCCAGAGGAATATACACGAGCTATAGAGTTTACTGAATACAATGGTTTGAAACTCGCAAATATCGTGAGTCGAGCTATAAATAAACACAATGGACGATTTTTCAGGTCCTATGTCAAAAATCCACATGAGTGGATGCCCCTTGAAAGTATGTGTTTTAATTTTTACTATAGTTTCTGTCTTCTCGATAGCCATAAAGAATGTTATCGAAAGCAATGGAGAAAACTCAATAATATTGAAAACCCTGCCACCAGTATTTTCAACAATGCTTTAAAGAGCGCCTTGAGCCTTTCAGTCATAACTTCAGTCATAGCTATAGCTTGTCGATATTGCTACTATTTAATGGACGGTTAGAATACAGCTCTCACCGGGTAATTCTTTAAACTTTCCTACTAACCTGTCGCATCTACATCAATCCTTTTGAGTAAGTATTGGACTTCGGATTCATACGCATCCTTGTCCAGGATCTCTGCCTCATATGCGCCTCCTATTCATCAGGTCAGCATTTACGGCTTTCTTCAGATTCCACCTCACGGTGGACACCCTTGCCTTCTCTAACGGTTCTCCCTACCAGAGCCCGTAAAGGTCTTTCACCTTCTAGTTTAGCGACATACCGGCCGCACGTTATAATTAAAAAATTTTAAATATTGAACTAATATATATATTTTAATTATAATCGCACATAATTATGATTAACAATTTAACCACCACTAATTTCGAACAAATAATTAGTTGTCCCGAAAATGAGTTATATTCGGCTGAAGCCCATCAAGTCGTTGAGGATAAAGCCAGTACTCTGTACGAAGCCATTCAGCCCATTTCTGAGGAAATACAAATCTTAGAGAGATGGGATGGAAAGGGGATACTTTCCTTTGATCCCTCAAAGTTGAAACCGCTGATCTCGCATCTAACCGAAGCGGTGCCAAAGGTCCTCCATAGGGAGGCAAAGATTGATACCCTTCAGGAAAACTTTCTTGATTTGATTGCCATTGAAGACATCGTACAGTCTTATTTGACCGTCGCAAAGAAAATAATCGAATCCTATAATAAAGAAGAACAAGCAAAAGAGATTAAGAACTTCATTGAAGAAGTAGTCAATGTCATTAATATAAAAGAATTTGAAAGTCCGAGTGTTTTTTCAGAATTAATCCATGCGGTGCGCCATCCGCTCGAGACTCTTTTCCCTTCTTTAGAACAGCAAAAAAATCACTGGCAAGAAAAGTTCTGTAATAAGGCTCGATCCTTTCATACTCTTCTAATAGAGTTTCAAATCCAAGCAAAAATAGACTTGTTAAAACAGGGAGCCTTCCAACGCGAAGCGGCAAGAATACGAGCAGAGGATCAAAATGTTTTAGTAGAGATGAGCGAAACGAGGAAAAGGTTCTGGAATGGAGTATTCTCTTTCCTACAGATTAGTTCACAGGCGATTCAGTTTATTGGAAGGGAATCGTGGGACACCGTTCTGAAAAAAGAGGTAGCAAAATACGCTCGACCTCCTTTGAATAAGGCAGAGGAAAGAGAGATAGCCTTTGTAGGAAAAGTAGTGGGAGAAAAATTAAAGGTTCTTCGTTCCATGGACGAACAAGAGTTTCGCTGCTTTACGCAAAGATTTCCTAACGTACGCCCTTTTCTCAATAAATACCGAACGAGCTCCGATCGGATCAAGCCTGAAGAGATTTCGTCCATTATGGAACAGTATAGAAATTCCCAGGTGATTCCCGCTCCATTCATAGATTGGGCCGGTGCTTTTCGCTCAGCCACGTCTCCAGAACCCGTCAAAGTAGAGAAAACGCCTCTCGATAGCTGGCTTGCAACGCCCTCGCTCCCGGTTAATGAGAAGATTCTAGCGCATGTACTCGGGTCCTCTTTTGCTGAAGGATCAGGATTAGAGGGATACAGCTCATTTGCCATGAGAGACTTTGTAACCAGTGCACTGGCAGAGAGAAAAGCACTTGCTAAAGATCCAGAACCCTATGATAAAATATTGGCCCAGTTTCGTGTAGCTGCTCAATTTCATGCAGCTTTGATGAAAGGACCGGAAGAACTGGTTCAACAGTTTCAAAAAGAGTTATCTTTCCTTGAAAAAAAGGGCAGTTTTTTCTTTCAAACTGGATGGACAGCTCTAGGAATAGGGCATGCCATCGTTCTTGAAGTGCTCAAGCAAGAAAATAACCTATTTAGTTTCCGCATGTATAACAGTGGGCAGGGACTTGACTACCATGAAAAAGCGGTTTTTAAAGATCAAGCATACCACCTTCGCTTTTTTGAAATTCAGGATATTCATGCAGATCGCATAGCTAGCTTGCCTTTCTGCAAAGCGCTGTGCATGATGAAAGAGGAAGCCCCTTACGGGGTGTGGAAGGGCGTTGAGATGTATGAAGCGCTAGGCTTACATCTGGAAGGAAAAGTGGTGACAAAAGGACCAATACTCGAACACATGTCGAAAACGCTCTCGGCCGGTTTTTGCTCCTACCTCTCCCTTGCACACTGGATGCAAGAATTTGCTCCTGATATGTTTGGTCGTTGGCAGATCGAACTCCAAATAAAGACCTTTTCCGATTTTGTCATAGGGGCTGATCTTCACTTAGAAAGAACTCGAAAGTTAATCAAAAAAAGTGGACAGCAACTAGCGCTCAACGCACAGTCTGCTTTTGAACAGGGGATCATCTCTCGAGAAGAATGGCAACGCATTCAGCAAGAAATAGCCCAAGCTATTGTACAAGAGCCGATGGTGGGATTGCCAAGTTCTTTAGAAAGTGTGTCCTTTCAAGCTGAAGTTAGCTTACCTACGCTTATTCCAACTTTCTCTCAGAAAGAAAATGTGAAGGGGAAAAGCCTCGATCTCCTCTCGCTTGAAGAGACAAGTTTTCATCCTGAAACTTTTTTACAGGAAACATCCTCCTGGCGCATCCGTTTTGCTCAAGAAAATGAAAACCAAAATTACGAAATTGTCAGCGAAGCCATCCTAGAATGGATCGAGAAAATTCCATTTCAGAGAAAAGAGGAGTTGATCGCTGCTCTCAAGCCAGAAGAGGCTTCTCTCTTGCTCCATCAATTAAGCGAAATTAGTAAAGACTATATTTTCAGCGGGTTGATGATACGCGAGGTATTTATGGACCCCCCTCTTGTTCCCGTTTCGCCTCGAGCAGCATTGGCTTCCATCAAGCTTTTAACACTGGGTCATGCGTTGAGCTCTGCCTTCCAGGAAACATGGGGGCTTTTGCTTCCTAATCTCTACCAGAAAGGAATGAATCTCATATTAGAGGGAAAATCGGGATCCAATCATCTTTTCGATCCTCGGCTCGAAGCAGACCTTCGCTTGCTTAGGGACTACTGGAGGGAGGTCGAACCTTTTGAGACAAGAAAGGGTAATCTCTCTTTTTTTGGATTTGAATATCTTCCAGCCAGTATGTCAGGTTCCAAAACTTCCAGAGAAGTTTGCGAGACTGAAGAGGAACGATACGAAGTGGCCAAAAGGTTGCACAAACAGAATTGGTTCCATGTGATTTGGCCAGATCTCGAGTGGATGAAAGAGTATCTCCAAAAACCTGAAATCCAACGGCAAATAGAGCTGGATCCTGATCTAGCCTCCAAACCGCTGATCGCCCAAGCACATATTTTGCTGAACAAGATAAGTGAAGATGGTTCAAAGCTCGAATCGCAGTACCCCCCTATTTTACCACAAGTTTTTAGACAGCTTTTTGAACTTTCCTTCTGCGTCGATTTCGTGATGGGAGCTCCTCTTTTTGAAAACGGAAAAGAAGCGACGCCGCAAAGAGAATTGGGAATCCACACGCATCGATCATCAAAGACTTTAACAGTAGATAATGAGCCGTATACGATCTGGCAGACCTCTAGCAATGTTTTCGGAGAAGAGTGTTACTCGACTCTTCCGGGGATGGAACCATATTACCAACGTCCTGGCGGCTTCGATTATATTGAACACGACTCTGCTTTGGCGCTGACCCAAGATGCCTTCCGCCCCGAAACAGCACCCCTTTACCACAATCAGATTCATATGCACTGGTTGTTAGAGCAAAGTCATTGGAGCTATTCGAAGATTCGTAACCGGCTTGAACCTTCCGTAAGATTGCTCGAGTTTCCTGGCCATAGTCCAACTTTTCTGCCTACTCCCCCACGTCATGCTTTAGCTCTCCCAATGTCTCTTCAACTGATGCGTGAAAAGCTAGCGCTCAGCGCTGATCCGACGCTTCAAATCAGGGAAACAGTTGCCTATTATCAAAAAAACTCACGACTTCTAGAGAATCGTGAAGATCAAATCCTCTTTAAAAAACTCTTCTTTGAACCTCCCCTTCTTCTCGACTTCTTTTTGACTCACCCCCAGGAAGTAAAAAAATTCACCTCCCATTTCGAAGAATTTTGCCACAATGGAATCAAATCTTATATCGAACTCGGGAATCCAATGACGGCCGCATTCTATCTTGAAATAACAGATAAATTCCACCGATTCCTTTCCTATATCTCTCATGAGCATCCCCAACTCATGAGCTACACTCCCCCAACCATACGTCCAATAGAACAACTGCGAGCTCTCATCAATAAAAAAATACATGCTCCCGAAGATGAGCTCTTTCTGTATCTCGATCTCATTTTGATGCAGTCTCCCGAGACCCTCAATGCTAAAAGCGCGGTGGATCTTCTAGAGGCTACCATGCGACTATACACTCTTCACTGGCCAGAAGAACTCGAAAGTGGGCGCCTTCGAGGGACTCCTAAGGTAGCAACATATGAATATCGAAACCCTAACTACCCTTTTGAAAAAAAAGCTCTTGCAAAAACGCATCTCCTCCGTCTTCGCGGTCCCTTGGAACGACTGCTCAAGGGGCCTCATCGAGATGACATTCTTAATACAGTACTAAAGAGACTGAACCCCTCATTTCAGCCTATCCAATGGAAGGCTAGCCCGCAATTTCCTTACTTCACATCTTCAGACGGATCGATCTATTTCAATCTCTTGCAAGGCCACCTCTATCAAAAAGGGGATCAGATAAAACCCCTTCCCCGTATCATTCGTGAGCATCCCGATTTATGTGCTTTCTTCGATCCCAGTCAAGTGATATTGGGATTTGAGATACAGCCAAATATGTTTGAATTCTCTTCGAAAAATGGGGAAAAAATGAGAGTATTCGTGGACCCTTCTGATCATCTCACGATCCAAAAAGAAATGGAGGGCCGATGGGCTCAAAAAATCGTGCCATTCCCTTCTCTTCCGGAAGTATTAAAACGACAGAAGGATCATTGGCTTTCACTGGATTCTCCACACATTCTTTGGATCGGAGATCATCTTCGGGCCTCCTTACAAGGGTCGACAATCCGTGAGGTACGTCGTATGGATACAGGCTGGGAACTTGGAGATCCAAACACCCCCTTATCCAATCCACTACTTAGGATCGAAGATCCCAACTGTATTCTCCCTTGGATCGATCCAGAAAACGGAAAAATAAAGCAAATCGACCTCCCGAGGTTTTCTCTCCATTTTGACATCGACACCGAAGGCAACGCATCGAGCACGCTTTTCGATGGGTATCGAATTGCGAATGAGCAATATATCCCAGCACTCGGCAATTTAAATAACTATCTCACATTGGAAAAAAAGAATAAAAAACTCGTACTGATACCAGCCTACCAGAGACAAGTAGAAACGCAAAAAGGATTACAAACAGACTCTCTTTTCGAGAAAAAACAATCCGCGCCCCTGCTTGTATTCGAACTGGACACAAATGAACAGCTCCTCCCACAAAGCCCAGCAGCCCGTCTTTATCTCGCCTACCTTCTTTTAACAGAACAGCGTTACGAAGAAGCGAGAAATCGACTGATAGGAACGGATTCAGATCTGCGTCCCTTACAAGCAATGGAACGAAAGATTTTAATCTGGCTTTCCAACCCAGATACAATAGTCCAAGATTCTGATCCGAGGGCCATCGCTCTACGCTTAAAGGCCGGACTTCTTCTTTTACGCGATCAGGAACATTTCTTTTCTGAGGAACCCCAGGAAGTTTCTGCCTCGCATTATGCAGATCTACTCCAAAAATGGGATCAGGTACCGCCTCGGTTTCTTCCAACGCCAGAAGAAGAAGCCCGCCTCTCAAGATCTTTTAGACAATCAGAGTTTCCACAAATTCGATCGCGAACCAAACAATTTGAACCTTTCTCTTTTACGCGTAGTGACAAGGAAAGAGAAGCAGATGCACAGGCCATTCTTCTATTAACCGATCCTGAGTACGCTTCTGCGCTTTTCAAATGGAATAAAGTACAGAATAAGAAGACAAGTGGCTCCTCATTTTTGAGAACAAAAAAATGGGATCATAGTTTTATTTTCAACGCTTATGATTGTTTACAAAACTTAACACAAGAAAAATTAAGTCAACTCTATCTTGAATTTTTTCCAGAAAAGAAGATTTTATCTATAGCTGAGATGAAGCAAGAAATTCACGACAGCTTAAAGATGATTGCAAGAAGTGAATCACATCCTCCTGAAAGGGCGATTGCAGCGCTTCTTCTTGGGGTAATGGACCACCCTTTGTCCTTTCTCCCGCTTTCTCAAGTATCAGAATTCTTAAAAGAGGATCCATCAAGATTGTTACAATATCTTAAAGCACCCTTGGCTAAGTATTCTTTACCCTATGTGCAGCGACCTGAATATACTCCTTATCAATTTCTCCCTTCTCCAGAGAATGGGTTGACCCCTTCTCTTTGGGAAGGCCAATCCACTCGCCTTATCTCCACATTAACGATACCTGATGTAAATCTGGAGCCTTTTTTTGACGTTCATCCTTCTTCTCCATACGTTGCTGCGCATCAAAGTCTCATCGAGACCTTCGCTACGGAAGAGACGATGCTCAAACAGTTACACGCATTTGCTAGATCTTCCAAAGCTTCGCCAAACCGCCACTCTTTTAAGGAGGCAGATCTATTCCTTGCAGTTGAAGAAGACGCGAAAAACTCCGCTTTTATCGCAAGAGAACGGGAAGAAGAACTGACCATGGATCTTTTAAGAGCAGCCAATCGACTGGACCAAGATGCAATCCCAGGCCTTACTCAAGTGGGCGCCTATCTTAGCGATCATCAAAAGCCCATTGAAATACCGGAGCTATTGAAGCTCTTTCTCACACTGGACACACAAGCGCTTCAGGACAAGAATCCCGCATTGAGCCTCGATGAATGCCATGCTCTTTATCGCAAAACACAAGAATTCCTTATTGTTGCCACCCAACGACAACATCTAGAAAGACTGATCAAACAGTGTAGCGCAGTACGACAAGCTGAAGGAACGGATAGAGAAAGGTTGATAGAAGAGCTTGCCTTAGAGGGAGGGCAGAAAAGAGCTTATCCGCCAGAGAAACATCCCGACTTCCTTCTCATTGAATACGGAAACAACATTCGATTAAGAAAGAAGCAGGTCGAGGCGATTGAGAATCTCACTCATGGAACAGCGCAAGAAATGATCATGGGCGCCGGGAAAACGATGGTCCTGCTTCCGTTACTCGCCTTAAAATCTGCTAATGGCGAGAATCTCTCGATGATTGTCATGCCTCATGAACTTCTTCCATCGATGGCGGGAGCAATGGAAAAGACTCTCGGGAGTGCGTTTGGCCAATCAGTGGACGTTCTCTCTTTCAACCGCGATACCCATTTAGACACTCAACGCCTAAACAGAATTTATGAAAGACTACAAAAGGCGATAACAAAACGACGAGTGGTCGCAATGAGCGGCGCAGGACTACAGTCGCTCTTCTTGATGGCGGTTAATTCGTTTCACCAAAATAGTCCTGAAGCCCCGATGTATAGAAAAATTCTTACTTTAATGAAACAACGGGCACACCTCATTCTCGATGAGATGCACCTTCTTCTCGATGTGTTACAAGCCCACCATTTCTCCGATGGAGAAAAAGTTCCGCTTTCAACTGTCGAAATGGATGCAGCTATACAACTATTCCATATCCTCTCTTCACAAGGGTGGGAAGAGAGTAAACCGATTGGACGCACCGACTATGAAGAACATTGGAAAGAACGTCTTGTCGAGCAAGTTCTTGAAGCTGAACAATTCTCCCCATTCTCAAAAGCAGCTCTTAAAAACTATCTCCTTGAAACGCCTAGGGGAGAAGCCGCTATTTACGTAGATCGAATGACCTCGCGCGAGATGCAAAATACCTTAGCGACATTGAAGGAGCAGATCAATCGTGTACTACCTCTTGTCCTCAGCAAACAGATCGATGAACACTTTGGCGAGGTTCCCGTGGGAGCCTCACACAAAGGAGAATCTAAAAGAGTTGCGATCCCTTATCATGGCAGCCAAAACCCACTTCTCGGCTCACAATTTGGCTCGGATCTTGAGACCATCGACTATACCACTCTTCTTTATCTCGTCAAAGGGGTAGATACGGAGACCGTAGAGAGCGAACTAGGTCAGATCAAAGAAAACATTGTCCGCGAGCTAGACGAATGGGGGACAAGGGACATACAGCAATCTCCTTCCTATCAAAAATTCCTCATACTAGCTGGATCGGATCAATATTCTCTTTTTACACTGAGTCGCAAGGAAATAGAAGCGATTCGCCAAAACATCAACCAAAGCTCCATTTTGAAACTTCCATTGATTAGATCTTGGATTCTCCCGAAATTACGCACCTATCCACGGCAGCTTTTCACAAATGGACATATTTTCCCCCTTCTTGTTGCTACGATTCGTGGATTTAGTGGAACGAATTGGAACAGCAAAACATTCCCGAAAGCTTTTGAGCGACAATTTCTATCCGATACAGAGAGCTACACTCTCCATCTCCTCCAAAGCCAAGCAGCCCCTCTCCTTCTGCCCAAAGGATCAGACGCACTTTTCACTGGAATAGCCGATCAGTCGCTGACAGATCGGGGAGGTATGTTCCGTCAGATGAAAAATAAAGAAGTGGCGCTTAAGATGCTTCGCAATGCGCTGCATGCAAAAGGAGTAGTTTATTACGAAGGAGACGATCTCAAAGTACTTACTCGCAATCAAGCTGAACCGATGGCGTATTCAGCCTGCCCCTTTCCAAAAGAAGAACTGCTTGCCTTCTGGGACCAAAAACATACCACAGGCTCCGATATCCCTCTCGGCGCTGCCGCGACAGCGATTGTCACGATCGGTAGACATACGCATTTATTCGAGCTCCTTCAGTCCACCTGGAGATTACGCGGACTTCACCAAGGTCAGAAGGTCCAATTTGCCCTTCCAGAAGAAGAAGTAGCCTTGATCAAAGAAGCTCTTTATCGAGAAACCAGTCGTTCCAAAGATCTGCCTCTAGAAACTCGAGATCTCTTTCACTATTGCTGGTTAAAAGAAAAATTTCGAGGACAAGAACATGCTGCTCGCGCGCTTAAATTTAAGTTTACAAATGAGTTGATCGAACCAGTTTTAAATCAGATTTTTGATGAGACTCAAGTCTTACCCAAACCTGAGATTTTAGAGGAACTTTTCTACCTAGAGAAAGCGAAGGACCCTTACGAACAATATGGACGTATCACCCATTCCCTTCCCAAAAAGCAGTCTGTGGAAAACCAAGTCAAACGAGTTCTCTCCAATCCACTACTGTTGGAGGTGCCTTCCGATATCCAAGCACAAATCCGCCATAATATTCAAAAAATCGCAACTACAGAACTTCCTCACTTACCTGATCAGATTTCCTCCTTTACATCACACTATGAGACAGAAGTAGAAATAGAAACGCAAACCGAACAGGAACAAGAACAGGAACAAGAAGTAGAGGTGATCGAAATACAAATCGACCAAGATCTTTTTCATGACGATAGGCATTTTGCTAGCCGAGGCATTGTCTCCTGGGAGGGGCCTTTATCTCGTGCAGATTTTCTTGTCTCGCCCGCCCAATCATTAGCCAATTTCAAGTTGCCCCGCGCAAATTCTTATTCTGTGGCCCGTTTCCGTGAGTCAAGAAACCTTACTCCTGTCGTTTCGATTCAAGAAGCGCTCACAATACAGTACCGCCGCCCCATTCCCTTTGATTCTGATCTCACTGCAAGTGCAACCTTTTACCCTCTTCAACAGGAAGAGTTTCAAGAGAAAGGAACAGTCTACCCCTTCATTCCCTTTGGGAAACATCAAGACCTTGTTCAAGAAGCTCTATTGATTCAAGACATTGAGACGGGTCAAATTCGCATGATGCTTATCAACCAAGATGAAGCCAAACAATTTGAGAAACGGCTGTCCACAGAAAGACATCTCCTGGAAAACGGTGTTCGTTTAGCTCTCTATCATATGGATTACGGTCTTTATGCTGAGGGGGCTGATTTTCCTTCAGAGGATACCCTGCATTCCACCTCTCATTTTATGAGGCTTAAAGCACAAGCGAAGTTTTTCAATGGAGATGTTTATTATTCCCAAGATGAACTCCGAGCCCTTGAAACTTGGATCTCTGAGCTCCAAGCACAAGGAACTCTTGCCACGGTCAAAATGTTATTTGAAAAAATCGTCTTAAAGTGGAAAGAAAAAAGTGCTTCCGACTATTCAAGAAGCCCCCTCTTTAAACTTTTCAAACGTTATACGTAACTATTCAGGTCGTACCGCAGGCGTGACCTGAATAGTTACAATAAAGTTATTATATTGCTACGTAATGTTATTTTATTTATAATATTATAAACAAACTAAGCTAAAAATAAATATTATTTTGAAATAAACCTAATGAGCAATGTAATTGATCCGATCACTTCTCTGGCCATTGATAGTGCGTACATGGCAGGAAAAGCAGAATGCAAAGACTCCTTCCAGGTTTATTATCTTAATAGCCTAATTTTCTTTCGAGAAAGATTCGCTAAAATAAGCTCCAATACACTTTCATATTTGAAAAAATTGAAAACATATGTTCATAAAATTCCGGTATCTAAAGAATTGATTTTTGATTTAGATGAGCAGCACAGCAATTTTGCTGAACAAACGGAAAATATACAAGAAGAGAAAGCTTGGGTTGTTGTACATAAGGAAATAGCTGGATTCACGCGAAGCAAGGCCATTCTGGTAGCTATTTGGAGCGGGTTTCTTTCCACTGGTCTGAAAGCAGGGCAAAAGATTTTACCCTGTCTCATTACTGCATCTTCAAAGCCAGAGGAAAAGCCCCCTTCTTCAGCTTTATTTTCCCCTTCACTCCCTGATGTACCCAATATCCCTAGTTCCTGCCCATGGAATGGCATCCATGGAATGGGCTGCCACTTGGTCCCCGAGGTTTCTATTGAGCCTTTACATTCAGATTCCATTGGTAACCATCTAATTGAATCGATCACAATAAGAGGTGAACAACAAGCAGCTGAGCATATCCAAAACATTGCGTACACTCAGGTGCAAGATAAAATACAGCAAGCACAGGTAAAAGCAAAAAATTTTCTATCTAACACATGCTGTGTGCATATTTCGCCTGAATTTCAAGACGCCGTTCAAAGGATCTTTAGACGTCACACTTCTTCTTGTTTACAGAGCTTTTGCTCTGGGGTTAACGCCCTCAAAAGCTGTTTAATGTTGAGCTTGACAACCATTCATGCTTACACGACTAGAGCTTGTCTACGTCTTGTCTAAGAGATTGTTAACGAATTCACTTTTCTCTACCTTTTTCTAAAAGTTTATGTTACAATCTGTAAATTCTTTGAATGATCTTTGCATAAGGCTAACAATGCTTCTCGAAGAACAAGATCGTCCCATGCTCCCCGATCCCCTTTTCCTGGATCATAAGGAAAGATTTACCCTCAGAGAAGAAGTTTTGAAAGCTGCTTTTCGTTTTCCCAGCTTGTTCAGCAGGCTGCTCTATTACAGTTTTGAACTACTGATCGTAAATTCTCCTAAAGACTTTTTGGCACATCGGACCCAATTGCATTTAAAAACCATTTTGTGCTTTCAGTTTTTCATGCAAAAAAAAATGGACAGGGCCATTCGGGAAAATGGAACGCAAAAACATTTGATCCTCAAGCTATTTCGGGGGCCTTCGCGAATTTGCGTAAGTCTCGCCTACTCCTCTTCCTTCACGCACATTAAGGAACGCGCCCTGAATTGCCTCGATGCGTTAATGCCGGGTATTTCAGAACTGTCCCATTCGTTTTATAGCTGGGTATCGCCAAACCTTCCCTACTCTTACACCTATTTTGAAGTAGATAAGCTCCGAGGCAAAGAACTTTCCACCAAAGAGCTATCGCATATTGAAAAAATCGCCAATGAACAAATGTTAGCAAGCTCTCCTCTCACTCCTGCTGTCTTTTGGCCCTATAATAAGGAAGAGTCCCACAGACAAATTCAGCTTCTTGTCCGAGAAATGAGCCATAGACAGGATATCCCCCACCTTTCCATCCATTTTCAAGAACAAACAGCCAACTCCCTGGAATTTTTAATCCATCTCGTACGTCCGCAATCTGCTGCATCGTTACAGTTGACAAATCTTCCCGAATCCCTTTATTTTTTCCGCTATGCCCACTATGTAATCCACACCCCTTTTTCCATAGAAATCGACGCCTTTTCCATTAAAATGGATGCCCAAATCTTTGATGTCTGCGACTCGATTAACCTTCTTTATGCAAGAAGGTTTTTGATCAAACATCTGGAGGCAATCATCGGCCCTTTTAGAGATTATAACGGAGGTCTTTTCGAAAAGCAGCAAGATCACTTTGAAATGGTTCGCTTGCAACTGTCTTCGAAAATTCCTTACTTTGACCTTTTTGCAGAAAAAGTATTTTATGCCTTACACCCCTTTGAAAGATGGCTCTCCTTATCTCTACAAGACATAGAAGAGCTATTTATGATTTTTTCCGACTTGATCCGAAATGCAAATGCTTATGCAACAGCGACAACTCCATCGGGCCTCTTCACACTGGTCAAAACAGAGAACAAGATCAACTTTTTAAGAATTAGCCAAGCACAAGACGCCTTGACAGCTTATGCACAACTGACCATCGGCAACTTCCACTACGAATGCTTTTCAGGACAAGTTGCAGACAAACTTCAAAATCTGATCCAAGCAAACTGTACTGAAAAAGACACCCTCAGACTCATTTTTCAAGAAGGTGCTCCACCCTCCCTCAATCCCCACCACTCCTCTAGCGATATGCGTTGCAGATTGATTAGTAAACTGCTCTTTGAAGGACTGACTCGGCTGGATCAAGCGGGAGACCCCGATCTTGCGGGCGCAGCGAACTTTACGGTGTCTCAGGATCTTTTAACCTATGTGTTTACATTAAGAAAAGCCTCCTGGTCTAATGGAGAGAAGGTCACTTCCGTCGATTATGCAGACAGTTGGAAATGGGCACTCGAGGACAACGTATGCCACCCGGAAAAGCTCTTTACCATTAAAAATGCAAGACGTTACCGGAATACTCAGTGCGGTTTTGACGAGGTAGGAATCAAAGTACTAGACCAGGAAACCTTGCAAATAGAGCTTGAAAAGCCAGACCCAGAATTTTTACACAAACTCTCACAACCCTTTTTCTTCCCGCTCTTCGGACAAGTACGGGAACCAAAGTGGTTCAATGGACCTTATCTTGTTTTAGAAGACACAAAAACCAATCTGACGCTTTGCAAAAATCCATACCACTGGAATAGCTCGCATTTTGAGCGAATTGAAGTAGAATACATCGATGGAAATCATGAAATCTACGCTCTTTTTAAACAAGGAAAAGCCGACTGGGTGGGAGATCCTTTGACCATCCTTTCTGCAGAACAAGCCAAAGAACTAGAAAAGGAAAACCTTTTAAAAAAACGCCTTTTCCATAGAAGATTTTGTATTCTTTTTAACACCACCCATCCTATTTTATCGACCCTCGCCATACGGCAAGCCCTGAGTTTGAGCATTGATCGTAATGAAATCTGCGAATCGATTTTCCCCTACAGTCTTCCCACCATCCCGAAGGACTATACAAAGGGTTTAGCCCAGACCTTTTTTGAACAAGGCTTAAAAGAATTACGACTGACCCGAAAAACATTCCCTACCTTAATTTTTACCTATTCGCATCAGACCAGAAGAGATGAACTCGCCGCCTATTTAAAACAAACGTGGGAACAAACCTTTGGCATTCAAGTGCGTCTTGAAAAACAAAAGTGGAATCAATTTAGGAGCCATCTTGAAAAGAGAAGATTCGAAATGTGCCCAACCATTATCGATACTTTGAATGAATATTCCACGGAGTATTTAGAAAAACTTGAGGGACTAAGCTCCTACAATTATTCTCAGTGGACTCACCTTGTTTATAGGCAGATGATTGATTCTGCAAAACGGGAAAATGATCTCTTTAAAAAAGAAGAGTTAAAGATACAAGCGCTCAATATCCTACATGAAAGCGTGCCTTTTGCTCCTCTATTTGATTACGTTCATCTCTATGCTGTACATCCAAGGCTCGATAGACCTTTTTTCGATTCAGAAGGATGTATAGATTTTAGCCAGGGACTCGTTCCATTTCAAAACCACCTTGGGAGCTGTCTAGAAATAAAATGAACCATTTCACTATGCCGAATCTACCAAATATTAATATTCAGGTTCATTGTATTTATAGACAGCTCCTAAGTTTACAAGAGGGGAGATATGCGATTTATAAAAAACATCAAGTGTGTTATACTTTTTGGAATTTTAATTTTAAACTGCGCCTGCAGCAAAAACCAAAAAGAGGAATTTATGAAAAGCTCTTTAAAAATTGACTTTCAAGAAGGCGATCTTACCACGCTTCACCCTCATGACCTCATGATTTACCTTCGAGGGATCTCGATTGGAAAAGTTCTTTTTGAAGGGCTTACTAGGATTGATAGCAGTGGCAAACCAGCTCTTGCTGGCGCAAAATCTGTGGATGTCTCCCCTGACGGGTTAAGATATCAGTTTCAACTCCGTGAAAATCACTGGTCCGATGGAACTCCCGTTACAGCACAGCAGTTTGAGCTGTCCTTTAAAGAAGCATTAGATCCAAAATCTCCTGCGCCGAGACCTGATCTTCTTTATATGATTCGACACTCTGTGGAAGTAAAAAAAGGGGAAAAAGCGCTCAGTGAGCTCGGTGTTAGAGCGCCAAATGATCATACGCTGATCATTGAGCTCTCCCGCCCTTCACCCCATTTTCTTGAACTTCTGGCCCAGCCCGTTTGTGCTCCTTTGCAAAATCCGCGAGATCGCAATATGAAACACTTCAATGGTCCGTTTATGATTGACAGCTGGGAGCGTAATGCCCGTTTAAGCTTAAAACCAAACCCGCACTTTTGGAACAAAGACAAAGTAGGGCTTCCCCGTATCGACATCATGATGGTGCAGGAGCCAGAAACTGCAATGGCTCTTTATGAGCAAAAGCAGCTGGACTGGATTGGCGTTCCGCTGTGTCCTCTTTCTACTGAACAAATCGATCACCTCAAAGCAAAAAACGAGATCATCTCTCGTCCTATTGAAAGAGTTTTCTGGGTATTTCTAAATACAAAGCACAAAGCGCTTTCCATTCCAGCTATTCGAAAAGCGTTGAGTTTGGCGATCAGCCGAGAAACCATTTCCAACAGCGTATTCATAGGAAGCAATCCCTTAGATAAGCCGCTCCCTCTTTCCCTTCTCCCTCTTCAGTCCCATGGCCTTCTCAAAGAAGATCTTGAAGAAGCCAAACATCAATTGGCTCTCGGCCTGAAGGAGCTCGGCATAACAAAAGAGGAACTCCCTCCTCTTATGATTGCCTATTCTCAGCAGGCGAATCGCAAACAGCTGGCCGAGTATCTACAAGAAGCATGGAGTTCTACCCTAGGGATTAAGATTCGTTTGGAACCGCAAGAATGGAACGTTTTGAGAACAAACCTTGGAAACGGCCGCTTTGAGATTAGCGGTGCATTCGAAGCTTCCTTTTATCACGATCCCTTAGAGATCATGGAAAGAATGGCTCATCTAAACTCGTCGAACTTCCCTCAATGGACTTTCCCCCTTTATCAGCAAAAGATTGGGGAAGCTTCGCATGCATTGGATATGGATCACAGGATGCATCTTCTTTCTGAGGCAGAGGATATCCTCATCGAGCAGATGCCCTTTATTCCCATCACCTGCGACCGTTTTCTATTCGCCCATCATCCGAAACTGCAGGGCTATACGTTTGATTCGGTAGGTGCCATTGATTTTAGCTATGCCTCTATGAAATAAATGCCTCTTTTAGAAGTTGAGAATCTTCACGTCACGTTTAGCATAGAAGGGAGACCTCTCTATGCTGTTCGTGGAGTGACCTTTCACATTCAAGAGGGGGAATCTGTCGGCATCGTCGGTGAGTCTGGTTCTGGTAAAACTGCGGTAGCCCAGGCGATTAAGCAATTAAGTCCAGGATCCGTCTCAGGCCGCCTCCTCTTTCGGGGGATCCCCATCACTTCTTCTTTGAAGGAAATTGGGATGGTGTTTCAAGATCCGATGACTTCCCTCAATCCCACAATGAAAATCGGCAGGCAAATCGGAGAAGGGCTGATCTACCATCGGTTAGCCAGTCATAAAGAGGCTAAAGAAAAGGCGATTGAACTTCTACGCCTTGTGGGAATTGCTGAACCTGAACTAAGAGTTCATCAATACCCTCATGAATTTAGCGGTGGAATGAGACAAAGAGCACTCATAGCCATTGCGCTCGCCTGCAACCCTTCCTTACTCATTGCAGATGAACTCACCACTGCATTAGATGGGGCGACGCAGCTCCAAGTCCTTGGGCTCATCCAACAACTACAAAAGCGTTTGCAAATGAGCGTGCTTTTGATCAGCCATGATTTTGGGGTCATCCGTCAAAGCTGTGAACGGGTGCTTGTGATGTATGCTGGAAAAATCGTCGAACAAGGATCCATTGAGGAGGTCCTGCAACATCCCCAACATCCTTACACAGAACTACTTCTTCACTCTTTGCCAGAGTTCAATCAAGAAAAACTTAAGCCGCTCGCTTCCATTGATGGCTCCCCACCAGATCTAAAAACGATCCCGGAAGGCTGTTCCTTTAAGGAACGTTGCCCATATAGGGCGATCAAGTGTAATGAAGAGCCGTCCGGACCGGTTGCCTGCTGGCGTATAAGGAGTCCATCGTGATTGAGCTAAAACAAGTGTCCAAAATCTATAAGCTAGCTAAAAAAAGACTCACTATAGCTGTAGATCATGTGAGCTTTTCGATCTTCAAGGGAGAGACGCTAGGCCTTGTCGGGTCTTCCGGTTCAGGAAAATCAACTTTAGGAAAAATGATTGTAGGCTTAATCCCTCCTTCATCGGGAGAAATTTTTTTTGAGGGGAGAAAAAAAACGGGACTTTTGCCTTTGAGAATACAGATGATTTTTCAAGATCCTTTTTCCTCTCTGAATCCCCGCATGCGCGTCGAATCGATCCTGAACGAGCCGACAACAATCCACGGGCTGCCTTCTCGCGTTGATGAACTCTTGGAATTAGTCAAACTTCCTTTGGATGCAAAAAGGCGCTATCCCCATGAATTTAGTGGCGGGCAAAGACAGCGCATTGGCATTGCAAGAGCCCTCGCTCTAAGCCCAGACATCCTCATCTGCGATGAACCCATTTCAGCGCTCGACGTATCGATCCGCGCGCAGATCATCAATTTATTAAAAGAACTGCAAATGCGTCTGGGGCTTACCATCTTATTTATCGCCCATGATCTGACCATCATTCGATATCTATCCGATCGAATTTTGATGATGGACCAGGGGAAAGCTCAGTTGCTTCAAGACTTGCAAAATAGCACTCTACAAGGAGCACTTTTGAGCAACCGTTCAATCTGAACGGCATACGAGTCTTTTTCTCTCATTTCTTCTTTCTTAGCTCCTACCACAATGAGATCATACTCTCCATTGGCAACAAGATCTAAAAGAGCCCCTTCTATAGTTCGCGCGCGGATCAACTTGAGGTCGATCGTGAGGTGATATTCCCTGGCTACAGCCTCCGCTCTTTTTAAGGCAGCTTCCCCCACTTCCTCTCTTCTTTCCATGGGCGCGTGCATCGGAAGGGATGAGGGAATCGCCAAAACATAGACAGCGGTCACTTTTGCGCTGTAGGCTCTAGCAAGCTGACAGGCGGTCTGGATCGATTCTGTGTTGCCCAGCATGCGAGTGGTCACCAAAATATGTTTGACCTTCATTGGGTGATATTCAGGAATTTTGATTGTTTGGATGGAAAGTTGAGCAGTTGCCGGAATGTTTTTCTTTCTGCGATAGAGGATATACATGATCACTCCGGCAACAATCCAAAGCAACCCCAAATTTCTCCCATCGGGCTTTGTGAAAACTACAATAAGCCAAACAGCAAGGGTAGAAAATAGCCCGATGACTGCCGTTAAAGGCCAAGACCTTCCCTTGCCTAATGGGATGTTGAATGGAGCCTTAAAGGGCCTTCGAATTGCAGGTTGCTTAAACCTTAAAACCAATAGGGATAAATGGGCCGTGAAAAAAGCGATTTGCGCTCCAAAGTTATAAAGATCTGCTAGAAACAGCATGCGGCCGCGGCTTAGAAGAATGATTACGCAGGCAAGGCCGGCAAATACCGCTAAAGATAAATAGGGCGTTCTAAATTTTTGGTGGAGCCGATAGAAAAAATGGGGGACTTGGTAGTATTCTCCCATTGAAAAAGTGAGCCTAGAGGCGCCGATAATCCCAGCATTGGCCGCAATGACCAAGATCACTCCCCCGATTAGTCCAAACCAAGGGGCCAGCCAGTGCCCTCCGAAGGGAAGCGCGGCGACAATACCAGCAATAGGATCGTCAATATATTTTGTTCCCAGCTCTTTTGCACTTAAGACAGAAAGGCCGACAACAGAGATAAAAAAATAAAGACTGACCAATGTCCACATGGTCCATCGAATGGCCTTTGGAATGGCAATAGAAGGTTTTTTTGTCTCCGCAGCCAGCTGTGCGATGGATTCAATGCCCGTATAGGCGACCATCGCCATGGCAGTGCCCTTTAAAAACTCTCCCCATGAAGGAGACCAAGAGGCGCCTGATACGCCAATCCTTAGCTGGCTGATGATATGGGGTAAATTCAGCAATAAAAAAAGAGATACCACAATGATAAACACCTGGGAAACGATCGTAACGATCGCTAAAATCAGACTGAATCTACCCGAATGTTTGACCCCAAAAACGTTGAGGAAATAAAGACCGATGACAATTCCTATAGAAGCAGAAATCTGCACTTCTACCGTGCTGGGAAAGGGGATCAAGTGCTTGATGTAAGGGGGAACGGCAAACGAAGAGATCGCAATGGTCACAATGTAGTCCAAAAGCAGTCCCCACCCAGCAATAAAAGAGATCAGATCATTAAAGGCATAGCGGGAAAATGTTGCAGAGCCCCCGGGTTCAGGAAACGTGGTAGCCATCTCTGCATAGGTAAGCGCCGTACAAATAAAGACAAAACCAGCAATTGCCAAAGCGATAGGGGTCGCGCCTAGTGCATAAAGCGCAGTGAGTCCAAGAGCGTAGTAGATCGAAGAACCCACATCTCCATAGCCGATAGCAAATAGCTCAAGAGCGCCAAGCGAGCGTTTTAAGCTCTTTTTTTCTAAGTGGACGACCTGCTCTTTCGGCGGACTACTCATGCCCTCAAGGTATTAGACTTAACCTGTTTTGGCAATGGAAAAAAGACATCGTCTTTTTCCCTCGCAAATAGATCTTGCGTAACCTGAATTATGCAAGAGGCCCATTTAACTATATCGCTTCTACTACATACACCCTGCGTCGATTTGGGAGAAAATTGGAATTTTTTTGAACTTCTCCGTTCATGTTTTGCCTTTCTCGGAGATTTCTTTCACATTCTGCCTTGTTATCAAGAGCATCGCAGCTAGCGTCTATTAGCATAGGAGCTCCTACCCCAATTAACGTTATGCCAGCGGGCGGATTAAATGGCATTAATGCAAGCCCTGCTAAAATTTGTCCCAGGCCAAGCCAAAATCTAACTTTAACTCCCGGAGGCTGCTCAACGCCACATAGATTTGCAGTCGCTTGATTTTCAATAAATGAAAAAATTGTACAGAGAACCCCTTTATGATAGCTATTAATCACAAAAGCCATCAGGGGCTCATTTTTTTCCATTTCAGAGAGACAATTAATGAAATGGCTCATGTAATATCCCCCCTTTTCAAGGTCTCCCTGAGAAAGGTAAATGGATGCTTTCATAGCTAAAACTCTATTGCCTAAATCAGGATGCATTTGCTCCCAAGCTTCAATAATTGCGAGTCCTCCCTGAAAATCCCTATACTGGATTTTGTGAGATAAAGTTTCCGCAAAATATTCATCAATAGGAAATGAAAAAGCAAATAATGGAAACAACATTAATAATGTTTTAAACAATCTCATTTTACCCTTTCAAGTTCTGAATTGCTATCAAACCAAAAAGAATAGCCCCCCAGACATAGGAAACTGCTCTATTAAATTGTTTTTTGTTCCGGTTATCCCAGGCAACTTTGGCCTGCATCAATTGGCGAGGAAGTAAGAAGGTGGATAAAATAAGTAGCCCTAAGCGAACCATCCAGATAACGACATACTCGATTTCCATTGACAATCCTCTTGCAAGACCGTGAGAATATGAAAAATAAAGAATTTATAGCAATGAGATTGTTGCATAATGACATCCGTAGATGTTCACCTACCTCCTTCGTCGGCAGCTTTCATGCTACTTAAATATGAATTTATTTGTTGCGATTGGTATAAAGGCCCAGAGCCGCAGATCTTAAGCTAAAAAATCGGGTACACACGCAGGACTGGCTCGGGCACGAAAAGTCAATGCTTCCAGTTGTTTGTGTATAAAGAGATGTATATTGTAGAATGTTTGCCCAAATAAAAAGGTGATTTTCTATGGAAGGACCTATTACTCACATGTATGTTTACCCTAATCGTCCAGTAGATCCGCTACCGCTACCACCGCCCGATAGGCCTGGAGATCTGGTAATTGAGCTGCTAGATAACGATCAGGTGGCGAGAAGAGCCGAGACCCTAGCGGCGAACATTCTGCGCCAGCTCCCCCAAGAGCACCTTGTCATAAGGCTTGGGGTAGGAGGGCGCAACAAATTGACTTTGAATGCGCCGCACCCAGAAATAGAAAACCCCTTGGACTTCGGGAATCGGATCCGGCAAATCTTGATCAATCAGCTGAGGATGCCGTTGTGTCCTCCGATAGAGTTGCAGCCGTAACAAAACACTGTGCTCATGAAGAGAATACCTGCTTTGGCAATTGAAAAAAGACGTCCTCTTGAGTAAACGTGACTTCCTCTACTTGTTGAAGTCCCAGTTCTTTCAGTCTGCCAATGCAGGATTGAACAATACTTTCAGGTGTTGACGCCCCGGCTGTCATCGCGATCACTTCCACACCCTGCAGCCAGCCTATCTGAATCTGTCCTTTCTCGTGGATGAGGTAGGCGGCCTTTCCCCTTCTTTCAGCCACTTCGCGGAGGCGATTGGAGTTAGAGCTAAGGGGATCTCCAACGACAAGAACCAAATCCGCCTCTTCCGTAATTTGCCGAAGAGCCATTTGCCGATTGGTCGTCGCATAGCAAATAGAAGAGGTAGGAAGAGTCTCAATATTGGGATAGCGCTCCAACAATGCTTCTGTGATTTCCCTAACATCATCTAGACTTAAAGTGGTTTGGGTCAAATAAGCGAGCTTTTGATCTTGAGAAAAAGCAAGACTTCTCACCTCTTCCACAGTTTCCACAATGCTGGTAACATCAGGAGCCTCCCCTGCTGTTCCGATCGTCTCTACATGCTTTCGGTGACCAATTAAAATAATGTGATACCCCTTCATGGCGTACCGTTTGGCAGCAGAATGCACTTTTGTTACAAGACCGCAAGTCGCATCAATCTCAATCAAATTTCTTCTCTTGGCCTGCCACCGTACCTGCGGAGGAATGCCATGTGCCGAATAGATGACCCTTGCCCCTTCAGGAACATCTTCAAGATCCTCGATAAAGATAGCCCCCATCCCCTGAAGCTCAGTGACTACGTGAGTATTATGCACAATTTCATGCTTGACATAGATGGGCGATCCCCAGAGCACAAGGGCTTTTTTTACCGTGTCAATCGCTCTTTCTACCCCCGCACAAAAACCCCTAGGCTTAGAAAGCAACAATTTCATAGACTTTTCTGAACCTGCGTTATGCAAGAGATCCAAGATATACCAGCCCTTATTTTATAGACACTCTTTAGCTCAACTTGGGCTTCTTTTGTCAGGACACATCTGTAGCACAGCGAAACCCATAGGTGCTATTCACCGCACCTGGGTTATTGCGATGACGATGGGAAGAACGCAAATCTTCTTTTAAACTTTTCCAGCATCCCCCTCGAAGAACTCGATAAACCCCTTGCGGAGGACCCATGGGATAGTTAGGTTCCACAACGGAGGTGTCATAATAGTTATAAGCATACCAATCTTGGCACCATTCGTAAACGTTGCCCACCATATCATAAAGCCCCAAGAGATTAGGGGGATAGCTCATGACTGCGGTGGTGTCAGAGCTGAAAAAATTCGCCTGGGAACGCTCAATGTCAGAACCCGTGGGATAAATACCCTCTTTCCCCACTGAACAGGCCGCCTCCCACTCGACTTCCGTTGGAAGGCGTTTGCCGATCCACTTCGCATAAGCAACAGCGCCATACCAAGTAACACCCACAACAGGATGCTTGGCGTAGCCCGACTCAATCGTGAGTTTGCCCCCAGACCTCTTAATGCGAGAGTCTCTTAAGCGGATAATATCATTGTTATTATGGTCTTTTTCTCCTCCCATCGCCTCTAGGAAACGGACAAACTGCTCGTTAGTTACAGGATGGATATCGAGAGCAAAGCTTCGTAGCTTGACAGAATGTCTGGGCATTTCATCGCGCGCTCCCTCCGCGCTCCCTCTCAGATAGGTTCCCCCAGGCACCACGACCATCTCGGTTAAAAGAGGTTCTATTTCAGCCGTTTCTACCGTTTTAGGAGTGTAGTGCGTTACCTGAAGCTCCCTTTGAAAAACAGCGCCCGGATCCGGTTCATATTGGGGCCGTTCAATCTCTTGCCTTCGCAATACAGGCTTTAAGTCCTCAGAAAGAACTCCCGCTTCCTCAAGATCAAGCGCCATTTGCTGGACATGCTCCACTTTCGGCTCGATTTCAGATAGGTGGAGAACTTCCTGCAAAATATTCTTGGGCGCATCCAGATACTCCCTCATCGCCTGAATAAGACCTTGCGGACGCACATTAGGATTGGGTTGAAGACAACGATTGATGAGAAAATCCCAATTCTTTGTAACGTTGACATTGCACTTTGATGGCAAATCAAAACACCCTTCTGGCATCTTTCTAAAAAGAAAATAGTAAGCCAAAACACCAAAAGCGTAGACATCTATTGCAGGGGTCAGTTCTACATCCAATCTTTTTTGCTCAGGCGCCAAGAATGCATAAGCATGCGTGAATGTTGGGTGTGGGAACCCTTCAGCTATTTTTTCACAAAGCCGCCGAAAACACACCCTTTCCCCAATAAGCCTCGAAAGGCCAAAATCAGTGATAAGGAGCTTAACTCCTTGCTCTGATGGAGCCACAAGAAGATTCGTAAGTTTAAGCCCCCCATGCATCAAACCGGCTTCATGCGCATAATCCAAGGCGGAGGCGACTTGATGTAGAAGATAGATCCAATCTTCTTCCGTAAGCCCTTTCCCTTTTAGCTCCAAATACCTCTCGAGATGCATAGTCTCGTTAAGAGAATCCACATGAGGATCCATCACGATAAAAAAAAGACCGTCGCTATGAGAAGAAACCGTATGAATTTTTGCAATGTTTGGATGATCAAGAGCTGCTATCTCCCCCACTTCTGCTTCCAGTTTCCGCATGAACATCGGATTTTCGCAGATTTCCCTCGGGAGAACTTTCAGGGCAAAAAAACGTCTAATAAATCTATGTTCAGCAAGAAATACATCGCCAAATGGACCTTGGCCTAATTTTTTAGATAGGATATAGTCGCCAAGCTGCTCCATCATCGTTCAGACTATCGCCTTTCTTAAAAAACTCCAACAAATTTTGCAAAATACCAAGCGCAAATTGCAATGAGCACCGCGGCGATCCCCCAAAGCAAATTGGGAAGCCAGCGCACGCCCCCATGAGGAGCTCCTCTCATTTCAAGCGTTCCAATGCCGTAGGCAAAATCTTGTTTTTCGCTAGGAAATTTCAAAGCATCGGGAAAATCTTTTGAAAGTCTATCGTGTTCATACCCCAAAAAAGCGCTGTACTGGCGAATGAAACCAAGCGCATAAGCGTTGGAGAGAAACTGATCCACTCTTCCCTCTTCAATCGCCTGCAAATAGACGATGCGAATCGAAGTGGCATTTTCCACCTCTTTTAGTGTAAGGTTCATCTCTTCGCGTTTTGAGCGAAACGCCTTACCCATGTTCTTTAAACCCTCAGACATAAGTTTATACTCCGTAATAGAGGGAGCATACCAGCTTGTAGAATTCCGTCAAATGTCTTAAACTCGACTTTGTACATTTTTTGGACGAAGCTGCCGAGAGAGGCAAAATCCAGCTTAAGAAATTTCACAGGAAGTGTATATTTTACCCTTCCGAGAAAATTTATTATGCTGGGTGCAGCATCTCTCGACAGATGAGTTCAAAAAATGTACAAAGTCGAGTTAAAATGGGGGTTATGACGTTTACCGCAAAAATAGACTTACAGTTCGCCCCCAAATTGCAAAAAGATTTGGAGAGTCAGGGGTTTGCTATTTCTCGCCCACCGTATACAGCTTTCTCTGCCAAAAAAAAAGGGGTTACCTGCACGCTGTATGAATCAGGTAGCTTGATCGTCCAGGGAAAAGAGATGAAGGAATTCATCGAATTTTACCTCGAACCTGAGATTCTTCAGTCCTTTCAGTATAGTCACCCTGAAGCGCACCTGGACCTGGAACCCCATATTGGCATGGACGAAGCTGGCAAAGGAGATTTTTTTGGTCCCCTCTGCGTAGCGGCCATGTATGCAGATGCAAGCGGGATTACAACCCTTCTCAAACTGGGGGTCAAGGATAGCAAGCGGATGAGCGACAGCTCCATTACCAAACTGGCAAAAAAGCTCCGTAGTGAATTCCCCTATACGACGATTCGACTATTTCCCAAAAAATACAATGAACTTTATGGAAAGTTTAAAAATTTGAACCGGCTTCTCGGCTGGGCGCACGCTTCGGCGCTCGGGGACCTGGCTACAAAAACGGGATGTAAAAAAGCGCTCTTGGATCAGTTTGCAAAAGACTATGTAATGGAGTCAGCGCTAAAGCAGAAAAAAATAGAGCTAGCCTTTCAGCAAAAAGTACGCGCTGAAGAAGATTTAGTCGTTGCTGGAGCCTCCATTATTGCCCGAAGCGCCTTTTTGGATGGACTTAAAGTCCTCAGTGAAGAGATTGGCATGGAACTTCCTAAAGGGGCAGGCCCTCCGGTCATTGCCGCTGCAAAAAAACTGGTCAGCCAATGGGGAAAAGAAGGATTAGATAAGGTGGCAAAAACGCACTTTAAAACAATGGCGGAACTTTGATTTCCTTAAAAATTCAAAACCTAGTCCTCATTGAAAAAGCGGAGATTGCTTTCGGACCTAACCTGAACATTATTACGGGAGAAACAGGCTCAGGAAAGTCCCTTGTTCTCACAGCCATTTGGCTCATTGCCGGCGGTCGGGCAGATACCCATATGATCCGAGCGGAAAGAGAGCTCGCGATCATCGAGACCCTCATGGAAGACGGCACTCAGATCCGAAGAGAAATCTATCGAAATGGGAAAAACCGGTGTTTCATTGATGATGCTCAGGTCACTTTAAAAGAACTCAAAGACTTTTCTCGCATCGAGATCGTCGATCAAAATAGCTCGTATGATCTCGTTGCTAACCAATCAGAGATGCTAGACAGTTTTGGAAAATTCGCCCCTTTTCGTACCATGATTGAACAGTCGCTCCTTCAAGAACATGCTCTCCAAGACGAGCTAAAACGCTTAGAAAATATCCCCAGGGAAAGGGAGTTAGAATGGGCTCAAAAAGATCTGGCTCTTATTGAGGAGGTCAATATCCAAGAAGGGGAAGAAGAGGCTTTAGTGAACGATCTCAACCTTCTCTCTCATGCCCAAGAGCTCGCCGGCAAAATCCACTTGCTAAGTCAGTCTTTTGAAACGCTTTCCGCTCTCAAAAAAGCGCAGTATCAATTGGAGGGGGCATCTAAGTACGACAGCAATATACAGCCCATGAGTAAGGCGATGAAAAGCGCTCTTTTAGAACTCGAGGAAGTCGCTAGATGGACAAAGAGCTACGCTGCAATCGTGGAGGCTGATCCGAGGAAGCTCGAAGCGGTTGAAAAACGGCTTGCAAAAATTGAATTGTTGAAAAAACGACTCGGGCCAGAAATCAGGCAGGAAAAAGAACGGCTGTTCCAAAAAATAGAAAAGCTCCGCAGCCTCAGTGACGAGATCCAAAGGAAACAAGAAGAGCTAAAGCGCCTGCAAGACCAGAACCAAGCGCTACGAAAAGAACTGTGTGAAAAAAGACAACAAGCAGCCAAGCCTTTTGCAGACTCCATCTTGCGCGAGATGAAGGAACTCAATCTTCCACATGCACATTTTGCAGTCAGAGTGGGAGAAAACATCCACGATGTGGAGTTTCTTTTCAGGGCCAATCTAGGCCATCCCATACTTCCCCTTTCGGAGTGCGCAAGCGGCGGAGAACTTTCAAGACTTCTTTTGGGGGTAAAAACTCTTTGCCTCAATGAACAATCGACGCTTGTTTTTGATGAAATTGACAGTAATGTGGGGGGACAGACGGCTTCCATCCTCGGAGAAAAGCTAAAAAAACTCGGAGAAAAAAGGCAGCTCATCTGCGTTACGCATTTCGTCCAAGTCGCAAAATGCGCAAAAGACCATTTCCTCATTCAAAAAGAAGAGACCAGCCACATAGCGATTGCAAGAATCATAAAACTTAGTGAAAAAGAAAAAATCATTGAGTATGATCGGATGTTGGGATTTGTCCGAAGGAGCTCATGAGATATGTCACGCACGGTCTGAAACTTGTTATTTTTTCTGTGATTTTACTCTCCGCACAAGAACCTCATGAAGAACCAAAACAATCAATCTGGGATTATCATCCCATTCACGTGGGCGGCAATTACCTTGGCCTGGCTCAAACCACTGTGGAAAGAAAACATGGCCCTAATGATGGAAGCCTTACTTTTAATAAGGCCAACGCTTTTTTCTATACCTTTATTCCCATCAGTCAGTGTAATTTTTTTCTGCCCCGCATTGAATACACAACGTTTGAAATGAACTGGAACCGAAACCCCCGTTTTAGCGAAACGCGCTTCCAGTATATGCAGTTTGCATTGACCTTTCTCTCTACAGGTCTCGACACTTGGCGCTGGATTGCGAGGGTAGATTACAGCATTGATGCCAAGCATTTTGCAAAACCTAAAACGTATGGGCTATTCTCTATGCTAGTATGGGGAACCCATGAACTTCATCCTCAGTGGCACTACCACATAGGCGCCTTTGGCTACACGGGCTTTGAAGGCCAGGAGGTGTATCCGATCATCGGGATCGACTACACGCCGAATGCGCACTGGAAATTCCAAACCATTTTTCCCATGAACTACTCGATCGCATACAAATTCAGCGACAGGTGGAGGCTTTCGCTCCAGGGACGACCTCTTAGAGAGCGCTTCCGCGTCGGGAAATATGAACTCTCCCCACGCTCCATCTTTAACTATTCTACAATGGGAACAGAATTCAACCTCTCGTATGAAAAATTTCTTCATTTAGACTGGGAGATTTTTGTAGGCTACAATTTCGGCGGTAGTTTTTATCTAAAAGACCAATCGGGACATCAATCTCTTTATACCAATGTACAGGGGGCCCCTTATGCTGGGGCTAGCCTCAACTGGGGAATCTAGTAAAGGACCGAGTTTTCTCGTGTCCTTCGGATAAAATTTTAAGCGACTATATCTTCGTGGGAAGATGTCTAATATCAATCGAGTCATGACGGTGGTTTGCACTCTTAGGCAGCAAGCTGAAAATGTCTTTGAGTATCTGACTGGGATGTTTTAGGCTCGTCTTCAAAAAGGGCCTGCGCCGCCCATCTTTGGATGACTATCAGGCGGCCCCCCCTACCCCGTGAACGCGTACAAAAATTTAATGTGAAATTGGTTGTTGAAACGGTAATTGATCAATGTATCCCTGCTGAAATTGAATAGAAGTTTCCACTATGGCTCTAAAAGCAGGAATACTAATTTCCGTAGGAAGTTCTAGCTCAACCGATTTATCAATAATTTTTCTCTCTTGATCTGCCACCCTTTGTCTATCATCAGCAATCTTAGTGGTACGCGACTTTAAGTCACCTGCCCGTTTTACATAAGCAGTTCGCTCTACAAGAAGTTTCAATATTTCATTGTTAATTCGATCCATTTCTGTACGGATCGCAGAAATATCGTGGCAATTCTCTTTTGCTATTTCATAATAATAACTCAAAGTTTCTTCATTAGAATATAAAATATTGCCTTTTACAAAAATCAAGGCAGTTATAAATACTAAAACAAATTTCACGACGTATCACCTTTCTGTAATTCAATTATTTTTAAAGTAAAACTTATTTTATTGCCTCAACTTCAAGACGAGTGACAATGAAACTAACTTGTCCCTTTTCATCGACGGGAAGAATTTGTAAGTAGCGATCTAACAACTCTGTAAGGAAGACATCTTTCAAATCAACAGGAATAGGCCTTAAATAGGGAAACCATTGTCTTAAAAATCCCTGGAATGCTGCTCTTGAGGGGAATTTTTCATGCTTTGTGATTATTTCTAATCGAGTCGGTGAGAATTGTGCATTTACAAGCAAGTCACGATACTCCTCAGGTTGATAAAATTTCCAAGGGGCTGAAAATTGAGTAAAATACTTTGCCCACTTCTCTGAAGAAATGGTTTTGTTTAACGCCTGTTCCATTGCACTTGGAAGGCCTGTAGGCATTTGAATGCAAAGCCTACCGCCTGGTTTAAGGGCTTTTTCAAATCGCTCCAATGCCTGGGTTTGCTCTAGCACCCATTGCATAACAGTAAATGAAGTAACAAGGTCGAACTTCTCTTGAAAATTGACTTGTGCTGCATCTTCAACGGAAAACTTAAGATTTGGATAACCTGAAAAGGCCGCAAGAGCAAAGTCGATCATAGAAGGAGAAATATCAACTCCGACAATTTCAGCATCAGGGAGCGCACGAGCCATAGCCGCAGTGATTTTACCATCTCCACACCCAACATCAAGAACAGCGGAAGCATTGTGCAAATCGAGAGTGGCTATAAAATCTTCAGCAGAAGATTTCTGTGACTCTGAATTCTTAGCATATTCACCACCTTTCCAAGGGTCTTTAGGTTGCTCAGCGCACAACGAAGAGAGGGCCAGTATCCAGATGAAGACTGGAGAGTAAAAAACTTTCATAATTTCCTTTGATTGTTGTCTTATACCATTTGCGAGAAATAAATTCATAAATTAGGGCCGTATAACATGTCATCTTTGAACGATCCTTTCTTGCTCATGTTTAAAAACATGAGCTGCAAAACGACCATTCAAATCTGCCACGTTACCCAGCCCTAATTTATGAATTTATTTCTCGCAAATGGTATTAATTTAAACTCGAGCAGAGAAAAGAGCAACACGCCCCTCTTGCTTCACGCTATATCCCCTAAAATTTCCGGCTAAAACTGCCTCTAGATCTTGCAATGTATCCTTTGAATTAGACATGATCTTTTTGGTGTTATAAATAGCTAACAGTTTTCTGGCTAAAAAGTTGGCTTGACTTGTATCACCCAAAATCGTGGATCCAAATACAACGCCATTCTTGTTGAGTAAAGATTTTGCATTTTTGAATACTATCTCTTTGTTCGAAATATCCCCTGGAAGACAATGAAGCAGGTAGTTGATCCCAATCGAATCAAAAAAACGGGGCTTCACTGAAATAGGCTTTAAAATATCTGCTTGGTATTTTTCTGGCTGATAGCGACAAATACGCTTCGCACTTACCTCCAAAGTATTGGGATTCAAATCGAGCAGAGCAATTCTTGGCCTACTTGGATAGGTGCATTTATCCAAAAAATAACCTGTTCCAACGCCGATATCCAAATGATTCGCTGAGATGTGTTGGTTGTATAAATCGAGAAGTTTTTTGCTTGGACACTTCCAAACTAAAGAATTAGAAAACTGTAGCACAAAAAAATCGTATAAAAATAGTACTGGCTTGGAATATATCCGAGCTCCACTTTGAATCGCTTCTTTCATAAATACTTACCCCTAAACTGAAAGGCCAAAGTATACGACAAGGAATTAATTTCTGCTAGAGGTCATGGCACGCTGGGTGTAATTAAAAGTTTTAGGTGATCAGTTTGAGATTGCCTGAATCAGGCAATCTCAGAGAGAATAAGTAGCATTTATCAGGAGCTACTTATGGAAAAGTCATTTACAGAACGGCTGGAAGCATTCCCAGAGTTAAAAAAGCATATAGAACACATGCTGGATGTTGTTGAAAATATTGGAGGCAAGGCTGATAAGGCAAATGATGCAGAGATCCTAGTCGTAAATAACATGCGTAAAATCGGAGCAACTGCATTACAAGAATGGGCTATCCAGAGAGATAAAACAGTCACATCAAAGTGGGCTGAAGAACATCCGACATCAATAAAGCATGGAAAAAAAAAGTCCATTGGGAAACAACGATTGGACAACGAGAAATCGTAGTACAGCGTTTTTTGCACGAGCAAAAATTGGTAGTCCCTTTTACCCAGTCCGCTGAAATTGATTGCAGAGCTTACTCGATTTTATTAGAACGGGCAATTGTTGATTTTGGAGCCGACGTATCATTTAGACAGACCGTGGACAAACTTAAGGAGCATTATGGAATCAATGTTTCTTTAAGCGCAGCGCAAACCATTACAAAACAACACGCAAGAGGGTGTTATGCGATGCAAGAGAAAGATGCTGATTTATCTGGGACAAAGAATGTGCGCTGCCTAATTGGGGAAATGGATGGAGCTATGATTCCTGTAGTGGTTTTTGAGGAGAATGAGAATGTAGATAGGAGAAAATGGAGAAAAGCAGGATGGAAAGAGGCGCGACTGAGCGTGGCGCGGGAGCATAAATCTCTGGCGAAGATGTTTTTAGCCACTCTAGGCTCCACAGAACGAGCGGGAGATTTACTGGGTCGATGTGCAAAACGGCTAGGACATGTTGAGCAAACCAAGATACATTGTCTAGGAGATGGAGCTCTTTGGATCCAGGAACAAGTGGAAAGAATATTTGGCACAAAAGGGAATTATTTAGTCGACTTTTTCCATCTGAGTGAATACCTATCTGGAGTATCGGAAAAGTGTTGTACGCAGGATGCAAAACAGTGGTTAAGAGCACGGCAAAACGAAATGAAAGAGGGCCGAATTGAGGAGGTCATGAGAATATTAAAGGGCTGCGCGCAGGGAGGAAAAACAGACGAGTCAGTGAGAAAATGTCTTCGTTATATGGAAAATCGACCGGGTCAATTTAAGTATAAGGAGGCTCTTGCTGCGGAGTTGCCGATCGGATCAGGGGAGATAGAAAGTGGAAACAGAAGCGTAGTACAGAAAAGATTGAAAATACCTGGCGCTTGGGGGAAGCCAGAGACTGCTGAATGCATGTTAGCTTTACGTTGCGCGAGAATAAATGGCGACTGGGAACGATACTGGCGTCTTATTAATCCGAGCTTTACGAGGGCTGCCTAAAACTTTTAATTACACCCTGGCACGCTAGTGGCACAGTGACGCCTTATTTATGCATCTGACAACAACTTTCTTCAATTGACTTCAACACTTAAGTCTTTGTATGATAGTGATGTGAACATCTGATCAGAGATGATCAGTGTGGAAAATAGGCGGACTCATAACCCGTCAGTCCCTGGTTCAAGTCCAGGTTGCCCCATTTTCATATGCAGCTATTTCTTAGCTACTTACGATCGAGCACAAAAGAAAACTATAAAATTTAAATTTTATATTTGTCAAGCTGGGTACAATTTAGGTACATTCAAAAGCATATTTAACCAATATTATCTGCACGTAAAATTTGAAACTGCAAGGTTAAGATGCCAACTTTCGTAAAGAAGAAAAACGCCAAGGGTCAAATCGTCTGGCCCACATTCCGCACCCTTTCAGCTGCCGGCATAGATTTTTTCAAATTGTGGTCCTAAAATAGCCAATACATGACTTCGAACAGGATTCATGTTAAGAATGAGTTCCTCCACCCTTTCTTGCGTTTTACGAATCAAGAGATGCACCCCTTCAAAGAGTTGAAAAATCCAACGCATTGTAGGAGTGCGTGTTGCCTTCCCCAATTGATTCGGAACCGAAGATCGAGCCTGTTCTAAACACTGCCGAAGATAACGCTGTGCGATCATGTAGACCAGTAAGCATAGACACATCACCATGGCCAGCGCAATGATGCGCTTCTGACTCTTTAGAAACACCGCAGGAGTCATGAATGCTGGTTCTTTTAGAAAGCGAAAACCACGTTCCACTGACTGTTGCCCCTTATAATTTTGCAAAAGCTCAAGACTGGATAGTCGCCCTTCATCTAGCTCGTTGGTTGCAATGATGAACCTCCCCTTTGTCCTTAAGATAGCATCGATTTTGGCCACGTCTTCTTTGAGAGTAGTTTTGATGCGATGTCGATAGGTTACAGAGGCCCCTGCTTTGGGTCTTCCTTTTCCTGCATGCACTTTTGTGGACTCGATGGTTATCTCATCTAAACAGTGATACTTGAGTTTCTTGCCACATCTCAATAATGCTTCTTTTGCATCGTTCTCGCAATCAAAGTCAGTTCGAGCCCATCGATTCAGTTCGACGGTTTTCTGCTCCTTTTCTCTTTGAATCTGTTTTTTCAAGGTTTTTTCTTCGCGCAGGTATGCTTGTTCAGAGAATACAAGGAGCCACCGCTGCTTCACTTCTCCATATTCGTTAAGAAACTCCTTGCCCTGGTATCCAATTTCTAAATCTTCTAGAGGACCTGCATACTGAAGGACTCTCTTTGCTTCCGTGAGTATTTCTGGGACGCGTGTGAGCCATTTCATGGATGATGACAAATCCTGAATCGTTGTTCGAGTGTACAGTGCACTATCTGCTACAAAATAGACAGGATCGCCATCTTGAATTTGTTCACGTAGTTCTTTCAGTCGTTCTCGAAATAACTCTTTGTCTGAACTATTCCCCGCTACTGTCTTTGCCAAGAGAGGAACATCTCCATCTTGACTCGACATCAGGTAGATCATGAACTGCTTCAAATCAGGACGCTGATCTTTTGAGTATCCAAATGTGACCAATCCTATTCCCTCATGATTATCATACTCTCCATGCACTTGCATGCTCGTAGAATCCAAATGGCGAAATTTTTTGCATACCCCAAAACGGACAGCTGCTTGAGCGGCTATAGATGCAAAAAGAGGGTCGCATCCATAGACAAAAAGTTTATCCAGCGTTCTTCTTAATCGATCATCATTAATCGCACTTTCGCAATCTTTCATCAAAAATCGATTCACGGCCCGTGATGAGAAGAATTGTGCTTCA
>Ga0209343_10000099_pt1 | contig 105253 bp, 114 predicted proteins | sample RifCSPlowO2_02_FD_184026 | JGI IMG/M metagenome (GOLD analysis project Ga0209343, IMG submission 184026) | Groundwater microbial communities from Rifle, Colorado - Rifle CSP2_plank lowO2_0.2 (SPAdes) (version 2) | ecosystem: Environmental > Aquatic > Deep subsurface > Groundwater | place... | reverse complement strand
AGCGGCGACATCCGCGACTGGTCACTGGCACCTACCGTGTGCCTGAACCCGGAGCGCGAAGAGAACCTGCCGGAAAAGCTAAAAGCAGCGTGACAGGCTCACGCGACAACTACCTTGAAAATCGCCGAAATCAACGGCTTGAACCTGCGACAAGCTCGCAATGCATCCAAAGGCGCAAATAATATCCTTTTGCATCAATGGCTTGAGTTTGACAGCCAGAACCCTTGAAGCCAGACTCATGGGCCTATCAGCATCCCACGCGGACGAGGCGACTTATGAAAGGCGACAAGAAAGTCATCCAGCACCTGAACAAGATCCTCGGCAATGAACTGGTGGCAATCAACCAGTATTTTTTGCATGCGCGGATGTATGAAGACTGGGGCCTGAAGAAGCTCGGCGAGCACGAATATCACGAGTCGATCGACGAGATGAAGCACGCCGACAAACTGATCAAGCGCATCCTGTTTCTCGAAGGCCTGCCCAACGTGCAGGACCTGGGCAAGCTGCATATCGGCGAAAACACCGCGGAAATGCTCGCCTGCGACCTGAAGATCGAGCACAAGGGCCACGCCGATCTGAAAGAAGCCATCGCCTACTGCGAAAGCATTGCCGACTACGCCTCGCGAGATTTGCTGCGCGAAATCCTCTGCTCCGAAGAAGAGCACATCGACTGGCTGGAGACCCAGCTGGGCCTGATCGACAAGGTCGGCCTGCAGAACTATCTGCAATCGCAGATGGACGAATAAGGCCTTAGCCGCGCAATAAATAACCAATAAAAAACCCGCACTCGGCGGGTTTTTTATTGCCGGCGCGACGACTCAGGCGTTGGCCTGGCTGGTCGCGTTCTTGATCAGGGTTTGCAGCTCACCGCTTTCGTACAGCTCGACCATGATGTCGCTGCCGCCAACCAGCTCACCGGCTACCCACAGCTGCGGGAAGGTCGGCCAGTTGGCGTACTTCGGCAGGTTGGCACGGATTTCCGGGTTTTGCAGGATGTCGACGTAGGCGAATTTCTCGCCGCAGCCCATCACCACCTGCGCAGCCTTGGCCGAGAAACCGCACTGCGGCGCGTTCGGCGAACCCTTCATATACAGCAACACGGTGTTCTTGCTGATCTGATCTTTGATTGTTTCGATGATATCCATGGAGCACCTCGCTTGAGCTTTCCCGGACTCTCACCGGGCACGATGGCGGCGATTCTAACCCAAACCCGAGCGTATTTCTCGGCCATTAGAGACGAACAAACAACCCTTAGAACATTCGCCCAAGCGCAGCCTTGGTCGTGCCCAGCCACACCAGCGTCTGCAACTTGAACAACGCCCAGCGGTCGCCACTTTGCAACGCTGGCTCGCCGCAACGGGGGTCGGAGCGCTGCAGGGCGCCGGTCATTTGCCGGCTGATGGGGATGGCCTCGCAGCCATGGCTGTCTTCGCAGACGAAGTCCCAGGGCTGACGCGCCGGCGCATGGCAGGCAAAGCAGTTGCCGCCAAAACGATTATTAACCTCGGCAAAACCGCGGGCGCGGATGGCAGTTTTCTTGCCCGCCACGTCAAGCTCGAAGAACTCCCAATCCCCCGTAGCCGGGCTGAAGCCGGCCTCGCGCTTGACCATCGCCTCAGTGGGCACCAACTGGATCAGCGACCCCGGCGGATAGATCGCCCCGCCCGGCGCATTGGCCGCTGCCAGGGTGGCGGGCAAATTGCCGAGGAGGTTATCGACGTAAAAGTGCCGCACCGGCGTCATCTCACGGATGCAACGAAAGCTCTGCGCATCGACGGCCAACGCCGCTGAGGGCGCCTCGGCGGCAGTCAATAGCACCGGCCACAACAGCGCCGATAACACGATGGTTTTTTGCAGATAAGACACACGCATGGGCAAGCACTACTCCAGAAACAATTAAGCGCAAAGGACTTCAACCGGCACACCATTGAGCACCGCATTGCCGGACAGGGCATCCAGCCGGCGCTCATCGGTCAGGTCGTTGGCGCTGGCGCCAGGCTGGGCGCGAGCAATGGTCAACTGCACACCCTGGCGAGCATGCCCCCAACCGTGCGGCAGGCTGACGACGCCGGGCATCATAGCGCTGCTGCTGGCCACCTCCACCTCAATACTGCCGACCCGCGAGCGCACAGACACGCGCTGACCATCGGTCAGGCCACGGGCGAGCAGGTCGTCCGGGTGCATCAGCAACTGGTGACGCGGCTTGCCCTTCACCAGGCGCTGGTAGTTGTGCATCCAGGAATTATTGCTGCGCACATGGCGGCGGCCGATCAGCAACAGTTGCTCGGGGTTGCCCGCCGGGCTGGCGGCAAACCGCTGCAGATCGGCCAACAACAGGGCCGGCGCCGCCTCGATGGTTTTGCTCGCGGTCTTCAGGCGTGCCGCCAGGTTGGCCTTGAGTGGCCCCAGGTCCAGGCCGTGGGGATGCTCGCGCAGGGCGGCCAGGGACAGCTGGTGCGCCGAGCCATCGCCATAGGGGCCAAAGCGCAGGCCCAGGTCGATCATCTGCTGCGGGGTCATGGTCGGCTTCAGCTCAGCGCCGGTGTGCGCGGCAAAGGCCTTGGCCAGACCGATAAAAATCTCCCAGTCGTGCAGCGCGCCCTCAGGCTTGGCCAGCACCGCCTCGTTGAAGCGGGTGACGTTGCGCACCGCCAGGGCGTTGAAGGTGCTGTCGTAGTGATCGTGCTCCAGCGGCCCGGTGGGTGGCAGGATCAGGTCGGCGAAGCGGCTGGTCTCGTTGATATAAAAATCCAGGCTGAGGATAAACTCCAGGCCAGCCAAGCCCTGCTCCAACTGCCGGCCATTGGGTGTGGACAGCACCGGATTGCCGGCCACGGTGACCAGGGCGCGAATCTGCCCCTCGCCCGGCGTGAGCATTTCCTCGGCCAGGGCCGCCACCGGCAGTTCGCCAGCGTACTCCGGCAAGCCGGACACGCGGCTTTGCCAGCGCTTGAAATGGCCGCCTGAGGTGGCCGCAACTATATCCACCGCCGGCTCGGTGCAGAGCGCGCCGCCCGCCCGATCGAGGTTGCCGCTGACCAGGTTGAGCAACTGCACCAGCCACTGGCACAGGCTGCCGAACGCCTGGGTGGATATGCCCAGGCGGCCGTAGCACACCGCCTTATCGGCGCCGGCAAAGTCCCGCGCCAACTGGCGAATGGTCGCCGCCGGCACGCCGCAGCGGGCGCTCATGGCCTCGGCGGTAAGCCCTTCGATGGCGCTGCGCACGGCGTCCAGATCACTGACCGGCAGATGGCTGGCGCGGGTCAGGCCCTCGTCAAACAGGGTATTGAGCAGCCCGCAGAGCAGCGCGGCATCTTCGCCTGGGCGGATAAACACATGCTGGTCAGCCAGCGCCGCCGTCTCGCTGCGCCGCGGATCGACCACCACCAGCTTGCCACCGCGCTGTTGGATGGCCTTGAGACGCTTCTCCACATCCGGCACGGTCATCACACTGCCGTTGGAGGCCAGCGGGTTGCCGCCCAGGATCAGCATGAAATCGGTGTGATCAATATCCGGGATCGGGATCAGCAAACCATGGCCGTACATCAGGTGGCTGATCAGGTGATGGGGCAGTTGGTCGACCGAGGTGGCGGAAAACCGGTTACGGGTCTTCAGCAAACCGAGGAAGTAGTTGCTGTGGGTCATCAAGCCATAGTTGTGTACGCTGGGATTGCCCTGATACACCGCCACCGCGTTCTGTCCGTGGCGCGCTTGAATATCGGCCAGGCGCTCGGCCACCAGCTTGAACGCCTCGTCCCAGCCGATAGACTGCCACTCGCTGCCGATTCGGCGCATCGGTTGGCGCAGACGGTCGGGGTCACGCTGAATATCCTGCAGGGCCACAGCCTTGGGGCAGATATGGCCACGGCTGAAGCGGTCTTCGGCGTCGCCCTTGATCGACACGATCTGCACCTGGCCAGCAGCGTCGGCCTCGGTCTGGATGGTCAGGCCACAGATGGCCTCGCACAGGTGGCAGGCGCGGTGATGCAGGGTTGTGCTCATGGCGAACCTCGGGATTATTGTTTTAGCAGGCCGTTGAAAAACTATCTGCTAGTCGACCGGTCAGGTCACACCACTATGGCGACTGCCGAGTACCGGCGCCAGCAGCCTTAGTGGCATGAATCAGGCATCATCAGCGCCAAGCACAGGCGCCCTCGCCCCCTGGCAATTTGCGCCTATGCGTAACTTCCTTATGATGGCGTGCGGGGCTGCAAGGGGTTTGCAGGGCAGATAATACGCGCTCTGATGGGTGCGGCATTACCCGAAACTCCCCTGTTTACCCCGTTGATTGGTACAGAAAGTGGTATAGGAAACGCCCCTCTCGCCCGTCCTGGGCACGATCACCCACCACCCAAAGAATCAAACGATCGCTCGCACGTCTGGCCGGCTATTCGGCTTTCGTCGGCGGCACCAGCATAGAGTTTAGCGAGCGCTCCAAGCCGGCCGAGCAGCTCGGCACGCACTCGGGAATCAGCTTCGGCTGCCTGGCTGAGCTGGGCAGTGATGGTATTGCCGGCTGCTCGACTGCGCTGCTCAGCTGCGGCGAGGCGCTGCTGCAACCGTTCAAGAGCACTGCCAGCGCCAGCAGCATCAGCCCGCGCAGCTTCCAGTTGTTCATCCGCATGCTTCTGTTCCTTATCGAATGCCGCAATGCGGCGTTTGCTTTCCTGCAGGGCGGCCAGGTTGGCGCGCCGGTCGCGGTCACTCACCTCGGTCTTGTAGCCGGCCAGGCTGGCAACAGCGGTGGCCGCGTCCACTTGCGCGCCAGAAACCCGCAGCTGCTGGCCGGCACCAACAATCAGCAGCGCCAGCACCCACCACGCCCAGGCCGGGGCCAGCTTGAGCCAGGCCATCACGGCACATCCTTGAAGAAGATGTGCCGCCCGATCTTGGTCGTGCGGCGCGCCGGGTGGCCAGTCCACTTAGGCGGGCTGGCCATGGTCGTGCTGTAGTAGTGGGTCGCGCCGCCGGTTGGGTCGGGGTCTTTGCTGGTCATGGCCGTCACCGCTGCTTCGCGGGCGCGGGCGTACTCGGTTTCCGGAATGGCCTTGGCACCAGTCAGGTAGGGGCGGTTCGGGTCGTTCTTGTTCCAGCAGGAGAACTGCCAGGGCGCCTGGCACACGCCGACATAGCCCTCGCCCCACCAGTCCGGCTTGCCGTCACTCCCCAAGTCAGCCTCCACCCGGTTGCGGATGCAGCGGCCAACCGCCACTTGCCCGGCAACCCCCTCCCCCCGCGCCTCGGCCCAGATAGTCCGGGCCAGCACGTCAACGTCTCGCTCTTGCATACTTTTCTCCAGGCAATAAAAAGCCCGCACAGGGCGGGCAGGGTTCTTCGGGTGGCGTTATGCGCCTAGCGCGGCGGGAAGGGTACGTATTGCTGGTATTGCCATCGTGGTTGCCACCACGGCGCTCGATACGTTGGTCGTGTGGTCCATACGGTCCAGAGTCTCCGAGCTGCTAATTCCATGTGTGTCCTGGGACTGAATCCCAGCAGCTCGAAGTTGGCGTTTCACCCTTTTATTGCTTTGTCAACTATTGGTGGAAAGCGAATCAGTAGTTCGGGAATTGTACGATTGCGGGGGTATAAGGTGCGGTATTCCTAGCATACCCCTTGGTTACGCGTAACTCGTCGATATGCCCGTCAAGTGAGTTTGTCGTCAGGTGATCTGACATATCGCCTATTGTCCCAACCAGAAGACCTGTCCAGTAAGACGAGCGCGAAGAGTAATCAAACGCGCTTAGAGATACCTCGCTGCCGTCTACGAAGACCCGAACTGTCGTCCCGTCAGAAGACGCCTGAAACGTCATAAACTGCCCATCGACGTGGGTGTAAGTGCCGTACCAGGCCGTTGCTGATCCTTCCTCGACAATGTAGATGTATGTTGACGAGGCGTAACGCTGGAGGTAAAACCTGAAATCGTCAGACCCACCCAATGGCGAGTACGAGAATAGCCCGGCGTTACGGTCACCAGCCCATGTAACCTTAGCCCGCACCTCGACTGACCAGGCTGAACCTTGGACCATCCCCCCTATAGCTGGGATCACCCCTCCGCTCAGGTATGATCCAGCAGTGAGGTTGCCGCACGCACCACCGAACCCATCCGATGCGCTGATGGCCGCCGAGCCGTTGCTGGTTATCGCGCTGCCTTTCTCATCGGTGAAGAGCGTGGCCCCGTCGACCCCGTTGAAGCGCATATACAGGCCAACATTTGACCAGTAGGGGTCGTTACCCGCAGGTGGACTTGCGGCCACCGGACGACCGCCTGCCACGATCCCGGCGATCATGCTGGCCAGCCCGCCAAGGCGGCATATTGTGGCGCGCCCGTATCCGCCACGAACTCGGCGCGCTGCGCAGCGCTGTAGCTCTGACACTTGGCGCGCTCATAGCCTAGCGGGTTACCGTCAGCGTCGGTTTTCAACTCAAGCCACACGGCTTCTAGGGTGTTCGATTCGATATGGTGCGTTACGCCGGATAGGATCATGCTGTAGCCCCTTTTTCGATGTTGAATTGCAATACGAGCGTTTCGGATAGCGAGCCTGCCGTCATGTTGCGGATCGAGATACGGCACGACCCCGCAGCAACTGCGTCGACAGTCACTACATATGCTCCGGCCGTTGCTCCGCTTTTAATAACGACCTTTGGAATGTCGTTGGCTGCAATTTTGTTGTTTGTCAGCACGAAGCTGACAGCCGTGTTAGCAGTTAGCGCGGCGGATGCCGTAGTTATCTGCCCGGATGGTTTGTTTAGAGTTACCCCTGTTGTCTTACTGGTTGCCTGCGCTACTGTGCCGCCAGAACCGGTGCCGAATCCGATGGAGCCGGTGTCTGTAACTAGGGAGTTGACCCCGTAGGATGACCACATCTCTACCCATCCACCCCATACTCCATTAACCCCCATACGCATCCAAGATTGCGCAGGCAGTGGGGCACCTGAGCTGTATGTGTAGGCCACCTGAGTCTGATTGGTGGCGTAGGCCGTCACGAACAAATAGACGTAGTTGATCTGCCCTGTCTGCCCTGTGGGGAAGTTAGCGGGTCGTGAACCAGGCGCGCCGCCTAGTAGTTTACCGTACCACCCAGCCGTTGTGATGGTGTTAAGGTCAGTGACGCCATCAGTGTTGCCGGGCTTAGGTAATGCTAGATAGTCGCTATTTAAAGGCAGCGCAAAGTCGCCAACTTTGAGGACTCGGCCTACTGTCACGTCGGTACCCGACGCAGTGAGGTCGGCTAGTGCCGCAGTTCCAAGCCCGAGCGCCGTCCGCTGCTCGGCGGTCGTACCGACCACGCCACCTAGCCACCACGAATCTGCACCCGTGCGCTTTAGCGATGCCGCGCCGTTCTGTGTGCTCAACGTGAGCGATCCGGCCACAACCCCATTGAGCGATACGCCAGAAGCGGCTGTAACCGTTATGTCGCCGGTGTTCGATGGAAGAAAGTGCAGTTCGGCGTCAGCAGTCCAAGCCACGGTCGCCTGCGCCGGTATCGTCGAGGTATAGTTGCTGACGGTGCTGTTGACGCCGAACGTGTTGATGCTTGTCAGGCCGAGCGTTTCATTGCCCGTGATGGAGCGGATTACAGGTAGCGATGCACCTCCGCCTGCAATGGATAGATCACCAGCCCCGAGCAGGCTGGAGCCGTTCACCGTTTTGAGGGTCGTGCCGCTGACCAGCGTGTCCTGCTTGCCGGCCACAGTAGTCACAAGGCTGGTGACCTGCGCCTGCAGCTTGCCGAGGAACACCAGCAGACTGTCCGTTGCAAGGCCTGCGGTGGCAGTCACGAAGCTGACGCCGGTCATGACCACGCCGCGCACTGCTGCGGCCAGATCGCTGATAGTGCTGGCGGCCTGGGTGCCGCTGTGGGTCGAGCGGTCGCGCAGCTGGGCGTCGGTGGCGTTGGCCGTGGCGCCGGCAGCGATGGCGCCCAGCTTGGCCTGCTCGGTATCACTGAAAGCGTTGGTGTCCGGGTTCGATTCGTAGGCCGTTTTAATTTGCGCGGCCGTCATGCTGCCGCTGGCGCCAGACTGGATGATCCAGGCACTGTCGCTTACGTCCCAGATGTAGCGGGCCACATCAGCGCCTGCGCCGCTATCCACGTCCGCATAGTCACCGGCAACTGCAGACGGGTGGGCCGCCTGGAGGGCTGCAAGGCTGGCATGCAGGCCCTTGAAGTGCGCAGCCTCCAGGCCGGCCAGCTTGGCCTTTTCGGCGGCGGTGTAGTTCTGATCGCTCAGTACCTTGGCGCCATCCTTATCCACCTTGCCGGCCAGGCTACTTGCCAGAGCAGCAGGCTGCACAGCGGTGTCGGCTTTTGCGCCCTGGGCGGCAGTGGCCGCACCAATGTCGGCGGCGGTTGGCTTGGCGTGCACATGGTCCTCGCGCGATGCGGTCGAGGCGATGCCGGCGGCAGGCGGGCCGAGCGGTTGCGGTGCAGCATTGCCAACAATCGCGCCGCTTCCAGCGCGCAAGGCCTCAAGCGTGCCCTTGGTGGCGCGCGCAGAGATAACCGATGCAGACACCCAGTCACGTGCGGCAGTGCCCTCCTGGCCACGCTGCACAGTCAGCACGCCGGACGCACTGGCGGTAACCTTAACGATTTCCCAGGCGGTTTCGATACCGGCACCATCCAGGGCGGCCAGGGTCAGCAGGTAGTAATCGCCCGCGCCAAGGCCGGTCAGCTTGGCAGCATCAGCCAGTGGCACGGAAAGCGAGACAGCCGAAGCTGTGGCCGGAGCAGTGAGCACTGCGAACCAGTTGTTGATGAACAGTTGCATAGCCACCCCTTAGACCCATGATTGTCGCCGGTTCGCAGAGCCGCGCAGCACCTCCCCAGTGACGGGGTTGTAGCTGCCGGTGGCACCGGCGTTGAAGTAATAAAAAGATCGCGTGAAGCGCGTGCCCCCATCGCCAGGGTGAGGTTCCTGACTTCGCAGGTTGCGGGCATCCACGCCATGCGGATGAGCGGCGGGCCGATAATGGCAATGGGTGATGTAAGACGCGGCGCCCGGCTCATAGTCGTAGGGCTCAACGGCCGTGCAGATGCCGCCGAGCTTGTTGCTAAGCGCGCACACCCACACAGCCCTCAAATCCTGCTCGCGCAGCAGGTTTTGCTGGGCGGCGCCATCGAGGGTGTAGATGTAGGCAACTGAAGTGGCAACGCCGTGCAGGCCTGGCCCATATACAGCCAATGGCTCGGGCCAACTGACGTTTGTCGTCGGCAGATCGCCAGAATCGGCGACATCATCGTCGTCATCCGTGAGCTGGATTGTGCGAATCACCTGCAGAGACGTGCCGTCCGTATGGACTACCTGTAACCGCTCAAGCAAGTCCACCTCGTCGAACTGGATGCCCGCCCGATACATCTTCAAGGCCGTTGTGCGCTGCGCGTTGCACTCCTCGACCTGAGTTCCGCCATCCGTGCGGATCTCGCGCGTGTGCTTTGACTCCTGAGTGCGACTGCAGCGCACGCTGACGATGCCGCCGCCCTGGGCATACCATGCAGTGACCAGATAACGGGTCTGCACCCAGGTCTGCAGGCGCGTTCGCACACCATTGGCAGTCTCGTCACTCTGGCTAAAAGACGGGTCGCCAAGGGCTGAGCGGCGATCCTCTATCAGCCTGATGGCTATGCCTGATGCTCCATCGCTGTCAAAGAAGTCGGCCGTTAGCTCTATCTCAACCAGGGCACAGTAGGTGCGTGGCCCGTGCTTACCTGTGGCAGGCGGTGGGGCAGCCTCGCCGGTATTGTTGGCCGACGTGTATCCGGTGATACCAAGCAGAACCTTGCAGTCCTTGACGTCGAGGATCGATGAAAAATACCGGCCTGGCTCGGCATCGGTGATCATCATCGGGGAGGCATAACCGCTCGCGAAAGAGCCGTCATGAGCAGCAAAAGCTGGCTGGCCTTCGCCCTGGCCCAGTTGATCCGGCGTAACGGCGCGAGTGGCGACGATAGTTCGCCCCTGATGCTTCGCGGTGATCTGCAGCATGCCGAACTGAATTACCATGCTGCAGATGAAAACGCGCCCAGGCTGGTCGGCCAGTGGCGGTCGATAAAGTGGCAGCCCGTTGTGCTTTAGACGGTTGGCGCCATAGGCCGCCACCTGGTAGTCGGCGAGGTCTTCGTAGGCGGCCGCGGTGTAGCGCAAAATGGCCTTGCCCCACCATGCGCCACCGGCGTCGGCAATAGTTTCCGATGCAATATCTGGGCGGCCTATGTCCCACAGCAGCGTATCACTCCCGCCAAATGCAGCGATGGCCACCTCGCGGCCCGTTGGCAAGGTCACCTTGTGCAGGCCGCCGCCCGCCCAGGTAATCGGCCCATGCCAAGGCCACCCGGCGGCCACACACTGCGATGGCGACTCGTAAGACAGACTCATTGGACTGCCGGCTTCGCAATGTTCAACACCACCGAATTTCCTTCAGCATCCAGAAACTTCCATTTTTTAATGGGCCGGACTTCGAAGGTGAGCAGCCCGTCAGTGGTTTCCTGGATCATCGCCGGCCAGAATTCGCGATCACCGACATCCCCGACAGCAACCTCTGTCAGCGGGCTGGCAATCCCGCCGCCGGTGCTGGTGGTGGCAGGCGCCTTGTAGGTGCCGGTGCCCACCGTGGCCGGACGGTTGCCTTTGGCCTCGCGGCTGCGCAGAGATACCTGCTTGCGTGGGGATGTCTCCAGGGTGTTGAGGTCGGCCTTGAAGGTCGACGCCCGTGCGGCCTCGATGCCGGCGCGGATGGCTTGGCGATCCTTGATCATGCGATCGCCAATGGCGCGGCGAGAGTCCTGCATGCGGTAGCCGCTGTCGCGGCGGTCATCCTGTGCGCTCACGGTCAAAGCTCCAGCAGGTCGGTGGGGATGGCCACCCGGTAGGTGGCGGCCTGGGTGGCCTGGTATTCGTCTTGGTGGGCGGCCGGTATCTCTGGGGCTTCCAGCTTCAACTCACGCGGGAACAGCACAAGCCCGGCGTTGATATCCAGGTCGTTCTGCGTGTAGTTGCCGCTGAAGCCCAGGCGCTCCGGGTCGTAAACCGGCGACAGGTTGCGCCCGCCCAACTGGCTCGGCAGGCTGATTGACAGCCCCGGCGTGCCGGCGGGCGTGCTGTTTGGCTTGGCCGGGATGGTCAGCGCGTCATCAACCGTACCGCCGCCCTGGCTGACGGCCAGCAGCAGCGTGGTGATGGCCTCGCCTGAGTCAAAGTCCCACTCATCAATCAGGCTGGCCAGCTTGGCCTGGCAGGCAATGTCGCGGCCGGCCACGTGGTCATTGACCTGCAACGTGTGCTCCAGCTGCACGCCGAGAGTGTCGGCGGTCGGCAACTGAAAGCTCAGGCGGTTGGCGCGGTGGGCGGCCAGCACCTGGGTCTTGGCGATGGCGGTGCCTACCGAAAAGACCCCGGCAAGGCGCGTGTCATCGCGCACGTCCACCACCCAATCGCCCAGCGCGTCCTGCACAGCATCAGTCTCTGGCGCCTTGAAGGTGGCGCTCTCAAACTCGGCCTCGCGATCGCTTTCGGTGTCCGCGCCAAAGCGATCCCGGCGGATCACTTCGCCGGCCTGGGCGATGCTGGCCGGCGCCTCGATGCGGATGCGGTATTGCTCGGTCACCGGCTGGCCCCAGCGCCGTGCGGCCGTCCAGTTGCCGCCCAGCAGCAAGTCCGGAAAGCGGTTGGTCCAGCCAGCGGGCGGGTCGCAGTACACGCCGCTGGGCGGCAGCTTGTGCCACACCGCGCCATCGAGCACCACCTGATACCCGGCGCCACTGCAGGCCGACTCGACCATTGCGATGTCGGGCAACTCGGTGTCATCGCGGCGCCACACGCAAAACCCGTTATCGATGCTGTTGCCGGCGATGTTCGGGTGCGACCAGGTGAATTGCTGGTGACGTTCGCGCAGGCGGATGAAGCGATAATCCAGCTCCAGCTCCACCACGTTGACGCGCTCGCTCAGCTCGACGGGTATCCAGTCCATCGACTGGTCCAGCACGCTGCCGGCCGGGTAGATAAACGCCGGGGCGGTGGCGACCCAGGGGGTCACCTGCAGCACGCCGTTGACGGACTTCTGCAGGCTGGCGGCCTGGGTGCTCATGCGCTCTTGGGCGTAGTCCCAGCGCGAGCGGCCATCGGGGGATTCAAACACGTCCGCCGACCACTGGCCGCCGGCCAGCGCGTCAACCTGGGCAACGGTCAGCGCCTCAATGGCATCCTGCAGGCGGTCGCTGCAATCGCAGCTCAGCAGGCGCTCCTGCATGCTGTACTGCGGGCGGATCACCTGGCCGGCGAAGCGCAGGTGCTCGACCCAGGCAGAGCCTGACCAGTGCTGGTAATAGACCTCAACCGACTTGCCGATGTACGCCGCCGGGTTGACGGCGCCCGCGTCGAGGCTCAGTACGAAGTCGGCCAGGGTGGCGGCGCCCTCTTCCCGCTCGATGCGCAGGGAGCCGGTCAGGTTGGCGCTAATATCCACGCCGCCCAGCAGCACCCGCGCGCCCCACAGCACCGAGATAATCGGCTCGACGGTGACGGCAGGCTGGCCCAGGGCCGCAGCGCCGTTGAGCGGTACCGCGTTGAGTTCGGCGCCATTGATTTGCATCAGACTTCCTCGGCAGTAAACGACCAGCTGTAGGCAGCGTTGCCGCTGTCCAGCCCTTCGGCCGGCGGCTCGCACATCACGGCGTACATCGGCAGCCAGCGCACGTGGTATTCGGCGGCGCCCGGCACGGCGGTGAGGGTGAAGGCATTGCCGACCATGGCCACCGGCGCCGGCACCCAATCCCCCGCCACATAGGCGTGGGCCCAGGGCGCAACATCGGGCCGGATGGCGCCCGGCAAGGTGCCAGTAAGCCCCGTGGTGGCCAGCGACAGCGGCTGGGTGCAGCGCAGCTCAAGCGGGCCGTCGAAGTTCAGGCCGGCAAAGCCGGGCCCCATCCACCCGGCGCCGCTGATGGTGATGGCCGTCTTGCGCCAGTTGCGCATCTTGACCAGGGCGCCACCCGAGCGGCGCCGGCTGGTTACGCCGCCAATCGGGCTGTACTCGCATACGGGCGCGCCGGCATGCAGCCGGATCGGCACGCCGCCAAGGGTTACTTCGGTCATGCAAATCTCCGGACAATAAAAAGCCCGGCGCTGGGCCGGGCTATTGGGTGGCGGTTAGGCCTTGCGGGTGCTGCCGCGCTTCCACTTCTGGCGCTGCACCAGGTCGGTGAAGTTCTGCTGATCAGCCAGCAGGCTGATCGTTTCGCCGCCTGGCAGGTTGAGGTCAACGCGGCCGAGGTCGCGGCCTGACTGGCCAACGGGCGCAGACATGGCGGCGCCGACAAGGCCGCCGTCAGCGAACTTTGGAATGCGCAGCCCGTTCATTTTCTCCAGTAGGGCTGGGCCATAGGCGCGAACAGCGGCGGCCCGCATGACGAACTCACCATTGGAGAGCCGGGCCAAAATGCTATCGCTGGTACCGGTTCCCTTCCCACGTATGCGGCCACCGCCAGCAAACCCCGGCACATCCGGATCGCCTGGCACGGTGTTAGTCGCAAGGCCAGCAGGAGCCACCGCAACCATCTGCACAGGAATGGTGAGCGTCTGGCCAAGCGCGGTGGCCAGGGCCTGGAGTTTCGCTGTCAGATCGGTCGCGGCGCCCTCATCAAGTACCGGGGTCAGCTTCAGCGAGTCGTTTATGTCCTTAACCAGCGCCTTCAGGTCGGAAAGTTGCGCAGTTAGAACGGTTGCCTCGACCGCCTTTTGATTGATCTCAATATCGGCAGCAGCCTGTTCGATGCCCATGAGTTCATCTTTAAAGCCGCGCAATCCGTAGGTATTCCCGCCAGCAGCCTCTAAAGCCTCAAGAACCTTTAGCGCCTGGTCGGCTGCACTTTTTGCACCATCAACATCGTCAGACCGAAGAGCATTACGGGCATTAATTTTTAACTGTTGTGCGTTGGCATAGGTAGGGTCAATCGCGCCGCCGGAGCCAGCTTTTGAAGCAGCGTACTTAGCTTCAATGGCCAGCTTTTCGTCTTGTAGCTGTTTAAGTTCGCTTTGGGCTTTTTCCTGCAGCGCCTGATTTTTCTTGATTGCTGTCTCAGCATCCTTGAGCAGCTTGTCACTATTTGCCTTGGTCTGATCGACGTAGCTCTTCTGATCCGCCAAATTCGCGGCGAACTGTTTTTTCTGCTCAACCGCGGCGCGCATGGCTGCATCGCCAGCGCCAGACCACAGGTCATCAATGCGCTTTACCGAATCTAGCGTGGTCTTTTCATAATCGGTTGCGGTTTGCTTCAGGATGTCACCAGCAGCTCCAAAATTCCCTTTTGCAGCTTCAAAAGCAGCGGCGGCTGCACCACCTATGGCCTGGCCGACGGTGACAAATGTGGCGCCCACAATTATCGCGATAGTCGCCAGCAGCTTGAGCGCGCCACCAAGGACGTCGGAGAAAATGCCGCTGGCATCCGTGTTCTTGTTCAGGTCGAGCATCAGCTCTGACAGATCAACCAGTGCAGGGAGCAGATCGGCGGCAATTTTGTTCGCGGCGCCGTCTGAGGCCTGGCCGATCTTGGTTAAGTTGTCATTGAATACCTCTGCCCGCGCGACCTGCTCGGGGCCGATTACCACCCCAAGGGCTTCAGCCTCCTTGCGCATTTCTGCAAGTCCTGAAGACCCTGCATTAAGCAACGGGATCATGGCGGTACCGGACTTGCCGAACAGTTCCATGGCCAGCGCTGATTTCTGCACGCCATCCGGCAGCTGCTGAAACTTATCAGCCACCTCGGCCAGCAGTACGCCGCTGGATTTGATGTTGCCCTCAGCGTCACGAACAGAAATACCCAGGCGAGCAAAGGTCTCGGCCTGAGACTTCCCGCCCTGGCCGGCCTTGTCGATGGTCTTGTTGAACTTGCCGAGCGCCCCGTCGAGCTTTTCGGTCCCAACGCCAGCTAGCTCCGCCGCGTACTTAAGAGCCGTGTACTCATCGACCATCAAGCCAGTTGCCTGGGCTGACTTACCGGCAGCGTCTGCGGCATCTACGCTGCTGCGCACAAAGTCTGCAAGGGCGTTTACCGACAGCGCCGCAGCAAGCGCTGCTCCGGCAGCCTTGGCCTGGCTCTTGAGGCTGCCAAGCTGCTTGTCCGCCTCTTTGAGCGCCGGCCCGGCCTTGTTCTTGCCGTCGATTACGATCTCAACTTTATTGGCCATCACTCAAGCTCCTTCAGGGCTTTTTTGTATGCGTCCGGAGATGCCTGAGCAGCGCGAGCAGCGATCATGGCCTGACACATTGCTCGCCGTTCAATGCGCGCAGCAGCTGTCGAAAAGGCCTCAATCTGGCCAAGGGTGTAGTCCTGCACGGCGGCCCACTGGTGGCCGGCCCCAATCAGTTGCTGGGCGGTGTCTGACCATCCAGCGCGGTCACCAGACCGATCAGGGCTTGGTCGAAAAAACCAGAGTTGAGCCGCACCACGTGCACCATCAGCTCGACAACAGTCACTGCTGGCAGGCGCGAGGCACGCCAAACAGACAGGCTGGTCGCACGGCCAATGATGGCTTTCAGGTTTTTGGTTTTGCTTGCGTAGGCCATGACGGCGGCGTCAGTCGGCTCAGCAAGTAGAGCGATAAGGTCAGCAGCCGCAGCGCCAAAAACCTCGAAATCACGCAGGCGCACCGGGCGAATCTCGACACGGCGGCCCTGGACAAAAACAATTTCCCGCTCAGGGAACAGAATGCGTAAATCAGACACAGCAGCACCCACACGGCAGAAGGCCCGCGCAGTGGCGGGCCTTCGCTCAGTTAGTCAACGTCTTGGATTTGCAGGTACTGCGAGATCAGCGCGCCGGTCTTGGTCACGTCCTTCTGCGCCTTACCGGTGAACTCCATTGCACCGAAGTCATCGCCGATCAGGCCGAGGCTCGACGGGCTGTGCGACAGCTTGTAGACCTCAACGATCTGCGGCTTGCCGCTACGGGCTTCGTTGAGGCCTTTGAACACCATGCGGTAGTTCTTGTTGCTGGCAACCAGGGCCTGGATGTTGGCGTGCGCCGGGTATGTGTAGCTGACCTTGATGCTGGCGGCGTCGGCGATGGCGCTGCCTTCGGTGATTTCAATACCGGCTTCGTTGATGGTGTAGTCGGTGTTGAGCACGTAGGTCGGCGCGCCGCTGGAGTGCTTGACGGTAACGGCGCTCGGGTTCGGGAAGTCGAGCTTTACCAAGGCACCCTTGTGGGCAGTTCGTACTTCATCAACAACGGAAGCCCCCACCACGTCAGTTGCATTGCCGAAAAGGGCGCGGGCGATGTTGGCCTTGTTGAAGCCGTGACCGGTGTAGGAAATGTCCACCGAGGTGATACGCAATACGCTGGCGTCAGTGCCGCCACCTGGATTGGAGTAGTCGGTGAGGGTTTTTTCCTCGGTCTGCGCTTCAAAGTTCAGTGCCGAGCAGTTGCCGATGTAAAGCAACTTGTCCGGGGTGGCCAGGTCAGCCAGGTAAATTTTGCCGCTACCGAGGAAGGCGCCGCGGGTATCTTGTGCCATGTGGGTTTTCTCCAGGCGAAAAAAAACCCGCACAGGGCGGGCTTGGGGTTTTGTTTTGCCGGTGCGCTACGCGAGCGCGGCCGGCAGTTGTACGGTTAGCTCAACCACCAGCAGCACGCAGGCCGCCGACAGGCCATCACCCGGCGGGGCTTGCTCGGGAGCGCTGAGCGTGACGCCGCCCATGTCGGCAGAGCGCCACACCACGCCGGCGCCAGGCACCGGGCACAGGCAGCGCACGAGATCGCAAGTGAGGCTGTCGATGGCCTCTTCGAAATCGGTGCCGGCCTGCACCGCTCCAACCACGTTGAACGCCAGCGGCACACGGGTGGCGATGCCGTTGCTGACTGAGTCCGTGGCGGCCTTGGCGGGCTGCACGATAATCAGCGGGAACGACACGTCCGCCTCTTTCAGCACCTCATTAACCCAGCCTGTGCGCACGTTGGCGCCTGCGGCGGTGAGGTAGCCGGCGGCGGGGCTGATCGTGCCGAGGCGCGCTTCCAGAGCCTTGCGCGCGGCGGTGATCTGATTCATGGGGTCACCGTGCAGGCCGCCGTGATGGCGTGCCCGTCATCTGCAATCAGCTCGTCAACCATGTATCGACGGCCGTCAATTTCAAACAGCGCACCACGCTTTGCTGTTGCCAGCTGCGTGGTGAGCCAAGTAATTCCCACCTGGTCAGTCATGAACAGGCCTTCAGGCCCTTCGCGCTGCAGGTTGTGCTCAACGATCAAGGGCAGGCCCGGAACTGCGGGCTGCCCAGGCTCGATGTAACTGCCCAGCGCATCGGCCAGCCGGGCTGTGGCGACACTGTGTAGGCGCGCCATCATTCGCCCGAACTGGCCCGCCATCAGTTGCTCAGGCGCACTTGTGCGATGCCGTTGACGGTGCCCTTGACGAGCTTGCCGCATGGAATCGACAGCGCAGTGCCGTCAGCGACCAGGGCGTTGGTCAAGTGGCTTACCTTGGCGCCGGCCAACAGGCCCGCGGTTGCTGGCAGGGACCAGACGCCATCGGTAGCACCTTCGAAGTTGGCACCAGCAGCGGCGTTCGCCAAAGCAACAACAACCAGCTGGCCAATGGCGTAAAGGCCGCCAGATACCACGCCGCCCGCAGGCGCCACGCAGGTGACGACTTTGCCGTCTTGAATAAAATTCGTAGCCATGGGGGTAACCCTCGATATTCAGGAATGAAAAACCCCGCACCAGGCGGGGTTTTGATCAGGCAGCGATTAGGCGCCTGGGAGCTTCTGCATGGTGCGCCACGACAGCGGAGCAACACCGGCATCGAGGCGCACCTTGAAGGTAGCGCCGTCGACAGTGAAACCCTGCTGCTGCTCAAGGTATGGCTTGTCGTTGCCATCCAGATACGCCACCTCAATGGTGTCGTACATACCTGGTGCCGCAGTCATGTAGGTGGTGGTGGCAGAGGCATCATCGAGGCGCGGATCAGAAATCACCTCAACCAGGCCGCGGATCGGGTTAGGAATCTGCGCGCCAGGTTGGGCCGGGTCAAACTCAGCGGCCAGCAAGGCAATGGCAGTGGACTCCAGTGCAACCGGGGTCAGCAGGAACGCTGGGCGGATGTTCAGGTTTGCCTTGCCGTCCTTCTGCAGGCGCATGGCCGACTTGGCAGCATCAATGCGCGCAACCGATAGGGCCGCAGCAGCCAGCAGGTTTTTGTGGTCAGCATGGAACAGGGCCTTGGTGTCGCTCATGGCCGGGTTGCCCGTCAGAACTGCATAGACCAAGTCAGCCACGGTGCGAATTGCAGCGCGACCCATGATCCGAGGCACGCGAGTCATCGCCGACAGGTCGTCGTTGATTACCGCCTGGCGAGTGATGCTGAACATCTTGCCGTAGGTACCAAGGATGATCTGCTCACCACGGTCGCCAACGGTGCCATAGGTGTACTCAGCCCCCTCAGCCACTTTATCGAGGGTCGGGAAGCTGGCCAGATCCACGCGCTTGGCGGCGCGGAAGTCCGTCAGGGTGCCTTTGGAGGTCCATTTCTGGAAGGTTTCCTCGGCCTCGTCCAGGCCTTTGAGCATGGACTTGTTCGCCACGTCGCTCAGCAAGTTGCCGAAATCGCTGGAGCTGTGAGTGAACGCCAGGCCGACGATGCTGTTGCGGTCCATGCCCGCAATACCAACACCGCGGTGCTGAAGGCTGGCGCGAGCCAACTCCATCAGGCTCATGCCGACGAATTGGTTGCTCGCCTCAACGATCACCAGGCCGGCACGGGCCTCTACTGCGTTACGCACCGAGTCGCCAACGATATTGCCGTTGCCAGCGTGGGCGTGCACGTCAGCGCGGGCGGCTGGTGCGGACGGTTGCGTGGATTCACCGAGCTTGGCCAGCAGCTTGTCCTTGGCCTGATCGGCGGTGATGCTGGAGTCCAGCAGGCAGGCGTTCAGCAGCTCGCCGTGAGCGGTGGCAAAACCACCAAACGCGGAGGTAATGCCGGCGCGGCGGGTTTGCTCGGCAGCCTGAACCTGGGCGGTGACTTCGGCCAGGGTCGGCGCTTGCGGCTGCACAGCGGCGGCAGGCGTTGCAGCAGGGGCTGGAGTCTGCACCGGGGCTTGAACCTGGGCGCGCGGCTGCATCAGTTGTTTCAGTGCTTCTGGCATGTTGTCGAATTCCTTCATGCGTTGAGAGTTGAGCTGGGCTGCAGCTGCGAGCGGCTCGGTAAGTTGGTCGGCAAAGCCGGCCTCGACAGCCTCGCGGCCTGTCATCCAGGTTTCCTCCTTCAGGAGGTCTTTGATTTCGTCCTCGCTCTTGCCGGTCTTGGCGACATAGGCCATGACCAACGAGCTCTCTACCTTGTCCAGCAGCTCGGCATAGCGGCGCATTGCGTCCGCATCACCGCCCTGCATGCCCCAAGGCTTGTGGATCATCATCATTGCGTTTTCGGGGATGTAGATGGTGTTGCCGGCCATGGCGATAACCGAGCCCATCGAGGCGGCAAGGCCGTCGATGTATACGTCCACATTGGCCGGGTGATTGCGCAGGAAGTTGTAGATCGCCATGCCTTCAAACACGTCGCCACCGGGCGAGTGAATGCGCAGGTCGATCTGACCAACGTCGCCAAGTGCCTTGAGGTCGGTGGCGAACTGCCGCGCACTGATGCCCCAGCCGCCAATCTCGTCATAGAGCAAGACTTCGGCGCGCCCCTTCGACAGCGCCTTAATGCTGTACCAACTCTGACCGGGCTTGTTGCTATCAGTCAGTGCTGCCATCGGCGCCATCAGCGCCTTCTTTCTACGGTTGCGCATCTGGCGCCTCCTGTTTTGATTCCTGAAAGTCAGGCCCTGGGACGGCAAGGTCTGCGCCGGTTGTTGCGTTGACCATCGCGCGCGCCTCGTCAGCAGTGATTAGCTTCCCAACGCCTAGGTAAACCTTCTGGATAGCCTCGACGGCGCTTAGTCCGTCTGACTTGGCAAGGCTGTGGAAAGAGTCAGAGCTGAACACCAGCCCCTTCTCACGGTTGGTTTTAATCTCAGCCTCTCGGGACTTTTTCAGTTCTTGCGGGTTGCGGCCACGTGCGCGAGCGACTTCTGCCTCGTCTGCAAAGCCGGACTGAACGAGAGAGTTCCAGGCTTCTGCCTCGTGCACCGGGTTGATCCACGGCATCACCGGGCCCTGGTAGACAGCGGCGTAAATCGTCCGCTGATCAACATCAGCCGGTACCTTGATGGCGCCAGAAGCAATGGCCATGGCTAGCCACTCCCGGTAAACCGGGCGGCACCAGTAGTCGATGAACTCGTGTTGCAGCAGGTCATAGCCAAGCTGTGACTCAACCAGCTCCTGGCGCTGGGCGCTGTAGGTGCCGTCGTAGCTGCGCGAAAGGGTGGAGTAACCAAGCCGCGTGCCGGCGGCGACCGCGCGCAGTTGGCCGTTGCGGAAGCCTTCAAGGAAGGGGTTTGGCCGGTTGCTCTCGATCATCCCCACGTCTTCGCCAGGCTGCAGGTCGTCAAAGACCATGCCGGGGGCGAATGGGAACGAGCGCGACCCGCCAGGCTCAGTCGGCGCGGTGTAAATGTCCGGGTTGCCCTTCTTGATGTACATGCATAGGGCGGCGCTGATGCGTGCCGCCACCCGCTCGCTTTCTTCGTAGTCCTTGATTTCGGCCAGGCGAATCAGCACGGAATGCAGGATGGGAACGCCACGGTTTTGGCCGATGCGCTTGCGGTGCGCAATGTGGATCATGTTTTCAGCCGGTACCGGCTTGGTGTTCTGGTAGTAACCCTGCATGTCGCCGGGGTGCGACTTGTGCAGGTGGTAGTTCCGGACGCGGCGCCAGGCGTCACGCTCTACGCCTTGCAGGATGCCCTTGGCGGGGTCGTTGTAATCCAGCGGCAGATAGTCTGGCTCCAGCAACTCCAGGGCGAACGGCACTTCGGTCTTGTAGGCGAAGTTGGCCACTCGGCCGCGCAGCTTTTGGGCCAAGGCCTCACCGTCGCGCATCCAGGTGCGGCAAACCATGCGTTCGACCTGCGGCCGAGTCAGCTCACCGGAAGTTTCCGGACTGAGCGACCACTCCGACCAGGCTGATTTGATAGCGGCGGCAAACCCAAGGTGAACGTCGCCAGCAATGTCCAGCGGCAGCGGCTCGACGCCAATACCCTGGCCACCAACTACGCGCTCTTCCAGGCGGTCAAACAGGCCAGTCACCAGGTCGTGGTTTTCATCTAGCCAGCGGGCCTGCTCGCGCAGGGACTTGCCGGCCAGGCTGATGGCCAGATTGGCGCTGTGTGGCTCGCCCTTGGCTTTGTGGGTGCGGCTTGGCTTGGCGGCCTCGTAGGCCTGGATCAGCCGGCGGGCAGCAAGCCGCTGAGCAACCATGCCAGGGGCAAATGGCGCGAGCGCTCTGTCGATGATGTTCATCATTTAGAAAGTCGCCAATGAGTGACCGGAACGGCCGCCCATGGCTGCCTGCGTTTCTGCGTTGACGCGGCGCTCCCACTCCAGCCGACCGGTGCGAATCTGCGCCAGGTCGACCAGGGTCAGGGTGCGGCCGTTGAAGGTGATTGAGCGCCCATCCAGCACAGCCAGCTCGGCCTCCATGTACTTTTCGAGCATCTGCTGTGCAGTGTTCATAGCCAGGACTCTCCGGGGCCGAGTTGTAGCCATCCGCCGGCGGCGGGGGCATGTTCTGTTGGTTGCTTGCTGATGACCTGGGCATCTACCGGCTTGGCTTCTGCCAGGCGGTCAAGGTCAAGACCGAAGCGCTGCTGGCTGATGCGCAGCGCGGCGAGCGCGTAGACAAAGCAGTCGAGAGCCTCGTTACGGCGCCCGCCCGCATCCCACCGATAGACCCGCGCGCCCTTCTCAATTTTCAGACGCTTGGTTTCGGCGGTGAGCTGCTTCAGCTCGGCCTCATCGCATATCTCGTCGTTGGCAGGCAGGTGGACGCATCCGGGAACCGGAACACCAGGCTGCGGCTGCAACTTCAGGCGGTTGTAAATCAGCTCCTTGGCGTTGTCGGTGCCGACTTCTGTCAGGTACACGCGGCTGCCTTTCGTGCGCTGGCGCGGGAAGTTCGCAATCGGCTTGCCGTAGAGGTTGGCGCCCTTGATGGGCACGACCCACTGCACGCCATGTTTGCGGCTTTCGGCGTACACCTCGTCGGTGTAGTGGCCGCCGGAGTCCCAGCACCACCGCTCGACCTTGAACTGCAGCGCATCCGACCGGGTGTAGAGCATGTGCAGCTTGAGCCCAACCTTGCGGCGTAGCTCTTCGCTGGCGGGGTCGCCGTTGAGTATCCAGCGATCCACGAGCCAGCACTCTTCGCCCTGGCCAAACGCCCAGACGCGACCCTCATAGCGGTCGTCCTGGGTATCGATGCCACCAACCAGCACAAGGGCCCTGTCCGGCACTTGCGGGTATACCTCGCGGCGGCCGTAGAGCGTTTCCCACTCCACTTTCTCGCCCTGGTCTTCTTCCCAGGTTTCGCCAAGCGTGGTGTTGGTAAAGGTCTTGAGCTTGCTGATGTCGCCCTTGGCTTTGTAGAAGTCGAGGACGATCCGGCCCCACGTCGTGAATGGGCTGTATGCCGTCCAGATGTGGAAGGTCATCGAGTCCGGAGTTGGGATCGGCTGATCATCAGCATCAAAGAAGTCGAGCCCGTCACGGGTCCAGATGCCTGTTTTCTCGCAGATCCAGCGACCTTTTACGTGCTGGTCCTGCATTTCGTGCTGCTGAACAACGCAGGCGTTGTGCTCGCACAAGTACCAAGCAGTACCAGGGCTTTCCGGGTCCCACTTGATGCCGTAGGCACAGTCCTTGCCACCCCATTTGAGGTACTGCTCGGCCTGGCAGTGCGGGCACGGCACATGCAGCCGGAACAGGTGCGGTGACTCGCTGGCCGCGGCCTCGATCTGACAAGTGCCCTTGATCTTTGGCGTGCTACCCCGGATCGACTTCGGGAAGGTCGAGCCTTCAATCCGCTTATCGCCCAGGAATGTCGGGCTACCTTCCTTCTCGACGTCGGGCTCAAACGCAGCCAATTCGTCATAGATGATGGTGTCGACCGACTTCTCGCGGTAGTTCTTCGCGGCCGCGCCACCGAGGCACCAAAGCTGTTTGGAGTGACTGAAGCGCTTTGTGTCGAGCGTGTTGTCGCGGTGCTTCTTGCCGTACCACGGCGCCAGGGCGTAGATGCTCGGCACATCGCGGATCATGGTTTCGACGTGGGCTTTCATGAAGCCCTGCGCCGCCCCGTCAGTCGGCAACAGCAGCAGGATGTTCCGGCGCTTGTGCTCGATCTGGTAAGCCGAGGCAGCCAGCAGCATCTTGGAGTAGCCGACCCGCGCCGACTTGATCACGTTGACGGTGCGGATCTCGTCATTGCCCATCGCGTTGAGGATGGCGACCTGAAAAGCCAGCGTTTCCCAACGGCCTTCCTGGTAGCTCGACTCGCTGGACAGGTAGAAGTTTTCGTCCGCCCACTCAACCGGCGTCATGGGTAGCGGGCGAGAAAGTGGAACAAGACCTACACGGACAGCACCCGCCAGCTCACTCAGTTGCAGCGTCGAGATAGTCATCGAGTAACCCAGGCAGACGGTCATCAAGGCCCGCCGCCCGGTTGCGCGCCTTGGCCAGCTCGCGCTGAACCGATTCAATGTGCCTGACCTCAAGGTCAGGGTGGCGGCGCTTTAAGGTCATCGGAAGGGTGTCGAGGATCGACCCGATCTCAGCGGCCAAACGGGACAGCACATAGGTCGCAAAACCAGTCGGGACGGACTTGCGCTTGGTGATGTCGTTCTTGAGTTCTTGCCCTTCGGCCTGGGCGGACGTTAGGCGCAGCCGCTCCTGCGTGAGCTTCGCCTCAGCATCTGGGTCAAGGCCCTCACTGAGCGGCGGCACTTCCGGTCGCACCTGGCCGCTATTCATGCCGCGCAAATAACGGATGTACGCCAATCGGCAGGCGTCAAGATCAAGGCCGCCAGCACCCTTAGAGGCAGGCAGGACGCCGTCTGTAACCAGGGTGCGTATCTGCCTGTCGCTCAAATCAATGTGAGCAGCGACTTCAATCTGCGTGGCCATGGCTTCGCCCAGGCGGAACCGGAAGCGGTCGCCCTGTAAAAAGTTCGTATGTAGTTCGGCGGCGGGGCGCGAATTACCCGCAGGGCCCCGGTGGGTCCGGGAGTACCTTTTGGGATTTCAAAGGCGCCTCATTGGGCGCTTTTGCACCAGGGCGGCGCATCACCGCGCCGTCGCGATGGCTCGGTCTAGGGCTTTCGAGAACTCTTTCGAGTAGTTCGCCTTGATGATGTTGTCCGCGATCTTGAAGAACGGAACGATCACCTTGTACTTGGGTGCTGAGTCAGTGAACAAGAACACTGGCCGCACACCTGTTGAGCTACCGATGCGCTTGCGTTCCCACACACCCTGCGAGCCATCTACATCCCCGACGAAGTACCGACCAGCATTGCCCTTCTTGCGGCTGCGCCTGCTGTTCGTTGCGTTGGCGCTGTACCCGCTCACTGTTTCTGCGGCACCAAGCCCCGACAATATGCGGATGGCCAACTGCCCTTTGATGTTGCCGTTCTGATCAAGGAACGGCTTCTGAGGTATCGCGTATTGGTTCGGGCTCATCAGCCCGCGGGCCAGTAACGCCATCTCAAACCGCTTACGACGGCGCACGCCACCATAGACGACGGCCTGCATATACCTGTCTGCAGGTATGCCGGCGTTGAACGTATCCTTGAGCCAGACCTTGGCCTGCAGCTTCTTGGGCTTGGCGGGCGCGATGAACAGGCTGTTGAGCGTGGTCTTGGTCGGATTATCGAGGCGCTTCTCCATCACTTCGAGAATGCCCTTCTTAACCAGTTGCGCGGTCTTGGTCAGTGCCAATGCAGTGGCGAACGGTATCTGCCGCTCAACACCCTTGAGCATCAGCGTGGCAGTGTCGAGGCCCTTGGCTGTGACAGTAATCACTGGCTGACCCTCGACTCACTCGCCCTTAGCTGCAGCACGCAGCTCCTTGATCATGCTCAGCAGGCTGCGGCCCTTGCTCGCCTCGGTATAGGCGAACCAGCCGCGCACCATCACCCAGGCAGGCAGGCCCGCGGCAAAGTGAAAGCCGCCCAAGGCCATCTGGCCATCAACGGTGGTACCCCAAGCAGCAATGTCGAGCCACTGGATCAGGGCCGCGCCACCACACAGGGAGGCGACCACAGTGCAGATCAGGGCAACAAACCACTCGCGGCGGGTGGTTGGCATGGTCATGGACATGACGACCACGACCACCAGGGCCAGGCCAATGGACGGGCCCAGCAGCTTGCCCAGGGCGTAACCGCCTACGGCAGTCGATGCTGGCTCGGTCATAGAGTGAATCCTTGATGTTGGCATGGTCGTGGCCACTCCCGGCTTGCGCCCGGCGGTGTCGTGTAAGCCCAGCCCTGCAATGCGCAGCTATCCGCTTGAAGCAAAGACGCGAGCACGAGGGCCGGAAATTCGTTATTTGCTGGATACAGCGTCTTTGACGTCTTTCGCTACAGCATCAGCAGCGTCTGCCACCGGCTTGACCGCGGCCGCGGTAAGCTCAACAGCGACAGCAACGGGGGCGAGCGCGAGTTTTGCCACGTCACCAACAAGGCCAAGAAGAGAGCCGAACATAAATGCCTCCGGAAACGAAAAAGCCCCGCACATGGCGAGGCTCTGGATGGGTTGGCGCTGGGTGGCGAGCCCTTTGACTGCTGTCGCACTCTGCCGAATCGCGCCCATAAAAAAGCCCGACTCAGTGGCCGGGCTTTCTGTTGTCATCCTCTAACACGCAGGAATGACACGATGGGCAAATAATCTATCACTCTATCAATGGAGTCAAGCGACCTCGCAACGAATCAGACCCTCCGCGTCGAGTATCTCCTGGGCAGCCGACAGCCCCTCATTCACCATCCGCTCCAAGTCCTTTCTGATCCCGCTGCGCCACCGGTAAAGGGTTGGCTCGGGGCGACCACCATCATCCCAATTTGCCATGTCATACCAGGCCGCCGGCAGGACATTGGTCGAGCGCTTACCGTCGATGCCTGGAAGGCGTGGCATTGCCCAGGTCACCGTGGCCGCATCACTGAACCGGCGCGGCGCGGGCGACTTCACCCGCTCGCACAGCAGCTCGATGGCAGCGTGCTTGCGCTCTACGTGGGTCGAATACTTGGCCACCAGGGCGCTCCACTGCTCCACCGACAGCTGGGTATGCAGGCGACTGAACACCATGCAGTCATAGACAAAGGCTGCAGCCCGCCCGCCATTCTCGCCGGCAATCTTGGCTGCCTGTATTTTCGGCTCAAAGTCGCACCCGCCGGCACTGTTGATTGTTTCCGCCGCCAGGGCCCGCACCACCGCACTCAACACGCTTGTATAGATCATGGTCGCCCTCAGTCCCCAGTGAAGTGCGCGCCGCCCGCACCCTTCTTGTTGTTGCCCTGGTAGTCCGCCGCCGGCCCCGTTACGGGGATCAAGCCAGCGCGCTCCAGCTGTTCTCTCTGCTGCTCTACCTGACGATTGGCCCGGTTCAACCTCACCCGCAGCTGTTGCACCATCCGCTCGCTGCTCAACGCCTGGCTGGTCACCCGATCGATCAACCCGGAGCCATTGCAGCCGGCGCAATCCATCACATGAAAAATGCCAGTGATGACGCCCTGGCCCTGGCACACCTCGCACCGAGCCAGAGGGATCACAGGCACCTGCCGCCTCAAGGCCGCTGCGCCTGGTATGGCTTGAACGTCACGCGCACAGCGCCGCCTGGCCGCACCTCATCGCTGAGCATGCACTGGGTCACGAACAGGCTGTCATCAACGCCAAGCGCATCGGCCAGCCCATCACGCCCGGACTTGAACGCAGCAATCAGGTTGTCGTCGTCACGCCGTGCGCGGTTCGGTGGCAGAAACTCAATCACCAGCAGCAGCCGACCTACTGGTGCAACCAGGCCGCCCAGCTTGGCGCCCATAAAGCAGCTGTAACGGTAAGCCTTCGCGGCCTTCGATCTGGCCCGCCAGTGCGCTCTGGCGTTCGGGCTGAGCACCTTCGGAGGCCAGGGCAGCAGCACCTGATTGCATGGCTTTTGCTCCATCTTCACCCTCTCCTAGTAGAAACGCAGGAATCAGCGGAAGCGCCCGACGCAGATGGCGCGCGGTCATCTTGTAGAAGTGCAGGAGCGGCCACTTTTGCGCCGTGCGCAGAGGCGAAACCACACGCATCCAGCCGCGAATGCCAGCGCTCCAACGCCTCGCGCCGACGCTCCATGGCATCCCGAGTCAGGTAAGTTTCGGCGGTAGTGCCCAGACTGTGATTGATCAGCAGCTCGCCCACCAGGTGATCGACACCAATGTCGGCAAGGCTGCTGCGCATAAGTTTGCGCAAGTCATGGCTAGTCCAGCCGCGACCACTCACCTGACGCATCAGGGCATGCGCGCTGGTATCGGCCAGCCTGGCGCCGGCACGCACCGGGAACAGCCATTCAGACTTCAGTCGAGGATCGGGCAGCGCCTGGCGGTAACGCTCCAGCAGGGCCAGCACCTGAGGCGTCAGTGGCAACACATGCTGGCGCCGAGACTTGGTGTTGGCCTCGGGGATCACCCACACCCGATCATCAAGGGACACATGCGCCCAGCGCGCCAGCAAGGTCTCTGCGATACGCGTGCCATGAGCCAACATCATCAGCGGCAGCATGCCTTTGAGCGGATCAGCGTTGAACGCCTCCACCAGCTGCGGCACCAGCACCGGCAGATCGACACGAGACAGCGCCGCCGGCTTGGGCCGCAACTTGCCCTTATAGAAGCTCTTGAAGGTTGCGCCGGCCATCGGGTTGCCTGCAATCCGGCCCTGCTCCTCGGCCATGGCGAACGCCTGGCGCATACCCTGCAGCGCCTTCTGCACGGTACGCGGCGCCAGCTCCTGGTGCATCGGCCACACCAGCTGGTCGTCCAGTGTCACCCGGTCGAGTTTCTTGATGGTCACCTTGCCCAAGCGCGGCAGCACATGCCGGCGCATCAGCGAGCCCATGCTCCCGCGATACTTGGCCGACCGGGCGCGGTCACCCTCAATCCGGCCAAGCCACCACAGCACCACATCGCCTGTGGTGCGCATCGGTGCCTTCGCCTTGGCAACACTCATGCCGCCACGCCCCGCACGTACACAAAGTAAAACCACACCACTGGCGCGCCAGGCAACGCCAGCACCGCCGCCACAGGTAAAGCCATCAGCGCCTTTTTCATGCTTTGTCAGCCTCGTCTTGAATCAAACCCGCTTCACGCAAAATTGCCCACTGCTCCGCCAACCATTTCAGGCAGATGCTCATGCCGGTGCCGCGCTCGCCAGGCGGTCAGCCACGATCATCCGGCGCACATCTCCCTGAAGGCCGGTATACAAAAACGGCGCACGACCGCCAGGGCGGGTAATGGTCCAACGCTTTTCCGGGAGTCGGCACAGCGCCACGGTGTAACCATCAGCAGTGACCCAGCAGCCCGGAATCGGCGAACCGTCCGCGTTTCTCTTGGCCAGCAACTCAACCTGATCACCCACGGCGCACCCCCAACTTCAAGCGCATGGCAGCCAACTCGGCGGCGGCCACTTCGGGCGACCCCTTGCGCTGCGGCGCCGGCAGGGCTGCCACTGGGGCCGGGGCCAGCTCCTCGCCGCGGGCCAGCTTCTTGCACTGCTCCAGGTACTTCGCGGCGAAGCGCTTCAAGCCGTAGGCAGGCTCCAGACGCTGCAGGCTGGAAAACCCAGCAGCCACCGCAGCGTGGAAGATGGCCGGATGGGACCAGCGGGCGCACGACAGCTGCGCCGGGTGGATGTTGCGCACAGCCTGGGTATAAGCGCGCTCGGCAGACGGCAAGCCGAAACCCTCCGGAGCAAAGCACCAGGCCACGAACTCACCAACCGGCGGCACGAAGGGCGAGGTATTGGCTGCGGCCATGCGAATGCCGTTCTGGATCTGCTCGATCCGGCAAATGTCGTTGCGCATGAACGCCGCAAGCCACTCCAGCTTGGCTGAGTCGAACTCGCGCTGGGTCGGCCAGCACTGGCGCCAAGCGGGCTTGATCCCCTTCATGGTTTCGAACAGATCGTTGATCACCTGCCGAGTGCCTTGGTCGACCTCGACCACCTTCGGCGCCTGCAGCGCGGCGATCTGCTGCGGCGTGATCGACGCGACCAAAGCGCTGGCCTTCACTGCGCCGCTCACAGGCGCACCCCATTCGACGCCCAGTCGCTGTCACCGCTGGCAGTTGGCTCAGGGCTGGCTGCAGACTTCACGGCCAAGCGCTTGGCATTGGCCACAAGCCGGTTGCACCACCCGGCCTGCGTGTCGGCTGCCGAGCGGGTAATCCAGAAGGCTACGAACTCAAGCACAGCACCAGGTGTGATGATCTCCGGCGCAAGGGCGGCCAGTCGGAGCTGGGTTCTCAGGGATACCTCGTCAGGCTGCCAACCCTCGTGCATCTCAAACCGCTGCCGCGCATCTACGGAAGCACCGGTAGGTGCTGTAGTAGTAGATGCAGATGAAGAAGAAGATGTAGAGCCGTCACCTTGCCGGGGGCTTGGTGCGTCACCATTGCCTGCACCTAAGCCCCCCTTTGGTGATGGGTTTTGCGGGTTGTTCTCGTCACTAAAGCGCGTATTTTCACCCCGCACGGTGCGCACATACTCATCACGGACCATTCGTGGGCTGAACCACAGCGGGCCTTGCTGCGCGGCCACCAGCTCTACTGGCTCACCGTTCTTACGGCCACTGCGCGGGGTGTACACCAGGGCTTCGCAGGCGCCCTTTTCAACGCCATACAAAACACCGCACTCAACCAACTCATTCAACAGCTTCACTGGGCAGCCCAAAGCCTGCGCGATTTGCTTCAAAGGCCACCGCAAAAGGCCGTAATCATCGCTGTCATGCAGCAGGCCCAGCAGCTCAATCCATGCACCGCGCGCGCCCCAGCTGCAGCGGCGCAGCTTGGCGTTGTTGCGCCAATCAGCGGGGTAAAACTGGAAGGACGGACGCTTCACAGAGCACCCCCTGCGATCTTCTGCGCCAGCAGGGCCAGGCCCTTCGGCGTAACGCGCACCTGCGAGGCCAGGCGGCTATCGCCCTGCTCGTCTTTGCCGAGCACCGTCACCTTATGGTCCAGCAGGCCACTGGCAATGCGCGGCTGATAGGCAACCCAGTGCGCAGAGCCTTCGCGGCGGTAGATCCAGCGATTGGCCTTCAGGTAGGCCAGCAGGTCTTTGCGCTGCACATGCAGGTGCTTAGCCGCATCAGTCATGCACATCGTGCCACCGGCATCAGTCAGCAGCTCCAGGGCCTGAACCTTGGGCGCCTGCTCGGCGATCACCAGGCGCAGGTTTACGCCCTGCTCAGCCAAGTCAGCCGCAAGGCGCAGCGCCTCAGGCAGAGACTGGGGCAGGATTGGCGCTGACACGTTCTCCAGCTCGCGCAAACGTGTCACCACACGGAAGCGCAGCGGGATGCTGTAGCCGGTGATCAGGGTTTCAGTCAGGTCGCGGTCGAGGTTGAAGCACGGCAGCGAGCGCCCGGTGCTGTCTTGATAGCTGCACCCAAAACTGGGTTCAGTGATTTCCAGCTCGGCGAGCATGTTGCGGATGTCGCGCATCACATGGGCGTGACGCTTTCCGGTCAGCTCGGCAATCTCGCGACTGCTCATGGTCACCGGCTTGTCGATCTTCATCGGTTGATTCATAATCAGCTCCACATAGTTGTTGCTGTAGAAGAAGCCGGGCCGCAATCCCGGCTTTTTTGTGCCTGAAATTCAGGCGGCCTTAAGCGACTCGCGCAGCACCAGCAGCGCGTCGATCGCTTCTTGGATGGCTTTATCGCCTTGGGCCTTTTCGTGCTGGCTCAGGTGGCTGTCCGCCGTGGCGTCGAAGATCAAGCGGCTCACATCACCCGACTCAGCGGCAAGGCTGGCCAGGGCCGAAAGCAACGGCTTGGCCGCCGGGCGCTTACGCGACACCACATCGCACTCGAACTCATCAGCCAACGCAGCCAGCACCCGATAACGCCCGTCTTCAGACAGATGCGTGAGTACCTGGCCGAACATCTCCAGGTTCATCCGGTGCGCTTCCCGATTCGGGTTGGCGCAATCGAGCAGCCGCGTTTCGTTCACGCCCATGCGCTTGGCCAAGGCGGTGCCGCCATCAGCCTTAACTTCGCGGTGCAGGGTTCGTTCAAAGTGTTCCATTGCGAAACTCCGTTATTTCTCGCGTGGCGCCCAGGCGGCGCGTGAGCGAATCTGGCGTTACTGATTCAGGCGGTCTCATGCTGCGGAGTCGCGGCGCAAGGCATGGCATAGGTCAATAGCTTTGAACGCCCCGGAAGTCTCAGACTCGGCGCGCAACGCAACAACCGCGCTAATGCGGGAAGAGCCGGAAATCCATTGGGAGACGGCGGATTGAGTAACCCCAAGGGCCTTGGCGGTTTTTACCTGGCCTCCGAAATGGTCAATAAGCTGCTGAATTAGGGCGGTCATGATAGCTACCAATGATAAGCGTGCTTATACAGTATGCGAGAAGAAGCCTTATTTGCAACAGGATAAGCGCGCTAATACGCTCACCCGCATGGACTTATCGGAACGAATAAAGGCCGCACGCGCGCACGCGGGCCTGACACAGCGCCAGCTCGCCGAAGCTGCCAAAGTAGAGCAACCCCTTATCTCGCAGCTTGAGAACAGGAAAACTCTTAAGACTGCGCACGTCGCGCAAATAGCAAAAGCTTGTCGGGTGAGTGCTATTTGGCTGTCCAGCGGCGAGGGCGAGATGCTTCAAGGCAAGGCGCCCGACCCGGCACCAGGAGCCCCAAGCGAAAAGGATTACGCCTTGATTCCGCAGTACACGGCGAAAGGATCAGCCGGTAACGGCCACCTAAATGAGCACGTTGAGGTTAAGGGCGGGCTCGCATTCAAGCGCGACTGGCTTGCGCGTCTTGGCGTCAAGGAGCAGCGCTGCAGCGTCATCTATGCCCAAGGCTCCAGCATGGAGCCCAGCATCGGGGATGGCGAGGTGGTGCTACTCGACCATGACGCCACCGAGCCGCGCGACGGCAAGGTATACGTGCTCCAGCGCGCCGATGGCGAAATCATCATCAAGCGCCTGATCAAGCAGATGAGCGGGTGGGTCATTCGCTCCGACAACGAAGACAAACGCCGCTACCCAGACGAACCCATCAGCGCAGACAACCTACAGCACGTCGAGGTGGTGGGGCGCGTGGTTTGGCGCGGCGGCGGGATGTAACTCCTCACAAAACAGCAAGGAACGCACCATGACAACGCTCGCTGACCGCAAAATCGCCACCACCCCGATTGCCATTCTTGACTTTGAGACAACAGGCCTCACGCCCGGCCATGACCGTGTCGTTGAGGTTTCTGTCGTGCGCCTTGAGCCCGGCAAAGAGCCTGAGCTGGTGTTCGACAGCCTGGTCAACCCGCGGCGGCGCATGGGCGGCACGGACATTCACGGCATTACCGCCGCGGATGTTGCTGGCGCGCCAGAGTTTGGCGACATTGCCGGCGACCTGGTGGACGCGGTTTCTGGTTGCGCCCTCGCCGCCTATAACGTCTATTTTGACATGAGCTTTCTGGACTTCGAGCTGAGCAACGCTGGCGTCCAGCACGAAATCCCCCACTTCTGCCTGATGTACATGCGCCCCATGCTGGATCTTGGCAAGCGCTGCCGCCTTGAGGTGGCCTGCCAGGAGATGGGCGTCGAGATGGAGGCCGCGCACGTTGCCGCCGCCGACGCCATGGCCTCGGCCCGGCTCATGCAGAAGTACCTGGGCAGCATGCGCGACATGGGGCTGAACACCTATGGCGACCTGATGGACCTGAAGAGCTACAAGTTCCTGAACAGCTTCCATAACACCCCGCTGCCAGGCGCTGAAGATTTTGGCCTGGCCTCGCACGGCATCAACCAGTCGCGCGTTGGCTTCTCGCTTACCGCACAGCTTGCCGAGCGCGCCAGGAAGGCCGCGCTACGCAAGGGCCTGATCACCTATTGGGACGCCCTTAAGGCGGCCGTTTCAGACCTGTATATAGACCCTGGCGAACTGGCCGAGCTGTTGGAAATTCGGCAGCACTATGCCCTGAGTGATGAGCAAGTGCGCGCACTACACTCCAGAATCTTTGCCGCCGTCATCGTTCGCTACTCAAGCGACAATGCCGTGGATGCTGGCGAGACGCTACGCCTGAAGCACCTGCGCGCCTGCCTGTCCACGCTTGGCTGGGCGCCGGGCGACTAAGGGCGAGCCACCTATTGCATGTGCGCAAGGCAATTGACAAATCCCGATTGCCCTGTACCCTTCTGCAACCTATAAAAACTATAGATAATGAGCAACGTTCTCCCATTCCCGCTGTCGAAGAAACAAGCGCTCATTGAAATACGCGCAATGCCATCGGTGCGCGTGTTCTTTCCCAAGCATGCGCGGGAGCGAATGACCCAGCGCTCAATAACGCGCCCCGACGTGATGGGCTGCTTACAAAGCGGCAATATCACCGAAGGGCCTGGGTTAATGCCGGGCGGCCAGTGGCGCATGACCTTGTCATGGTTTCGCGCTGGCCACCCGCTGATTGTTGTCGTGGAGCTCGACGTGGATGACGATGGGTCATTTGCGGTTGTGGTGACCACCATTGATTAAGGAAGCAACCATGTACCACTACGTAGAATGTGGCCTACCGAATGTGTGGCTTCGCAACGGCTTCGTGGTGAAAGACACCCCCTACGGCGAGGGCGTGGCGATCAAGGACGTCGACGGCTTGCAGCGGGCCATTGGCCAGATGCTGGCCGAGCAGGAGTCGCGCCTATCAGGCGCTGAGTTCCGTTTTTTGCGCAAGGAGCTTGAGCTCTCCCAGGAGAGCCTGGCGAGCATCATCGACAAATCGAGCCAGGCCGTCGCCCTGTGGGAGAAAAACGACAAGGTGCCAATGATGGCCGATCGCTTTATTCGCGGCCTGTACCTGGAGGCAACTACTGGCAACGCCAAGCTGATGGAATCCATCAACCACATAAACCGCCTGGATCGCGAGATCCATGAGCTTAGCCTGTCGTTCGACGACGGCTGGCAACAAGAAAGCCAGTCCGTCGCCTGACCAAGAGCCCCGCCACCGAGCGGGGCTTTTTCATCTCAAGCCCGCCAAGCGCGGGCTTTTTTACGCCCGCATTTCCATACAACGCAATCGCACAATAAAAAATATAAGCACCCTTATTGACCCGAAAGGATAAGCGCGCTTATATTTATCCCATCGAAGCAGCAACACCGCATCGACAGGCCGAGAGGCCTCGGGCAACCGAAACGCTCTTTCACAATTTGCGGAACACACCATCAGGTGGGAAAGGTCGTTAGCACACTTATAGGCAGGAGCCTCCCTAAGCGTCGCCGTATCAACCTCGGATCTTGGTGGGAACGCGATCAGCATGCGGCTCCGCTCGGTTTTCGGCGGCGCGGTGAGCTGATTGACATGTAGAGAAGTGAACCAGGCTGACGCCAGCTGCGTGCCTGGTTACTTGCGCTTTCCGAGACCCGGCGAACCACCCTTGAAGACAGTGATCTCCGAAAAGTCTTCGTGCTTGCAGGGGTGAATACCAAGGTCGATGTCATGGGCCTGGTCTTTACACCTCTGACACATCACTGGGTTCAAGAAGAACACCGGATCTGCCTTCGCCGGCTTTCCGCACTCCCGGCATGGTCTTGTCTTTTGAGCCTGCTCCCATTCGGCGGCGCTCTGAGCCGCTCTTTCGGCGGCCTTGGCGCGGTCTTTCGAGCTCAGCTTTCTCCGCTTCTTCTTTTTGCTCTGAGCATCTTTCTCCGCCTTGGCGTTGATCGTGATGAACGCCTTGCGCAGCTGCTCATTAACCAAATCGGTAGCCATTTAGTCCCCTCCATGGTGCCAGGGACTGATGTTACGCCGGCGCCACTGAATGCACACCAATCGCCGCAAGGCAGGCCAGCCCACAGTGCCGAATAACTGAGGCCGCAACACCAGTTTCGTTTTCCTCTGCCGGCACTTCGGAGCCGGCTTTGGAAAACACCCTGGAGCAAGCAGATGGACATCTACGCAGCAATGGCCGACCAGAAAGCGGCCAAGCAAGGGTTGAAGGCTTCGCTCGGCAAGATCAGCCAGGCGGCGCCGAGAAAGCGCGCCAAGACCTACACCGAAAAGCAGCACCAGGCAGCGATAGACGCCGCAGTTAATGCCGCGCTTGAAGAGGCCGCCCGCCTCGTCTGGTCGAAAGTCGGCATTGCACTTGGTCGCCGACAGGAAGCCGACTGGGCAATGGTTCACATCAAGTCGCTAAGGCGGTAGCCGGAGGAAATCACCATGTTTGAAGGCATCAAGCACAGCTTCAGCAGCGACGGCCTGACCGTTGCCAGTTACACCGCGGGCGCCGTGATGGGAGGCGTCAGCTTCAGCAGCGAGCCGAATCGCACCGCCATTCGCAGCAGCATCGGCCCGGATGTGGCAGTGCGCGAATGCACATGGAGCCACTACTACAGCGGCATCCTGCGCCGCCACAAGGCGCGCGCCCATGAAGAGGTCAGTAACTACGCATGACCGGCCCCTTTCACTGATGCACCTGGGTAGCCGGGTGCATTGGGAAATCAACCGGAGGAACAGCCCTATGAAACAAGCCCTACTCGCAATTCCCCTGTGCCTGGCCATGTCCGGCGCATTCGCGGCACCCACTGACCTGGCCATCTGCACCGGCGGCCAAGGCGGCTTCTACGAAGCCTTGGGTACCGACATCGGCCGCTCGGTGAACAAGGCCACCAACGTCAAGGTTGAAGTCCTGAACACCGGTGGCAGCGTCGAGAACGCCGCACTGATGAAAGACGGCGACTGCGCCCTGGCCATCATCCAGGCCGACGCCGTTACCAGCCAGCCGCTGCCACCTGACTTGAAGGTCGTGGACGCCCACACCGAGGTGGTCTACTGGATCTTCGGCAAGTCCGGCGTCGACAACTTCAACGAGATGGAAAACGACTCGGTGGCCAAGAAGTACGCCTTTGCCACGGTCGCCGGCTCGGGCGCTGAGGTGACCCTGAAAAACTGGATCGACACCGACGACGACTACAAAGGAGCGGTGCCGGTTGAGTTTGACGACTGGTACCAGGCCGCTGAAGCCGTGTCGCAGGGCTTCGTGATGAAGGCCGGCGTCAAGGTCGAGATCGCCGGCATGCTGTACATCAGCCGCCCCGGCAAGATCAGCACCGACATCACCGAGGACTTCGGCCCCAGCCTGACCATCGGCCAGGTCGAAGACAGTTCCTTTCAGAGCAGCAAGGACGCCAACGGCAACCCGCTGTACGTCCAATGCGAAATCGACGGCAAACAAACGGGTGGCCTGGCCACCAGCACGATCAGTGACTCTGACACCTACTGCCTGAAAGCCCAGGTCGTTTACAACAACGACTGGCACCAGGGCGACCGCAAGATTCGCCGTGCGATCGACAAGAGCATCAACGGCGTAGTGAAGGCGGTTCGCTGATATGGGTCTAAACCTGCTGATCTTTTCAGCGGCCATTGTTCCGTTCGCCACTGGCTGGATATTGGCCCGGTGGCGATACAAGCGGCCGAAGCAGTAACGAACAACCAGCGCCACGACTCGCCGCCGTTAGCGGCTACCTGAGCACCAAGCGGCCGCTGTGTCCGCCCTCTCCCGCTGATTAGCTGACCCAGCCCTAAGCTGCTGGCGAGCGTCACGGGAGGAAACGCAGAAGCCGGGCAATAACGCCGTCAACGGCCCGTAGCCCCGCGGGTGGCATTAGGGGGGACCGATCACCTGGGCAACCAGGCTGCATCGGAGTGTGATCGGCGAGTCGCAGTGATAGCAGGGTGGCCACCTTGCCCCGAGCCGATAGGCAGCGCGAGCTGACTGGTGAAGACGGGCAACACCCGGCTCGATTCGATCACACCCCGATGCAGGCATTCCGCCGCATCAAAACCCCTGGGAAGGACGCGAGTCCATCACTGGGGTCAGATCGGGCACGATCAGCGGCCAACCCACGGCGCAAGACGCTCCAGTGGTTGGCAGAGGAAGCGTAAGCCTCTACCCGTGCGACGGGTAAGCGCTGCAAATAGTCGCGTCATCCAACACAGCGCCCCATTCAACACAGGCCCGGCAACTGCTGGGCCTTTTCATGCGCGCAGCGCGCATCAAGGAGACCTACATGCACCAGCAAATTCAGCAGCACCGCGAAGTGCTCGATGCCCTGCGCACTCGCTCGATCATGGCCGCCGCCGAACTCCACCGCCTGACGGGCACCGAGCCGCAGCCGGCCGCCGCGCGCTTCAAAGTGCAACCGGTGAGCGCTGGCCTGTTCCGCATCACCGACACCACCACCGGCAAGGTCAAGGGCTGGAAGCGCACCCACGGCGCCGCATGCGGATTTGCCCAGGCCTTGGAGCGGGAGGCGCGCCAGTGATCAGCCTTGAGCTTTCCAGCATCCAAGCCAAGAGCGCCGAGCGCGAGGTGATCGCCAGCGCCTGCGAGCGCTTTATCCGTGATGGCGGCAAGATCGTGGCCGTGCCGGGTATCGAGGGGCGCTCTGACAGCCCCCACGCCTGGAACCGCAACGATATGGCGCTGCCCGGCAGCAGCCAGACTACCCGCGACCACAACGCAGACGCGGCGCTGGCAGAGCGCATCAAAGAGATAGCTGCCAAGGGCGGTGGCATTTCCTCGATGCGCGTCACGCTGCAGGTAGACCCGAGCCGGATCAAGCGGGTAGCCAAAGCCTTCGGCATCGAGATACCAACGGCGCGGGCGCCCACCACCATCAGCCCGCGGGCGCGCCAAGCAATCAGCGAAAGCCGTGCCACAGTACGCACGCCCAAGGTCGAGATCGTCGCCACCCTGGCCGCCAGCGGCAGCACCATCGACGTCATGGCTGCAGCCGTAAGCGTGAACCGTCAGACCATCATGCGTTGGCTCAAGCAGTACGACATTAAGCGCGGGCCAAAGATGGATCTGTCCGCATGAAGCGGCGCGTCACCCGGCAGATCGCCGCGCGGCGTATCGCACACCTGGACCTTGGCTCAGCACCAGCACCTGCCGCCCATGAGCAGCACCAGCACGCTGGCCACGCCAAACCGAAGAGGAAGCCCTGATGGCTGCAAGCAATGCACAGCGCCAGGCGACCAAGAACGAGCGCGAGAAGGCCGACCTCAAGCGCCTGGGTGGCCGCATCTGCCGCTTCCACCTGCCAGCCGCGCCCGACGCCGCACTGGCCGAGCTGATGGAGTGGCACGGCGTGAGCGACTGGCGCGAAGCCATCCAGACCCTGCTGCTGCGCCTGCATGCGGCCGGGCCTGAAGCGTCGGCGCCCTTCCTCGCCGTGTCGCGTCACGAAATAACCATATCGCCGAAAGTGTCACGCATCCTCGCCGAGTTCGTGGCACCGGCAGAACCCGAGTAACCCACAGCCACTGGCCAGGAGTCCCCATGCGCCGCATCTACCTCGCCGGGCCTATGACCGGCCTCCCCGACTTCAACTACCCAGCCTTCCATGCGCAAGCAGCACGCCTGCGCCAGCTCGGCTACCACGTCGAGAACCCAGCCGAAGGCGCCGTGCCACCCTGCGGCACCTGGGTCGGCTACATGCGCAACGCCATCCAGCAGCTGATGACCTGCGAAGCGGTTGCCCTGCTGCCCGACTGGCAGAAGTCCCGCGGCGCCCTCATCGAGCACGGCCTGGCCGTAAACCTGGGGCTGCCGGCCAGGCCGGTCGATGAGTTTCAGGGGCAGGCGCCCGCGCACCCGCTGTAACAGCAACCACCTACCCACAACGCTGCAGCCGGTAACGGAGGGCGGCGCCTGGAGAAAGCCATGACCACCTACGGCAGCGTATGCAGCGGCATCGAGGCAGCCAGCTGCGCCTGGCACCCACTTGGCTGGCGCGCAGAGTGGTTCGCCGAAATCGAACCGTTCCCCAGCGCGGTGCTGGCTCATCACTACCCTGGCACGCCAAACCTCGGCGATATGACCCTGCTCGCCGCCCAGGTGCTGGCCGGCACCATCAAGGCCCCCGACGTTCTGGTCGGCGGCACCCCCTGCCAGGCATTCAGCGTGGCAGGTATGCGCGCCGGCCTGGACGATCCGCGCGGCGCCCTGACTATCAAGTATGTGGAGCTTGCAGATGCAGTTGACCATGTTCGATCAACCCGCGGCGACGATGAATGCATTGTCGTCTGGGAAAACGTCCCCGGCGTCCTCTCGGACAAAGGCAATGCGTTCGGGTGTTTCCTCGGGGCCCTGGTGGGCGAATCCGATGCGCTACTCCCGGCAGGGGGAAAATGGACGGACGCTGGTTGTGTGTATGGCCCCCGTCGAACAGCCGCATGGCGGGTGCTGGATGCCCAATATTTCGGCCTGGCCCAACGCCGCCGCCGTGTGTTCGTTGTCGCAAGTGCTCGAGCGGGGTTCGATCCCGCAGCGGTACTTTTTGAGCGCGAAGGCGTGCGCCGGGATACTCCGCCGCGCCGCGGCCAGGGGCAAGACATTGCCGGACGCGCTCCATTCGGCCCTGCGCTCCAGTGCGGATGCGGTTATCTGTTCGGAGAATCCCTAGGCGAATACGGCTGCCCGAACTGTGAGGGCGACGAAGGCCCAGCGGTCAGCGTGATAGCGGGCGTGCCTGCATTCGGCAGCGCAAAGCTGGACGGCTCGCTATTCCAGGCCGGCACGCTGACCGCGAACGGAGCGCGGGGCGACTTCGAGAGCGAGACGTTCTGTGTGACACCGCTGCGCGCGCAGCACAACTCAAGCCTACGCCACGACACTGATGCCTATGTTGTCGGCACGCTACAGGCGGGCGGCAAAGCCGCAGGCAGCGCAACCCAGCAGGATGCCGAGTCCGGCCTACTGGCGGTTCACGGCACCCAAGACCCGGTTGTACAGGTTGACCAGGCTCACACGCTTGGTCGGAACCATGGCCAGGAGAATGCAATCTTCGCCATCCAGAATGCCACTCGCGGAAAGGATCAGAACGGCCTGGGCATTGCCGCCGACTCACCCATGTACACACTGGACCAGGCCAGTCAGCACGCTGTCTGCGTAACCGGCGACATCACCCACACACTCAAAGCCGATGGCTTCGATGGTAGCGAGGACGGCACAGGGCACGGACAGTCAAGTGCTCCGGTCCTTTCCTTCAAAGCGGGGCAGTCAGAGGCGGCGGGCGGGGTATTCGTCACGGAGGAATACGCCCCGACGCTCCAGGCTCAGAACAACGGCAGCACTGCAACCCCATCTGTGATGGTTGGCTCAGCCGTCCGCCGCCTCACCCCGCGCGAGTGTGAGCGCCTACAGGGATTCCCAGACGACTACACGCTGATCCCCTGGCGCGGTAAGCCCGAGGATGAATGCCCTGACGGCCCGCGCTACAAAGCCATCGGCAACAGTAAGGCTGTTCCTGTTGTGCGATGGATAGGGCGCCGCATCCAGCAGGAAATTGCCTAAGCCCCACCCTACCCGGTCGTTCCTTGTCTGATGCACTGACCGGGCGGGCGGCGCCCGCGAATTATCGACCTCAACACCCAATCACGCCACACGGAGATACCCATGAAGCCTGAAATGATCACCCTGAAAGCCGGCCAGGCCACTATCAAGATGCCGGCCACCGCGCTGGCGCAGCTTGCGCTGGCCAGCGTTTTCGGCCAGTTGGTGCCGCAGCAATCGGCACCAGCACTTCCTGCCGGCGCTGTTCCTGCGCTTGGCGCTTACTGGCCTGGCCAGGGCGGCGTGAATGCCGGCCTTATGCGCGGCCTCGACGGGGCACGCGATTACTACCTGATCGTGCCGACCGGTGATGACGCCGAGTTCGAAGAGCTGAAGTACGGCCCGCGCGACTTCGAAGTGCCTGGCGCCGACAGCGCCTGGGATGGCCTGGCCAACACCAAGGCCCTGCTCGCCTCTGGCAAGTCGCACCCAGCGGCCGAGGCCTGCAATGGCTTCACCCGTGACGGCCACAGCGACTTCTACCTGCCGGCCCGTCGTGAGCTGCAGACGGCCGAGGCGGTGTGCCCTGAGGTGTTCAGCAAGGGCTGGCACTGGAGCAGCACGCAGCGCTCCGCCGACACCGCATTCGGCGTGCACTTCGGTGATGGCGGTCAGAACAACCTCGTCAAGCACTACGAGCTCCGTGTCCGTCCCGTCCGCAGATTGTTCATTTAATCATTCGTTAATTCATTCCTGGCCGACAGGCCAGCAGTAACTCAGGGGCGCATCAGCGCCTTTTTTGTTGCCTTCAGAAAGAGGAAGCACCATGCAATCAGTAGCCCTGGCAGCACCAGCATTCACCCTCCCTGAAATCGGCCAAGCCTACGGCGGCGGCTTCTTCTCCGGGATCACCGTTCAGGACGGCAAGCGCTACATGCTCATCACCGCAGGCCGCGAGCATGAGCTTGAAGGCGAATGGGGCGAGTACGGCACGAAGATCGAAGGCGCCGACAGCTTCACCGATGGCCGCGCCAACACCGAGGCCATGGCCGCCGCTGGCAGCGAGCTGGCCCAGCAGGTTCTGGCGCTGAGCATCGGCGGCCACAGCGACTGGGCGATCCCGGCGCGCGACCAGCAGGAGCTGCAGTACCGCAACCTCAAGCCCACCGCGCGGGAGAACTACTGCTGCGGCCGTGACGGTGACAACCCGAACAGCCTGCCGATCGGCCTGCTCTACACGCCTGAGTCACCAACCAAGACCACGGTCGGTGCCTTCCGCGAGGGCGGCAGCGAGGCCTTCCAGCCAGCCTGGTACTGGTCGAGTTCGCGGCGCTCCGCCTACGACGCATTCTTCATGTACTTCGTTGATGGCTGTCAGGACAACCTCGGCAAGGACATCGAGCTCCGTGTCCGTCCCGTCCGCAGCGAGTTGATCATTGATTAATTTGTTCATTCAGCCGGCCGCTTGCGGCCGGTGCTTTTGGGGAACCTTGCCGAATGGCTATGCACACGGATCTGCCGATACACAAAGCCGCCTTTGACCTGCTGAGCATGGCCACTGACATAACGCGGAACATCCCGCGCGACTTTAAGGCTGGGCTCGGCGCCAAGGTCAGGGACGAGTGCATCGAGGTGATGGTGCTGATCGCCCGAGCAAACGCAGCAAAGGACAAGCGCCAGCACCTGGGCGAGCTGGTTGAGCGTATCCAGGTGGTTGAGTTCCTGCTGCGGCTGTTCAAAGAGAAGCGCTTCATCAGCATTCCGCAGCACGCCGCGGCGATCCTCGTCACGGCATCCATCGGCAAGCAGGCCAACGCCTGGAAGAAGTCCGCAACCGCGCCCGCCACCTGAAGGTCACGGCCTTCACGTCTGTGCGATTTGAATCTGGTCGTGCCGCTGGCCCCTGGGTCACCGCCATGCGCATCAGAGATACCGCCGGTCTAAAGCGTCCGCGTAGGTCTCGCGCAGTTTCCTTGCTGATCGGCACTGCCTTCGGCTTGGCGACGTAGATAGCACGATAGGTCGCAGCGCTCCGCCAACAACGCATTCAACATGAACTTCGATGATGGCAATCAGAACAACAACGACAAGAACAACGAGCTCCGTGTCCGTCCCGTCCGCAGATTCGACTGTTGCACCTTACCCGTTCTGCGATTTGGTCCAGGCCTACTACGATTGCCGGCGCTCCAAGCGCAACAGCGCCAGCGCGCTGGCCTTCGAGGCGGACCTAGAGCGGAACCTTGTTCAGCTACACGACGACCTGCTCGCCGGCACCTACCGGCCTGGCCGCTCGATCTGCTTTGTGGTTACCCGACCCAAGGCGCGGGAGGTGTGGGCGGCGGCCTTTCGGGATCGCGTTGTCCACCACCTGCTATACAACCATGTGGCCCCGCGCTTCTACGCCAGCTTCATAGCGGACAGCTGCGCGTGCATCCCGGGGCGCGGCACGCTGTACGCCGCCGAGCGACTTGAGGCCAAGATACGCAGCGCCAGCCAGAACTGGGCGCAGCCTCTGTTCTATCTCAAGCTGGACCTGGCCAACTTCTTCGTGGCAATCGATAAGCAGGTGCTGCGCCAGCAGCTGGCCAAGCGCATCACCGAGCCTTGGTGGCTGGCCCTGGCCACGCATATCCTGATGCACGACCCACGCAGCGACTATGAAATCCGCAGCCCGCGCCACCTGTTCAACCTGGTGCCGCAGCACAAGCGCCTCACCGCGCAGCCTGCGCACCTGGGGCTGCCCATTGGCAACCTGTCGTCGCAGTTCTTCGCCAACGTCTATCTGGACGGCCTGGACCAGTTCGTAAAGCACCGTCTGCGCTGCAAGCACTACGTGCGCTACGTCGACGACTTCGTGCTGCTGCATGAGTCGCCCCAGCAGCTGAACGCCTGGCGTGAACAGATCGAGCAGCACCTGGCCACGCTGGGTGCCCGGCTCAACCCGAGCAAGACCATCCTGCAGCCAGTGGCCCGCGGCGTCGACTTCGTGGGCCACGTCATCAAGCCCTGGCGGCGTACCACCCGGAAGCGATCAGTTGCCCAGGCGCTGACCCGCACCGCTACAGCGCCAGCAGCTGACCTGCGTGAAACCGCCAACAGCTACTTCGGCCTGCTCAGCCAGGCCAGTCACAGCGAGAAAGACCGCGCCAAGCTGGCGCGCCTGATCCTCAAGCGGGGCCACAGCGTCAACGCGGGCCTGACCAAGACCTATCCAAACCGATAACCGCGCCACTGGCGCCTGGGGGAAGTCATGCCCGAAGAAAATCAACGCATCACCCGCGAACACCTGCCAGGCCTGCTGCTGGCCCGAGCCATATGGGAGCGCGGCCCGAGCCTGTACTTCCCGCCCGCCCTGAAAACCGCCACCGACCAGGCCCGCGCATGCAGCCTTGAAATGAAAACCCATTGCGTCGAGCTATACCGCGATGCGCCAGAACTGCATGAAGTCGTGCTAGCCAGCGAAGCCCTGGCAGCCTGTGCGGCGCGGGATGCGCGGATTGTGGAACTGGAAAGCGGCCAGTCTGCCGATATGTTCCTGACGCTGACTGGCGAGATTACGCAGCTACGCGCCGAACTCGCCGCGATCAAGGCGCAGGAGCCGGTGGCTGTAATTCATCAGCAGCATGGGTTCTGCTGGTATGAGGGCAAGAAACCGCAAACAGGAACCAAGCTCTACGCCGCGCCAGTGTCCGAGGCCAAGGCGCAGGGAGGGGTGATGCCTGAGCTGTCAGCGGCAGAGCGTGAAGGCCTGCTTGAGTTTCACCAGTCCGTTTGCTGCGACGCCGGCCATCGTGTTGATAAGCCAGGCATGAATCGCCTTTCAGAGATTGGCGCTGTTCAGTCTTGCGGCTTTGGCAAGCACCGCCTAACTGAGTTTGGCGTCTATCTGCTCGGCCTCAACGCCGCCCCTGTTCAGCAGGTGAGCGTGCCGGATGGGTGGCGGCTGGTTAAGGTCGGAATCGAGGGTGTTCAGTTCGGCAACGCATGGTTCTCGCATGAGGGCATCACAGGATATACCGCCGATCAGTTGAACTCCGGTAACTGCCGGATCACTGGGCGGGCGTACATGGATTGGCTCGCCGCCGCCCCAGCAGCGCCGGCATCGGGCGCGGGGCTGGTTGAGGCGCTACGGGAGCTTGCTGATCAATTCCGCGAGGCGTGGCCAGAGCACACGGGGAAGTATCACTTCCTGATCGGCGCCGGCCTGAGCATTGTCGCCCACCGCTCGAAGGGGGTGGTGTGATGCGCCATATCGAGCAGCTGGTTGAAGAAAGGCGCCGCATTAATCGGCAAATAGCGGAGGCGATGAAAGCGACTTTCCTTGGGAAATCGGTGCTAGTAACCCACCACCGCGGAAGTTTTAAAGGCACTGTTGCGCATGTATCTAGCATCGGCGAAACATGGGTGATGGTCAAAAACGACAAAACTGGAAAGTCATCACAAAGATGGCCGCTTTGCACTTCTGACGGAATTCCTGATGTGCAGGTAATCGAGGAGCCAAACCATGACTAACACCCTTAACAACGTGCCGCGCGAGCTGAAACCAGTGCTGGCGATGATATTGAACGCGCTTGATCGTGACGCCGCAGATGGCAAGCAGGCCCGCGCAGAAATGGCTGCCGAACTCCGCGCCCTCCTATCCGCCCCACCGCCTGCTGGCGTGGATGGGCTAACCAGATACCGCGTCGGAAAGCACACGCGCAATTTTAACGGATCAGATTACGAAACCTACGGTGCGCATGAGCACGCTTGCGGCGATTACGTCCGCCTATCAGACGCCCAGGCCATCATCGACGGGCTGCGGGGTGAGGTTGCAACATTGACAGTCGAGTCTGAGCTTGGGCTTGGCCATTACGTCAATATGCAGAAAGAGCGCGACCAGCAGGCCCAGCGGATTGGCGAGCTGGAGGGGTTGTTGCGGGAGTCATACGAGGATGGCGAGTATTTCATGAAAAGAGGGCTTCTTGCTCGCATCGACGCCGCACTGTCCGCCCGCGGCGCGCCTAAGTAATGCACCTAACCAGCCGCCACCACGGCTTTTTGCGCTACCTGACCGAGTGGCAGGCCGCCGAGATATACCGTCGCCGCCGGCTGTGCTTGCGAGCGACACGCAAGGCCGCTGCCGTGTCTGACTCGGCAATCGCCCGGAAGTTTGAGCTGGATCGTTCAACCGTGGTGCGGCTTATTGCCCGGCCTGGCACTGGCGGCGCAGACGGCGACCTGATCCGCGCCATGGTCGAGGGTCGCGACGGCCTGCGGGCCGAGGCAAAGCGACACTCGCTGGCCGCGCTGGCGGCTGAGTACGGCGTGCCAATCAGCCAGGTGCTGGCGGCGGCGCAGCCTGAAATCTGGGCAGCAGCTCCGAACACGGCGGCTTATACCGAGCCAAGCCATCCCCCACTAAATCACCCTGCCGGCCACGGCGGGATAGCGAGGTATCCATGAGCGCAGCAGAGCAGCTCCAGCAGTTGGGGCATGACAAGGTGCTTGAGGCTCGCATGGCCGAGATCATCGGCACCACAACAAAAGCCCTACAGCGCAAGCGAGAGCGAGGGGTGATCCCGCGCGGTGTGTGGGATGTACTCGATGGGCGCGTCACCTACAGCATACGGAGATACGACGAATGGGCAGAAAGTCAGTGGCACTCCCCGAAGGCGTCGAAGTCGTCGGCAACGCCGTCCGCATCCGCTTCACCTGGAAGCATCGTCGCTGCGAAACCCTTGCTGTTTCGCCGACCGCCTCGGGCATCAGCCAGGCCGCAAGTCTTAGAACTCAGGTAAAGCAGCTGATCAAGCTCGGCGTCATGACAGATGACAAGTACGCCGAGCTGTTCCCCAGCTCAAGCTATGCCCTCTCCCGCCTCACGCCATCCTTCGGAGAGTTCGCGCAAATCTGGCTGAACAGCCGGGACATCGTTGATTCAACCCGAGCGAACTATAAAAGCACCCTGAACCTGTACTGGATGATCCACTTCGCCACGCGCCGGATTGATGAAATCAGCTCGGCTGATGTGCGCAAGGTCGTGGCAGAGACTCCCTGGTCATCGCCAGGGGTGCGCCGCAACGCCTGCGACAAGCTGTCGGCAGTGTTCAAGGCCGCGGTGATGGACGCAGTTATTGCGCGTAATCCGGTGGCGTCAATCCAGCGGCCACGGGTGGCAAAGAAGGTGGTTGACCCGTTCACCCGAGAAGAGGCAGAGCAGATCATTGCGCACCTGTACGACAAGCTGTCGGGCCTGACGCGGATCTACGCCTGCTACTTTGAGTTCGCATTCTTTACCGGCATGCGGCCGGGCGAGCTGATGGGGTTGCGCTGGGAAGAGGTGGACTTTAACGCGAGAAGCGCACACGTCTGCCGGGTGGTGGTCGACGGCGTTATTCATGACCGCGTGAAGACCAAGAACAACCGGCACGTGCTGCTGAATGACAGGGCGCTGCATGCCCTTAAGGAAGCGAAGGTGCTGACCATGGCCAGAAGCGGGTTCGTTTTCGCGCCGGCCATCCTGGCCGATGGGGCTGACTGGATTCACACGGACACCACGCCGCGCAAGTATTTCAACCTGGCCTTGCGGGCGCTTGGCATCCGCATTCGCAGGCAGTACGACGCCCGCCACACCTACGCCACGATGTGCCTGATGGCCGGCATGAACCCAGCATTTATTGCCAACCAGTTAGGCCACAGTGTACAAATGCTCCTTTCCACCTATGCGCGGTGGCTCAATTCAACATCGGACTGGACTGAGCTGCAGAAGCTGGAAAACAGGCCAAATGGTACGAAATTGGCACAGGCCGAATAGCAAAATCCCTGCAAGCCACGCAGCTAAAGCCATCCGGTAGAACTGCGCGACATTTCCTTATAAGATCGCGCCTCCCCTATTCGTCGCACTGAGCGGCCCACGCCGCTGGTTACCTAGGCTTTTCCCTGAAAAACCTGCGTCAAGGTCCAGTGTGTTGTTGTCACTAAGGTAGTTAATGATGAGCGCAAGGCACTTTCTCTCGCTGTTGGACTGTACGCCCGCAGAGTTGAGCAGCCTGATCCGCCGAGGTGTCGAACTGAAAGCCCTGCGCAACCGCGGCGGCCTGTTCGAACCGCTGAAAAACCGCGTGCTCGGGATGATTTTCGAAAAAGCCTCGACCCGCACCCGCCTGTCCTTCGAAGCCGGGATGATTCAACTGGGCGGCCAGGCGATTTTTCTCTCGCCGCGCGACACCCAGCTGGGCCGTGGCGAGCCGATTGGCGACTGCGCGATTGTCATGTCGCGCATGCTCGACGCGGTGATGATCCGCACCTTCGCCCACAGCACCCTGACTGAGTTTGCCGCCCATTCGCGCGTACCGGTGATCAACGGCCTGTCCGATGACCTGCACCCGTGCCAGTTGCTGGCCGACATGCAGACCTTCCTCGAACACCGCGGCGCCATTCAGGGCAAGACCGTGGCCTGGATCGGCGACGGCAACAACATGTGCAACAGCTACATCGAAGCCGCCCTGCAGTTCGACTTCCAACTGCGCGTGGCCTGCCCTGAAGGCTACGAGCCCGATCCGCGCTTCCTGGCGATGGCTGGTGAGCGCGTGCAGATCGTCCGCGACCCGCGCGAGGCCGTGGCCGGCGCCCATTTGGTGAGCACCGACGTGTGGACCTCCATGGGCCAGGAAGAAGAAACCGCCCAGCGCCTCAAGCTGTTCGCGCCCTACCAGGTGACCCGCGCACTGCTCGACCTGGCCGCCAGCGACGTGCTGTTTATGCACTGCCTGCCGGCCCACCGCGGCGAGGAAATCAGCCTCGACCTGCTCGACGACCCACGTTCGGTGGCCTGGGATCAAGCCGAGAACCGTCTGCACGCGCAAAAAGCGCTGCTGGAAATGCTCGTCGAACCGGCTTACCACCACGCATGAGCCAACCCCTGCTGCTCAGCCTGCGCAATCTGGGTTGCGGCTACCGCGGCCAGGCGGTGGTCAGCGACCTCAACCTGCACCTCAATGCCGGCGACATCGGTTGCCTGCTCGGCCCTTCCGGCTGCGGCAAAACCACCACCCTGCGCGCGATTGCCGGCTTCGAGTCGGTGCAGCAAGGCGAAATCAGCCTGGCCGGCGAGGTTATCTCCCGCGCCGGCTTCACCCTGGCGCCGGAGAAGCGTCGGGTCGGCATGGTGTTTCAGGATTACGCCCTGTTCCCGCACCTGAGCGTGGCGCAGAACGTGGCCTTTGCCATCCGCCAGCATCCGCAACGGGAGCAGATCACCCGTGAGCTGCTGGCGCTGGTCAAGCTGGGAACCCTCGGCCAGCGCTACCCCCACGAGTTGTCTGGCGGCCAGCAGCAGCGCGTGGCCCTGGCCCGCGCCCTGGCGCCCGACCCGCAGTTACTGTTGCTGGACGAGCCGTTTTCCAACCTGGATGGCGAGCTGCGCCGCAAGCTCAGCCAGGAGGTTCGCGAGATCCTCAAGGCCCGCGGCATCAGCGCCATTCTGGTCACCCACGACCAGCAGGAAGCCTTTGCCGTCAGCGATCATGTCGGCGTATTCAATGAAGGTCGCCTGCAGCAGTGGGATACGCCCTACAACCTCTATCACGAGCCGCTGACGCCCTTTGTCGCCAGCTTTATCGGCCAGGGTTATTTCATTCGCGGCCAGTTGTTGTCACCCGACACGGTGCAGACCGAACTCGGCGTGATCCGCGGCAACCGTGCCTATCAGTGGCCCACCGGCAGCGCCGTGGATGTGCTGCTGCGTCCGGATGACATCGTCTACGCCCCCGACAGCGAGCTGCAGGCGCGCATCGTCGGCAAGACCTTCCTCGGCGCCGCCACCCTCTATCGCCTACAACTGGCGACCGGCAGCCTGCTGGAATCGATCTTCCCCAGCCACGCCGACCTCGAACCCGGCAGTCAGGTCGGCATCCGTATCGCCGCCGACCATCTGGTGGTCTTCCCCGCCCACTGACAGCGCCTGCCGACGCGGCTCAGGCCGCGCCTAGCCACAGGCGCCCGCCAGCCACCAGCCGGGCATGCCCACCAATTTTTACCCGCTCCCCCTCCAGCCGACAGTGCAGCTCGCCCCCGCGCCGGGAACACTGGTAGGCGGACAGCATCGACTTGTTCAAGCGCTGCGCCCAATAAGGGATCAGGCTGCAATGGGCCGAGCCAGTGACCGGGTCTTCGTTGATGCCGATGGCCGGGGCAAAAAAACGCGAGACAAAATCATGCTTGTCACCACGCGCGGTGATGATCACGCCCTGCCAGGGCAAGCGCGCCAGGGCGGCGAAGTCCGGGCGACAGGCGCGCACACTGTGTTCGTTATCGAGCACCACCAACAGCTTGTCGGCCGCCAGGGCGGTGACCACGCTCACGCCCAGGGCCTGCTCCAGCTCCAGGCTGACCGCCACCGCCTGCGGCAGCAGCGCCGGGAAATCCAGCACCAGCAGCCCGCCTTCACGGCTGACACTGAGCGGGCCGGATTTGCAGCTAAAGGCGATGCTCTCGCCCGGTTCGCCGTACACTTCGAACAACACCTGGGCCGCCGCCAGCGTGGCATGCCCACACAGGGGCACCTCGGCCGCCGGAGTGAACCAGCGGATATGCCAGTGGCTGCCCTCTTTGACCATAAAAGCCGTCTCGGCCAGGTTGTGTTCGGCGGCGATCTGTTGCATCAGCTCATCGCCCAGCCAGGCGTCCAGGCGATAGACCATCGCCGGGTTGCCGCGAAACGCATGTTCGCTAAACGCATCGACCTGATGAAAATCCAGTTGCATGGCCCGGCCCTCGTCATGGATAGCTGCAGTGTGGCCGCAGCGCCTGCGGCTCGCCCGCTACAGCGGCATTTTTTTCCGCCAGCACAGTCGGGCGCCAAGCCCGAGGCTCAGCCTTGGCTGCGCACCCGCTTGACCGCATCCAACCAGCCGGCATACAGCTTGCCGCGGTGCTCACCGGCCATGCGCGGGGTGAAGCGCCGCTGCAGGTGCCAGTGGCTGGCCACCTCTTCCAGACTGGCATACCAGCCGACCTGCAGGCCGGCCAGATAGGCCACGCCCAGGGCCGTGGTTTCAGTCACCTCGGGGCGCTCCACCGGCACGCCGAGGATGTCGGCAAGAAACTGCATGACCCAGTTGTTTTCCACCATGCCACCGTCCACCCGCAAGGCGCTGGGCGCTGCGGCGCCGTCCTGGCGCATGGCTTCGAGCAGGTCACAGGTCTGGTAGCACACCGACTGCAGGCCGGCGGTGACGATTTCCTTGATCCCGGTATCGCGGGTCAAACCGAAGATCGCCCCGCGCGCTTTCGGGTCCCAGTAGGGGGCGCCGAGGCCAGTGAAGGCCGGCACCAGGTACACGCCGCAGGCATCGCCGGTCTGCTCGGCCATGGCCTCGCTGTCGCGGGCGTGGCTGATCAGCTTGATGCCGTCGCGCAGCCACTGCACGGCCGCGCCGGCAACAAAGATGCTGCCCTCCACCGCGTAACTGACCTGGCCATTCAGCCGATAGGCGACGGTGGTCAGCAAGCGGTGCTGGGAGGTTACCGGCGTGGCGCCGGTGTTCTGGATCATAAAGCAGCCGGTGCCGTAGGTACTCTTGACCATGCCGGGGCTAAAGCAGGCCTGGCCGATCAGCGCGGCCTGCTGGTCGCCGGCCATGCCCAGCACCGGAATGCTCGCGCCCAGCAGTTCGGCCTGGGTGTGGCCGAAGTCGGCGGCGCAATCGAGCACCTCCGGCAGCAGGCTGCGGGGGATGTCGAACAGCGCCAGCAACTCGTCATCCCACTGCTGGCTGTGGATATTGAACAGCAGGGTACGCGAGGCGTTGCTGGCATCGGTCTTGTGCGATTGGCCACCCGTCAGGCGCCAGAGCAGGAAGCTGTCCACCGTGCCAAAGCGCAGTTCGCCACGCTCGGCGCGCTCACGGGCGCCGGGCACCTGCTGGAGAATCCAGCGCAGTTTGGTGGCGGAAAAATACGGATCGATCAGCAGCCCGGTCTTGGCAGCCACCGCAGCCTCATGGCCGGCGGCTTTCAGCTCGGCGCAATAGTCGGCGGTGCGCCGGTCCTGCCAGACGATGGCCGGATGGATCGGCGTGCCCGTCTGCGCATCCCACACCAGGGTGGTTTCGCGCTGGTTGGTGATGCCGATGGCGGCCACCTGCTCGGCCTGCAAGCCGCCGCTGCTCAACGCCTCGCGGCAGACCTTGAGGGTGCTCAGCCACAGCTCCTCGCCATCGTGCTCGACCCAGCCATCCTGGGGGAAATACTGCTTGAACTCCTGCTGCGCGCTGGCCACCGGCAGGCCCTGGGCGCTGAACACGATGGCCCGGCTGCTGGTAGTGCCCTGGTCAATGGCGAGAAGGTAATGAGCCATAAAATCCGTCCTGTTGTTGTTCTTCTGAGTTCAGCAATAAAACCCGCCGCGAGCTACTCGCGACCTATATCGGCAAACCGCGCCTGGGTGTGTTCGGCCAGGGTGGCGGCGCTTAGTTCTACTTCCAGGCCACGGCGTCCGGCGCTGACAAAAATGCTTGCGTGCAGCTGCGCCGAGGCGTCGATAAAGGTGCGCAGGCGCTTCTTCTGCCCCAGCGGGCTGATTCCACCGAGCAGATAGCCGGTGCTGCGCTGCGCCGCCTGGGGGGCGGCCATCTCGGCCTTCTTTACCCCGGCGGCCTGGGCCAGGGCCTTGAGGTCAAGGCTGCCGGCCACCGGCACCACCGCCACCAGCAATTCGCCCTTCTCGCTGGCGGCGAGCAGGGTCTTGAACACCCGCTCAGGCGGCAGCTGCAGTTTTTCCGCGGCTTCCAGGCCATAGGATGCGGCCTTGGGGTCGTGTGTGTAGCTGTGTACCTGATGCGGCGCACGGGCTTTTTTCAATAGATCGATGGCTGGCGTCATGTTCGATAACGAAAATAGAGAAAAAGTGCGCGTACATTAACGGAAAAAACCGCCGGGAGCAGTTTTTAACGTCGCGCAGCGACGGCCCGCAGGGTGACCGCCATGGATGGCAGGCCATAGAATTCGTCCATGACAGCTCCCACGCGCTCGGCCCAACGTAACCCTTGCCGCGACGCTGCGCCACACTGGCCGTTATACTGCGGCCCATTTCCAGGGAGTTCCCATGAGCCTAGCCCCGCGCCAACAAAGCATCCTCGAGCGTGCCCGCGAACAAGGTTATGTGAGCATTGACGAGCTGGCCCAGGCCTTTGCCGTGACCCCGCAGACCATCCGCCGCGACATCAACCAACTGGCCGACCAGGGTTTGCTGCGGCGCACCCACGGCGGTGCGGCCAGCGTCGGCTCAAGCATCCAGAACACCGCCTACGCCATGCGCGCCGGGCTGATGCGCGACGAAAAGCAGCGCATCGCCGAGGCCATTGCCGCACAGATCCCCGACCACGCCTCGCTGTTTATCAATATCGGCACCACCACCGAGGCCATCGCCCGCGCCCTGCTCAACCACAGCGGCCTGAAGATCATCACCAACAACCTGCACGTGGCCGCCCTGCTCAGCGCCAAGGCCGACTTCGAAGTGCTGCTGGCCGGCGGCACGGTGCGCAGCGACGGCGGCGTGGTCGGCCAGGCGGCGGTGGATTTTATCCGCCAGTTCAAGGTCGACTACGCCCTGGTGGGCATCAGCGGTATCGACGAGGACGGCAGCCTGCTGGACTTCGATTACCAGGAAGTGCGCGTCTCCCAGGCCATCATCGACAACGCCCGCCAGGTGTTCCTGGCCGCCGACTCGAGCAAGTTCGGCCGCAATGCCGTGGTGCGCCTGGGCCCCATCAGCCTGGTCGACAAGGTGTTCAGCGACCACGCCCCCAGCGCAGCCATCAGCCGCCTGCTGCACGAGCAGAAGATCCAGCTCGAACTGCACTGAGCCAGCACCCGCCTTCTAAACTGAACTGACCACCCGGCGCGCCAGCGCAAATCGGGGTGGTCAGGCTGCGCGCTTTCGTCTAGCATATTTTCGAAAGTGAACATCCAGCGTTCGAATTTGACTAACGGTGCCGCCATGACCACAGCTTCAGCAAGCTCCGACCCTCTCGCCGAAGTCTATGACCTGGCCGTTATCGGCGGCGGCATCAATGGTACGGGGATCGCCGCCGACGCCGCCGGGCGCGGTCTGTCGGTGTTCCTTTGCGAAAAGGACGACCTGGCCCAGCACACCTCCTCGGCCAGCAGCAAACTGATCCACGGCGGCCTGCGCTACCTCGAGCATTATGAGTTTCGCCTGGTGCGCGAAGCCCTGGCCGAGCGCGAAGTGTTGCTGGCCAAGGCGCCGCATATCGTCAAGCCGCTGCGCTTTGTCCTGCCGCACCGCCCGCACCTGCGCCCGGCCTGGATGATCCGCGCCGGCCTGTTTCTCTACGACCACCTCGGCAAGCGGGAAAAGCTGCCCGGCTCACGCGGCCTGCGCTTCGGCGCCGGCAGCCCACTGAAGGCCGAGATCAGTCGCGGTTTCGAATACTCCGACTGCTGGGTCGACGATGCGCGCCTGGTGGTGCTCAACGCCATGGCCGTGCGCGAACACGGTGGTCATGTCCACACCCGCACCCGCTGTGTCAGCGCGCGGCGCAGCAAGGGCCTCTGGCATCTGCATCTGGAGCGCAACGACGGCAGCCGCTATTCGATCCGCGCCCGCGCCCTGGTGAATGCCGCCGGGCCCTGGGTGGCACGCTTTATCCAGGACGACCTCAAGCAGCAGTCGCCCTACGGCATCCGCCTGATCCAGGGCAGCCATCTAGTCGTGCCGCGCCTGTTCGATGGCGAGCAGGCCTACATCCTGCAGAACGAGGATGGCCGCATCGTCTTCGCCATTCCCTATCTGCAGCGTTTCACCCTGATCGGCACCACCGACCGCGAATACCAGGGCGACCCGGCCCAGGTGAAAATCACCGACGGAGAAATCGACTACCTGCTGGCCGTGGTCAATGCCCACTTCAAGCAACAAGTCACCCGCAGCGACATCCTGCACAGCTACGCCGGCGTGCGCCCGCTGTGCGATGACGAGTCGGATCAGCCCTCGGCCATCACCCGCGACTACACCCTGGCACTGTCCGGCCAACCCGGTGAGGCGCCGTTGCTGTCGGTGTTCGGCGGCAAGCTGACCACCTACCGCAAGCTGGCCGAATCGGCGCTCAGCCAGTTGGTCGGGTATTTCCCCAAATGCCAAGGCAGCTGGACCGCCAGTGCGCCGCTGCCCGGCGGCGAGCAGATGAGCAGCGCCAGTGAGCTCAGCGAGCGCCTTTGCCAGCAGTTTGGCTGGCTGCCGCAGAGCCTGGCCGAGCGCTGGGCCAGCAGTTATGGCAGCCGCACCTGGCGATTGCTGGATGGGGTCAGTCACCTCGGCGCCCTGGGCGAGCACCTGGGCGCCGGTCTGTATACCCGCGAAGTGGATTACCTGTGCCGCGAAGAGTGGGCGCAGAGCAGCGCTGATATCCTCTGGCGGCGCAGCAAACTCGGCCTGTTTATGACCCCAGGTCAGCAAGCCAAGCTTGAGCACTACCTGCAGACCCGCAGCACCTCAGGCGCCAACGCCGCCTGAGCAGACCGGCAGCGCAGCAATCCCCAGCAGCGCGCCGATTAAAGCAGCGCCTGGCGCAGCAGCCAGGCCAACCCCAGGGCGCCCAGCAGGCAGGTGATGCCGCCCAGCACGGCCTGCCAGTAAAACTGTCGCGCCAACTGGTCTTCGCCGTGACTGGAGAGGATAAAGGGCTGCGCCTGGGCCGGCTTGCACAGTTCGTGGCGGGCGGGCTGCAGGCTGACCTGGCGCTGGCGATCCTCGGCCTCCAGTTGGGCGGCCAGGCGCACCCGCTGCCACTCCTGCTCATCCAGTTGCTGATTGCCATCACGGTCGAAACGCTCGAGCAACTGCCCATAGTCGGCCTTCCACTCACGAATCACCGCGCCCTGGGCCGCATTCAAATCCAGGCCCTGCTGGCCGCCGCCACGGGTGTGGAAATCGCCGATGGCATACAAGGGTTCGCCCGCGTGCAGGCGCTCTTCGGTATAGCGGTATTGCTTGCCGCTAGAGAACCAATCGAATAACCCACCGTTGCCCATCGTCAGTGGTGCCTGCTCGCCCTGCCAGACCTGCCGGGTCGCCGGACGAACCTCGGCGCCCTGCGGATGCACCCAGCACTCACCCGTGCCATCGGCCAGCAACAGTGGCGCCGCGCTGCTGCCGCTCTCCACCACCCGCCAGCTACTGCGCTTGTCGCTGGCGCTGTATTCCTCGATCTTGAAGCGCCACCACAGGCAAGGCGTATTGCTTAGCGGGGCGAGCAAGGGCGCCGCGCCAGCCTGCAACACGCCGTACAACTCGACATAGCCCTGAGCCGCCGAGCGAATTTTCGAAGTCGGGGTATCCAGCAGGTAGCGCGCTTGCACCATGCGCCGCACGGCCCACCAGCCACCGCCCAGGCAAGCGCTGGCACTGACGACCAGGGCCACAACCAGCCCATCGATTTGCATGCCTTAGCTAAACAGCGACTTGAGGTCGACGTCGGCCTTCTCGGCCTCGCTGAACTGCAGCAACTCGGCGGCCTTGAAGCCGCAGCGGCTGGCGATCAGCACGTCGGGGAACTGCTCGATGCGCACGTTGTTGAGATTGACCGCCTCGTTGTACAGCTCTCGGCGATCGGCGATGCCGTTTTCCAGGCCGCTGATGCGTTGCTGCAGGTGCTGGAAACTCTCGTTGGCCTTCAACTGCGGGTAGTTTTCCGCCAGCGCAAACAACTGGCCCAGGCCCGCCCGCAGCCCACTTTCGGCCTGCCCCAGGGCGCCGACATCGGCCTTGTCGCGGGCGCTGGCCACCGCATTGCGCGCCGCGATCACCGCCTCCAGGGTGTTGCGCTCATGCTGCATGTACTGCTTGCAGGTCTCCACCAGCTTGGGCAGTTCTTCATGGCGCTGGCGCAGCAGCACATCGATATTGGCCCAGGCCTTGCTCACCCCATGCTTGAGGCGCACCAGACCGTTATACAGATTGATCAGGTAGGCCAGCAGCAAGAACAACAGGACAATCAGAGCAACGGCGGTCAGGCTCATACAGGGGTCTCCAGAAAACCGGGGGAATGACGCAATGCCGTTCACTTAAGCCAAGTGAACGGCATTTTTGTAGCCCGGATGAAATCCGGGGAGGCTCGTTGACGTGCGCATTCGCCCCCGGATTTCATCCGGGCCACCGCTGTGGCGCCTTAAACGAACAACATTGCAGTAATGACGGGCGGATTCTAACCACAGTCAAGCCGCCGCGCTGAGGTCCAGTCAGGCAAATGTCAGCGAAGGCTCATCTGTATCAAAATGCAAATCCTTCGCATTACGTTATGGTTTCAGCTACTATCGCCGCGTCATCTTCATTGCCGCAAAGGACTTCGCCATGCCCCGTATGCCCCTGGCCAGCGCCAGCCTGCTCGCCATCGCCATCACTCTCGCCGGTTGTGGCGAAGACCAAGCCACTGCGCCTGCGGCCACGGCGCCCGTAGCCAGCAGCACCAGCGCGCTCGACCCCGTCGCCGGCAAGGCCGTGGTTGGCCATTACGCCAGCCTCGCCGCTGCGGTATTCAACGATGCCGCCAGCACCGGCAAGGCCCTGCAGAGCGCCGTTGACGCCTTGCTGGCCGCGCCCAGCGAAGCCACCCTCAGCGCCGCCCGCAGCGCCTGGCTGGCTGCTCGCGTGCCTTATATGCAAAGTGAAGTGTTCCGCTTCGGCAACGCCGTGGTCGACGACTGGGAAGGTCAGCTCAACGCCTGGCCCCTGGACGAGGGCCTGATCGACTACGTGGCCAGCAACTACCCGCACGCCCTGGGCAACCCCGGCGCCACCGCCAATATCATCGCCAACCAGCAGATCCAGGTGGGTGAAGACCAGCTCGATGCCAGCGCCATCACCCCCGAGCTGTTGGCCAGCCTGAATGAACTGGGCGGCTCCGAAGCCAACGTGGCCACCGGCTACCACGCCATCGAATTCCTCCTGTGGGGCCAGGATCTCAACGGCAGCAACCCAGGTGCCGGCCAGCGCCCGGCCAGCGATTTCATTCAGGGTGACGGTTGCACCGGCGGCCACTGCGACCGCCGCGCCAGCTACCTGAAAGCCGCCACCACCCTGCTGATCAGCGACCTCGACTACATGGCCGGGCAATGGCAAGCCGGCGTGGCCGACAACTACCGCGCCAAGCTGGAAGCCGAGCCGGCCGAAAATGGCCTGCGCAAGATGCTCTTCGGCATGGGCAGCCTGTCCCTCGGTGAGCTGGCCGGCGAACGCATGAAGGTCGCCCTGGAAGCCAACTCGACTGAAGACGAGCACGACTGCTTCAGCGACAACACCCACAACTCGCACTTCTACAACGCCAAGGGCATTCGCAACGTCTACCTCGGCGAGTACAAGAAGGTTGACGGCAGCACCCTGACCGGCCCAAGCCTGTCTGAGCTGGTGGCCAAGGCCGATGCCCAGGCCGACAGCAGCCTGAAAGCCGACCTGCAAGCCAGCGAAAGCAAGCTGCAGGCCCTGGTCGACAGCGCCGAGAAAAACCACGTGCATTTCGACCAACTGATTGCCGCCGACAACAAGGCCGGCCAGCAAATCATCCGCGACGCCATCGCCGCCCTGGTCACCCAGACCGCGGCGATCGAGCAGGCCGCCAACAAACTGGGGATCAGCGACCTCAACCCGGACACCGCTGACCACCGGTTCTAAAACCGCCGCGGCACAGCCAACGGGCGCCGACTCTTCTGGGTCGGCGCCCGTTGGCATTTCTACTTCACGCCCTTGAGATAGCCACGCATGCCCGTACCGCTTAGCCGCCTCGCCGGCCTGTCCCTACTGCTGAGCCTGGCGGCCTGTGACCCGAGCCCGCCACCCGCCGAGCCTGGCGAAGCCCTGTCCGGCGGCAGCAGCACGGTGCTGCAAAGCGATCACAACGCCTTCTCCCTGCCCAGCGCCAACCTTTCGCCATCTCGGCGTCTGGACTTCAGCGTCGGCAACAGTTTCTTTCGCAACCCCTGGGTCATCGCCCCGGCCACCACCACCGCCCGCGATGGCCTGGGGCCGCTGTTCAACACCAATGCCTGCCAAAACTGCCATATCAAGGACGGCCGCGGCCACCCGCCGACCGCGGACGCGCAAAGCGCCGTGTCCATGCTGGTGCGCCTGTCCATCCCGGCCGGCCGCGCCGATCAGGCCAGCCTGCTGCACGCCGGCATCGTCCCCGAGCCTGTCTACGGCGGCCAGTTGCAAGACATGGCCATCCCCGGCAGCGCGCCGGAAGGCAAGGTGCGTATCGACTATCGCAGCCTGCCCATGGACTTTGCCGACGGCACCCAGGTGCAGTTGCGCCAACCCACACTGCAGATCAGCCAGTTGGCTTACGGCCCGCTGCACCCCGACACCCAACTCTCGGCGCGCATCGCCCCGCCGATGATCGGCCTTGGCCTGCTGGAAGCCATTAGCGATGCCAGCATTCTGGCCAATGCCGACCCTGACGACGCCAATGGCGATGGTATTTCCGGGCGCGCCAACCAGGTCTGGGACGATGCCCTGGGCACAACCGTGCTCGGCCGCTTTGGCTGGAAGGCCGGCCAGCCGACGCTCAACCAGCAAAACGCCCACGCCTTTGCCGGCGACATGGGCCTGACCAGCAACCTGCTGCCCCGCGACGACTGCACCGCTACCCAAACAAGCTGTCGCCAGGCCGTCAACGGCGGCCAACCGGAAGTCAGCGATGAGATTCTCGCCCTGGTGCTGTTCTACAGCCGCAACCTTGCGGTGCCGGCCCGTCGCCAGGTCGATGATTTGCAGGTGCGCCAGGGCAAACAACTGTTCAACCAGGCCGGTTGCAGCAGTTGCCATCGCCCATCGTTCACCACGCGCAGCGATGCCGCCGAGCCCGAGCAGGCCAATCAGTTGATCCGCCCCTACAGCGACCTGCTGCTACATGACATGGGCGAGGGTCTGGCGGACAATCGCGCGGAATTTCTTGCCAGTGGCCGCGAATGGCGCACCGCCCCGCTGTGGGGGCTGGGCCTGACGGAAACCGTTAACGGCCATAGCCAACTGCTGCACGACGGCCGCGCCCGCAACCTGCTCGAGGCGATTCTCTGGCATGGCGGCGAAGCTGAAACCGCCCGCCAGCAAGTGCTGGCCTTCGATGCCGAACAACGTGCCGCCCTGCTGGCCTTTTTGCATTCTCTCTAGGAGCCATTCATGTTGCGTATGCCCATTACCGCCAGCTTGCTGGCCCTGGCCCTCAGCGCCTGCAGTCCCGCCGACCCGCACCAGCAAACCAGCAGCGCCCTGGCCAGCGGCGTGTTGTTGCCGGCCTACCAGCACTGGCTGCAGGCCGACCAGCAACTGGCCGCCAGCAACCAGGCGTTCTGCCAAAATGAGGCGGACCTGGCCAGCGCCCGTGCGGCCCTGCTCCAGGCCCAAGGCGCCTGGAGCGCCCTGCAACCGCTGCTGCTCGGCCCGCTGGCCGAAGGCAACCGCGCCTGGCAGGTGCAGTTCTGGCCGGACAAGAAGAACCTCGTCGCCCGCCAGGTCGAAAGCCTGTTGAGCAAGCCCGCGCCGCTCACCCAGGCGGCACTGGACCAGGCCAGCGTGGTGGTTCAGGGCCTGACCGCGACTGAATACGTGCTCTTCGAGCAAAGCCTCGACCTCGGCCAGGCGGAGCAAAAGAGCCGTTACTGCCCGCTGCTGATCGCCATCGGCGGTCACCAGCAGGCACTGGCCGCCAACATGCTCGAACAGTGGCAGACCAAGGACGGCATGCTCGCGCAACTGCAAGCCTTCCCTAACGAGCGCTATGCCGACGGCAAAGAGGCCATCGCCGCGATCCTGCGCAGCCAGGTCACCGGCCTGGAAGGCATGAAGAAGAGACTCGGCACCCCACTGGGCCGGCAAACCAAGGGCCTGCCCCAGCCTTATCAAGCCGAAGCCTGGCGCAGCAACGCCAGCCTGAGCAACCTGCTGGCCAGCCTGGGCAGCGCCGAACAGCTCTGGCAAGGCGCTAAGGCCGATGGTCTGCGCGCCCTGCTGAGCCGCGAACAACATGAGCTGGCCAACCGCATCGACGCCGCCTACCAGGACAGCCGCCAGCAACTGAGCGCCCTCGACCAGCCCCTCAGCCAACTGCTTGGCAGCGACAGTGGCCGCGCACAATTGAATGCCCTGTACGACAGCCTCGCGCGCCTGCATCGCCTGCATGAAAGCGAACTGGCCAAGGCCCTGGACATTCAGTTGGGCTTTAACGCCAACGATGGCGACTGAGGCAGACACCCCATGAACCGTCGGCATTTTCTCCAGTTCAGCGGCCTCGCCCTGCTCGGCGCCGGGGCGCTGGGCGGCTGGACCCTGACCCGGCAAAGCCACCAGCCACTGCTGCTGTCCGCCCGTAACGACGCAGCCGGGCGCCACTACGCCGTGGGTTTTCGCCTGGATGGCAGCCAGGCGTTCAGCACCCAGGTGGCCAGCCGCTGTCACGACATCAGCGTACACCCGCAGCAGCCGCTGGCGCTGTTTGTCGGCCGCCGCCCCGGCACCGAGAGCTACCTGATCGACTGCCGCGACGGCCGTTTGCTGCAAACCCTGCGCACGCCGGCCGACCGCCATTTCTATGGCCACGCGGTGTTCCACAAGGACGGCGAATGGCTGTACAGCACCGAGAATGACACCCGCGAGCCCGGTCGCGGCGTGCTGGGTGTCTGGCGCCTGAGCAATGGCCAGTTGCAGCGCCACAGCGAACTGTCCACCCACGGCATCGGCCCGCACCAACTGCTGTGGTTGCCCGACGGCGAAACCCTGGTGGTGGCCAACGGCGGCATCCGCACCGAGGCCGACAGCCGCGAAGCCACCAACCTCGAGGCCATGGAGTCGAGCCTGGTGCTGCTGGGCCGCGACGGCAACCTGTTCAGCCGCGAACGCCTGGCCAACCCACTGAACAGCATCCGCCATCTGGCCGTGGCCGCCGATGGCAGCATCGCCTGCGGCCAGCAATACCAGGGCGAACTTGGCGACGCCGTGCCGCTGCTGGCGCTCAAACGCCCCGGCCAGCCGCTGCAGGACTTTCCGGTAGCGCCTACGCAGTTGCAGAGCATGCAGCAATACTGCGCCAGCCTGGCGATCCACGATGAGCTGCGCCTGCTGGCCCTCACCGCGCCACGGGGCAATCGCCTGCTGATCTGGGATTTGGACAGCGCGCGCCTGCGTCTGGACGCGCCATTGCCTGATTGCGCCGGCGTCGGCGCGACGGCCAACGGCTTTGTGGTCAGCTCCGGGGTCGGTCGCTGCCGCCTGTACGACTGCCGTGACGAACAGATTATCGGCCAGCCGCTGCAACTGCCTGCCGGGCTCTGGGACAACCATCTGCGCCTAGTCTGAGGCCGCCGGTCGGCTCAAGTTAACCCAGACCTGGCCGACCTATACTCAAAGCCACAGACAAACCCTACATCCCCCCCCCCGCAACGAGGCGCCCCATGGCCATTCGGAATTCCCTGCGCAGTCAAACCCTGGTTCTGCTCGGCGGCAGCTTATTACTGATGCTGCTGATCGCCCTGGGCTGCTTCAAGTTTCTCTCCGCCAATATCCATGCCTACCAAGGCCTGCTGGACCAGGAGCTGCTGGCGGCCAGCGAGGTCGACCAGGCCAATCTGGAGTTCAAGATCCAGGTCCAGGAGTGGAAAAACGTGTTGCTGCGTGGCGGCGACTCCGCCGCCCTGGACAAATACTGGAACCAGTTCGTCGAGCAGGAAGCCAAGGTGCAACAGCGCCTTGACGCCCTGCTCGCCGTACCGGGCCTGGAAAGCGAGTTCCGCCAGCAGGCCAGCCGCCTGAAAGACGAACACCGCAGCCTCGGCCAAGCCTATCGTCAGGGCCGCAGCGCATTTATTGCCGCCAACGCCGACGGCAAGGCTGGCGATGCCGCGGTCAAAGGCATCGACCGCGCCGCCAGCGAGCAAATGTCCGCCCTGGTCAGCCAACTGCATGAACATGCCCAGAAAAAGTCCGTCAGCATTGCCAGCAGCGCCAGCAGCACCATCCTCAGCGGCGTGCTGATCCTGGTCGGGGCGGCCATCCTGGTGGCCGTCGGCAGCCTGATCCTGGTCAACCGCAATTTGCTCGCACCGATCAGCACACTCACCAGCCATATCGAGCAACTCAGTCGCGGCAAGATCGGCCAACGCCTGCTCAACCAGCGCAGTGACGAACTGGGCCGGCTGACCGACTCGGCCAATGTCCTGCGTGACTTTCTCGCCGATGCCAGCCAGCAACTGCACCACAGCACCCAGGAGCTGGACAGCGCCAGCGGCAACCTGAACAACATCGCCACCCTGATGACCGAAGGCGTGCGCGAGCAGTTCGACCGTACCGACCAGGTGGCCACCGCCATGCAGGAGATGTCTGCCACCGCCCAGGAAGTGGCCCGCCACGCCGCCGAGGCCGCCCACGCCGCCGACGATGCCGACAACTCGGCACGCCAAAGCGACAACGTCATGCAGTCGACCATCAGCACCATCACCAACATTCGCAGCGAAATTGCCAACACCGCCAGTGTGATTCGCACCCTGGAAGCCGACAGCGGGCGCATCGGCAAGGTGCTGGAAGTGATTCGCGGGATCGCCGAGCAAACCAACCTGCTGGCCCTCAACGCCGCCATCGAAGCCGCCCGCGCCGGTGATGCCGGGCGTGGTTTTGCCGTGGTCGCCGACGAGGTGCGCAACCTGGCGAAGAAGACCGCCGACTCCACCGCCGAGATCAACCAGATCATCAACGATGTGCAAAACAGTGCGATCAATGCCGTGCGCGCCATCGACAGCGGCCAGAGCCGCAGCGAAGAAGGCGTCGAGCAGGTGACCCAGGCCGGCGCCATGCTGCAACGGATTTCCGGCGCCGTGGAGGCGATCCGCGACATGAACCGGCAGATCGCCACCGCCGCCGAAGAGCAAACCTCGGTGGCCGAGGACATCTCGCAAAACCTCACCGAGCTCACCGCCATCGCCAACGCCAACCAGGAGCACGTCGCGCGCACGCAAACCGCCAGCCACGCCCTGCAAGACCTGTCCGGCCAACTGGGCAGCGTCAGCCAGCGCCTGCAGGCCTAAACCTCGCCCAGTACCTGGCCAAATAGCCAGATACTGGGCTGCTTTGGCCCGCCGCAGAGCAAAACCGGCAACTGCCTGTTGCGGTAAAGCAACGCCGTAATCTTTTGCAAAGCAGCACTTTTGACTCTAAAGGCCGCCCAGGGCTAAGGTGCCAGGCTTGCTAGGCGGTCAGCACCCGCGCGGTTACCGCCCTTGCAACAGAACAGCCCCTAACACCCCTCCTGCCAAGCCAAGGATTCGGACTATGTTGCGCCGCCGCATGCTGATCATGCTCAGCCTGGTCATCCTGACCGTTGTCGCCCTCGCCAGCGCTAAATTCATCGCCATTTACCAGCAGATCCAGCAGTTCAGCGGACCGCGGCCACCGATTGCAGTCAGCACCGCCACCGCCAGCCTGCAGCCCTGGCAGAATCTGCTGCCAGCCATCGGCAGCCTGAAAGCCTTCCAGGGTGTGGAGCTGACGGTGGAAGTGGGCGGCACGGTCAACGACCTGCAGTTCAACTCCGGCGAGAAAGTCCGCCTGCACCAGCCGCTGGTGCAACTGGACAGCGATGTGGAACAGGCCAGCATGGCCACCGCCGTGGCTGAACTGGGCCTGGCCAAGGTCGAGTACGAGCGCGGCAAGAACCTGGTGGGGCGCCAAGCGATCTCGAAAAGCGAGTTCGACCGCCTGAGCGCCGAGCTGCAAAAGTCCATCACCCGGGTGGCGCAACTCAAGGCCCTACTGGAGAAGAAGCGGATCATCGCGCCGTTCGCCGGCACCATCGGCATCCGCCAGGTGGATGTCGGTGACTTCGTTGCCGCCGGCACCCCAGTGGCCACCCTGCAGGACCTCTCCACCCTGTTCGTCGACTTCTTCCTGCCGGAGCAGAACGTGCCCCTGCTGGCCATCGGCCAACAGGTGCGCATCAAGGTGGCGGCCTACCCCGACGAGGTGTTTGTCGGCCAGATCAGCGCCGTCAACCCCAAGGTCGAAGACAGCACGCGTAACCTGCAAGTGCGCGCCATGCTCGCCAACCCCAATGGCAAGCTGCTGCCGGGCATGTTCGCCAACCTGCAGGTGCTGCTGGCCGAACAGGCTGAGCAGGTGGTGGTGCCGGAAACCGCGGTGACCTTCACTCTCTACGGCAACAGCCTGTATGTGGTGGTGCCGCATACGCCGGAGCCTGCGCCCAACCCATGCGAGTCTGCCGTAGGCAGCTTGATGTGCACGATCGGCATCGCCCAGGCCCCTACGGCCGCCGAGCAGCCGGTGCAGGAGCTGCAGGTGGAACGCCGCTTTGTCGAGACTGGCGAACGCCGCGACGGCCAGGTGGTGATTCGCAAAGGCCTGAAGGCCGGCGAACAGATCGTCATTGCCGGCCAGCTGAAGCTGGATAACGGTGCCCGCGTCAGCCTGAGCGACGATCAGTCCCTGAGCGAAAACGCCAGCAGCAAGCCCGCCGCCAACTGATTCGGCGCCCGCGCCAAGGACCTTTTTTCATGGCTTTTACCGATCCCTTTATCCGTCGCCCAGTGCTGGCCACGGTGGTCAGTCTGTTGATCGTGCTGCTCGGTTTGCAGGCCTTCAACAAACTGACCATCCGCCAATACCCGCAGATGGAAAACGCCCTGATCACGGTGACCACCGCCTATCCGGGCGCCAACGCCGAAACCATCCAGGGCTATATCACCCAACCCCTGCAGCAAAGCCTGGCCAGCGCCGCCGGCATCGACTACATGACCTCGGTGAGCCGACAGAACGTGTCGATCATCTCGATCTATGCGCGCATCGGCGCCGACAGCGATCGCTTGTTCACCGAGCTACTGGCCAAGGCCAGCGAAGTGAAGAACCAGCTGCCGGCCAACGCCGAAGACCCGGTGCTGAGCAAGGAAGCCGCGGACTCCTCGGCGCTGATGTACATCAGCTTCTACAGCGACGAGCTGAACAACCCGCAGATCACCGATTACCTTTCGCGCGTAATCCAACCCAAGCTGGCCACCCTGCCCGGCATGGCCGAGGCCGAAATCCTCGGCAACCAGGTGTTCGCCATGCGCCTATGGCTGGACCCGGTCAAGCTCGCCGCCTTCGGCCTGACCGCCAATGACGTCAACGACGCGGTGCGCAAGTACAACTTCCTGTCCGCCGCCGGCGAGGTCAAAGGCCAGTACGTGGTCACCAGCCTCAACGCGGAAACCGACCTGAAATCCGCCGACGCTTTTGCCGCCATCCCGCTAAAGACCCTCGGCGACCGCCGGGTGCTGGTGCGCGACGTGGCACGTGTGGAAATGGGCGCGGAGAACTACGACTCGATCAGCTCCTTCGACGGCATCCCGTCCGTGTACATCGGCATCAAAGCCTCACCCAGCGCCAACCCGCTGGACGTGATCAAGGAAGTGCGCAAGGTCATGCCACAGCTGACCGCCCAGTTGCCGCCCAACCTGAAAGTGGCGATTGCCTACGACGCCACCCGTTTTATCCAAGCCTCCATCGATGAAGTGGTGCAAACCCTGCTTGAGGCGGTGCTGATCGTCATCGTCGTGGTGTTCCTGTTCCTCGGCGCGTTCCGCTCGGTGCTGATCCCGGTGATCACCATCCCGCTGTCGATGGTCGGTGTGTTGTTCTTTATGCAGTTGATGGGCTACTCGATCAACCTGCTGACCCTGCTGGCCATGGTGCTGGCGATCGGCCTGGTGGTGGACGACGCCATCGTGGTGGTGGAGAACATCCACCGTCATATCGAGGAAGGCAAAACCCCGTTCAATGCGGCCATCGAAGGCGCCCGCGAGATAGCCGTGCCGGTGGTATCAATGACCATCACCCTGGCAGCGGTGTACGCCCCCATCGGCTTTCTTGAAGGCCTGACCGGCGCCCTGTTCAAGGAGTTTGCCCTGACCCTGGCCGGTGCCGTGGTGATCTCCGGCATCGTCGCCCTGACCCTGTCGCCGATGATGTGTTCGGTGCTGCTGCGCCACGAGGAAAACCCCTCGGGCCTGGCCCATCGCCTCGACCAGATTTTCGAGCGTCTGAAGCAGCGCTACCAGCGCGCCCTGCACACCACCCTCGACACCCGACCGGTGGTGCTGACCTTTGCCGCCATCGTGCTGTGCCTGATCCCGTTGCTGCTGATGTTTACCGAGAAGGAACTGGCACCGGACGAGGACCAGGGCATCGTGTTCCTGATGGCCACTGCCCCGCAGCCGACCAACCTCAACTACCTGAATGCCTACACCGATCAGTTCGTGACCTTGTTCAAGGAATTCCCCGAGTACTACTCGTCGTTCCAGATCAACGGTTTCAACGGCGTCCAGGCCGGCATCGGCGGCTTCCTGCTCAAGCCCTGGGACGAGCGCCAGCGCACCCAGATGGAAATCCTTCCGGAAGTGCAGGCCAAGCTCGGACAAATCCCCGGCCTGCAGATCTTCGGCTTTAACCTGCCGTCTCTGCCCGGCACCGGCGAAGGCCTGCCCTTCCAGTTCGTGATCAACACGCCAAACGATTACGAGTCGCTGCTGCAGGTGACCGAGCGGATCAAACAACGGGCCCAGGCCTCGGGCAAGTTCGCCTTCCTTGACGTCGACCTGGCCTTCGACAAGCCGGAAGTGGTGGTCGAGATCGACCGCGAGAAAGCCGCGCAAATGGGCGTGTCCATGGAAGACCTCGGCGGCACCCTGGCCACCCTGCTGGGCGAAGGCGAGATCAACCGCTTTACCATCGACGGCCGCAGCTACAAGGTGATCGCCCAGGTGGAACGCGCCTACCGCGACAACCCCGACTGGCTGCGCAGCTACTACGTGAAGAACGGCCAGGGGCAGATGCTGCCGTTGTCGACCCTGATCAAGGTGCATGACCGCGCCAGGCCGACCCAGCTCAACCAGTTCCAGCAACTCAACTCGGCGATCATCCAGGGCTTCCCGACCGTGAGCATGGGCGATGCCATCGACACCGTGCGGCAGATCGCCACTGAAGAGGCGCCGCCGGGCTTTGCCTTCGACTATGCCGGCGCCTCGCGCCAGTACGTGCAGGAAGGCAGCGCCCTGTATGTCACCTTCGGCCTGGCCCTGGCGTTGATCTTCCTGGTGCTGGCGGCGCAGTTCGAGAGCTTCCGCGACCCGCTGGTGATTCTGGTGACCGTGCCGCTGTCGATCTGTGGTGCGCTGATTCCGCTGTTCCTCGGCTTCTCCAGCATGAACATCTACACCCAGGTTGGCCTGGTGACCTTGATTGGCTTGATCACCAAGCACGGCATCCTGATCGTCGAGTTCGCTAACCAGTTGCGCCGCGACAAAGGCCTGGGGCCGCGTGCAGCGGTCGAAGAAGCGGCGGCCATTCGTCTGCGCCCGGTATTGATGACCACCGCGGCGATGGTCTTCGGCATGCTGCCGCTGATCCTTGCCAGCGGCGCTGGTGCGGTCAGCCGCTTCGACATCGGCCTGGTGATCGCCACCGGCATGTCGATCGGCACCCTGTTCACCCTGTTCGTGCTGCCCTGCGTGTACAGCGTGCTGGCCAAGCCCAACCGCGACGACACAGCAACGGCCCAGAGCGCGCACACCTAGCCCTGTGCCAGAAACACAAAGGCCCCGTCCAGCAACAAACTGGACGGGGCCTTTTGTTTTGGCGTGAAACTCAGTCGCGGCGCGAAGGCGACAGCAGCTCGATCTTGTAACCGTCCGGGTCTTCGACAAAGGCCAGGATGCTGTTGCCATGCTGCATCGGCCCGGCTTCGCGGGTGATCTTGCCGCCACGGGCGCGGATGTCCTCGCAGGCCTTGTACACGTCGGCCACTTCCAGGGCGATATGGCCGTAGCCGCTGCCCAGCGCGTACTCACTTACGCCCCAGTTGTGGGTCAACTCAATCACGCTGTTGTGCGCCTCGTCGCCGTAACCGACGAAGGCCAGGGTGAACTTGCCGTCCGGGTAGTCGTTGCGACGCAGCAGGGTCATGCCCAGCACCTCGGTGTAGAAGGCGATGGATGTGTCCAGATCGCCGACGCGCAGCATGGTGTGCAAAATTCGCATGGTGGTTCCTTAATCTCGGTTTATGGGTGGCTGCGTCGGCGCCGCTCTTGGCGCCAGGCACAGCACTCTCAGTGCAACTGATAACGCGCCACAATCGCCTGCAACTCGCCGCTGGCCTGCAGTTGTAGCAGAGCGGCATCCAGTTGCTGCATCAGCTCCTGGCTCAGGGCGCGGCGGCTGCCGATAAAGTGAAACACGCTGGCATGCAGCACCAGTGGATGCTGTTCAACCTGCCCAGCCGCCGGCCCCAGGCTGGCCACCGCCAACGGGTCGGCCAACAGGCCATCGATGCGCCCGGCCAACAGGCGCTTGAGATTGACCTCGTCGGAGATCGCATCCTCGATCTGCACCCGCCCCGGCTCGGCACTGAGCCGGGCAAATTGCTCGCCATAGAAATAGCCACGGGTGACGCCCAGGCGAAACGCCTGCGCGCGCAAATCCTCCAGGCGCGCCAGAGGCCAGTGTTCGGCCTGCCCGGCACGCAGCAGCAAGCGCACCTGGGCGTCGCGGTAGGGCTTGGAAAAATAGGCAAACTGCTCGCGCTCGGCCGTCCACTGCACCGAGGTCGCCAGGTCGATGCGCCCGGCGCGCAGTTCGAGCAAATGGCGCTTGAACGGCAACTGCACAAACGTCAGGGTGCAGCCCATGTGCGCAACCACGGCCGTTATCAACTGCACATCCAGACCGGTCAACTGAGCGTTATCGGCCATATACATAAAGGGTCGCCAAGGCTCCCAGCCCACCGTCAGTGGACGCACACACGCCGCCCGCAGCGGCTCGCTCAGGAGCACGCCGAGCAGCAATCCACAGCGCAAAAACAAATGGACCTTGCCCCGCAACATGACCTTTCACCCATCGCCAAACTGGCATGACCATAAGGCAATTGGGCTGGCCTGGCCAGCCGCTGCGCCAACAAAAGCCAGGCCAGGGCCTGGGGTCTCGCCAGACAAAAAAACGCCCAGCCAAAGCGAGCAATACAGTTCACTTAAGCCGCCACAGGCGTAGCCCGGATGAAATCCGGGGAGGACCACTAGCGCCTCGAATTTGATCCGGGTTACAAAAATGCCGTTCACTTGAGTCAAGTGAACGGCATTAGTCGCAACATCGAGGCGCTTTGTCTACCGGCAGCCGTTAGAACAACTTACGGCCCTTGCCGGCAGCAATACGCATGCGCAGCGCGTTGAGCTTGATAAAGCCCGCCGCGTCGGCCTGGTTGTAGGCACCGCCGTCTTCTTCGAAGGTGGCGATATTGGCATCGAACAGCGAGTCGTCGGACTTGCGCCCGGTGACGATGACATTGCCCTTGTACAGCTTCAGGCGCACCACACCGTTCACGTTGGTCTGCGAGGCGTCGATCATCTGTTGCAGCATCAGACGCTCCGGGCTCCACCAGTAGCCGGTGTAGATCAGGCTGGCGTACTTGGGCATCAGCTCGTCTTTCAGGTGGGCCACTTCGCGGTCCAGGGTGATCGACTCGATGGCGCGGTGGGCGCGCAGCATGATGGTGCCGCCGGGGGTCTCGTAGCAGCCACGGGACTTCATGCCGACGTAGCGGTTCTCGACGATGTCCAGACGGCCGATGCCGTTGAGGCCGCCGACGCGGTTCAATTCAGCCAGCACGCTGGCCGGGCTCATCTCAACGCCGTCGATGGCAACGATGTCGCCCTTGCGGTAGGTCAGCTCGATATAGGTGGCTACGTCCGGTGCCTGCTGCGGGCACACGGTCCACTTCCACATGTCTTCTTCGTGCTCGGTCCAGGTGTCTTCCAGCACGCCGCCTTCATAGGAGATGTGCAGCAGGTTGGCATCCATGGAGTACGGCGACTTCTTCTTGCCGTGGCGCTCGATCGGGATGGCATGCTTCTCGGCATAGTCCATCAGCTTCTCGCGCGACAGCAGATCCCACTCGCGCCACGGAGCGATAACCTTGACGCCCGGCTTGAGCGCGTAGGCGCCCAGCTCGAAACGCACCTGGTCGTTGCCCTTGCCGGTGGCGCCGTGGGAGATGGCGTCGGCGCCGGTCTCGTTGGCGATCTCGATCAGACGCTTGGCGATCAGCGGACGGGCAATGGAGGTACCCAGCAGGTACTCGCCCTCGTACACGGTGTTGGCGCGGAACATCGGGTAGACGAAATCGCGGACGAACTCTTCGCGCAGGTCATCGATGTAGATTTCCTTGACGCCCATGGCCTGAGCCTTGGCGCGGGCCGGTTCGACCTCTTCGCCCTGGCCGAGGTCAGCGGTGAAGGTCACCACTTCGCAGTTATAGGTGTCTTGCAGCCACTTGAGGATCACCGAGGTATCCAGGCCACCGGAATAGGCCAGAACTACCTTGTTAACGTCCGTCATGCCATCAACTCCACGGGTTGTACGGAAAACCCGCGATTCTACCGGCCGCGCCGGCTTATTTACAGAGGCGCGACACGCGATGACGACCAAGCGACGATTTGTGCCGCACAAACGACCACTCGTGCGGCTCAGGACGTGGCGCCCGCCTCGCCCTTGGCCGCCGCGGCAGGCGGTGCTTGCGGCGCGGCCTCACGCTCCAGTTGCAGGCTCACCCGGCGATTCTTGGCGCGGTTGGCTTCGCTGTTATTCGGCACCAGCGGGTAGCGTTCACCGTGAAAACGCAGGGTGATCTGCGTCTCGGGCACGCCATTGGCCTTCAGGTATTCCATCACCGCCAGCGCTCGGCGGCGCGACAGGTCGCGATTGCTCAGGCGATTGCCGCTGTTGTCGGAGTGGCCATCGAGGTTGATGCGATTGACCGTCGGGTCGGCCTTGAGGAACTGCAAGATGATGTCCAGCTTGGCCTGGGCCAGAGCATCGACCACCACCCCCGAGGGAAAACCGATCTGCGCCTGTTTGATCTGCTCGAAATTGACCGGCAGCAGCTTGGCCGTGCAGCCGAGGTAGTCGCGGTAAGCCTGGGCGAACTTGGCCGGCAGCACGCGCACCTCCAGCGCATCGTTGCCGTGTTGGGTACGCATCCGCACCAGCGGGCTGCGCCCCTCCAGCAGGCCGGTGAGCAGGCGCCCGGCCTGCAGTTGATTGCTGCTGACCGGTTGCCCGGCCGTTACCTTGAGCACACCCAGGTTGATGTCTGCCCGCCCCGGCTGCCAGGGCGCGGCAGCGGCCAGCAAGGTGCCGGAGCCATTGCCCAGCCAGTGCTCATGGCCATTGATGCGGAAAATCGCCGACTCACCCGCGCGGCGCACGAACTCGCCGCTGCCAAAATCACTGATCGGCTGCGACAAGCGACACTCGAACTGATCCCCGGCCACCGTCCACTGCACCGCCTCCAGACGCGTCTGGAAGGTAATGGCGGTGGCTGGCAGGCTGACCAGCAGACCGAGCAGGACGAAATAGCGCTGATCCACAGCAGGCTCCACAAGGGATTACGGCATTGTTCTGGGTATCGGTGCGGCGCGGCAAAACTTAAGTGCCGGGGCGATTTTTCCCGGCCCACGGCGCGCTCAGACAAACAGCGGCGTGCCGGCGCAGGGCTTTTCCGGTAGCATGTTCAGCCAGTTTTACCCGCCTGGAAGCCCCCATGTCTGACCGCCTGACCCTGCTGCGTCCCGACGACTGGCACATTCACCTGCGCGACGGTGCCGTGCTAGCCAATACCGTGGCCGATGTGGCGCGCACCTTTGGCCGCGCCATCATCATGCCCAACCTGGTGCCGCCGGTACGCAACGCCGCCGAAGCCGACGCCTACCGCCAGCGCATCCTTGCCGCACGCCCGGCCGGCAGCCGCTTCGAGCCGCTGATGGTGCTCTACCTCACCGACCTGACCTCGGCCGCCGACGTGCGCGCGGCCAAGGCGTCGGGCTTCGTGCATGCCGCCAAGCTGTATCCGGCCGGCGCCACCACCAACTCGGACTCGGGCGTCACCCGCATCGACAAGATCTTCCCGGCGCTGGAGGCCATGGCCGAGGTCGGCCTGCCGCTGCTGGTACACGGCGAAGTGACACGCAGCGAGATCGACGTGTTCGACCGCGAAAAAGCCTTTATCGATGAGCATCTGGTGCGCGTCGTGGAGCGCTTCCCGAGTCTGAAAGTGGTGTTCGAACACATCACCACCGGCGATGCGGTGCAGTTCGTCAACAGCGCCTCGGCCAATGTCGGCGCCACCATCACCGCCCATCACCTGCTGTACAACCGCAACCACATGCTGGTCGGCGGGATTCGCCCGCACTTCTATTGCCTGCCGATCCTCAAGCGCAACACCCACCAGGACGCCCTGCTGGAGGCGGCCACCAGCGGCAGCAGCAAATTCTTCCTCGGCACCGACTCGGCGCCCCACGCCTTGCACGCCAAGGAAGCCGCCTGCGGCTGCGCCGGCTGCTACACCGCCTATGCGGCCATTGAGCTGTATGCCGAAGCCTTCGAGCAGCGCAATGCACTGGACAAGCTGGAAGGCTTTGCCAGCCTGCACGGCCCGGATTTCTACGGCCTGCCGCGCAATACCGATCGCATCACCCTGGTCCGTGAAGACTGGACCGCCCCCACCTGCTTGCCACTCGGCGAGCACACCGTTATTCCGCTGCGCGCTGGTGAACAACTGCGCTGGCGCCTGCTGGAGCACACTGCGTGAGCGAAGACCACTACGACGACGAACATGCAGACGGCAACGGCGGCGGTCTACGCCACCCCATGGCCCAACGCTTTCGCGGTTACCTGCCGGTAGTCGTCGATGTTGAAACCGGCGGCTTCAACTGCGCCACCGACGCCCTGCTGGAAATTGCCGCGACCACCATCGGCATGGACGAAAAGGGTTTCGTGTTCCCCGACCACACCTATTTCTTTCGTGTCGAGCCGTTTGCCGGCGCCAACATCGAACAGGCCGCACTGGACTTCACCGGCATCAAGCTCGATCACCCGCTGCGCATGGCGGTGAGTGAAGAAAGCGCCCTGACCGATATTTTCCGCGGCATCCGCAAGGCGCTGAAGGCCAACGGCTGCAAACGGGCGATTCTGGTTGGGCACAACAGCAGCTTCGACCTGGGCTTTCTCAACGCCGCCGTTGAGCGCACCGAACTCAAACGCAATCCGTTCCACCCGTTCTCCAGCTTCGATACCGCCACCCTGGCCGGCCTCGCCTATGGCCAGACGGTCCTGGCCAAAGCCTGCCAGGCGGCCGGCATGGACTTCGACGGCCGCGAAGCCCACTCGGCCCGCTACGACACCGAGAAGACTGCCGAGCTGTTCTGCGGCATCGTCAATCGCTGGAAGCAACTGGGCGGCTGGCACGACTTCGACGACTGAAGCCGCAACGGCCATTGGCGCCGCAACGCGCAATGGCTTAAGCCGGCCTGGCGCTGCCCATCAGGGCAGCGCGCGTCCCGCCACCAGGCTCAACTCGCCCAGACGCTCGCGGCGCTGACCGAGAAAGCGCGTGCAACTGACGCGCAAAAAAGACGCGAAGTTGACCACTTCACCGCGGTAATCCATGACCTCGTCATACAGCTTGGTGATCAGTTGATTGGTGGTCATGCCATCGACTGCGGCGATTTCGCCGAGGATGTCCCAAAACTGGTTTTCCAGACGCAAGGTGGTGACCACGCCGCGAATGCGCAACGAGCGCGAGCGCGACTCGTAAAGAATCGGATCGGCTTTGACATACAGCTCGCACATGGCGGCCTCCTTGAATAGCCGCAGGCCCCGCCAATGCGGCGCCTGCGCTGAACAACAAGCGCTTACAGACTGATCTGGGTACCCAGCAGGCCGAGGAAGGCGGCCAACCAGTTGGGGTGCGCAGGCCAGGCCGGCGCCGTCACCAGATTACCCTGAACATGGGCCTGATCGACGCCGATGTCCATATACTGGCCGCCCGCCAACTGCACTTCCGGGCCGCAGGCCGGGTAGGCGCTGCACTCGCGGCCTTTCAGCACTCCCGCCGCCGCCAGCAGCTGGGCGCCATGACAAACTGCCGCAAGCGGCTTGCCGGCAGCATCAAAGGCTTGCACCAGGGCCAGCACGTCGGCATTCAGGCGCAGGTATTCCGGCGCGCGACCACCGGGGATCAGCAGGGCATCGTAGTCAGCCGCCTTAACCTGGGCGAAATCGAAGTTCAGGGCAAAGTTGTGCCCCGGCTTTTCGCTGTAAGTCTGCTCGCCTTCAAAATCGTGAATGGCGGTGCGCACGCTCTGCCCGGCCGATTTGCCCGGACACACCGCATGCACGCTATGACCGACCATCTGCAGGGCCTGGAACGGCACCATCACTTCGTAGTCTTCAACATAATCGCCAACCAGCATCAGAATCTTCTTCGCCGCCATCATCGCTCTCCCGTGGATGTATTCAGTGCGCCGATTGTTCACCCGCAGGCTTGGCACCGGGTAATAACTGGCTACTACGCGCACAAAAAAGCGCCCCACGGGGCGCTTCTTGAGCGAACGACGGACGCTTACTCGGCCGCTTTCTGCACCAGCAGCAGCTCGCCTTCCTTGCTCAGGGGGATTTGCGTACCCGGATCACGGTCCATGCGCAGTTGGCTGACCTTGTCGCCAATCTGGTACTTGACGTCATAACCGACCACCTTTTCACTGGTATCGGTCACCGTGCTGCAACGGGTTTCGGTGGTGGTGTAGGTGTCGTTGGCCTGCATGTTGCCCTGCACCTGATTGCCGGCGTAACCGCCTGCGGCAGCGCCGGCCACGGTGGCGACCTTCTTGCCGGTACCGCCACCAATCTGGTTGCCGAGCAAGCCGCCGGCCAGGGCGCCAACCAGGGTGCCGGCGATCTTGTGCTGATCCTGCACCGGCTTCTGCTTGGTCACCGTCACGTCTTTGCACACCTGCCGCGGGGTCTTGATGGTCTGCTTGACCGGCTGCACCGCCAAGACCTGCGCATACTTGGGCGCGCTGTTGATGACGCTGTAGGTCGCCACTGCGCCACCGGCAGTCACGCCCACCGCACCCAGTACCGCACCTACCAGCATTGATTTGTTCACGCCTGACTCCTGACATTCAAGGAAAGAAGCAGATGCGCTTCTATTCATCAGGTTTGACTGGCCAGGCGTGCAATCAGTTCAGCGCGCGGATAAGCACTGTGGCAAATCGCGCGCGGCGTCACAGATCAATCAAGGGCGCTCGTCGACTTCCTCGGCCACTGCCGGCGGGATCAGGTCGTCACGGGTCAGCTTGAGCCAGATCAGCAGGATGCTGGCGATATACACCGAGGAGTAGGTACCCGCCGACACACCGATAAACAGCGCCAGGGAGAAGCCCCAGAGGTTTTCACCGGCAAACAGCATCAGCGCCAGAATCGCCAGCAGGGTCGAAAGCGAGGTCGCCATGGTGCGCAACAGGGTCTGGGTGGTGGAGATGTTGATGTTCTCGATCAACTCGGCCTTGCGCAGCAAGCGGAAGTTCTCACGAATCCGGTCGAACACCACGATGGTGTCGTTCAGCGAGTAACCGATGATCGCCAGCACCGCCGCCAGCACGGTGAGGTCGAAGGGAATCTCGAAGAAGGAGAACACCCCGAGGGTCACGATTACGTCGTGGATCAACGAGACGATGGCGCCAAAGCCGAACTTCCACTGAAAGCGGAACGCCACGTAGACCATGATCCCGGCCAGGGCCAGCAACATGCCCAGGCCACCCTGGTCGCGCAGCTCTTCACCCACGGTCGGGCCGACGAACTCGACGCGCTTGACCGCCGCCGGGTTGCTGGCATCGGCTTCAAGCAGAGCAGCAGCAATCTTGTTGCCCAGTTGCGGGTCATCGCCAGCCAGACGCACCAGCACATCGGTGGTGGCACCAAAGCTCTGCACCACGGCATCGGCATAACCGGCACCGCGCAGCTGCTCACGCACCTGGTTGAGGTCGGCCGGTTTCTCGTAGGCGAACTCGATCAGGGTACCGCCGGTGAAGTCGAGGCCGAAGTTCAGACCCTTGACGGCCAGGCTGCCCAGAGAAACCAGGGTCAGGATAACGGTCACGGCAAACGCCAGATGGCGAATGCCCATGAAATTGATTACAGGTTTCATTGTCATCGCCCCTTTAGATCCACAGCTTCTTGAAGTCCCGGCCACCAAAAATCAGGTTGACCATGCCGCGGGTCACGATGACCGCAGTGAACATTGAGGTAAGGATGCCGAGCGACATGGTCACCGCGAAGCCCTTGATCGGCCCGGTGCCCATGGCAAACAGAATGCCGCCCACCAGCAAGGTGGTCAGGTTACCGTCGACAATCGCCGACAGTGCGCGGTCGTAGCCTTCATGGATGGCGCGCTGAATCGACATGCCGTTGGCGATCTCTTCACGAATGCGCGAGAAGATCAGCACGTTGGCGTCCACCGCCATACCCATGGTCAGCACGATACCGGCGATCCCCGGCAGGGTCAGGGTGGCGCCGAGCATCGACATCAGCGCCAGCAGCACGACCATGTTGAAGCCCAGGGCCACAGTCGCCAGCACACCGAAGAAACGGTAGATGGCAATGATAAACAGCGAGACAAATAGGAAGCCCCACAGCGACGCCTCGATACCCAACTGGATGTTCTCCGCCCCCAGGCTTGGGCCGATGGTGCGCTCTTCGGCGAAGTACATCGGCGCGGCCAGACCACCGGCACGCAGCAGCAGGGCCAGTTCAGAGGACTCGCCCTTGCCATCCAGGCCGGTGATGCGGAACTGGCTGCCCAACGGCGACTGAATGGTCGCCAGGCTGATGATCAGCTTCTCTTCCTTGAAGGTCTGTACCGGCACTTCTTTCTCGACGCCATCCACCACTTGCTTGACGTACTTGGTCAGCGGCTTCTGCTCGATAAAGATCACCGCCATGCTGCGCCCGACATTGTTGCGGGTGGCGCGGTTCATCAGCTCGCCGCCATGACCATCGAGATTGATGTTCACCTGCGGCCGGCCGTTCTCGTCGAAGCTGGCCTGGGCGTCGGTCACCTGATCACCGGTGATGATCAGACCACGCTCCAGCGGCACCGGACGCCGGCCCGGCTCGCGGAACTCGAACGACTCGGTGCTGGCCTTGCCGGCGTCGGCATCAGCGGCCAGACGGAACTCCAGGTTGGCGGTCTTGCCGAGGATACGCTTGGCCTCGGCGGTGTCCTGCACGCCCGGCAGCTCGACCACGATGCGGTTAGCGCCTTGACGCTGCACCAGCGGCTCGGCCACACCCAGCTCGTTGACCCGGTTACGCACGGTGGTCAGGTTTTGCTTGATCGAGTATTCGCGAATTTCCGTCAGCTTGGCCGGGGTCATTTCCAGGCGCAGCACCTGCAAGCCGTTGCGCTCGCTGGTGGTCAGGGCAAAGTCGCTAAAGCTCTTTTGCACCAGGGCGCGAGCCTTCTCCAGCGCCGCCTCATCGCTAAAGCCGAGCTGAATGGCCACCTCCTGCTGCGGCAGGCTGCGATAACGCACGCGCTCTTTGCGCAGCAGGCTCTTGACGTCGCCCTCGTAGACTTTCAGGCGCGCCTGAATAGCCTTGTCCATGTCCACTTCGAGCAGGAAGTGAACCCCGCCGGACAGGTCCAGGCCCAGCTTCATTGGGCTGGCGCCCAGGTTGCGCAGCCATTGCGGGGTGGTCGGCGCCAGGTTCAGGGCCACCACGTAATCATCGCCCAGGGCTTTACGCACCACATCTTTGGCGGGCAGCTGGTCGGCCTTGTCCTGCAAACGCAGCAGGCCGGCCTTACCCTCTTTGCCCAGGCTCGCCGCTTTGACGCCGATGCCGGCCTCCTTCAGGGCCTGGCTGACCCGGTCGAGATCGGCCTGATTGATCTGCAGCGCCGTGCTGGCACCGCTGAGCTGAATGGCCGGATCGTCCGGGTAGAGATTGGGTGCGGAATAGATAAAGCCGATCGCCAGCACTGCGAGGATCAGCAGGTATTTCCACAGAGGGTATTTATTCAGCATGACGCCGCCCGCTTATGACGCGGGGCGCATTGCGCGCCCCGTCGATGTTGATGGTGTTGAACTCAGATGGCTTTCAGCGTGCCCTTGGGCAGGGTCGCGGCGATGGCCATTTTCTGGATTTTCAGCTCAACGGTGTCGGACACCTCGATGACCACGAAATCATCGGAAACCTTGACGATCTTGCCGGCGATACCGCCGGAGGTGACCACTTCATCACCCTTTTGCAGGCTGCCCAGCAGGTTCTTCTGCTCTTTGGCGCGCTTGGCCTGGGGACGCCAGATCATCAGATAGAAGATCACCAGGAAGCCGACCAGAAATACCCATTCAAAACCGGTACCGGCGGGGGCGCCAGCAGCCGGGGCAGCATCAGCAGCAAAAGCGGCGGGAATCAAAAAACTCATGTAACGCTCCTCTTAATAGGGACGTGAAAAATAGGGTCTAAATGCTTGGTCTGGATCAGCCCAGCGGCGGCGTTGGCAAGCCACGACGGGCATAGAAGGCATCCACGAAGGCGGCCAATGTACCCTGTTGAATAGCCTCGCGCAAACCAGCCATCAGGCGCTGGTAATGACGCAAGTTATGGATTGTATTCAACATACTGCCCAGCATTTCGCCGCATTTATCCAGGTGATGCAGATAGGCACGGGAGAAGTGCTGGCAGGTGTAGCAGTCGCAGGTCGGGTCGAGCTTGGAATCGTCATGCTTGTGTACCGCATTACGGATTTTCAGCACGCCGGTATCGACAAACAGGTGACCGTTACGCGCGTTGCGGGTCGGCATCACGCAGTCGAACATGTCCACGCCGCGGCGCACACCTTCAACCAAATCCTCCGGCTTGCCCACACCCATCAGGTAACGGGGTTTGTCGGCCGGCAATTGCGGCGGCAAGAAGTCCAGCACGCGGATCATTTCTTCCTTCGGCTCGCCCACCGACAGGCCGCCGATGGCCAGGCCGTCGAAGCCGATTTCATTCAAGCCTTCCAGCGAGCGCATGCGCAGGTCCTGGTGCATGCCACCCTGGACGATGCCAAACAGCGCCGCCGTGTTGTCGCCGTGGGCGATCTTCGAGCGCTTGGCCCAACGCAGCGACAGCTCCATGGAGCGCCGCGCCACATCCTCATCGGCCGGGTACGGCGTGCATTCGTCGAAGATCATCACGATGTCGGAACCCAGATCGCGCTGCACCTGCATCGACTCTTCCGGGCCCATAAATACCTTGGCGCCATCCACCGGCGAGGCGAAGGTCACGCCCTCCTCCTTGATCTTGCGCATCGCCCCCAGGCTGAACACCTGGAAGCCGCCGGAGTCGGTGAGGATCGGGCCTTGCCACTGCATGAAATCATGCAGATCGCCGTGCTGCTTGATCACTTCGGTGCCGGGGCGCAGCCACAGGTGAAAGGTGTTGCCGAGGATAATCTGCGCGCCAATCGCCTCGATGTCGCGCGGCAGCATGCCCTTGACCGTGCCGTAGGTGCCCACCGGCATAAACGCCGGGGTTTCCACTACGCCACGGGGGAAGGTCAGGCGCCCGCGCCGCGCCCGGCCATCGGTGGCCAGGAGTTCAAAAGACATGCGGCAATTGCCCGTCATAGCTGTTCCTCTGGCCCGCGCGGGGCGGGATTGCGGGTAATGAACATGGCATCACCGTAACTGAAAAAGCGGTAGCCCTGCTCGATGGCGACGCGGTACGCGGCCATGGTCTCGGGATACCCGGCAAAGGCCGACACCAGCATCAGCAGGGTCGACTCGGACAAATGGAAGTTGGTCACCAGGGCATCGACCACATGGAAGGGCCGCCCAGGGTAAAGAAAGATGTCGGTGTCGCCGCTGAACGGCTTCAGCTCACCATCGCGCGCGGCACTCTCCAGCGAGCGCACGCTGGTGGTGCCCACGGCAATCACCCGCCCGCCCCGTGCCCGGCACGCGGCGACGGCAGCCACCACGGCCGCATCGACCTCCAGCCACTCGCTGTGCATGTGATGGTCTTCGAGGCGCTCAACGCGCACCGGCTGAAAGGTACCGGCACCGACATGCAGGGTGACAAAAGCCGTTTCCACGCCCAGTTGGCGGATCGCGTCGAGCAAGGCCTGATCAAAATGCAGGCCCGCGGTTGGCGCCGCCACGGCGCCGGTGCGATCGGCGTACACCGTCTGATAACGCTCGCGGTCGGCGTCTTCATCCGGGCGATCGATATAGGGCGGCAGCGGCATATGGCCGACCCGCTCCAGCAGCGGCAAGACATCCTCGCTAAAGCGCAGCTCAAACAAGGCATCGTGGCGCGCCAGCATCTCAGCCTCGGCACCGCCGTCGAGCAACATGGTCGACCCCGGCTTGGGCGACTTGCTCGAGCGCACATGGGCCAGCACCCGACGCGTATCCAGCACGCGCTCGACCAGCACTTCCAGCTTGCCGCCGGAGGCCTTCTGGCCGAACAAGCGCGCCGGAATCACTCGGGTGTTGTTGAACACCATCAGATCGCCTGGGCGCAGATACTCCAGCAGATCCGGAAATTGCCGATGAGCCAGAGCCCCCGTGACCCCATCCAGGGTCAGCAGACGGCTGGCGCTACGATCAGGCAACGGATGACGGGCAATCAGGGCTTCGGGCAGGTCGAAGGTAAAGTCGGCAACGCGCATATAAAGAGGTCGTTTTGCAGGGCCGCGAAGTTTAGCGGAAATAGCGCAATCTGACCACGCAAGTGGATTGACCGACGGCTTTTCCCTCCCTATACTTCGCGCCCATTGTTGCCCTGATGGCGGAATTGGTAGACGCGGCGGATTCAAAATCCGTTTTCGAAAGGAGTGGGAGTTCGAGTCTCCCTCGGGGCACCATCAAACACGCTGCAAACGCTCTGGCGTTTGCAGCAATAAAAAACCGGCTTATGGCCGGTTTTTTATTGCTCGCAATTCGTGCTGAGACTAGAAACGCCACGCCCAGCGGCGTAGCCAACCCCGCACATCATCGAGCGCCGGCACGATGGCCAGGGTAATCAGCACCAGCGCCAACGGCACAGTGGCGATATACCCCAGGTATTTGAAACCAAAAGCCCCCACCACCCCACCCAAGAAGAAGCTCAGCGCCAGCAGCGTGAGCATCTGTAGCTTGGCGCGATTGACCGCGACAGGCGGCTGCTTGCTCGATCCTGGCGAATTCCAGTACAGCGACTTGCCCAGCTCGATGCCGATGTCGGTGACGATGCCGGTGATGTGCGTGGTACGAATATCGGCCTTGGAGAGTTTGGTAATCAGGGCGTTCTGCAAACCCATGATGAAACACAGCAACATCACTGTGACCGGCACAAACAAGCCCGCCACCGTGGCCAGGCGCGCGCCCAGCAGGCCGAAGCAGAGCAGCAGAAAGGCCTCCAGCAGCAGCGGCAAGGCGAACTCGCCATGCAGGCGCCGCCGCCGGGAATAGTTGACCATGATTGCCGAACAGGCGGCACCGAGGAGAAAGGACAGCAAGCCACCCGCGCCGCCCAGAACCAGGTCATAAGCGCCCAAGGCGATATTGTCGGCCATGGCCGAGACGATCCCGGTCATGTGCGAGGTGTATTGCTGCACCGCCAGGAACCCACCGGCATTGATCGCCCCGGCGACGAAGGCCAAGGCAAAACCGAGATGCCGGTTCGCCGCCGTCGTGCGCCGACGGCCAGCCAAACTCCTGGCGTAGTGGATTGGCATAAATTCCCCGCTGAGTGACCCTGGCGACAAACGCCAGCAGCCTAAATCTGGGTTAGAAGTGGATTTCAGCGCCCTTGATGCCCAAGGCTTTCAGCTCGTCGATCAAATCATCCAGATGCACGAAGGATTCGACTTCCTCGCTATCGCCCACCAGGAAGAAGCTCCTTCCCGCCCCCTTTTTGAAGAACACGATCCACTCCCGGGTGTTGGTCGGGTTGGCGATCACATGCGTATCAAACACTACGCCCTCGGCATGCCGTGCCTTTACATCTTCGCGCTGCATTTGGCCTCCGCGCCACCGTTCTCTTGCAACTGCCGCGTACCGGCAGCTCAGCCATCACACTCGAGCGACAGCTCGCCAATAGCTCAAGGCAGAGCAGATATTATCACCGAATGATAATACAGCGCACATAAAGCGCATCATTGACCACCACAAAGCCGGCGCGACAATGGGCCTTCTGCCACACCAGATGCGCCGCAAAGCCTCGTTATGGTCGGGTTGCAGCGGCCAGCTTGCTTTTGCTCAGTTCGGCAGCGCCGTGGGTTTCCAGGTAATCGCGAATCAGCTGGCGAACCACCTGGGAGGGCGTCAAATCCTGCGCCGAGCACAGCTCTTCAAACGCCTTCTTTTTAACCGGATCAATCAGCACCGTCAGGCGCGCAGTCTTGTTTTCCATGGACTATCGGTTCACTTCTCTCAATAAATGTTAATCAAATTGTAATTACCTGATCATCTACTGTCACCGCCCGGCACAACCGACGCAAAAGCGCCCCAACGACCCGTGCAGCCCGCTAGTTCCGCAGCTAACCCCGCGACCTTTGGGGGGCTTGGAATTTGCTCAGGAGTTGGCGTAAAGTGATTTTGCTGTGTTTGCATGGGTTGCCTTATTCGTGACCTGGTGCAGTAGATCGTTGTGATCCGCTACGTCCCGCTCGACGTTTCATGCCCCTTGCAGCCAGCCTCAGTACTCTAAGTGTTTAGAGGCTGTCACTAACTTCAGTTGCAAGGATATTGGCTATGTCGAATCGTCAGAACGGTACCGTCAAGTGGTTTAACGACGAGAAAGGTTTTGGGTTTATCACTCCAGAAAGCGGTCCGGATCTGTTCGTGCATTTTCGCGCGATCCAAAGCGACGGCTTCAAGAGCCTGAAAGAAGGCCAGCGCGTCAGCTTTATCGCGGTGCAAGGTCAAAAGGGCATGCAAGCCGACCAGGTTCAAATCCTGGCCTAAGCTGCAGCCACAAAAAAGCCCCCGTATGGCGACATGCGGGGGCTTTTTTACGACCGGAATTTAGCGCGCGTTGATTTGCTGCTGCAGGTTTTGCACCTGGCTTTGCAGGGTGCTGATATTGCGCGTCATCTGCGCCCGGAAGGCATCGAACTCGGCGGTGCTGTTTTGCCCCTGGCGGTTATCCAGCTCGCTGCGCAGCACCAGTAAATCCTGCTCCAGGCGGCCGATGGCCTGGGTTGGATTGCCCTGCTTTTTCAGCACCGCCACATCGCTGGCGAGGCTTTGCAACTGGCCATCCAGCTTGCCCAGCTCGACCTGCCCGGCCTTGAGTGCCACTTGCCCGGCATCCAGGGCCTTGAGCTGGGTCTCCACCTGCCCGGCAGCGGCGGCCAGGGTTTTCAACTCACCAGCCAGTTGCTCCACGCGCTTGCCTTGGGCGCCTTGCTGGGCAACCAGGGTTTGCTGCTGCTTGCCCTGCTCAGCGAGTTTGTTTTCCAGTTGTTTGAGGCGCAGTTTCAGCGCTTCGTTTTCGCCGGTTACGTTCGATTCGGTAGCCACCACCTTGCCGGAAATGTCCTGCAAACGCCCCGCCGCATCTTCGCTGATGCGGGCAAAGCTCTCCTGGGTCGCCACCAGTTGCTGCTCCATCAGGGAAATCTGCTGAAAGCTCCACCAGCTCAAGCCGGCCAGGGCAATCAGTGACGCGCCAAGCAGCGCCCACAACGGCCCGGTGCTGGCCGACTTCGGCGCCATGGCAGCGGCCGCTGGATGGGACGGGGATGACGACATCTCACTGGCGCGCGACGGCGCAAAGTCATCGCGATCGCGGCTGCCGCTGGACAGGCTGGGCATCTGATCGAGTTCGTCGAGTGCATCGTTACGCATGGGGAACCTGCAAAGAAATAAGCCAAAAACCAAGAGCGGCGAGTATACCGCTTCACCCGCGCGGCTTGAGTGCCGCTCAGCCTTTGATTTGCTCAGCGCGGCTCACTCGGGTTGCACCAACCACTGGCCGACGCGGCGTTGCAATTGCCGGGTCAGCTCGCTGAGCAACTCGCCGCCATTGCGCCAGTGGTGCCAGTACAGCGGTACATCCAGCACCTGCGCCGGCAGCAGTTCGCACAGGCTGCCGCTGGCCAGTTGTGCCTGCACCTGCTGCTCGGGCACCAGACCCCAGCCGAGGCCGCCTTCGGTCATACGCACAAAGCCCTCGGAGGACGGGCACAGGTGATGGATAAAGCCGCCCTCGACTCCAAGACCCTGCAAATAGCGGTGCTGCAACTGGTCATCCGGGCCGAAGACGATGGCCGGGCTACGCGCCAGGGCCGCGGGCGTTACCCCCTGGGCAAAGTGCCGGGCAATAAACGCCGGGCTGGCCAGGGCGCGATAACGCATGGCGCCCAGCAACTGGCTGCGCGCCCCGGCCACCGGCCGCTCACTGGCGCACACGCAGGCGGCCACATCGCCGGCGCGCATGCGCTTGAGGCCGACTTCCTGGTCTTCCACCAGCAACTCCAGCAGCAGCCGGTGGCTGGCACAAAACGGCCCCACCGCCGCCGCCCACCAGGTCGCCAGGCTGTCGGCATTCAGGGCGATACGCAGGCGCTCGGGCCTGGCCGTTTCATCCAGGGCCGGCACCTGGCCTTGCAGATCGCGCTCCAGCAGGCGCACCTGTTGCACATGGTTGAGCAAGCGCCGGCCGACATCGGTGGGCAACGGCGGCGTACCACGCACCAGCACCGGCTGGCCGACCCGCGCCTCGAGCAATTTGATCCGCTGCGACACCGCCGACTGCGACACACCGAGCAACTGCGCCGCCCGCTCGAATCCCGCCTGCTCCACCACGGCCGCCAGGGCAGCCAATAGCTTGTAGTCAAACATTATTAGTGATCCTAATGAGTGATCAGCATAATTTGTTTTCCTTATACGCCAAGCCACCGGACACTGACCAGCACACACCTCACCTGTAGGAACAGTCCCATGTGGCACAGCTACCTCAACGGCATACTCGTGGCCTTCGGCCTGATCATGGCCATCGGCGCGCAGAACGCCTTCGTCCTCGCCCAGAGCCTGCGCCGCGAACACCACCTGGCCGTGGCGGCACTGTGCGTGTTTTGTGATGCGTTGCTGGTTACCCTCGGCGTATTCGGCCTGGCCACCTTGCTGGCGCAAAGCCCGCTGCTGCTGGGGATTGCCCGCTGGGGCGGCGGCGCCTTCCTGCTTTACTACGGCGCCCTGGCCCTGCACCGCGCCATGCGCCCGCAACGCCTTGGCCAGGAACAAGACAGCGGCCAACGCTCGCGCCGTGCGGTGCTACTCAGCGCCCTGGCCGTGACCCTGCTCAACCCCCACGTGTACCTGGATACCGTGCTGCTGATCGGCTCGCTCGGCGCCCAGCAGGCGGTGCCTGGCGCTTATGCGCTCGGCGCAGCCAGCGCTTCGTTGCTCTGGTTCTTCAGCCTGGCCCTGGGCGCGGCATGGCTGGCACCCTGGCTGGCGCGTCCGGCCACCTGGCGCCTGCTGGATCTGCTGGTGGCGGCCATGATGTTCAGCGTGGCGGCGCAGTTGCTCATGCCCAGCTAAACGCAGACAGCTCTAACCAGGCTTTCCCACACAGTTGCTGCGTGGTTAGCCGCGGGCGCGAGTGCTATGCTTCGCGGTTCGCGGCGCGCCGAGCCTCTCGCTCAAAGCCGCCGACCGGCCGTGAACCGGTCACGTGCTGGCCACGCGAGCCCTGACCTGATGATCTGACCTAATAAATGGAGACAAACCATGGCTTTCGAATTGCCGCCGCTGCCCTACGCGAAAAACGCCCTCGAGCCGCACCTGTCCGCCGAGACCCTGGAATTCCACCACGACAAGCACCACAACGCCTATGTGGTTAACCTGAACAACCTGGTAGTGGGCACCGAGTTCGAAGGCAAGAGCCTGGAAGAGGTGATCAAGACCTCGACCGGCGGCATCTTCAACAACGCCGCACAGATCTGGAACCACACCTTCTACTGGAACTGCCTGGCACCCAACGCCGGCGGCCAACCGACTGGCGCCCTGGCCGATGCCATCAACGCGGCCTTCGGTTCGTTCGACAAGTTCAAGGAAGAGTTCAGCAAGACCTCCATCGGCACCTTCGGCTCCGGCTGGGGCTGGCTGGTGAAGAAGGCTGACGGTTCCCTGGCCCTGGCCAGCACCATCGGCGCCGGCTGCCCGCTGACCAGCGGTGACACCCCGCTGCTGACCTGCGACGTCTGGGAACACGCCTACTACATCGACTACCGCAACCTGCGTCCGAAGTATGTAGAAGCGTTCTGGAACCTGGTGAACTGGGACTTCGTGGCGCAGAACTTCGCCGCCTAAACCCTTGGCCGCTACCTCTGGGTGGCGCGCTAAAAACAAAAAGCCCGCATCCATGGATGCGGGCTTTTTGTTTGGCTGTGACGCGGTGGCGGGCGGCGGCGCTGTGCGCCACGCCCCCTGCTCGTTAGGCCTTGACCGGTTTGACCCGGAACCAGGCGGCGTACAAGGCCGGCAGGAACAGCAGGGTCAGCGCCGTGGCCACCACCAGGCCGCCCATGATCGCCACCGCCATCGGCCCGAAGAACACGCTGCGCGATAGCGGGATCATCGCCAGCACCGAGGCCAGGGCGGTCAGCACGATGGGCCGGAAGCGCCGTACCGTGGCACCGACGATCGCATCCCACTGATTGATGCCCTCGCCGATGTCCTGCTCGATCTGGTCCACCAGAATCACCGAGTTACGCATGATCATCCCCGACAGGGCGATGGTGCCGAGCATGGCGACAAAGCCAAACGGCTGCTGAAACACGATCAGGAACAGACACACGCCGATCAGCCCCAGCGGCGCAGTGAGGAACACCATGGCCGACAGCGAGAAGCTCTTCAACTGCAGCATCAGCAGGGTCAGCACCACCAGAATAAACAGCGGCACCCCGGCATTCACCGAACTCTGGCCCTTGGCCGAGTCTTCCACGGTGCCGCCGACATTCACCTCGTAGCCCTGGGGCAATTCGGCGATCAAGGCCTGCAGGGTTGGATTGATCTGCTTGACCAGGGTTGCCGGCTGCTCCTTGCCGTAGATGTCGGCACGCACGGTCACCGTTGGCTGGCGGTTGCGATGCCAGATCACCCCCTCTTCAAAACCGTATTCCAGGGTGGCGACCTGGGACAGCGCCACACTCTGGCCGTTATCGGTCGGAATCGACAGACTCGACAGTTGCGACAACTCACGGCGATCGGCGGCACTGCCGCGCTGCATGATTTCGATCAGCTCATTGCCTTCGCGGAACTGGCTGACCGCACTGCCGGACAAGGCGCTCTGCAGGAAGCGCGACAGGTCCGAGGTATTCACCCCCAGAGCCCGCGCGCGATCCTGGTCGATCAGCAGACGCACCACCTTGCTCGGCTCCTCCCAATCCAGATGCACATTGGTCACATGGGGATTTTCGCGCACCTTGGCCGCCACCTCGCGGGCCAGTTTGCGCACCACCTCGATATGCTCCCCCGCCACTCGATACTGGATCGGGTAGCCCACGGGCGGGCCGTTTTCCAGGCGCGACACCCGGCTGCGCAAGGTTGGGAACTGAGTGTCGAGGGTCTTGATCAGCCAACTGCGCAGGACTTCGCGATCGGCCACCGATTTGGTCAGCACCACAAACTGGGCGAAGCTGGCAGAGGGCAACTCCTGGTTCAGCGGCAGGAAGAAGCGCGGCGAGCCGGCGCCGACGTAGGCCACGTAATTGACGATGCCGTCGTGCTCCTTGAGCATGCCCTCCAGGCGCTTGACCTGCTCGTTGGTGGCGGTCAGCGAGGCGCCCTCGCTGAGCTTGAGGTCAACCAGCAGCTCGTAACGGCCCGAAGCCGGGAAGAACTGCTGCGGGACAAAACGGAACAGCGCAATCGAGGCGATAAACAGCCCCAGGGTGAGCAGAATCACCATGCGTCGACGGCGCACGCACCAATCCACCACCTCGCGCACGCGCAAGTAGAACGGCGTGGCATAGGGATCATGGCCACCCTCGCTGCCGCCATGTTTGGCCGCGTGCTGCTTGGCCAGATCCGGCAGCAGGCGCTTGCCCAGGTAGGGCACGAACACCACCGCGGCAATCCACGAGGCCAACAGGGCGATGGTCACCACCTGGAAGATCGAGCGGGTGTATTCGCCGGTGCTGGAGTTGGCTGTGGCAATCGGCAAGAAGCCGGCGGCGGTAATCAGGGTGCCGGTCAGCATCGGAAACGCGGTACTGGTCCAGGCATAGCTGGCGGCGGTCAGGCGGTCGAAGCCCTGCTCCATTTTGATCGCCATCATCTCCACCGCGATGATCGCATCGTCCACCAGCAAGCCGAGGGCCAGCACCAGCGCGCCGAGGGAGATCTTGTGCAGGCCGATGCCCAGGTAATACATGCTGGCAAAGGTCATGGCCAGCACCAACGGGATCGACAGGGCGACCACCATGCCGGTGCGCATGCCGAGTGAGAAGAAACTCACCAGCAGGACGATTACCAGGGCTTCGGCGAGCACGCGAACGAACTCGCCAACGCCGACTTTGACCGCCGCCGGCTGGTCAGACACCTTGCTCAACTGCATGCCGGCCGGCAGGGTTTCCTGCAGGCGGGCGAACTCTTTCTCCAGCGCCTCACCGAGCACCAGAATGTCGCCGCCGCTCTTCATCGACACGGCAATGCCGAGGGCGTCCTCACCCATAAAGCGCATGCGCGGCGCGGCCGGATCATTGAAGCCGCGCTGCACATCACCCACATCGCCAACGCGGAAGGTGCGATCACCAACGCGAATCGGGAAGTCGCGGATTTCCTTGACGCTCTCGAAGTTGCCCGACACCCGCAGGCGTACACGGTCGGTTGGCGTCTCAAAGAAGCCCGCCGCGGACACCGCATTCTGCTTGTCCAGCGCCTGCTGCACGGCCACCAGTGGCACACCGAGGGTGGCCAGCTTGGCGTTGGACAGCTCGACCCAGATCTTCTCGTCCTGCAGGCCAATCAGCTCGACCTTGCCCACATCCTTGACCCGCTGCAGTTGCAACTGCACCCGGTCGGCGTAGTCCTTGAGCACGGCGTAGTCGAAGCCCTGACCGGTGAGCGCATAGATATTGCCGAAGGTGGTGCCGAACTCGTCATTGAAAAACGGTCCCTGCACCCCTTGTGGCAAGGTGTGGCGAATGTCGCTGACCTTCTTGCGGATCTGGTACCAGAGGTTTTCCATGTCGCTCGAGCGCATGCTTTCGCGGGCGACAAAGGTCACCTGGGACTCACCGGGACGCGAATAGGAGACGATGCGGTCGAAGTCGCCGGTTTCCATCAGCTTCTTTTCGATGCGCTCGGTGACTTGCTTGGACACCTCTTCGGCGGTGGCGCCCGGCCAGCGCACATTCACCACCATGGCGCGGAAGGTGAACGGTGGATCTTCGCTCTGGCCCAGCTTGGTGTAGGAAAACGCCCCCACCAGCGCCAGCAGGAGCATGAAATAACGCACGATCTGGCCGTTTTTCAGCGCCCAGGCGGAAAGGTTGAAATTCATCGAGGGTTACTCCTGCACCGCGAATTCAACCACCCGGTTATCGCGGTCCACCGGACGCACCCACTGCCCTTCACGCAATACCTGCACCCCGGCGGCCACCACCCAGTCGTTGGCGCTCAAGCCTTCCAGCACCGGCACGCTATGTTCGCCGTAGGCACCAATGCGCACCGGAGTGCGCACCAGCTTGGAGGTTTTCGGCTCGACCACCCAAACATAGGGCGCGCCATTTTCCGCGGTCAGGGCCGACAGAGGCACCGCCAACGGCACCTCGCCGGCCACCCGGATAAACACCCGCGCACTCTGTCCAAGCTCCGCCGACACCTTGCCCTCGGTAAAGGCCACCCGCGCCGCAAAGGTACGCGACAACGGGTCAGCCGACGGTGCCAACTCACGAATCCGCCCAGGGAAGCGCTCGCCGGCCTGGGACCAGAGCTCCACTTCCACCGGCTGGCCAACCTTGACCCGCTCCAGGTCCTGCTCCGGCAGGCTGATCAACACTTCCCGCTCGCCGGCCGCGGCCAGGGTAAACACCGGCTGGCCGGCGGCCACCACCTGCCCGGCCTCAAGCATGCGCTTGGCGATCACACCATTTTGCGTGGCCCGCAGCACGGCGTAGCCGGCCTGGTTGTTGGCCACGTTGAACTCGGCCTGGATCTGCTGCAGACGGGCTTCGCCGGAGCGATAGAGGTTTTCCGCGTTGTCGTACTGCGAGCGACTGATCAGTTGGCGCTCCATCAGCTTCTTGTAGCGATCACGCTCGGTGCGCACCAACTGCAAATTGGCCTGGGCGGCACGCACCTGAGCCTGGGCGGCCTCCAGTTGCAGACGCACGTCCTGCGGGTCCAGTTCGGCCAGGGGCTGGCCGGCCTTGACCCGATCACCGACATCCACCAGGCGCTTGGCCACCTTGCCGCCGATGCGAAAGGCCAACTCGGATTCGAGCCGGGCGCGCACTTCACCGGGGTAGGTGTCCAGCAACTCGGCCGCCGGCAACGGGTGTACGACCATGGCGGGACGCGCCTGGGGCCGCACCTCTTCGGCGCCCCCGCAGGCGACCAGGAGGGTTATCAGGGTTGCAGGCACAGCGAGGGGCAAGAGATGGCGAAACATGATGATCGACCTTCCGCGAAGAACGCTTGGTATTTTTTGTATTTGGAATAATTACACTGGCGAGTATAGTAAAAATAGAAAACTCATCAGTCCAGTATTAAAAAGCACAATGTCCAACAAACTGTTACCACCCAACGGCCCCGGCCGGCCGAAGGACCCGGCCAAACGCAAAGCCATCCTCGAGGCGGCGGAAACCTTGTTTCTGCGCAACGGTTATGACGGTAGCAGCATGGATGCCATCGCCGCCGAGGCCGGCGTCTCCAAGCTCACGGTGTACAGTCATTTCACCGACAAGGAGACCCTGTTCGCCTTCGCCGTGAAATCCAAGTGCGAGCAGCAAATACCCGAATTGTTATTTGAATTGCCGCCTGGCGTGCCGATCGAGACCGCGCTGCTGAACATCGCCCGCGGCTTTCATCGGCTGATCAACAGTGCCGAATCGATCGAGCTGCACCGGGTCCTGATCACCCATGGCGTGCATGACCCGAAGATCTCCCAGACCTTCTACGACGCTGGCCCCCAGCGCCTGACCGACGGCATGGAGCAACTGTTGAAACAGGCCACCCAGGACGGTCAGTTGCTGGTGAGCAACCCGCAGGTGGCGGCCGATCAGTTCTTCTGCCTGGTCAAGGGCGGCTGCAATTTCCGCCTGCTGATCGGCTGCGGCGCCCTGCCCAGCGAGGAACAACAGCAAGCCCAGGTGAGCGCCGCTGTAGAGCTGTTCGTGCGCGCTTACCGGCCCTAAGCGCAGCCCATCAGGCCTTAAGCGCCTTCTTGGTGTAGATGTCGTAGCGACTGGACTTGCCCTCCAGCACATAGCTGGGTTTACCGCCTTCGATGCACGGCGCCTTGCGCGGGCGCTTGACCACCACCCGATGGCTGGCCAGGGTCAGGGCCGCCGCCAGCAGGGCCGGCGCGTCAAGGTCATCGCCCACCAGCGGGCGAAACAGGCGCATCTCCTTTTTCACCAGGGCGCTCTTGTCGCGATGGGGAAACATCGGATCGAGGTAGATCACCTGCGGTGGCGCATCCGTCCAAGCCTCCAGCAGCTCGATGGCATTGCCTTGCAGCAGGCGCATTTGCGCCACAATCGGCGCCACCTCGGCGCTCTGCCGGGCCCGTGCCAGGCCGTCCTCCAGCAACGCGGCAATCAACGGCTGACGCTCGATCAGGGTCATGTTGCAACCCAGGCTGGCCAGCACAAAGGCATCACGGCCCAAGCCGGCAGTGGCATCCAGTACCTGCGGACGCACTCCCGACTGCACCCCGACCGCCTTGGCGATCATCTGTCCGCTGCCGCCACCGAATAGACGCCGATGGGCCACCGCCCCCTCGACAAAATCCACTCGCACCGCACCCGGCGCCTTGGCCCCCAACTCGGCAAACTGCAACCCCTCGGCGCCCAACTGCAAGGCAAAGTCGGCATCTGCATGCTCTTGCAAGCCCAGGCGCTCGGCCCAGCGCGCCAACGCCGGCTGATAGGCCGGTTCCAGGGCTTGCAGGGTGATTATGTCGCTATACCGCTCGTCGCTCATCGCTACCCATGCTCAAAAAGTGTTCAATCCGCCTGCATGACGGCCGATAACCAGCTAAAGCGGCATTCTGCCAGACCCGGCACTTTGCAGCCGCATCGAGTTCGTCATGTTTGAGCCCATTTCCGCGTCACGCTCGACCTTCCCCGCGTTGCGCCGGCACGAGCCTGAGCCGCCGGTATCCGCCGAAGTGGCACAGTCGCTGGACTATCAAATCCTGCGGCGCACCCTCGATCCCGACAGCGAGATCCGGGTCAGCGAGGCTCCGTCCGTCAGCACCGGCCAGGCGCCTGGCAGCACGGTCAGCAGTGCCGCCAGCACGTCCGCAAGCAGCACAAGCAACCTCAGCAGCAGCGCCACGCTCCAGCAGAGCCAGCTCAACGTCAGCCTCGGCAGCGCCGCCAACCCGCAACCCGTGCAGCAAACCGACCCGCTGGTGCTTGATCTGGCCGGCAACGGCTTTGCCACCCGCGGCCTGGACGATGCCGTGCGCTTCGATCTGAACGGCGACGCTCGAGTGGAATCGATTAGCGCCCCCACTGGCGACGACGCCCTGCTGGCCCTTGATCGCAATGGCAATGGACGCATCGACAGTGGCAAGGAGTTGTTCGGCGACCAGCATGGCGCCAGCAACGGTTTTGCCGAACTGAACAAGTACGATGACAACCGCGATGGCCGCATCGACCAGCAGGATCGGGTATTCGAGCAACTGAGCCTGCTGCGCTTCGACGCCCAGGGCCGCCAACAGCAGCAAAGCCTCAGCGAGGCCGGGGTCAGCGCCATCCACCTGCAGGCGCAGAACGTCAAGCAGGCCCTGGGCGCCTACGATGCAATCGCCCAGATCGGCCGCTTCGAGTTTGCCGACGGGCGCAGCGGCCAAGCCGCCGATCTGCTGCTGGCCAGCCGTCAGGCGTAAAGATCGAGACCGAGCACTTCGGCGCTGTCACCTTCGACGGTGAAGCTGGCGGTGCTGCCGTAGCTGGCCAAGGCCTGACTGGCCTTGTTGCTTAGCCCACGGGCAAACACCAGCTCCTGGCGCGTCGCCTGGCTGTCACTGCTGGCATTGCCGGGCTGCACGCGGCGCGGTTGCGCGACCGTCTCAAGCCCCTGACTGCTGGCCGGACTGGCCGGCAGCTCACGGCGCTGCTCCTGCTCGCGCTGAATCTCGCGCAGCGGCGTAACCGCAGCGCCCGGACGGCTGCTGCGATCAAGCGAAGAGAACGAAAGAGGACTGTCGATACGCATTGCTTAGCGTTCTACCGGCACGTTCAGGGGAGTGTTCAAGCTCAATCTAGCGGCAGCACCGGGCCGTGGCAATTGGCCAGCGAGCGAAGCCTGACTGCAACGGACAGAAGGTCTCACTGCGGGGCCTTGGGCGTCGCCACTTTGTCGCGCAGATACACCGGCAGGGCCATATCGGCTGGCAGCGCTTCGCCACGCGCCCAGGCAAAGGCCGCCAGGGCCAGCAGGTCCTGGGCATGGGGCAAGAGCACCTGGGGTTCACCCTGAGCCAGAACCGGCAAGCGACCGGCATAGCTGCCCCAGCCTGTGCCCGCGGCATACCAGTCGCCGACTGCGCCCGCCGGCAAGCGCGCCTGCTCGGGCGGTAGCACCGCCTCCTCGCCGAGCAGGCGCATTTCGCCCTGCGCGGCGCGGTAGCAGCCCCAATACACCTCATCCATGCGCGCATCGATGGCCGCCGCCACCTGCTGCGCGCCCTGCTCACGCAACGCGCGCTGGGCCAGCACGGCCAGGGTCGAGACCGGCAACACCGGCCGCTGCAGGGCAAACGCCAAGCCCTGGACCACGCCGATGGCAATCCGCACGCCGGTAAAAGCTCCCGGCCCACGACCGAAGGCAATGCCATCCACGGCCGACAAGGCAATCCCGGCCTCGGCCAGCAGTTCCTTGATCATCGGCAGCAGGCGCTGGGCGTGCAGGCGCGGGATCACCTGGTAATGGCTAAGCACCTTGCCGTCGTGCAGCAAGGCAACGGAGCAGGCTTCGGTAGCGGTATCCAGGGCCAGCAAGGTGGTCATTGGGGCAATCCGGTCAGGCAAAAAAGGGCGCGCAGTATAAACGCCAACGGCCCGCAAGCGGGCCGTTGGTGGACTAACCGATGATCGAGCGAGCTAGAGCCAGGCGCTACCAACGACGCCAGGCCGACGCGCAGTCGATCAGCTAAGAGCGGCCAGCACCTTGGCGGTGATCTCGTCCACCGAACCGACACCGGCGATGGCGCTGTACTTCGGCGTGCCATCGACGGCCGCCAGCTTCTGGTAGAAGTCCACCAGCGGCTTGGTCTGCGAGTGATACACGGACAGGCGATGACGCACCGTCTCTTCGGTATCGTCCTTGCGCTGCACCAGCTCTTCACCGGTTTCATCGTCCTTGCCAGCCACTTTCGGCGGGTTGTAGACCACGTGATACACCCGGCCGCTGGCCTCGTGTACCCGACGACCGGCAATGCGCTGGACGATTTCTTCGTCATCAACAGCGATTTCAACCACGTTGTCGATGACCACACCGGCGTCCTTCAAGGCTTCCGCCTGGGGAATGGTGCGCGGGAAACCGTCGAACAGGAAGCCGTTGGCACAGTCGGGCTGGGCGATGCGCTCCTTGACCAGGTTGATGATCAGGTCATCGGAAACCAGGCCGCCGCTGTCCATGATGCCCTTGGCCTTCAGGCCAAGCTCGGTGCCGGCCTTGACCGCGGCACGCAGCATGTCGCCGGTGGAAATCTGCGGAATGGCAAATTTCTTGGTGATAAAACCTGCTTGAGTACCTTTGCCGGCACCGGGAGCCCCCAACAGAATCACGCGCATCAATGTGCTCCTTCAAAAATCAATAAAAATGGCGGATTCGCCTCATGGGGCCAATCTCTGTATCCGGTCAGGCAGCGCTGGGCGGCCAAAGGGTGCCCAAGATACACAGCACACCCACCCCGCACAAGCCACCAAAAGTCGGATAAGGCCCTACTTTAGCCGCTGTTGCGCGAGCCCGCGGCAATCCCCGCGCCAGCCATCAGCAAAGCCTATTCCAGCGCCCTACCTACTGCCCCGGCGAAACCAGAAGCGCCATCTGGAGCCGCTGCAAGGGCTGCGCAACGGTGCTGTCCATGATGATTGAGGCGAATACCAGCAAGCCATGGACCATGGCTTGGCAACTACCCGACCAGCCAGCGGACGCGAACACCCGCCTGCGACAAAAAGTCGCGCAGAAAAACCACCCCACATCGGCCGACTCGAACACCAAGGCAAAGGGTGCGCCGACTTCTTACAGAGCGGCGACAAGCTCAGGCAACGCGCGCGCGCGCCAGCTAGGCTAAAGCATAGGCTCCAGCGTCGGCTCGCCGAAGGTGCTTGCCACTGCGCTTGGGGATAGAGAGGTGATCATGAAAATTCGCGAACTGGCCCGGCACTGGGAACACAATGCCAAGGGCCGCCTGACCCACAACAATATCCAGATCCGCCTGGACCTTGAGTCCGCCGCCCGCCTGGCGGCGCTCAGCGAGGTGTATCCCAAGCGCCAGCCGCAAGAACTGCTAGGGGAATTGATCGGCGCCGCCTTGGAAGAGCTGGAAGCCAGCCTGCCCTACGTCAAGGGCAGCCAGGTGGTGGCTACCGATGAGCAAGGCGACCCGCTGTATGAGGACATCGGCCCGACTCCGCGCTTCCTCGCCCTGTCGCGCAAGTACCTGCAGAGCCTGGTGCAGCAGCAGGACAGCGCCAGCCACTGACGAGCCAGAGGTTCTGGTGCGTTACTGGACTTGCCGTGGGACTTCTTCACCGACACAACGGACGGCCTGCTTACGGTTGTCCACCAGCACGCCGGACAAGCCCTTCTGCGCGGTATCAAACAGCACCAGCACGCCATCGATGCACTGGGCGACCTGGGTCGCCGGCTTGAGCGCCACTTTGTAGTCTGTGCCGGGCTGGGTCTTGTACATGGTGAATTCGGCCAGCAACAGGGAGTCTTCCGGCTTGGCGATATGCAGGTAGCCGTAGAACCACAGCACCAGCACGCTGCCCAGGGTGCTGCAGATGGCGGTGATGATCAACGGCAGGGGATTACGGTCACTCATTGGCATTCTCAGGTTGTGGCGTTACAGGAATCGGTTGGCGCTGATCGGCAATCTCGGCCAGCCGGGGCAGACTGCTCATGCCGGCCGGGTCATCGAGAAAGCGCAGCATGACCTTGCGCCAAAGCGGCTCGGCAAAGGTCTGCACATGGCCACCACGGGTCAACTGCAGCACCCGCGGCGGCGGCGCAGCTTGATACAAGCGCACGCCGTTGGAAAGGGGCACCACCTGATCATCCAGGCTCTGATAGAGCAAGACCGGCAGCCCGGCCAGCTGCGGCACGGCTCTAATGGCACTGTCGCCATCGGGCATCAGCCAGGACAGCGGCACCTGCAGGGGCCAACTCAGCCAGACATTGGCCAGGGTGTAGCGCGCCATGGCGCGGTAACTGGCCGGCACCCCGTCCAGCACCAGCGCCTTGAGCTGCGCGCGCGACTGCGGATGGGCGGCCAGATAATGGCTCGCCATGGCCCCGCCAAGGCTCTGCCCGAGCAGCACCAGCGGCCGCCCCTGCACCGCTGGCGCCTGCTGCAACCAGGCGAACGCGGCGTCGATGTCCAGATAACTGCCACGCAAGCTGGCCGCACCCGCCGAACGGCCATAACCGCGATAATCCAGCAGCAGCACCTGATAACCCGCCGCCGGTAGCCACCAACTGCCCGCCAGATGGCTGGACACATTGCCGCCATTGCCATGCAGGTGCAGCACCGTACCCTTGACCTCCACCCCGGCCTTGGCCGGCAACCACCAGGCGTGCAGGCGCGTGCCGTCGGCGGCGGTGATAAACACATCCTCGTAGGCCAGACCGACCTCAGCGGGGTTGAGCAGCAGCTCCCGCTCGGGATAGAACAACCAACCACTGCAGCCGCTCAAACCCAGCAAACATAGGCCCAGCAACAGCGCGCGCATCACTTGCCGCCGGCGCGAACTTCCTCGCGGGCCTTGAAGGTGGCGTCATACACACGTTCGGCCAGACGCGAGAACGGCAGGCTCTGAACCCATACGCTGCCGGTGCCCTTGAGGGTCGCCAGGATGATGCCTTCGCCGCCAAACAGCATGCTCTTCAAGCCGCCGGCCAGGCCGATGTCGTAGTCGATGCCGCGGCTGAAGGCCACCAGGCAGCCGGTATCCAGGCGCAGGCTGGAGTTGTTCAGCTCCTTGCGGATCAGCGTGCCGCCGGCATGCACGAAGACCAGGCCATCGCCCTCCAGCTTCTGCAGGATAAAGCCCTCGCCACCGAAGAAGCCGGCGCCGATGCGCTTATTGAAGCTGATACCGATTTGCGTGCCATGGGCGGCGCAGAGGAAGGCATCCTTCTGGCAGATCAGCGTGCCGCCGACCTGAGCCAGCTCGATAGGCACCACAGTGCCCGGATAGGGCGCGGCAAAACCGACCTGGGCCGGGCCTTGGCCGGTGTTGCTGAAGTGGGTCATAAACAGCGACTCGCCGGTCAGCAGGCGCTTGCCGGCGCCCCACAGCTTGCCCAGCACGCCACTTTCGGAGCCATCGCCCAGGCGCGTCTCGAAGCGGATGCCGTCGCTCATATAGTTCATCACCCCAGCCTCGGCGATTACCGTTTCGCCAGGATCGAGGGTGATTTCCACCGCCTGGGCCGAGCTGCCGAGAATTTGATAATCGAGTTGATGTCTGGGCATGCGGAACTCCTGGCACTCGGGAACGGTTTGAGAACGGCGCCCAGGATTCTATCTGGGATACGCACTAGGGGCGAAACGAGCGAAGGTTAGGCAAGGCGCGCACGACCTGAAAAAGCGGAGTTTACGACTGTAAATGAGCATTTTTCAGGTCGTGCGCAACGCCGCATAACCGAGCGCAGTAGCTCCTAGAGGATGTTGGCGTAGTCGGCTTCGATCCGGTCCAAACTCAGGTGATTGAGGAAGTTGGAGAAACACATCCACGCCGACAAGGCATTCAAGTCACGGAACTGCGGTGGCAGGTACTTGGGCGGCGCAACCAGGCCTTCGTCCACCAACTGGCGCAGGGTGCGCATGTCTTCCAGGGTGGTCTTGCCGCAGAACAGCAGCGGGATCTGCTCCAGCTTGCCTTTGCGCACCGCCAACTGGATGTAGTTGTAGATCAGGATAAAGCCCTTCAAATAGGACAGATCCTTGGTGAACGGCAAGCCCTGCGGAGTCGAGCCGCGAAACACCCGGCTGGCATTGGCGTAGCTCTCTTCCATGCCAAAGCCTTGCTCGCGATAGAACTCGAACACCTGCAGAAAATCCGCGCCCTCCTCGGCCATGTGGATGGCGCGGGTGCGGTTGGTCAGCTTGCGCAGACGGGTCGGGTAGGAGGCAAAGGCGATCACTTCCATCAGGATAGCCAGGCCTTCCTGGGTCACCGTCGAGGAGGGTGGGCCCTTGGCCAGGAAGGTGCAGAACGGCTGGTTCAGGCCATTCAGGGTGGTGCCCACATGCACCAGCCCTTCGTGTACCTCCAGGGCGCGCACATCGCGCTCGTTGAACATGGCATCGGCGCGAATCTTGATGTAATCGGCGCCAGCCGCGGCATCGGCGACGATGCCGTCGGAAACAAACACCCGCACCGTGTCGTCGCCATCGCCAAATACGCCGCTGAGGCGCTGCTGCAGCATGGCCACGGCATCTTCGGCGCTGAGGGTCTTGGCCTCATCCTTCAAGTCGCCACGCCCGGCGATATTGTTCAGGTAATCGGAGAGCATCATGCCCAAGTCAGCCAGGGTCGGATCACCGGCATGGAAGGCATCGGATGCTGCACCGTAGAGCTCTTGAGAGATCAGGCCAAAATCTGCGGTGCCACGCGCTTCGAGCATGCGGATGACCATCCGGTACTCCTTGCACATGCGCCGCATGATCTGCCCGACCGGGTTGAACTGGCCCAACTGCCGGGTGATGTCGCGCTCGATGTTCTGGAATTCGAGCTTCTTGGCGCTAGCATCGAAGGCCAGCGGGCGAGCCTCGTAATAGGCCCGGTCGATCTCCGGCAGGTGCTTGCCCTTGCCCTTGAGGAAGGCCTTGCGCACGCCGTCGTCCCACTTGATCGCATCCAGCACGCGGATGGGCGTTTGCGCCTCGACAATTCGGTCGGAAAGGCTGCGAATGGTTTGCTGGTAATCGTCGGCCGGGGTGCGCTTGCTCATCCGTGTCTCACTGTTCTACGCGCTGATAACGGGCGCTTTCGGTAAATACATCGGCATTGGCCGGATCGTTCAGGTAGGCAAACACCTGGTTCAGCGGGCTACTGATCAGGGCGCTGTCGCTGCCCTGGGTCTGCACCACTTCGCCTTGCAAGACGCCGGCCTGCAATTCGTGCAGGAAGGTCTCGGCGTCGAGGCTGTAGAGCACCAGCTCGTTGTGCTTGGTCAGCTCGAAACCGGCGATCGCATAATGCTCGCCAAAGCGCTTGGGCAGGCCGATGGCGGCGTACCAGCGCTGGCCTTTGCGGGCCACGGTAAAGGGGTAGTTTTCCGCCCCATCGGCCTGACCGAGTACCCGAATCTGGGCGTTGTAACGATTGTCGGCGCTGCGGCTGATGTCCAGCAGCAGTTGCTCGCCCCACTCGTTCTGGCGCATCCAACTGCCCAGCAACTGGGTGGGCGCGGCCTCCTGCGCCGGGATTGGCTCCTTGAACACCACCAGGCAGCCGTTCAGGGCCAGACAGATCACCGCCAGCATCGCTATACGCCAGGCTTTCATTTCGCTCTCCTTGTGTGGCGCCATCGCGCGCAAAACGCCAATTACAACGCAGCCCTATTAAAGCCCCATGACCAGCCGCAGATAACGGCGCAACAGCGCGCGCATATCATCCAGGTTGAGGTTGTCCACGCCGTCCAGCAGGCCTTGATACTCCATCTGCAGAATCATGCCCGTCAACACCTTGGCGTCGGCTTCGGGCTGCGGCGAACCCAGCACCCGGAAGAACTTGTCGACCCCGCGCAGCAGGATCTTGCGATGCGCCGCCGCCAGCGCCAGCAAGCCCGGATTGAGCAGCGCTTCCAGGCGGAATGCCTGCTCGGCCAGCAGCCGCTCGCGGTTTTCCGTGAGCTGGGCCTGCACGTAGACAATTGCCAGCTCGACCACCTGCTCAAGCACTTGCAGGCGGGTTTCGACGCCCTGCTGCAGGCCGGCAGACAACTGCTGCAACTGCTCGTCGGCGCCGGCCCAGAACGCCGACATGGCCTCGGCACTGCGCTCGACAAACAGGGCAAAGCTGTCGCTGATCAGATCGTTGATGTCTTTAAAGTAGTAGGTGGTTGCCGATAGCGGTACCCCGGCCTCGGCGGCCACCGCGCGATGGCGCACCGCGCGCACGCCATCACGCACGATGATCCGCAGCGCCGCATCGAGAATCGCCTGACGGCGCAGCTCACTGCCCTGACGACTGGCCTTACGCCCTTGGTACTGGACGCTCTCGGCCACCGCGCTGGCGACTTGTGCGGCGCTGGGCCGGGTAATTTTCTGGTTCAACGTAGCTATTCCTTTTGACTCAAATCATCCATGCACGGACGCAATGCTGCTCACTTAAGCCAAGTGAACAGCATTTTTGTAGCCCGGATGCAATCCGGGGCGCGGGTTATCCTGCCAATTCCTTCCCGAATTTCATCCGGGCTACCTCTGTCGCACCTTAAGTGAACAGCATTGCCATGCACGAGCGGCATTGTTTGTTGCGCCGCTAACTGTAACCCAGGCAGTAAAAAGCCGCCCGAAGGCGGCTTCTGTCACTGCATTCAGGCCTGTGGGCGCATATGCGGGAACAGGATTACATCGCGGATCGACGGCGAGTTGGTCAGCAGCATCACCAAGCGGTCGATGCCGATGCCTTCACCGGCGGTCGGTGGCATGCCGTATTCCAGGGCACGGACGAAGTCGGCATCGAAGTGCATGGCTTCATCGTCACCGGCGTCCTTGTCGGCCACCTGAGCCATAAAACGCTCGGCCTGGTCTTGTGCGTCGTTCAACTCGGAATAGGCGTTGGCGATTTCACGGCCACCGATAAACAGCTCGAAACGGTCGGTCACGCTCGGATCATCGTCATTGCGCCGGGCCAGCGGCGACACTTCGAACGGGTACTGGGTAATGAAGTGCGGCTGCTCCAGCTTGTGCTCGACCAGCTCTTCGAAAATCATCACCTGCAGTTTGCCCAGGCCTTCGAAGCCGAGCACCTTGGCGCCGGCTTTTTTGGCGATGGCTCGGGCCTTGTCGATGTCGGTCAGGTCGGCAGCGGTCAGCTCGGGGTTGTACTTGAGGATCGAGTCGAACACCGACAGACGCACAAACGGCTCGCCGAAGTGGAACAGCTTGTCGCCGTACGGCACATCGGTGCTGCCGAGCACCAACTGGGCCAGTTCACGGAACAGCTCTTCGGTGAGGTCCATGTTGTCTTCGTAATCGGCGTACGCCTGATAGAACTCCAACATGGTGAACTCGGGGTTGTGCCGGGTCGACACGCCTTCGTTGCGGAAGTTACGGTTGATCTCAAACACTCGTTCAAAGCCACCCACCACCAGGCGCTTGAGGTACAGCTCCGGGGCAATACGCAGGTACATGCCCATGTCCAGCGCGTTGTGATGGGTTTCAAACGGCTTGGCCGCGGCGCCGCCGGGAATGGTCTGCAGCATCGGCGTTTCCACTTCGAGGAAGTCGCGCTGCATGAGGAACTGGCGGATATGGGCGATCACTTGCGAGCGCACGCGGAAGGTGTGGCGTACGTCTTCGTTGACGATCAAATCGACGTAGCGCTGGCGGTAGCGCTGCTCGGTGTCGCTGAGGCCGTGGTGTTTGTCCGGCAGTGGACGCAGGGCCTTGGTCAGCAGGCGCACGTTGCTCATTTCCACGTACAGGTCGCCCTTGCCGGAGCGGGCCAGGGTGCCAACGGCTGCGATGATGTCGCCCAGGTCGTAGTGCTTGACCGCTTCCAGGGTCTCGGCCGACAGGGTCTTGCGGTTAACGTAGACCTGCAGGCGCCCGGTCATGTCCTGCAGCACCATAAAGGCACCACGATTGAGGACGATACGACCGGCGATCTTGACCGGGATGGCAGCCGCTTCCAGCTCTTCCTTGGTCTTCTCGGCGTACTGCTGCTGCAGGTTGGCGCAGTAGCTGTCACGGCGGAAATCATTGGGGAAGGCGTTGCCCTGCTCACGCACCAGAGCAAGCTTTTCCTTGCGCTGGGCAATCAGCTTGTTCTCTTCCTGTTGCAGTTCGTGGTGGTCGAGTTGTTGGTCGCTCATGGTCGTTTATCTGCCTGACGCGTAAATGCCAATGTGGTTTGGTAGGAGCCAGCGTGCTGGCGATCACGCTATCCCAAAGCATCGCCAGCACGCTGGCTCCTACGGCGTAAGATTTATAGCCCTTGCTTAAGGCTGGCGATCAGGTACTCGTCGAGATCGCCATCGAGCACCTTGTCGCAGTCACTGCGTTCGATGTTGGTGCGCAGATCCTTGATCCGCGAGGCATCGAGGACGTAAGAGCGGATCTGGTGGCCCCAGCCGATATCCGACTTGGAGTCTTCCAGCACTTGCGAGGCGGCGTTGCGCTTCTGCACTTCCTGCTCGTACAAACGCGCGCGCAGCATCTTCATCGCCGTGTCTTTGTTGGCGTGCTGGGAGCGTTCGTTCTGACAGCAGACCACGGTGTTGCTCGGTACGTGGGTGATGCGCACCGCCGAGTCGGTGGTGTTGACGTGCTGACCACCGGCGCCCGAGGAGCGGTAGGTGTCGATGCGCAGGTCGGCCGGGTTGATCTCGATCTCGATGTTGTCATCGATTTCCGGTGAGACGAACACCGCGGTAAACGAGGTGTGACGACGGTTGCCGGAGTCGAACGGGCTCTTGCGTACCAGACGGTGTACGCCGATCTCGGTGCGCAGCCAGCCAAAGGCGTATTCGCCCTTGATGTGGATGGTGGCGCCCTTGATCCCGGCCACTTCGCCAGCGGACAGCTCCATGATGGTGGCGTCAAAGCCACGCTTGTCGGCCCAGCGCAGGTACATGCGCAGCAACATGTTGGCCCAGTCCTGGGCCTCGGTGCCGCCGGAACCGGCCTGGATGTCCAGGTAGGCGTTATTGGCGTCCATCTCGCCACTGAACATGCGGCGGAACTCCAGGGCTTCCAGCGCCGTGCGCAGGCGCTCGACCTCGGCCGCCACATCATCGACGGCGGCCTGATCTTCTTCTTCGGCGGCCATTTCCAGCAGGTCACGGGCATCGCCCAGGCCGCTGCTCATTTCATCCAGGGTCTCGACGATCTGCGCCAACTGGGCGCGCTCGCGGCCCAGGTTCTGGGCGTACTCGGGATTGTTCCAGACGTTGGGGTCTTCCAGCTCGCGGTTAACTTCGATCAGCCGATCATGCTTGTGATCGTAGTCAAAGATACCCCCGAATAGTCTGGGAGCGTTCGGATAGGTCCTTGATGCTGTTGAGGATCGGGTTGATTTCCATGAGGCAGGGCACTCGCAAACGGAACTTTGGAAAAGCCGGCGAGTATACCCCAGTCACCGCTCGCTGGCACGGCCGGCGCTGGCCTGCGCCGCCCCGCAAACAGCCGCCAGGCCAGAACCCGCAGCGCCTGAGGGCCAACACTGAGCGACGAATGGCCGACAAATACCACGACCAGTTCTCCACCCTGGCGCGCCGCCGCCGTTAGTGTGGCGCCATAAAAACAACAACAGGTCACTTACCAATGCCTCTAAATCGCCAAAACCCAGAAAGTTATCTTTACCTTTCAAATGGTTGCGAACCCCAGAGAACTGCCCGTCGCCACACCGCCGCCATCATTCCGACGCCAACTATTTGCAGTGCCCGGAGCCGTTGATGTCGCTGACCACTAGACACTGCCGTACATTTAGCCGCCGAATGCTGCACAGCCTCCTGCTGTGCCTGGTTGCCAGCACCGCCCTGGCACAGCCCGCCAAACCCTCGGGCCTGGCGCAATCGGCCAGCCAGGTGCGCCTAAGCAACTGGCAGCAATTGCTGCAGAACGGCAGCGGGCTGAATGAGCCGGCCAAGCTGGAGGCCGTCAACCACTTGATCAACGGCTCTATCGCCTACGTCAGCGACCAGCAGGCCTGGGGCCAGAACGATTACTGGGCCACCCCCGAGGAAACCCTCAAGCTGGGCCAGGGTGATTGTGAAGACTTCGCCATCGCCAAATACTTCGGCCTGCTCAAGCTGGGTGTCGCCGTCGAGCGCCTGCGCCTCACCTACGTCAAGGCCCTGGGCCGCAACAACGCACACATGGTGCTGGCCTATTACCCCAGCCCGAACGCCCAGTCGCTGATTCTCGACAACCTCAACAGCCAGGTACTGCCCACCGCCGCCCGCCGTGATCTGCTGCCGGTGTACTCCTTCAATGCCCAGGGCATTTACTTGGCCAAGGCGCCCACCCAGAAACTGCGTCACCCGGTCACCATGCTGGCGCGCTGGGATGAGCTGAGCGCCCGCCTCAGCAGCGACAACAGCCAACAACCGCTGCTGTAACGCCGGCAAACGGGCCATCCTGCTTTCGAAAAATACGATATACACTCCGGCCTATCGATAAAATTCGCGCACCCTACGACCCGCATTCCCGCCGAGTGCTCGCCCATGATGACCCTGCGCCAGATTCGCCACTTTATTGCGGTCGCCGAAACCGGCTCGATTTCTGCCGCCGCCCAGGCCGCATT
>Ga0209343_10000097_pt1 | contig 105559 bp, 112 predicted proteins | sample RifCSPlowO2_02_FD_184026 | JGI IMG/M metagenome (GOLD analysis project Ga0209343, IMG submission 184026) | Groundwater microbial communities from Rifle, Colorado - Rifle CSP2_plank lowO2_0.2 (SPAdes) (version 2) | ecosystem: Environmental > Aquatic > Deep subsurface > Groundwater | place... | reverse complement strand
AGTGGCTCATGTTTTGGGATTGAATCCGACCGACGCCCAGATGGAGGCAGGCACGAAAATATTGGACGCGGATAACGGCATATATGAGCCGGACTGGAACACCGGCGACACCACTGGCCTTGTAAGTTCCCGCACCTTGCCCAAAACTTTTATATTTAAAATATCGCAGGCCGCTTTGAGAGCTGTAGGCGCACCTGTATAATAAATTTATGGCACTGACACCGACCCAAGAAAAAATAGCGGATCGGATTGGAGAATTGCTCGCCGAGTCGCTTTTGGATGAAGAAACAAAAGATCTGATTTTGTCGAATTTGGGAAACATCCCGGAAAATTTAGTAAATTCGCTTTTGTCCGCCCTTGAAGCCGAACACGAAAAACTTGACGAGGTCACGGCCGAAATCCAAACTTTCATCAAAGAACAGGATGGGGACTGGCAGACATTGGAAACTAATCAGCAAAACTACGCCGCCCAATTCATGGAAAAGGCTCTGAAAAACTTGGAAGCCGAGGCCGAGATTGAAGATATAAAAAGCTCGATGTAATAGTATTTTCACATTTTTGAAATAGCCTTGTAAAAGGCTGTTTTTCGTGTTAAGATATGTTTCTACAATGGTCAAACAACTCGGAAAATATATAGGAATCGTTTTCTTGGTTTTAATGATAGCGGCGGCTTTGGTCGTTGCTTTCAACCCCGTATCGAAGAGCCAGGACATTTCCCTTTCGGATGCGGTCGCTAAAATAAACTCCGGAAATGTAAAGGAAATCGTAGTTCGCGGCGACACTTTGGATATTACGGCCGCGAATGGAGATAAGTTTACAAGCAAAAAAGAATCGGACGTGTCAGCCGTTGAAACGCTTTCCAGTTTGGGAGCGGAAAAAAACAAGCTTGCGGCCATTCAAATAACGGTGGCTGAAGCCAGCGGTGCGGCTGTAATATTCAGCGCCATAATTCCAATCGTGCTTCCTTTTCTTTTAATTATTTTTGTATTCTGGTACATGTTCCGCCAAGCTCAAAAAGGTTCGATGCAGGCTTTCTCATTTGGCAAAACCAGAGCCAAGCTTGCCAACGGTGAGGGAAAGAAAAAACTATTCTTTAAAGACGTTGCGGGTTTGGTGGAAGCAAAGGAAGAAATATCCGAAGTTGTGGAATTCCTTAAAGATCCAAAAAGATTTCACAAACTCGGCGCCAGAATCCCCAGAGGAATTCTACTTGTCGGTTCGCCGGGTACCGGCAAAACATTGCTGGCTAAGGCTGTGGCCAATGAGGCCAATGTTCCGTTTTATTTCGTTTCCGGTTCGGAATTCGTGGAGATGTTCGTGGGTGTCGGGGCGAATCGAGTCCGCGACACATTTGAGATTGCCAAGAAAACAGCTCCGGCAATTATTTTCATTGATGAAATAGATGCTGTCGGCCGTCATCGAGGGGCCGGGTTGGGCGGAGGCCATGACGAACGCGAACAGACGCTCAATCAAATCCTCGTTGAAATGGACGGTTTTGACACGGACAGCGCTGTCATAATTTTGGCCGCGACAAATCGTCCAGATATTTTGGATCCGGCGTTGCTGCGCCCCGGCCGGTTTGACCGCCGCATCATTCTTGATGAGCCGTCATTGAACGACCGGGATGCGATACTTAATATTCATGCCCAGGATAAACCTCTGGCTAAAGACGTGAATTTGAGAGTTGTGGCCGAACGGACGCCGGGATTTTCCGGTGCCGATTTGGCCAACCTTTTAAACGAGGGGGCAATACTCGCCGCTAGAAAAAACCAAAAAGAAATCGGCCAGGATAACATATTGGAAGCGATTGAAAAGGTGATTCTCGGGCCGGAAAGACGCAGCCATATTTTTTCCAAGAAGGAAAAAGAAATAACCGCTTTCCATGAAGCCGGCCATGCTTTAGTCGCCATTTCCCTGCCTCATACCGACCCCGTCCACAAAGTTTCCATTGTTTCGCGTGGCCGAGCCGGCGGATACACGTTGAAATTGCCGACCGAAGATAAGCACCTTAAATCCAGATCCGAATTCGAGTCGGAGTTGGCCGTTCTTCTCGGCGGTTATGCGGCCGAAAAAATAATGTTCAAAGAGGTAACCACCGGAGCTTCTAATGATTTACGGGTCGCTTCCGATCTGGCCAGACGCATGGTCACTGAATTCGGCATGTCTGAATCACTGGGGCCAATTACATACGGCGACAAGGATGAGTTGGTATTTCTCGGAAAAGAATTGTCCAATCAAAAAAACTATTCTGAAACAATCGCTTACGAGATAGATAAAGAAATAAAAAGACTGGTTACAAAAGGATTAACTCTGGCTAAAAAGGTTTTAACGGAGAAAATAAATCTATTAAACAAGATCGCTCGAGAACTCATCACCAAGGAAACGTTGGAACAAAAGGAATTCTACGCCTTAATACGCTAATTGTGCTAGAATTCCGTTACGGGCGTGTAGCTCAGTGGTAGAGCGCCAAACTTATAATTTGGATGCCGCAGGTTCAATCCCTGCCACGCCCACCAGCGGGCGGTTAGCTCAGTTGGTTAGAGCGCGTCGTTTACACCGACGAGGTCGAGGGTTCGAGCCCTTCACCGCCCACAAATGAATGTTTCCATCGTCTACGAGGATAGTAATTTAATTGTTGTTAATAAACCCTGTGGTCTAATTGTTCATCCTAAGAATAAGAACGACGAGCAGAAAAGTTTATGCAATTGGGTTAAGGAAAATTATCCAAATCTGGAAAATGTCGGCGAACCTTTTGATGCGTCAGGTGATAAAATCCCGCGCTGGGGCATTTTGCACCGTTTGGATAAAGAAACCTCCGGCCTAATCATCATCGCCAAAAACCAGAGTTCTTTTGATTATTTTAAAAACCTTTTTCAAACGCACGGCATATCGAAAAACTATTACGCCTTGGTTTACGGACAACCCAAAGAAAAATCCGGCACCATTGATTTGCCTCTTGGCCGCATCGGCCTTAAAAGAACAACCCAGATTACAGGCAAAAAACTAATCGATAAAAAGGAGTCCGTCACAGAATACGCGGTTCTTAAATTATTTGATAAATATTCCCTTCTGGATGTTTCCCCCAAGACCGGCCGGACGCATCAGATTCGCGTTCACTTAAAATCAATCGGCCATCCCATCGTCGGAGATTTTGTTTATGCCCCCAAAGACTGGCCCTTGCCCGAGGGTCTAAACCACCTTTTCCTCCACGCCTATAAACTAGTATTCACAGCCCCTGACGGCAAAGCTTTAAGCATTGAATCGGATCTGCCTCAAGATTTGCAAAATGTGATAAATAAGATATAATATCCAGACAATGCAGACACACATCAAGGCCGCGGAGAACCCAAGTAAATTTGAAGGTATTCGTCCGGGCTGGACAATTAAAGTTTTTCAAAAGATTAAAGAGGGCGAAAAGACCCGTGTTCAGGCATTCGAGGGCATGGTAATCGCCCGTAAACATGGTTCAGAAAACGGCGGAACAATCACTGTTAGAAAAGTTTCGGGAGGCTTTGGAGTTGAAAAGATTTTCCCCGTATTTTTACCGACAATCGACAAGGTTGAAATCGTAAAAAAGAGCCATGTCCGCCGGGCAAAGCTGTATTATTTGAGAAGCAAGTCCTCTAAAGAAATCCGCCGCAAAATAAAAACCGAGGCGCCGGTCAAACAAGAAACTGTCGCCGTCTAGCGGCGGTTTATGCGCGGGTGGCGAAACTGGCAGACGCACTACCTTGAGGTGGTAGCGCCCGCAAGGGCATGGAGGTTCAAATCCTCTCCCGCGCACCAAAGCGCGCTTAGCTCAGTGGTAGAGCATCGTCTTGACGTGACGAGGGTCGTGGGTTCAATCCCTACAGCGCGCACAGATAACTTGAAAATTAATTATGCCGCGGTAGCTCAGTGGATTAGAGCGCATCCCTGAAGAGGATGGCGTCGGGTGTTCGATTCACCCCCGCGGCACCATAATTAAAACCAGCTAATAGCTGGTTTTAATTATGTGTTATCCCCCGTTTTTCTGTTATATCCACTTTCCCACTTTCAAAACTGAACCTGCTTGATATAATAAAGCTACTGTATCTAGACCAGTACAATTATTTATACACAATATGAGAAAGGACAAGGTAAAAGCATTCGAATTACGAAGACAAGAAAAAAGCTACTCGGAAATTAGTGAGCTCCTTGGAATACCAAAGAGCACTCTCGCAACATGGTTTAAAAAGGAAGAATGGTCCCAGCAAATAAGAGACCGTCTGGGCTCAACCGAATCACTCGCCTATCCCGAAAAGCTCGCGCTGATGGTTAAAGCCACCAAAGAAAGGTGGGCCAGATTGCACCAGCAATATCGGGACCAGGCTGATAAAGAGTTTTTTAAACTTAAAAAAGATCCATTATTTATAGCGGGGCTAATGCTCTATTGGGGCGAAGGTGACAAAGTTTTAAAGAATTGCCAAGTCAGATTAAGTAATAGCGACCCGAGAATGATAAGAATGTTTTATGTTTTTTTAAAAAAAACATTAGTCGTCCCCGAAGAAAAAATTCGGGCAAATCTATTATTATACCCTGACTTAATTGATGAGATGCAGAAGAAATTTTGGAGCAAATCAATTGGAATAACCTTAGATAAATTTAATAAATCAGTTTACATAAAAGGCCGACACCCAACAAGACGCCTTTCCTATGGCGTATGTAATATTTTTGTTATGAGCCGAGAATTGAAAGAAAAAATAATCAGGTGGACAGAATTGATACAGGTTGAATTGCTCAAAAATATGGTTTGAATTTTGCCACATTTTATTATAAGATTGTTAAAAGTTTTTGCGGGTGTATCACAGTGGTAGTGAACGGCGTTGCCAACGCTGGTACGAGGGTTCGATCCCCTTCACCCGCTCTAGGGTTTGGTCTCGTCAATAATTTCTGATAGAATGTCTCCAATGTTCATTTTAAGTTTCATAAGCAGGGTAAATAATTCAATAGCCAGAAAAGTAAAGCGCGACGAATCCGGGCTTTATTTGTATCTGACTTTTCCAATATCAGTCGCCTTTCTTGTTACTTTCGTTTCAGCCCGAATAATCAGCCACTTCGCTCCCTGGCTGTTTCTTTCCATAGACGGAGTTCACGTCCATCATTTTGCCTACGGTTTCTTTATCCTCACAATATCCGGTTATCTAGCTTTGACATTCAACGGACCAAGGGCAACACTTTTAATCGCTTTTTTGCACGGTATTGGTTTGGGCCTTGCCCTCGATGAATTTGGCATGTGGCTGCATCTCCGAGATGATGATATCGCCCGATGGAATTTCGACGGTTTGCTCATTTTCGGAGCTTTAATCATAGCCATCGTATCGGCAAAACAGGGGTTTAAGACATTGCGCACTCATTTCCCGTTTAGGTGGGTTGTAAAGTTGGTCCAAAATAGCATCGAAAAGGCCTGAAAAACAGGCCTTTTTGGGCCCTTTTTATACTTGACTTTTGGGGCTGTTTTTGATATAATGTATATGTAAGCTGAAGAGGCTAGAATTGGGGTTAAATGGCTACTGTAGCCGTTTTTTGTTACCCCAAATCCAACCTTAGAAAGCACAACATGAATAAGATAATTAGAATCGCGATCGTTTCTTTGTTACTTTCAAATTTAATAGCAATACCGACTCAGGCTGCTTTCTATGATTGGATGAAATTATCCAAAACCGCCGATGAAAAGATTGAACTGCCGCAGTCTTCAGATTGGTCATTTGATTCTCTGTACAGCAATATAAAGAACGTCGGAATGGGTTCTGTGAAGAATGGCAACATTGGAAGCGCGTCGGTTGTCGGCGCTTCGGCCCCTATCACAATTAAGAAGGCCAAGGCCTCAAGCCGGACTTTCAAGGTATCCGCGTCCGCGTACTCTTCAACCAAGGACCAAACCGATGATTCTCCGTTTATCACCGCTTCCGGAACTTATGTGCGTGACGGCATCATTGCCGCAAACTTCTTGCCCTTCGGCACCGCAGTCAAAATTCCGGAAATATACGGCGATAAGATATTCATCGTTGAAGACAGGATGAATAGCCGATATTGGTACAACGTCGATATCTGGTTCCCGGAAAGAAGCATGGCCAAAGACTTCGGCCGAAAAACGGTTACGATAGAAGTGGTCTCATAAATCTAAAACTCCCCACACGGGGAGTTTTAGATTATCTTGTCCGCCCCCTGGGACTCGGACCCAGAACCTTATCCTTAAGAGGGATCTGCTCTACCAATTGAGCTAGGGGCGGATATAAAATTTTATCACATCGTGCGTCCCCGGCAGGAATCGAACCCACATCAACAGCTTCGAAGGCTGCTGCTTTATCCGTTAAGCTACGGGGACTAATAATATATTAAATATCATATTTTACCTCAATGAGCGACATTTTTCAATTACTTTTGGCAGTACCTTTAATACATAATCAATATCTTTTTTTATTGTCTGGCGGCCGAGACTAAAACGAATTGCGCCGTTTAAGTATTTTTTAGGAACACCGATGGCTTTCAGAACATGGGACGGTTCAACGGCATGCGACGTGCAGGCCGAACCGCTGCCGGCATGTATGCCGTGCTTATCTAGCTGAAGCAAAATCTCTTCATTGCCAACACCGAATATTGAAATATTAATGTTGTTGGGCAATCTGTTTTTCTTTGGCCCGTTAAGCCTGACATCGGATATTTTTTTTAAAATATTGGAAATAAAATAATCTTGGAGTTTCGGCAGTTTTTTGTTTTCTTTTTTATTAATCAGCGATATCGCTTTGGCTAACCCCAAAATAGCGGCCGTATTTTCCGTTCCCGCTCTGCGGCCTCTTTCCTGATTGCCGCCGAGGATGAGAGGTTTAATCTCTAAATCTCTTTTGACATACAAAACGCCGATGCCCTTGGGGCCGTATATTTTACTGCCGTTGAATGTCAGAAAATCCACGCCCAACTCGTGGACATTCATATTAAGGTACTCCGTCGCCTGGCATGCATCGACATGAAACAGTGGTCCACGATTGCGCGCGCTCAATGGTAGTTTACTCCTATATTCTTTTAGTAACTTCCCGATTTCTCTTATAGGCTCAATTGTGCCAATTTCGTTATTGGCATACATGACGGAAATGAGAACAGTGTCTTTTTTGATTAAATTTAATATATTTCGAGGATTCACAAAACCTTCCGCATCCACGCTGACTAAATCAATCTTGAATCCTTCCCCGGCGAGTTTCCCTATGGGCTCTAAAACTGACGGGTGTTCTATGGCAGTTGAAATAATGTGGCCAGAGCGGAATTTGTCCGCAACTCCAAATATGGCCGTGTTATTCGCCTCCGATCCCGACGATGTAAAAACAATCTCCTCGGGTCTGGCATTTATAAAGCGGGCGATTTGGGCTCTGGCCTGTTCTGTCTGGACTCGGGCGGCCCTGCCCCCATCGTTAAATGACGAGGGATTTCCGCACAGGTCCATAGAGCGACTCATCTCTTTTTTAACGCGGTTATCTATCGGAGTCGCAGCCGCGTTATCTAAATATACAGTCATGTTCAAGCATTGAGGCATTGGGTCTCCAGGTATTGGAGAACTTTTTCGTTCAATAGAGCAGATGAAATATTTTCTCGTATCGCCTCGAGATTCAAGGGCATATTTTTATCAATCTCTCCTCTTAGGGTAGCCGTTTGAATGGCTTCTTGGATTGCTCCTTCAACCTCTGATTCTGACGGCTTAAGTTTTTCTTTTTTAGCCATAGCTTGGATGACAAGAGAAATTTTAACCTGTCTTTCCGCATCTTTGCGCCATTCTTGCCTTAAATCATCCTGAGTTTTTCCGATGTGAGCAAGATATGGGCCGAGTTCCAAGCCGTTGCGGTGAAGGTCGCCGTCGAATCCTTCAATCATGCGGTCCAGCTGCCGGTTCAGTAGTATCTCCGGTACATCGAATTTATTTTGACCGATAATGTAATCCAGAATTTTCAATCTGACTCTTTGTCTTTCTTTGGATCTTTTCTCGACCTCCAGGCCTTCGCGTATGTTCCTTTTTAAGCTCTCGACGCCGTCAAAGTCGCCCAAAGTCTTAACAAAATCATCGGTCACGTCCGGAAGTTCCGTTTTCTGTATCAAATTCAGATTAACGGTGAAATCTAGCTTCTTTCCAGCTATTTCTTTGTGGTAATAATCAGCCGGGGCAACAAGAGAAAATTTCTTTTCCTCATTTTTTTTCATTCCGATAATATTATCTTCAAATCCGGGCATAAAACTTTTACCGCCCAGGACAACGGGATGATTCTTGCTTATTCCGCCTTCAATTGGCTTGCCGTCCAGGCAAACTTCAAAATCAACTTCCACCCTGTCGCCGGATTCGGCCGGGCCGTCTTTCTCAATCAGTCTGGCTCGGGAATTTCTTATCGTCTCGAGTGTTTCATCTATTTCCGCGTCATTGATTTCTACGGGATCAGGACTCACTTTAAAATCGGAGAAGTCGGCAACGGCCACATCGGGATATATCGCCAATTTAACTTTGTATACAAGTTTCTGCGGCGAGTTTTCAATAATCTTAAATTCGGTGGCGTCAATTAGCTCGTATTCCTGTTTCTGCAAACATTCGGCCAGGCTGCCTTTAATGGCCAAGTCCAGAGCTACTTCCCTTATTTTTTCTGGCCCGATAGATTTGCGGATTTGATCTTTTGGGACTTTGCCTTTTCTGAAGCCGTCAATTTCAAGATCTCGGCCCAACTCGGACTCGGCTTTATCCACGTATTCGGCCAAATCGTCTTTACCCAGTTCTACTGTGGCCTCCAATATGGTGCTGTCTATTTTATTGTACGTCGCTTCCATCTTGTTTTTCGTTAACTGTTTCTTCGACTTTAAATGCTTCCTGGGGCGAACGGACATCTATTTTCCAGCCTGTAAGCTTAGCGGCCAAACGGACGTTTTGCCCCTTTTTACCGATGGCCAAAGAGAACTGATCATCGGACACCTCGACCAAAGCGTGCTTTCTGATGTCGTCTAAAATTTTAACATCCAAGACTTTGGCCGGAGAAAAAGAGTTGGCGATGAAATCGTTAATTTTTTCACTCCACATGATAACGTCAATTTTCTCCCCTCCGAGATCGTTGATAACAGTTTGGACCCGCACTCCTTTTTGTCCTACCAATGATCCGATCGGATCGATGCCTTCTTCTTTCGACGAGACGGCTATTTTTGTCCTTGATCCGGCTTCCCTGGAAACGGCTTTTATTTCAACGGTGCCCGAATCTATTTCCGGAACTTCGACGCGGAATAGGCCGGCTACGACTCCGGGATGGGCACGGGATAATATTACAACCGGGCCGCGGGGGTTTTCCTCAACCTTCAGAATCATGAATCGGTATCTCTGGCCCATGCGATAATTTTCATTCGACACCTGTTCCAGCGGCGGCAGAAGACCATTTGTTTTTCCGAGATCGACAAATACCAACGCTCCGTCGCGGCGCTGGACCAAACCGCTGATGATTTCCCCTTCTCTGCCTTTAAACTCAGAAAAAATCGCTTCCCTTTCAGCTTCCCTCAATCTTTGAATTATTACCTGTTTGGCTGTTTGGGCGGCAATGCGGCCGAATTCCGTTTTGGGTTCAAGCGTTGCAACCAGTTCGTCTCCTACTTTTATGTTTTTGTTTTTTGTTTTGGCCTCTTCCAGAAGAATGTGTTTTTCGGGATTATATTTTATTTTTATCTCGCCCGTTTCCGTCTGGCTTATCTCATCTTCCGAGTGTTCCATTCTCCGGCGGCTTTCCATGTCCTGAAAATCAGGCTTCTCATCAACAATTTTAATCGGCAATTGTCCCGTTAAATATCCTTCCTCATCCACGCCTTCGACGACATAGTGGGTCTGGGAAATGTCCAAAGCTCCCGTATCCATATTTAATTTGGCCTTTATTATTTGGCCCTTCTTGCCGTAATCTCTCTTGTACGCGGCCGCGATTGCCGCCTCTATCGTCTCCAAAACGCTGCTCTCGGGAATGCCCTTCTCTTCGGAAATCTGCTTTATGGCTGACACGAATTCTTTAATGTTGAACATATTCAATTGTGCGTTGATTTAAGAAACAAGCCCGCCAGCGGCGGACTTGTCTAGATTAAAATCAATCAGGTACGTATATATTATCAAAAAAGAAACAACCTGTCAAATAAGTTTTCTTTTATTGACGAATTCATACAGCGGGCCAATGAAAGCGCCGGTAAAAAAGAACCAGATGTATTCGCCAAGTGGAACACCGAAATACAGGCGCGTATACCAAGCCTCTCTAAGATACCAAAAATCTTTGATAAAAGTCGGGTATATGAAGATAAGCAGATAATAAATAGCGGACCCGATAAAAAGCATGAATAAGCCGCTAAAAATAGAATCCGCAAATAAATCGGTCCGCACCGATAATATATAGGCCAAACTAATTAAATACGCCAAAATAGAAGAATAAAATGAACCCATCTGCAAGACATAATACAAAAATAAATATAAAAGCGAAAAACTTAGTATAAAAATTACCGGGTTGCCCGGATCTTTGATTTTAATTCTTCTCTTTCTGAATCTTTTTCGATATATTTCTTCGTAAATTACAGCGGCAATTCCACCAATTGAAAAGCCAATAATAAAATCTTCAACACTTACACTTGTTCCCAGTACATTCAGGGGTCTCCACCAATCAATAATATTTGTGGTTTGGCTGACTAATCCGCCAAAACCAAACAAAATGCTCACGTAAATTATCTCATATCTTAAGTCCCTTCTGTGCATAAACAAAACTAACCAAACCGCAAAGAAAATTAGGGACCAAAATAAATACAAATACTTCGCCATAGATACATTTTATATTATTTTAAATAAACAAAAAGCCGGCGGTTAGCCGACATTAGTTCCTGCGGACAATGTAATGTAAAATATCACCCACCCTTTCGTAGGCGATGAAACCGAAGCTGACTTGTCGAAGAAGATCGTCAAAATCGGGTGGCAACCAGGAATTGACCAATACGGGTCTGTCATTGCCAAATTTTTCGCTCCGACCGTTGTACATGCCGCTCATGGTTCCATACGGAATGCTGATATATCCAATGGCGCCGTGCTTTAACACTCGCCTGATTTCCTTGAGCGCCGGCAACGTTTTGAATCTAGGAAGGTGCATCAATGTCGTGAAACAGACGAAACCATCAAACATTTTAGATCTAAGAGGTATGGCTAAAATGTTGCTTCTCATCAAAAAGGCCCGGCCCTTCGCAATCTCCGCACCAAGAATCTCTTTGCCTTTCGCCAACATCGCAAAAGAAAGGTCGACTCCCACACACCTAAATCCATCTTCGGTCAGCATTTTGGCATCTCGGCCTGTACCACAACCGACATCGAGAATGAGTTTTCCTTTTAAACGTTCAGTGAATATATACCAAAATTCATCTCGCCAGTGGGCCGGATTGACGTCATTCCACTTATCGGCAATCCTGTCATAAGACTCAATCGTCTTTTTTTCTTCCGCACTCAATGAGAGAAAATCTGCTTTCACCATTTTCCTCCTCAGAAAGAACTCGAATATTATACATTAATTTTGAAATTCGTCAAAACATAGAAGACTATCCACAAAAAAATATGGACAAATAGCCATTTTGGGATATCGTGGCGGTGTGGATCCACTTCAAAATCAAAACGAGCTCGACAAAAAACTTGCCGACATCCAAATGAACCGGGCTGATGAAGACCAGCAAGCCCTGGCCAGTAAACTTGGCTTGCCCTTTTCCGATTTGAAAGGCAAGCCGATTGACACGGAAGCCTTGGCCATCGTCGAGGAAAATATCGCTCGGGCCGGAGGGTTGGCCGTAATATACAAGCAAGGAAGCAACACAACCTTAGCATTATTGGATCCCGACAAAGAGGAAGCCAAGCAGGTATTAGCCGGCCTGAAAACCAAGGGATACGCAATTTCAATAATCATCACCACCCAACGCGGCATCGAGAGGGCCTGGGTCCGCTACAAGGATGTGATTAAAAAGGAGGTTTTTGAAATTGGAGCCATAAAGGTGAGCGAGGAGGAAATAGCAAACTTTCAAAATCAGATCAAGAGCATATCCGATCTAAAGAACAAGGTGGCCGGTTTGTCGGTCACCAAACTTTTGGAAATACTGCTGGCTGGGGCATTGAAAATCGGCGCTTCGGATATTCACTTTGAACCTCAAGGACAGAAAACACGCTTGAGGTATCGCCTGGATGGTGTTTTAAACGATGTGGCCGATATTCCGTCTGAAGAATACAAAAAAATAGTAAGCCGGGTAAAAGTCCTTTCCAAGCTTAAAATAAACGTTTCCGACAGCCCGCAGGACGGCCGATTCACGATCCATCTCTCAAATGTCGACATTGAAATCCGCGTTTCCGTTCTGCCTAGTGAGTACGGCGAAACTATTGTCATGCGCTTGCTTGATCCGCGAACGATTCGCCAGCAGCTGGAGGATTTGGGCATGCGTCCCGATCTGCTCGAAATCGTCAAAGAGCAGCTGAAAAAATCAACGGGAGCGATACTGACAACGGGCCCCACCGGTTCCGGCAAAACCACCAGTCTTTATGCTTTCATTCAGTACGTCAATTCGCCTGACGTGAAGGTCATAACCATCGAGGACCCGATTGAATACCATATTTCCAGCATATCCCAAACCCAAGTTGAGCCGGAGAAGGGGTATAGTTTTGCCACCGGATTGCGAGCCATCGTTAGGCAGGACCCGGATATCATCCTTGTCGGTGAAATAAGAGACGCTGAAACCGCCGAAATCGCGCTGAATGCCGCTCTGACCGGACATCTCGTGCTGTCCACGCTTCACACCAACAACGCGGCCGGCACAATTCCCCGCCTCATTGATCTGGGAATTCAAGCTCAAACAATCGCGCCGGCCATAACCATGGCCATGGCCCAGAGATTGGTGAGAAAACTATGTCCGTCGTGCAAAAAGGAAAGCATTTTATCTCTCGAAATTATGAAAAAAATAGAAGCTCATTTGTCAGGCATAGCTAAACGGTACGGCATAGATTTGAGAAATATTAAGATTTTTGAAGCCGGCAAATGCGATAAGTGCAACCAGACCGGATACTTGGGACGAATAGGAGTATATGAAGCATTTTTAATCACGCCGGACATGCAAAAACTCATTCTTTCTTCACCTTCTATTCCTGAAATTGAAGCAGCGGCTGTTGAACAGGGCATGGTTTCAATGCTTCAAGACGGATATCTTAAGATGATTGAAGGCCTTACGACCATGGAGGAAATTGAAAGAGTTTTAAGTTAAAAACAAAAACCCTGTAATCTGTAGGCAAAACCCGGATTTTCAAAAATCCAGGACAGGATAATTCTAAGGAGTTATCCAGTCGGAACCGAATAATCCATTATGATAGTATCCCGAATTAGGTCGGTGGTGTATGAAAATACGCTGACCCAATTGCCTACAGATTACAGGGGTTTTTAAGAAAAACGATCCCTTTTGGGGATAAATTAATACTCTTATTTTAATCTAAAAACAAATGCCTGTCAATCCTCCTAAAATGGCCCCAAAAGCCACTCCGGAAGACCAAATCCTGGATTCGACTTTAAGGCCCGGAACATTTGAAGAATACATCGGTCAGGAAAAAATTAAAGCCAACCTAAGGGTCGCCGTCGGCGCGGCCAGGAAAAGAAACGATCAGATGGAGCACATCCTTCTGCACGGCCCGTCTGGCCTGGGCAAAACGACTCTTGCCTTCTTGATTGCCAAAGAATTGGGCAGCAACCTTCGAATAACGTCCGGCACTGCTCTTGAAAAGGCCGGTGACGTCGGTTCGATTCTTACCGGTCTTTCAAACGGCGATGTTCTTTTCATAGATGAAGTCCACCGTCTAAATCGCAACGTCGAAGAAGTTATATATCCGGCCATGGAGAACTACAAGCTTGATATCGTTATAGGGAAAGGCAATTCGGCCAAAACGCTGCAAATAGATCTGCCGCGTTTCACCCTCATTGCCGCAACCACCAAGATATCGGCCCTTTCGGCGCCCTTTCGCTCACGATTCGGCCTTAACTTCAGACTCGATTTTTACAATGAGAAAGACATTGAGAAAATATTATCCCGATCATCAAAAATTCTGGGTGTTAAGGTCGAAAAAACCGCCCTTGAATCGATGGCCATGGCCTCGCGCTGCACGCCAAGAGTGGCAAACAGAATATTAAAACGCGTCCGGGACTACGCCCAAATGAAAGACGCGGATATCATCACAGCCGACCTTGCCGCCAAGAGTCTGTCGATGCTGGAAATAGACCAGAAAGGGCTGGAAGAAACGGATCGGAAGATTCTTCTTGCAATAGCCAATAAATTCAACGACGGGCCGGTTGGCTTGAAATCGATTGCCGCCGCCATATCGGAAGAGGAAGAAACGATTGAAAGCGTCTATGAGCCGTATCTGATGCAACTTGGCTTTTTGGCCCGCACGCCCAAGGGCCGCGTCATTACGGCGGGCGGCAAAGAGCATCTGGGCATTATGCCGAAGCAAACGTTGGATCTTTAGCAACGCTCGGCTGAATAAATTAACGGGCGTCCTCGACAATCACGGCCACGTCGAAGACGTTATCATAAACAACGCAATGAGATGTATGGGAGTTGACCCCGGAACGCACCGTATAGGCGTCGGGATAATTGATATCTCCGGCCCAAAGATGATTTGCTGCCACTACGAACTAATCGAGAACTCCGGGGATGACAAAATAGCGAATTTTAAAACGACAGCGGCGGCGATTTCAAGGTTGGTAAAAAAATATAAGCCCGATATTGCCAGTGTGGAAAAATTATTCTTCACCAGCAATCAAAAAACAGTCATGGCCGTGAGTGAAATGCGCGGCGTCATAATAAACACTATCGCCGGTTTTAATATTCCCTTATCCGAATACACGCCGTTACAAATAAAAATGGGGGTCACCGGTTACGGTAAAGCCGACAAGGGCCAAATCGAAAGAATGGTCAGGTTAATATTGGGAATCAAAGAAAAAATAAAACCGGATGACGTGACTGACGCTTTGGCCATTGCAATTTGCGGAGCAACTAATTATAATCCCTATTAACATTTCGACATTTTAACCAATCTCTGTTTTGGTTATTGGTAACCCTAGGTAACCGAAGAGCCAAGCAAAGACGATTTGCCATGTTCGAAACAAAACTTATGTGGGCCGACGAGATTACGAGAAAGGGGTCTGACGGTGACCTTGCCGATGGTGTTGTTGACGATGCGGACGACGACGACACAGACGATGATGATGACGATGTAGAAGACAAGGATTTGGGTGATACTGGCGAAGAAGAGTGGTAATAAAAAAACTCCGGCCGCGCCGGAGTTTTTTTATTTTATCTTCAGAAATTTTCTAGGCCCGATTTTCAAAATATCGTCTTTTTTAACAACAGCCTCCCATTTTGTTTGAATATCGCCGTTAATCGAGACGCCGTTTTGATCCATTAGCCGTTTGGCCTCGCTCTTTGATTGAACCAGTCCCGACGACACCAAAACATCCAATATGTTTGCCATGCTTTCTTTTATTTCATATACCGGCATATCCGTGGGGAGTTCGCCCTTGGAAAAAACACTGTCAAAATTTTCTTTGGCCTTCTGGGCTGCCTCTCGGCCGTGGTACATTTCCACAAGTTTAAAGGCCAGCTCCTCCTTAAAATCCTTGGGATTCCCCCCGTCTGCCGTCTCTTTTTTTCGGCGCTCAATCCATTCCATTTTCTCATTCGTGCACAGTTGAAATACATCGGCTATCATTTCATCGGCAATTATGGCCATGGTTTTGCCAAACATCTCCTCGGGATTGTCATTGACTGAAATAATCCCACCCTCGGTCTTTGACATTTTTTTCCCGCTGGCTAAAATCAAAAGCCGTGTCGGCAGAACCATTTTGTCTTTCCCCTTCATTGCTTTCATCAAATCTCGACCGACAACCATGTTGAACACTTGGTCGTTGCCGCCGGTTTCACCGTCAATATCCATCGCCACCGAATCATATCCCTGCATCAGAGGATACAGTAATTCATGAAAGCCGAGCGGTCGGTCTTTCTCTAGCCGGTCGCGAAACAAGTCTCGAGCCAGCATCTGTTTGGCTGAAAACTGGCCAGCCAACTCAATAACGTCCCTGAATGTCAGTTTGGAAAGCCAGTCGCCGTTATATTTGATTTCGAAAGATTCCGGCGGCAATATTTTTTCGAGCTGTTTTACGTAGGTAGCCATGTTCTGTTTGATTTGCTCGTCAGTCATCGGTTTTCGGGTTGAATCATTGCCTGTAGGGTCGCCTATTAGCGCCGTAAACGTGCCGATAACAATAACCGGCTTGTGGCCCAAATCTAAAAGATCCTTAAGGAACAAAAGTGGAATTGTGTGGCCAATATGAATCTCGGGTCCGGTCGGATCTATGCCGAGATATACTCTTAGTCCGGATTCATTTTTCAATCTTGCCGATACTTCGTCAAAATTGGGAAAAATGTTTTTTATCTCCAGCCTTCTTTCGAGAACCAATTTAATGTCAGACACATCTTTTGAGAGCATAATATGATAAATGATATATGTTTAAGAATGGCTTGTCCATAATCATTTTTTATGGCAAAATAGGGGCACCGTGATTAAAAACCACTTGAAGCGAATGATGCCGTTTTTTCGATTTAATAAACGACTCTTAACTAAAGGGTTTTTTTTAAATATTTTTAAAAAAATGCTCGTTCTGGCCGCTTGGGTCGTAGTGGTAGGCAGTATTATATTCCTGGTCTTGTTCATATATTATCAGCAAAGCCTACCCGATCCCGAAGCTATCGCATCCAGGCGTGTCAATGAATCAACAAAAATATATGACCGCACTGGGGAAACGCTATTATATGATATCCACGGCGAAGAAAAAAGAACTATCATTCCGTGGGATAAAATTCCTCAAAATTTGAAAAATGCCGCATTGGTTGCCGAGGACAGCAATTTCTACAATCACAATGGAATTGATTTCAAGGGCATCGCCCGGGCCTTTATAAAAAACATTGAGGATTTTGATTTGTCGCAGGGCGGATCCACGATAACACAGCAGCTCGTAAGAAACGCCCTTCTCGGACAGCAGAAAACCATTTCCCGCAAGCTCAAAGAAGCGATTTTATCCATAGAGGTCGAGCGCCGATTTTCAAAAGACCAGATATTTTGGATGTACCTCAACGAAATTCCGTACGGCTCAAACACGTACGGCGTCGAAGCGGCCAGCAAGACTTATTTCGGAAAGTCAGTTTCTGACATATCTCTGGCAGAATCAGCCATTTTAGCCGCCTTGCCTCGAGCAACCACGTATTATTCCCCTTATGGCAACCATGTTGACGCCCTGCTCGCTCGGAAAGACTTTGTTTTAAAGAGAATGCTGGATTTAAAATATATATCTCAATCCGAGTATGAGTCCGCCGTAAACGAAAAGGTCGCCTTCAAGCCGAATCTGGAAAACATCAGGGCTCCTCATTTTGTGCTGATGGTAAAAGAATATCTTACTCGAAAGTATGGCGATGATGTCGTCGAAAACGGCGGCTTGAAGGTCATAACGACCCTTGATTCCAATCTCCAGGAAATTGCCGAGGAAGTGGTTCAAAAATATTCAAAGATTAACAAAGAGAGATACAGAGCCAACAACAGCGCCTTGGTGTCTTTGGATCCTAAAACCGGGAATGTTTTGGCTCTGGTTGGATCCAGCAACTATTTCGATGTTGAAAATCAGGGCAATTTTAATGTTGTGACGTCCCCAAATCGCCAGCCCGGATCCTCATTCAAGCCTTTCGCTTATGCCACCGCCCTGGCCAGAGGGTACACCGATAGCACAATACTTTTTGATTACCGCACCGAATTCAATCCCTACTGTTCTCCCGATTCTTCCCAATTAAGAGACCGCTACGGCCTTAGTTGCTACCATCCTCAAAATTACGACGGCGTCCACCGGGGACCGGTTACGATGCGCCAGGCCCTTAGTCAGTCATTGAACATACCCTCGGTCCAGGTTTTGTATCTTGCTGGAATCAAAAACACCACAGATACGGCGGAGAAAATGGGCATAACCACTTTAAACAAGCCCAGTGGTTACGGCCTGTCGCTTGTGTTGGGCGGAGCGGAAGTTCGGCCAATTGATATGGTGTCAGCATACGGCGTTTTCGCGAACGATGGGGTGCGCAATCCCTGGGAAATCGTTCTGCGTGTCGAAACTGGCGACGGAACGGTTCTTGAAGACAAGAAAAATCAGCCGATTCGGGTTTTAGATTCCCAAATCGCGAGATTGGTTAATAATATGCTTTCAGACAATACTGCCCGAGCGCCGATTTTTGGATATAACAGCCCTTTATATTTTCCGGGACGCGACGTGGCGGCTAAGACAGGGACGACCCAAGAAAATCGGGATGCTTGGGTGGTGGGCTACACGCCAAACATTGCCACGGCCGTATGGAGCGGAAATAACAACAACACTCCCATGACCCAGGCCGGCGCCGGCATCAGCGCCTCGGGTCCGATGTGGCATGAATTCATGAACCGGGCCTTTGCTTACGTCAGTGAGGAGAGTTTTATCAAACCTGACCCGGTTAATGTTGGAAAAATAATGCTCAACGGAGATTACGCGTTTTACAAAGACGATGCTTCTACTCCGGAATACCACAACATCTTATACTACGTCAAAAAAGAAGACCCTTTAGGAAATTACCCGGCCAACCCTCAAGAAGATCCACTTTTCCACAATTGGGAGTGGCCGATACAAAATTATTTAGGATCGACGGCTATATGACGACAAGTCTAAACTTGTCGGAATCCTGCATTTGCCTTCTTATCTCGGGCAGACGCCACCTTAATTCTTGCGAGACCAGCCTTAGTTTGGGTTTTAGATAGATAATATTTGACCGGGTGTCGATTTCCAGTTCGATGTCCAATCGGCCGAACATGTTAGACAATACTCTATTCAGGGAATCAAAAATTTGATTCGGGGGACGTATCGAATCGGTGTTTTTAATTTTTTTGTTTGAGTTTATGTGTCTAAACATCAAGTTCTAAGAGGCATGACCAAATACGTTGAGTCTGGTTTATCATGGTGCGGTTTTAAGACAAGGGGGCTCCCGGGGCCGGTAAACTCCAGCACAACATTCGGCGTCATTATTGTTTTGAGGCCGTCAAGCAAGTAGTTGTAGTTCAGGGTTATTTCAAAATCATCTCCATCAATAAGAGCGCCTATTTTTTCTTCAATCTCCCCCTTGTCGGAATTCTTGGCCGTTACTTCCAAATTATCAGTCCGGGCTTTGATAGTAATATCCGACACGTGGGACGAAAAAAGACCAGCTAAGCGGATACTGTTTTCCATTTCTTCTTTTGCTAATATAATTTTGGTTTTGAAATTTTCGGGAATTATTCTCGCGTAGTCTGGATAAGAACCTTCAATAAGCCTCGAAACAACCTCAATGTCATCATTCTCAATCGCGATTTGGTTTTCATGTATATAAACATCAACATCTCCTTCAATTTCGGAACAAATCCTTATAAACTCGCCGGCTGTCGGCCTGGGTAATATTATTTTGATTGGTTTTTTGAGTTGAAGGCTTATCTTTTTTTCTGCCAGCCTGAAACTGTCTGTGGCCACGAAATATACAAATCCATTGGCGTTGTATATATAAATGCCGGACAATTCGGGCCGCGCCTCTGATGAAGAGGCCGCGTCCATTACCGCCGATAATCCTGATTTTAACAATTTAGCCGGTAGTGTTGTAACGGGTTCACTCTTGATTTTAGGAATAATAGGGAAATCTTGCCCACTTAGACCGAGTATTTGAGTTTTGTGTTTCTGGGAATTAATATGCAAAATATTGTTTTTTGCCGTGAGGGTTAATTTGTCATCCTTCATGTTATAAACGAGATTGGAGAATATTTTCGCCGGTACTGCTATTTCACCAGCCTCGTCTATTTTTGAACCTATAAAACAATTTATACCGACTTCCAAATTTGTGGCTGAAACTTTAAGCCGTCCGTTTTCGGTTCTTAAAAGAACATTATTTAATATCGGCAATGTCGTGTTTCTATTAACTATCTTCTCGGACAATCCCAACGCTTTTTTTAAATTTTCTCCGGCGACAGTTATCCTCATTTATTTTTGATTAATATCTGCACGTATTAATATATATTTAAAAAATTATTACTACTATTAAGAATGTGTTTATGTGGAAAAGTTTTTATCAATATATTTTTAACAAGGAAATATTGATGAAATTTATATGAATATAAGTTTGTATGGTTGTTAATAATTACTACACAAAAAAGATATTGTCCGGGATAAAATATTAAATATTAAATATTATTCCTTGCGTATCCCCTATCTATCAAGTGAGTTATAAACACGTTCTTTGATAAGCACTAACTCCTGTTTCAATGGTTCGTCTCCGGCGGATTCCCCTCTTATTTTCTCGCAAGCGTGAATAACGGTGGAGTGGTCACGGCCGCCGAGCTTTTGGCCGATTTCTGGAAAAGATAGTTTAGTTTCTTCCCTAAGCAAGAACATTGCTATTTGACGCGGTTTGACCACTTCTTTTTTTCGACTTCTTTTCAAAAGGTCGTTAATGGATATGCTGTAAAAATCGGCTACCGATTTAAGGATTGTCTGGGGCGATGTTTTTCGATAAGGAGTCGTCAAGTAAGCGTTTAATATGTTTTTAACTTCTTTTACATCAGGCACCCGGTTGTATATTTGACTGAAAGCAATGACCCTGTTTAAGGCCCCCTCTATCTCCCTGACATTTTTTTGAATATGGGTGGCGATGTAGCTCAAAACATCATCTTCAAAAGACTGGTTTTTTAAATTGCACTTGGCTCTTAAAATGGCAAGCCGGGTTTCATAATCGGGAATGCCGATATCAGCTATCATTCCGCCTTGAAATCGCGATCTTAGCCTCTCCTCGAGGGCGGCAATAGCCTGCGGCGGCCGGTCTGACGATAATATTATTTGCTTGTTCTTTCCATAGAGCTCATTGAACACGGAAAAAACTATTTCCTGCGTTTTTTCTTTAGCGGCGATAAACTGAATGTCATCAATCATTAATAAATCCAGTTTTGAGCAGTTATTTTTGAATTCTTCTATGGTCTTGTTCCTAATCGCCTCGACAATATCAACCGTGAATCTTTCGGCGGAGGTGTATAGAACTCGGCGGGCTCTGTTTTCTGAAAATAGCTTGTTGCCGATGGCGTGCAAAAGATGGGTCTTGCCTAATCCTACACCGCCGTACAAAAAAAGAGGATTATACATTCTGCCGGGGCTTTTGGTTACTCCTTGGGAGGCGGCATGGGCCAATTCATTGTTTGACCCTACGATAAAAGATTCAAATGAATAGCGCTTATTAAGATTAGTGACACTGTCGATGTCCTGATCATCGGCAGGCGTGGACTTTTCTTCCAGTTCCTTTTCCAGAATAACTTTTGATATATCATGCTTGAGCGTTTCTGGCTTGGGCCGGCCGACAGCGTATTTAACTTCCCTTACCTCGGGAGACAAAGTCCTTATTGATTGAAGAATTTTCTTGTTGAACTTGTTCTCAAGCCATTCTTTTATGAAGCCATTAGGAACGCTGACCACGACGCTGTTTCTATCCCGGGCGATTATCACTGTGTTTTTAAACCAGGTTATAAAAGTTGCTCGCGACAAAGACAATTCCATTTCACCAAGCACTGCCTTCCAAAGCTCTTCATTGGTCATGATGCGAAAAAGTTAAGAATACTACGAGGTCAATTATGACATTAAAATTATTTGGGCCGAAAGTGCGCTTAAGTTGATATTCTGTTTATAACTTATCTTATTTTCAATTTTTTATGATTTTCCATTTCTTAGCGCTCAAATAGATATAACAGTCGGGAAAAATATGTAAATATTGACCGGTTCAAAATTCATCGTGCGGTGATGAAATTGATTGACGAATGAGTTTTTTCGGGTATCATAAGGGTATGACTAAAGCCCTATCAGGCACATGGCGGCCCAAAAAAAAGAAAAGGAAGGTTAAGCATGGGTTTCTTGGCCGCATGAAAACAAAATCAGGCCGGACGGTACTGGCTCGTCGACGCAATAAGAGCCGGGCCAGACTAACGGTTTAATAATATTGGCAATCCCAACAGTAAACAGACTGACGCGGAGGGAGGATTTTGAAGAAGTGTTTAAAAAGGGAAAAACTGTTAGTGGCAGTTTTTTATTTTTGAAACGATTGATTGACGGCAGAAAGACTAAACCAAGAATAAGCGTTGTTGTTCCGCTTAAAACCGCCAAAATGGCGTCCCAGAGAAACAAAGCCAGGCGGATCGTGTCCGAGGTCATCAATTCCCTACTTGATAAAATTGATTCAAAATTGACGGCGGTGATAGTTGTAACGAAAATGCCGGAAAATAATATAAACAAACTGCTTCGGGACGATTGTTTGAGTGTTATTAAAAAATCTAACATATTAAAATGACCAAAGCATTCATTTTTGCAATAAAGTTGTATCAAATTTTGGGAAATTCTTTTCGTGCCTCCTGGCTCTTTCCGGTTCAATCACAATGCCGTTTTTATCCGAGTTGTTCAGAGTATGCCGTAATGGCAGTGGAAAAGGATGGTTTCCACCGCGGCTTCACAAAGAGCATCCGCCGCTTTTTAAGATGCAACCCGCTTTTTAAAGGCGGCGTTGATTTACCGTAACCATGTCCTCACTTTTTAACGAAATACTGTACCGCCCCCTGCTTAATCTGGCAGTTTATATTTATGCCGTAATCCCTGGACAAGATTTTGGCATCGCAATAATAATATTGACTATAATAATCAGGTTTATTTTTTTACCGCTTTCAATCAAGGCTCTCAAATCCCAGCGCTCTTTAAGCGAGCTTCAGCCCAAAATGAACGAGATAAAAGAAAAATACAAAAACGATAAAACCGCCCAATCGGCGGCAATCATGCAGCTCTACAAAGACAACAAGGTAAATCCTTTTGCCGGATGCCTGCCGCTGCTTGTCCAGTTGCCCGTAATTTTCGCGTTGTATGCCGTGTTCAGAGACGGCATCGGTTCCGGGGTTGCCGGCTATCTTTATCCGTTCGTGCCCCACTTTGACTCAATCAATCCGATTTTTCTGGGTTTCTTGGACATATCAAAGCGCAATATCCCCGTGATTATTGTCGCCGGTTTGGTTCAATGGCTGCAGTCAAAACAGCAGGCCGCGTCAATGAAGGTTCAGGGCGCCGGCAAGGAAATGGCCGCGTTTAATAATCAAATGTTGAATTTTATGCCCATCATGATTATAATTATTGGCTGGAGTCTGCCTGCTGGTCTGATGCTGTATATTATAGCCACCACCGTCTTTTCAATATTCGAGCAGGCTCTGATTAAAAAGAAATATGATCAACAACGAGCATAAATCCCAAATTGAAAAATTCGTGGCCAGCTTTGCCCATTATCTTGACGTGCCCTGCAGCGTGGAAGTGAGAGAAGAAGATCAGGCTGGACGGAAAGCAGCTTTCGTTTCGATTTCGACGGCTGGCGACGCCCGGTTTTTGATAGGCAGAAACGGCCAGAATCTCCAAGCTTTAGAGCATGTGTTGAGAGCCATTGTGCTTAAAGAGAACGAAAATATCCAAAATATCGTTGTTGACATTAACGACTACAAGAAGTCAAAAGCGACACGAGTCGTGGAATTGGCCAAAATGGCCGTAACCAAAGTCAGAAACACGCAAAAGGCCGAGGTTCTTTCCCCTATGTCCTCATACGAAAGAAGAATCGTCCACATGGAATTGGCATCATATCCTGATATCGCCACCGAAAGCATCGGCGAAGAGCCGCAAAGACGAATAGTGATAAAGCCCTACTGATTTATTCTTAATGAGTAAATCAAATTGTCCGGCCGATTAAGAATAATAAGGCGGGATTCGTCAGGGGAAAGCATGACTTCTGACGGATTGAACGATTGAGATGTTTTTGTCAGGGAAATGATATCTCCTTGGGGGTTAATTAGAAATATTTCATCGCCCGAGCCGCCATCTTGGCGGCTTACGCATACTACTGAGTTTGTCCCCCAGGAACACTGACCCGCCGCAATATTTTTGGAAATTTTTACCTCGGTACCTGTATTTAAATTCAATATTCGGGACTCCAAAGAACCGTTGTCAAAACTTGAATATATAACCGCAGCACCATCGCCGCGCCAGGCGGTATCAAGTTTCATTAATCCGTCAAATATTTTTCTTATCTCCCCGTCTCTGTTGAGGCTGAATACATAGTGGAGCTGGTCGGCCGAATTTATGGCGCTGACGACTATCAAATCGTCGGCGAGCCATTTTAAATCCGTGTCCAGGAAGGCGGTCTTAAAGATTCGATGGCTGTCGGAACCGTCGGGATTAGAAATATAAATTTCCCCCCCTTCGGGAGTGCTCTTAAAGTAGGCGATTTGGCTTGAGTTCGGCGAAAAAACGGCGCTCCTCACGTTTCTGTCGAGAGGAATTGTTTTTTTCGTGTCGTAGCTGTAATACCTGAATTCGTTTCCGAGTGGGCCGTAGAATTTAGCGATGACCTGTCTTTTATCTGGGGCCCAAACCGCGCTCAAGAAATCGCGCAAGATACTTTCCGAAATCGTTTCGGTTGTATTCGTTTCCAAGCTTGTCTTAAAAACTCTGCCTGTGCCTTTTTCGTAATAAATGACAGAATTTCCGGACATTACCGGTGAGATAGCTTCGTGGTTGCTTACCCGAGACGCGCTTTCTTTGTTTTTTTCAGCCGGTGCTTCGTTTGCCGAACCATCAAATTTGTCTATTAGCCGGCCTGACAAAGCCTCGCCGCTCGGATTTAAGATGTAGCTTAACAAAAAAACGTTTACGCCGATTAAAGACAAAATGGATATCGTAATATTTTTTCTTGACATTTTATGCGGCTAATTGTTCAACTTCGGCCAGTGTTCCTTTGACGCCCTCGACGGCAGCTTCATTCGCGTTTCGGTAAGAAGCTTTTTCGTCTCGGTAGCTTAACCATACGCCGACTATCACCCACGGCATGACATCAAGCAAGGGAATGAGGTTGGCGACCGCGGCGGCGGCGAATTTCGACAGGGGCGATTTTTTTAATGCCGCGTATGATTTTACGGCCATTTTTCTTACCGGTTTAAACTTTCTGACGAGGCGGGCCGCCTGGCCGCCGCGACGTTCGATGAGGGCCATATTTTTCGGCAATTCTTGAAGCCAAGCACTCGCTTTTTCCGCAAACTCATCGGCCCTTTTTTGTTTGGTATTCGTGAACCAAAATATCAAGAACATCAGCGTCGACAGTGCAAATGATACCAACATTGCAACCGGAATTCCAAAACCAGTAAAAGTGGTGAGATCGATTAGCTCGATTACGACTGCCAATCCGTACAGAACAGAATATTTAAAAAAAGACGGTTTTTTGTATTCCATGCCTTCTTCGTACAAGCTTTGGCTCTGCTGGTACATGTTTTCCATTTCCCTCTCTGTCTCCATAGCGTTTGAAATTTCAATTTGCTTAGCTAGTATAAGTTTTAAATGGTTTTTTTCGTCCATGTTTTTATTTAATATTGGTTTGGGCCCACTCTTTCTTGGCTTGCTCGATTTCCAATATCTGTTTAGGATCGGATGTTATGATTTGGTCTTCGGCAAATGAAGCCACCACTCGGATTCCAACGTGAGATTGGCCCAGGAAAAATAACCCGTATCCGACCCGGGCTTCCAAGAGATATAATTTCTCGGCGTCGGTCAGATTGAATGTTTTTTGGAGTAAATCTATGGATGCCGGGGATTGTTTCATCAATATCTGAATCGAAGAGTTGTTAATTATTGACTTTCCCAAGTCTGTCGCCAAAAATTCGGATATATCCTGGGAAATAGTGGTAAGTCCGGCGTAATATTTTCGAGCCCTCTTGGCAATGTTAAACAGAAATTGGGCGCCGATTTCGTATTTCATCAGAAGCCAGGCTTCATCGACGACAATTAGCCTTTTTTTCAGTTCACGCCGCATCGTGGTCCAGATATAGTTAAGAATCGAATACATGGCGATTGGCCGCAGCTCCTCTTCCATATCGCGGATGCTAAAGACGATTAATTGATTATCCAAAGAAACATTCGTCGGCTGGTTGAGAAAGCCGCTGAATGTGCCATCGGTATAGCGTTTTAATCTCAACACCAGCGATTCAGCCCCGGTCATGCCTTCCAATATACTCTGAAGGTCAGAAAGTACCGGCGGCTCTTGTTTTGTGAAATCACCGGCGGCGCTGATGTCTTTAATAGCGTATGTTTGATGGATGGCCTCATCGAGAATGGAATTTTCTTCCGGTGTAAGCTGGCCGAACATCAATCGGAATAAGCCCACTAAATTTAAAACGTGGGATTTGAACACGTCAGCTGGCGATTCGTCCTCGTCCGGTATCGGTAGATCGAAAGGGTTTATGTGTTGGTCGGAATTTATGGATATCTTTACATTTGCGCCGCCCACCGTTTCCGACAGGTATTTGTATTCATCCTCGGGGTCGATAATTATGGCTTGGGTGCCAAAGACAAGACTCCTTAAAACTTCCAATTTGATTGTGTAGGATTTACCAGCACCCGATTTGGCGAAAACTGTGCAATTCGCGTTCTCCAGATTGAACCTGTCAAACAGCACCAAGGAGTTGTTGTGCGTGTTTATGCCGTACAATATTCCGTCGTTGGCCGTAAGATCAAAGGAAACGAAAGGGAAAATAGACGATAACGGCTCCGTATTTAATTGAGTAAACACATTCAACCGGTCTTTGGCTAACGGCAGGGTGCTCATATATCCTTCAGACATTCTGAAGACCGATGATTTGGGATACACAAGCTGATATTCGAACATGCCCTTTAATTTGCTCTCCGTTTCATCCAAATCTTTTAGAGAATCCTCATATATCGTTATATACACACCGACGTCAAAAAGTTTGTCCGTCCCCTGCTGTAATCTGTCGCGTAAGTTTTCTATGTCGCCGACAGCTGTTTCCAGAATGGGGTCGCGGACTTTTCCGGCCGAGGCTTCTTCCATCATTTGCGATTCGAGTTTGGCGAGGTGGTCCCGGAGCTGTTTCAGGGCCTGGGCCGTGTTTTTCGGGTTGACGTAAATGGCTATATCTAAAACCCGATCCAGATTTATTATCGGCGAAAACCAGCTCGTGTTTAAATACCGAGGGTAAGTCGAAAGGAATATCGTGCGGGCGTATTTGCTTCCGACCTGAATGTAATTTGGTGTTACGTTGATTGCCGGAGGGGCGAATAAGTCGTCGAATTGTTTGTTTTGATCAAGTATCGGCATTTGCGCTTAATTTAGACCCGGGATTGTACAGTCCATAGAAAACATTCATCAGTTCCTGGCCCCGAAGCGTCTTTATTTTCACTCCCAGCCCGGCCAGGCCTCCGAAAACAAGCTCCGTCCTTTGGGCCATTTGATTGCGGTATGTTTGGAGATGGGCTTCGTCAATCTGAATCGCCTTGCCCTGTCCGCCGAAAACGTTTTTTATGGTGGCCAAAAACCCCTTGCCTGTCGGCTTTTCGAAAACATAAAAAGGAATTACAACATAAAACTTTTTTGACATAATATTGGCCAAGGTAGATATTTCTTTTACAAACTTTCCATACTCGGCGGCCTGTATTTTTAATAACTCATTGGTGGCCTCATTCCCGGCCGCCTCAACTATTTTAATATAGTCATTGATGTCATATTTTCGAGAGCTGACGACGATTTGAATCGGAAAATCAATCGAATTTAAAAAACTCTGGAATCCTTGGGTGATTGCCGCCTGCTCGTCATTGGACCGCAGTTCAAAGTTGATGGCCGCGACTTCAACCACGCTTCTCAATGATCCGTCTTTGAGTATGATTATCTCATCATTGATGCCGCTGATGTCTATGAATTGTTTGGTTGAAACGTCGGCCATTATATTATTTTATCATTATCTTTCCGGAACATATATTTCTTGGTGCGGAGGGAATAATTTATGAAATATACGATGTAGTTAAGAAGGGGTTCGTCGTCTATTTTTAGAAAAGCCAGAGCTAGAGCGATGGTGGAAATCGGTATGGCAAGCACCCAAAACCAGATTCCGCCTTTGAGCGTCAAAAATAGAAGGTAATCAATGCCGGCGCCGGAGGCAATCCATATGAATTGTTTCAAAGTAAACGGCCCGACCAATTTCACCTCCGTCTCGATAAATTGTGGTATTTGAAATCTCATGAGTTGTCTCGATCCTCACCTTTGGGTGGAGCCGATTTTCCTGTTTGTTGCCTGTATCTCCTTACCGCTTCAGTTATTACATCTTTGGCACTCATTCTCGGATTTTCTTTCAAAATTTGAGGCTCAAGATCTGCGGCTTTGAGTTTATCATCTCCCGACAGACCGGTGTAAAGATTATCATAAAACTGTCTCTGCCCCTCTTGGTATTGTCTCTGTGACTCCTGATAGCGCATTCTTCCTTCTTCCATTTCATTTTCTATTCTTTTTTCGCGCTCACTGGGTAATTCATCGTTGTCAGAGTAGGTATCGGATTCGCCTGGTCCTTTTGTATTTTCCGCAGATGAATCTAGTGGGTTACTTAATGTGGGTGGTTGATTTTGGAACGGCGCAAATCCGGCCTGTCTTTTTGGTTTGGGTTCGTCGGCCGTCAGTGTCGTGTCTTCATCTATCTCGATTTTTCCAACCTGTGGCCCGGGGTTTCTCAAATTTATTGTATTTTGTTCACTGACACCTGAGGTAACATTACTGGTAGGCGTGCCTGGTGAGAACCCTCTTATCGGATTGCCACCCGTCCCCCTGCCGCGGCCGCCCTGGGGCTGATTTTGATGTCCTTGACTCGGTTCTGATCGTTGGAAGTCCTTACGGGGTGCCTGTTCATTAAGAATTCTAAGCTTTTCGTCCGCACCTTGCTCATTCAAGATTTGCTCCAGACGATTTCTCATATTAGCGCGAACCTTTGGTGATACTTTAGTGTCATAGAGTTTATCTTTAAGGGAGGTTTTGAATGATGGCGATGCCCAAACATCGTCGGGCATGGCGGCAATATTTTTTGGCTCTGTGTTCAGCGATTTCCTAACAGCTTGTTCTTCAGTAGTGGGCTTTTCAAGTATTCCAAGACCTCCGCGCACTTTATTGACATCGGCGGCTCGAACTTTGCCAACATCATCCAAGAATTTTCTTGTTTCCGGAGAATCCTTCCCGCCCAACACATCGACAGCTTGTTCGATGTCGGTAATATTAAATTTACCCGCCTGTTTTGATTCAGAAGCCATATGCGATAAAACATCTCTTCTGGCGGAAAGAGGAAGGCTTTTGTTAAATGCGACTTTCTTCAAGTCCTTAATTCCTGCAAATTTCGCTTCTTTGGCCGTTTTCATTAAGTCCTGGACCATGAAAGGATTCATGGCGACACTAGACAAGGTTTGGTTGAATTGATCATCACCCAAGGCACCCTTTTTAACGGCTAACTTGCGATAAGCATAACCTTCGGCCGAAGAAGCATTTGTGGATTTAACTTTTTCACGAAGCTGATTAATATCTAATTTGCCGGTATCATAGGCATCCTCGATTTTTTCAAAGGCTTGACCAGCATTTTTAACGAATTCTTTATCAGATCCTTTCACGCCAAATCTCTGTTTCCAAGTCGCCTCTCTCCTCTCCTGTTCCGCTTGGCCGCCATAGAGCAAGTTCATGCGCCCGGGCAAACCGGTTTTCTTTATTTCTTCTCCCTTAGCCCCCAAAGCTTTAATTGCGGCATCAACCTGATTTATGCCCCATATCGATTGCTTGCCCCAGGCCACGGTTTTACCGATTCCGGCCTTGGAAAACATGGAGAAATTCATCGCGCCCCTAGTCCCAAATATTAATGTTGCGCAGACAATGCCGTATCTAACAATGTCTTGAAATGGAATTGAAATGTTGCCCAACGTCGAAGGCGGTTGGGCAGCGAATTCCTTGGCGATTTTTGGCCAAACTTCAGCCTGTTTGGTCAAAACAAGTAGGGCAAAGTACATAATCAGTAAAAAATAAGGCAAGAATAGATTCCAGCCAATGAAAAAATCCCACCATTTTGTAAACCATTTTTTACTAAATGGGAGCAGATATGCAAGCCAGGCGACCGGAGAGACGATTAAAAGAGCCCATAGAATCGGAATTCTAAGAAAAGTAAAAACGACGGCTGTAAATATACTTCCGGCGTAAACGAACAGAAAAATCACCATTGCCGCCAAGCCGACGATGGAATTTGAAAGTTGGGTGCTAAAAGCGCTTCCAGACATACCGCCCTGATTAAAGGTTGTTTGGAATAATGAAGCCGGATTCCAGGCTTGGCCCAGACGAACCGATATGTCGCCAATCGCGGTCAAAAAAACATTGCTTATGATCTGACTGAAATCGATAATTAAAACGCCAATTACAAAACTGAAATTAATCAGAACAGCGCTTATGATAAATCTGGTTATGAAGTCTCTTGAAAGACTGTATGGCCCTACTTGTTTAAAGATATCAAATATGGTCGCGAAAGCAGCAACTACCAGGACAATAATAAAAAACATATTACTGATATCACGAAATATTGTCCAGGATTCCCTGATTATGGCAATGTCGGAATTGTTGGTTGGATAAACGGGGACGTGAACCAGATAATTTAGCAGATTCGCAAGCCAGGAAATAGCGGTGCCAATGGCCGTGCCGAAAATAAAAAGCATTGACCCAACAAGTTGGGCGATACCGCTCATGGCAATTCCTGTAATCCAGCTGAACATTATTGAGATTGCCTGATGACGTCTCCGTCACCAGGAGTATTGTCTGATCCGCCCAATCCTCCATCGCACTGGGCGATGCAGGCCCGGAAGGCGTCAGCGCTATCAATTAAATTACTGCAACCTAGTATGCATTGGTCGCGATTATCTCCTGAACCGATTCCTCCGCTGTCTTCCGACGGGAAACTACTGGGATCGGGGAGATCAGGCAGATTGCCGCTGTAAAACTCATGGCTTTCCGTCGAATCTCCCAAATCGGAAAGTCGACGCAATAAAAGGTTGGTTCCGACCTCAATTATACTTCCGAGTTGTGTCGCGCTTGATATCCAGTTGAACTCGGATTGCAAAGCGGCGCTGACGTTCGCCTCGATAATGCTGCCTGGAGTTTTAATGTCTTTGTAGGCTATGCATCTTCCGTTAACTCCTTTTGATATACATGATTCGGTTGCGTTATTACCCCTTTTTGACGTGAAACCCTTGCCGGAAACGGCCTCATTTATATCAGCGCTCAACTCCGCCGATTTTTGCGCTTCCAATTCATCAAGTGATTGGAATAATACGCCGTAATAATTGTTCTGTGGTTCCAACAATCTATTAAACGCTTCCCAGCCGCCGTTTTCGCCGAAATTCTTTTGGTAGTCCTCATAGCTGAAGTTGTTAGGCATGGTGCAGTTTGTTTTTCCCGATAGAGAATCCAAGCTTCCGTATCTGGCGTTATTGCTCGGTACCGATGTTTTCTTTTTCACACCGAATGTTTTTTTAACTTCCTTATCAATGTAATTGCAAAGGTTAGAGTTGCTTAACTGGGCCCTAAAAAAGTCTTCACCGCGATACAAAGCGTTTGCCTGAAATGTGCGCCAATTTTTCACGTATGTGGGTCCGCCGTCACGGCCAGCCGTGCGGGCCAGATTAAGGATACCCGAAACAGCGGCATTCAATACTTCTCTTGCAACACACCTTGCAATCACATCTCTAACGGCTTCCTTGTCTTTTGAGTTTTTGAGAATGCTTCTGACTTCTTCTTGCGTCTGCTTGTCTGATACCGGTACGGCCCCGATGCCAACTAATCCGCCGAGTTTGTCGGTAATGGGTTTAGAAGCCAACACGGGTTTTTTAAATAAACCTATAACACCGTTTTTAATAAAATTTATACCTTTCGTTTCGAGCCAATTTACCCCACCATCTACATATGACTGAAATTTGGCCGAGGCGACGCCGCCAGCAACGCATGAAGAGCCGCCGATAAGATAATTGGCCACGGCAGCCGAAGATTCAACCGGCAAGGATATTCCCAGCAATGAGATGATTAATATAATACTTGTAAATTTCACTGAATTGATTGAAAATAATTTTTTACGCCCAACTCCTCTTTTTTAATTTTTTGTTCATAGGCCTCGACTAAGGAAGGAACTGATTCAGCCATGTCTATCAAAGCATTAAGGGAATTAGTGGCATTGATCGGATCAACTTGCCCTTTTTGAAGAGAAGAATTGGAGTTTCTAAAGTTTGTGACAAAAGACGATAAAATTTCATGCTCTTTTTTCCAATTTTCCGGAACTTTTACGTCCTGAAACGAGCGCGATATGTTAAGAGCGATATTCGTATATTGGCTGAAAAAAGAAATTACTTCGGAATTAGAAAATCCCTTTGCACCGATATTTTCCAGTTGATCTATGAGCTGATACGCTTCGCCATAATAAGCAATGAGTAGATCTTTGAATATTGGTTTTAGAGATTCGAGATATATTTGCTGGTTTTCTCTGGTTGATTGGACAGTCGGAAATTCAATAGAGGCAATTTGCCCCGCTTCGACACGGTCGATGACGCTTGATGTGATGTCGTCCAGCGACTGGAAATAGTTTGGACTGTCTTCTTTAAGCGAGCCCTCCACAAAACCTGACAAAGTTAAATTTACGAACTGATCAGTAACGCTCCCTCCAATCGGTGTCAATCCTGATATTAAAGGGTCATACCCATTAACAACCTCATCGCCGTCTAAATAGCCATCGCCGTCCGTGTCCGCATTATTAGGATTAGTTGTCCAATAATCTTCTTCGCTATTTGTAAGGCCATCATTATCTGGATCATTGTTCACGCCTGGAAGCTGGCTCGTCACGGGGATTCCGACATCGGCTAGAGACAAAAATCTAAACTTGCTTGATGTTTTATACAAAGCAAAAACGGCAATCACTGCCAGGAATGCCAGGAAAAGTTTAATTCTTAACTCCATTTAAGTTTAGTATATCACTTTTTATCATAAAAAATGGGCAAAAATGTGTATATCTTAAATAAAAAAACAGCCATTTCAGCTGTTTTTAAAAGAGTTGATAAGTTGTTAGTTTAAGGTGTCTTACTTGTGCCAATCATGTATATTATCTTGGCATAAGCGACAGGTACACAAATGAGACCGGCGTAAACAAGACAAGGTGCCTTTCCCGTTGACATTCCAAGGACGTTATTTCCTATTATTGGCTTATAATTTTCATACAATTTGACAGTAGGAAACATTACGAACGTTCCCCCTTTTGGCGGCCCAATGATTAATAATTGATTGGCACTGCACGTGCAGGGCATTTGAAATAAAATGCGGCCACCAAACGGAGTACTCAATGGATTAATAAAACTAATTACGCCGGCATTGGAGGGAATTGGAAAAAGGATTAAAAAAGAAAGAGATATTATTACAAATGCGCCCAACAATCTCTTAAGCATGTTTTACATTATAGCATTTGTTTTAATCTCGCCCAATCGTCAAGACCAAGATTCTCGGACCTGGCATTGGGTGATATCCCAGCCCTTTTGAAAATATCGACTATCTCTTCTTTTCTAATTTCCAATTTTTTAGTCAGGATCGAGGCTAGTTGCTTTCTTTTTTCGCCAAATCCCAAGCGCATTAAATTAAATATTTTCTTGGCGTCGTCGCTGTTAATTTTTTCCCCGGGCTTTAATCTGATGATGGCTGAATCTACTTTTGGGGACGGTTGAAAACTGCCCTTTTTTATCATGTCAATTTTTTTTGCATCGGCATACATCTGAACGGACAAGGCCAGCAAATTCATGTTTGGCGGTTTGGCCATAATTCTTTCGGCCACTTCCTTTTGAACGACTAAAACTATAATTTCCGGTTGCGGCCATTGTTCAAGCGCGAGACGAATAAAGTGAGATGTGATGTAGTATGGTATGTTAGCGACTATTTTGTACCTCTCTTCTTTTAGAAATTCCCTCGGAATAAATTTCAAAATATCACTTTCGATAATTTCAACATTGCTGTCAGAAAATCTTTCTTTCAGAAAAGGGATTAACCTAAAGTCTTTTTCTACCGCAATAACGCGAGATGCCCTTTGGGAAAGAATATCAGTCATGCTGCCTTTTCCCGGCCCGACTTCAATAACGGTATCTTCAGGTGTGATATCGGCCGCATTAACAATCTTGTTTAAAATTTTTACATCCGTCAGAAAATTTTGTCCCAGTGATTTTTTTGCGAATGTCATTTATAGATAATTAATGGTTTCTTCGTCATTTCCGAAATCGAAGAATTTGTAATCAGCGACATGGGCCGGTATCTCTCCGATAAAGCGGGAGGGCAGATTTGATTCCGTGGAGCCGTATATGGATCGGTATTTCGTATGGGTCAGAATCAGTCTTTCTTTGGCTCTGGTTATGGCCACATAGCAAAGACGACGCTCTTCTTCCAGCTCTTTAGGGTCTATAATTGCCCGGTTTTGAGGAAAGAGCCCTTCTTCCATTCCGACGATAAAAACATTCGGGAACTCCAGTCCTTTTGAGGCGTGCATGGTCATGAGGGTTACTTTTTGAGCCACTTCATCGGCGACGGGATTTTCTTGGAGCAGCGCTATTTCCGCCAAAAATTTCGCCAGACCGGTCTCCTCGTCTTGAGATGGGTTGCCAGCCGCATCGTATTTTTTGGCGACCGTCAGCAGCTCTCTTAGGTTTTCCGATCGTTCTTCAAGATTTTCATAGGCCAGCTTTGTTTCGCTCAAAGACTTCAAATATTCTTCGTATTTTGTTTTTTCTATAACGTGCTTGATTAATTGGGTGAGTTTTTCCGTTGCCGCCCGATTGCGCAAATCCAGAATTAGATTCCGGAACGCCTTTAAGCTGTTTGTCTGCTTTGGGGCAAGGCCGTCGTCAATAATTTGAGCCATGGCCTCGACAATGTTTGATTCATTTTTTTGCGATACTTTTTCCAAAACTGCGTTGCCTAAACCGCGGGGCGGGATGTTGATAATCCGCTCGAAGCTGATTGCGTCAGCCGGGTTATTTATGAATTTTAGAAATGCCAGTATGTCTTTTATTTCCTTGCGTTCGTAGAATTTGATGCCACCGACGATGTGGTACGGCAAACCATGTGAAATCAAAGCCTCTTCAATGGCCCGGGATTGGGCATGGGTTCGGTACAAGACCGCAAAATCGTTTAATGATTTTCCGTTATTGGCGAGATTGACGATGTTTTGGACGACAAAATTTGCCTCCCCTCTTTCATTGAGCGTTTCTTTGATTAGGATTTTGTGGCCGTGGTCATTTTCCGTCCAAAGTTCTTTCGAAATCTGGCTCTTATTTTTTGATATGACTTCTTGGGCGGCGGCAATGATGTTTTTGGTCGAGCGATAATTTTGTTCGAGCATAACAATCTCGGCTTCCGGATAATCTTTTTGAAAGTTCAAAATATTTCGGATATCGGCCCGGCGGAACTGATATATGCTCTGCGCGTCGTCGCCGATGCAGAATATGTTTTTATTTTTTTGAGACAGCAGTTTAATCAATTGATATTGATCATGGCTGGTGTCTTGATATTCGTCAACCAAAACGTATTGCCAAATATCCTGATATTTTTCCAGTATATCGGGCCGGGTCTTGAATATTTGAACCGTAAAAGATATTAAGTCGTCAAAATCCAAAGCATTCATTTTTTTAAGCTGATGCTGATACTGCGAAAAAACTCTGGCCACAAGTTGCGAATAGAAATCATTTTTGGGCGCGTTGTCAGGCGAGATAAGTTCCGTTTTCAGGCCGGATATTTTAGACAGAATAATTCTGGGGTTATATCTTTTTGTGTCAATTTCGATGTCGTTCATTATTCTTTTTACCAAGGCCGTCTGGTCATCGCCGTCAAGAACGTTGAAATTCCTGCCGTAGCCCAATATTTCAATTTCTCTTCTCAATATTTTCAGGCAAACCGAGTGAAAAGTGCCGATAAGCGGCACGTACGGATTTATGAATTGCCAGCGCAAATTTGTCGGGTACTTGCGGCCCAGCAAATGACCTATCCGTTCCTGCATTTCGTCAGCGGCCTTGTTTGTAAACGTCAAACACAATATGTTTTCCGGCCTCACGCTGTTTGATATTAAGTTCGCCGTTCGGTGAGTCAGGCATTTTGTTTTTCCCGATCCGGGGCCGGATATAACCAAAACAGGCCCTTTTAGGGCCTTGACTGCTTCGATTTGCTTATCATTTAAACCGTTGAATATTTTGTCGGACACGCAAAGATTTTATCAGAAAAATGAAAATAAAAAAACGGACCAAACTGGTCCGCTACATTCGTAATTTGATACGGCCGACAATATCTGCGATCTGGCTTCTAGTCGTCTTTTCGGTGCCGCTGTTATTTATGGAATAAAGATTGTCCCTCCGAGCCACAAATTCATATAATTTTCTGGCTTGCTCGCACATGTACTCTTTTGGATATGGCGCGCTGGGTTGCCAGTTATCAAATGTTGACGGTAACAATGGTCGTTCCTCATCTCTATCGAGAGCGATTTGAATCTTACAATCCACGGCAATGAAAAAAAGCCCAGCGCCGTGTTTATTAGCTGCCCCCTCAAGCCGTTTTTGTTCCCCCTCTTCAAGAACATGCCCATCCATTACAACTATACGTTTTTCGGAAAGAAGTTTTTCCAGTACGTTGCCAATTATCGCCGTCACATTTGTGTTCCACATCAGGCCCGCCTCCCTCAAAATCTGGCGGGCGGAATTGGCTTGGATGTGTGTGCCGCCAAGCAATTCAGTAACATGTTTGGCGACTGTGGTTTTGCCCGAACCGGGGAATCCGGTCACGGCGATGATAGTGGGCTTTTCAGATTTTTCGCCTAATTTTGTCAGAGATAAAAAATAGTTAACCAGGGAATCTAGTTGTTGTGGAGTCATGCCTTTCTCCATAGAACTGGCACTATAGTACATTCTTTTTGTGATTATGCAACTCGCGGTCACAAAGGGATTTTGCCTTTCGATCCACTCAAACAAACACCACCAAATTTGGAATTGTGGACCTGGCGAGAATCGGACTCGCGCCTCCGCAATGCGAATGCGGCGTTTTACCACTGAACTACAGGCCCAAATTTTATATATTTTACCATAAAGTTGAGTTTTTTCCAGGATTATTGTAGGATTCGACAGTTCTTTGAGGTAAACCATGACCGAAATTGATCACAAAGTTATCATAGAGCAATTTCGCAAAATTTCATCCTTGCCGCCAGACCAGGACTTTTCGTGGGCGGATGTGGATTTTGCCGTAGCGGCGGCCAAAAATTTTCTTCTCGAGGCATTGATTTTTGGAAAGCCGACCCATTTGGCAAATCTTTGCGACGAAATCGATAAAACATGGCAAAGAGTTCAATTTTCACCATGTGCCAACGAGAATCATCTTCGATATAAGACCAGACTTGAGTTTCTCTGGAATCAGTCCGTTTTTATCAAAACCGTTCTGCTGCCCAAACTCAAGGCTCGCAAAATGATCCGGCGCGACTATTGGCGATTCCGGATTCTTGAAAAGATGAGAAGTACCGAGAAGATTACGGCAAAAAACATTTCCATAGCCACGAATCTGAAACTTGGGACCGTCTTGCCGATATTGCGCGAACTTAAATCAGCCGACTTCATTAAACAGGTCAGTAATAACGGCCATGTCACTATTACGCCCGAGGGTATCGCCTATTACAATGAAATCGCAGACATGTTTGCTATGAGCAAAATGGTTGCCTCCCACTAAGGGGGGTTTTCTTTCGGGTCAGCGCAAGTCACTTTTTAAGTGCTGATAGTTTGCTGTCCAAAGATGTCATCGGATATAGGTCGGCAGGGTAAATATCGATTAATTTAATACCAAATTTTCTGCAAATGCCCTTCTTGTATTTAATAGAACGATCATACCGGGGACTATCTTTGGCCAGACCAAAATATTCAATAAAAATTTTACCGTCCTGAACAGACCAATCCGATTTATGATTTGAATTCGGGTATTTTTGATTTCTATTATGCGGGATATCATTCCTTGTCAACCAGTCGTCAATAATTATTTCTGATGCGGAATCACACTTATGACCGTCCGAGGCCATACCCATAGTTCTCTTATACATTTTGTTATCATGAGATCTATTTGGAATTAACCCTGCTTTTGTAATAGCATTATTCCAGGATCCAAAAATATTTATAGCCCTATGGGATGTCTGGGTTAAATCTCTTTTGGGCGGAATGCGATTCTCTTTTTCATAATATTCTCTGATGGATTGAATTATCTCTTCTTCCGAATATTTAAATCTACTTAATTTTGAGCAATTCACCGAGCAGTACAAGGATCCACCCCTTTTGTTTATTTTCTGGCACCTGTTGCAATATCTTGTTGGCCATTTTGGATATTTTTGGTTATTAACACGAGCCGCGCAAGATCTAGAACAATAGTTAAATAAGGATGTACAACTCCCAGGTCTGTAAAAAGTATTACTGCATTTAGTGTTTGAGCAAGATATAATTTTACCTGTCCTTTTAAATTTATAATGGCAATTTTTGGAACAAAATGAATGATAGCCATTCGCTTTGTTAAAAACAAAATAAGCTCGTTTTGTCAGAAAGTATTTAGAGCACAATTTGCACCTGACCCGCATGTTGTTAATGTACCAAGGAATAAGTCGGCACGCAATGACTCGAACTTAGATGTTAGATTCCATTTTTTGTCAGGCTGGAGGGAGTTGAACCCTCTGTCTCTATCGCCCGAGGATAGCGTGTTACCGGTACACTACAGCCTGATCTTACAAATAATATTTTTTCATTCTCTCCTTCTCGTCTTCTTCCTGGGCCTGTTCAATTTTCTGCAAGGCGGACTTCAGTTCTTCAGGCGATTTTTTATCGAGCTCACGGATTCGTTCAATCAAATATTCCTCGGTATTTCTTGCAGGGTCATCCAATACTTCCGCCAGCAAAGAGTTCAATATTAACCCAATCTTGGGCCCGGGCGCAACATTCAGCTCCTTCATGACATCTTGGCCGTTAACTTTAAGCATTTTTACGGATATTGGATCGCTGGAAACTTTCTCAATTACGTATTTTAGGTGCCGCAGTTTGTATGGTACCGCTTTGGGCCGGCCCGATCCGATTCTGTCGGCTTCCCTGACTTTAATAAGGTCGTATATGTTTTCTTTGCCGACATTAACCAGAAGCCTTCTTACCGATGATTCCGTTACTTCGCCGACATTGTAAAAAAACATATGGAAGCGCACTAGTTTAATTATTTTTTCGGCGATGTCATTCGGGAATTTAAGCCGGGCCATAATTTGGGCAACCATTCTGGCTCCGACGACGTCATGGCCGTAAAATGTCGAATATTTGCCTTCCCCCCTTTTAGTGCGAGGTTTGCCGATATCATGGAATAAAGAAGCCAGCCTTATTTCAAATGAGTATTCTTTTTCAACAGCGTATTTAAGAGCTAAAATATTATGTTCCCAAACCGTATATATGTGATGTAAATTCTGGGTGACACCGATTCCTTCGCGCAGCTCCGGCAGAATATATTTCAGCAATCCTGTTTCTTCGAGAAGCAAGATTCCTTCATGGGCCCACTCGGAGTTTATTGTTTTTATAATCTCGTCTCTTGTCCTCTCTTTTGATATTGCTTCAAGCCAGCCGGCATTTTTTTGAATGGCCTCTTTTGTTTTTTCTTCAATTTTGAAACCTAGCGCTGTGGCCAGGCGCGTGCCGCGTATCAGTCTTAACGCGTCTTCGCCAAATCTTTCCTCTGGCTTTCCAACGGCTTTGAGAAAACCCTTTTTTAAATCTCCTTCGCCGTCGAAAGGATCAATAATTTTGCCATCTAAGCCCATGGCCATAGCGTTTATCGTAAAATCCCTTCGTCCCAAATCATCCTCGAGATTGGCTACGAATTTTATGTCTGTCGGATGCCTCTTGTCGGAATATTTGTCTTCTATCCTATACGGAGTGACCTGGATTTCTTTGAGTGTCGGATCTTCAGAATCTGTTTTAACGGTAACCGTGCCGAAGTGGTTTTCGTAAAAATGGTCGGAAAATATTTTTTGTATTTCTTCCGGTTTGGCGTTAGTCGTCACATCCCAATCTTCCGGCGTTCTGTTCAAAAGCAAATCTCTTACGCATCCGCCCACAGCAAAGGCCTCAAACCCATTTTCTTGAAGTTTTAACAAAATCTCGATTATTTCCTTTGGTAGTTGCATCATCTTCGTACCCCCGGCAGGAATTGAACCCACATTTACCCCTTAGGACGGGGCTGTTCTATCCGTTGAACTACGGGGGCAGTTGAATTCACACGAATTATATCAATTTTTTATATCATTGACAATGAAAATCGGTTTGATAAAATGTAATAAAAAATATTACAAAACATGAGAAACATAATTAATATATCCCTACCAGAGGACATGGCTAGAAAAGTGGAGCGAGAGGTCAAAAAAGGTAAATTTGCCAGCACAAGCGAATATTTTAGACATCTTTTGAGAATGAAGGAATTTGAAGAGGAAATGGAAAAAAGACGAGAAGACTTTCAAAACGGGAAAGGTATCAAGCTCCGTAATGTAAAAGATTTGTTCAGATAATGGAAATTATATTTCTTCCCGTTTTCAAGAAAGAGATTGACGAGTTGCCGGAAAGGATTAGAAAAATGGCCGAGAAAAAGCTTAAAATTTTTCTTAAGGATCCTTTTGAAAAAAGCCTGAAAACACACAAACTCAAGGGCAACCTGAATTGGATGTGTTTTTTTTGGATAAACAGAGATTATCGAATTGGTTTTGAGATTGTAAATAAAAAGACAGTCCGACTTTACTATGCCAGGATTCACGATAAAATGTATAAGAAATGAGGGCCGGTAGCTCAACTGGTAGCAGCGCTTCCATGGCATGGAAGAGGTTGTGGGTTCAAGTCCCATCCGGTCCACAAATAGTTTACATAAGCCTTAATTATTGTTTAATTAATGAAGTTCAAAACAGACAAGGAAATTCTCATGGCCCATGCAGAATTGTTCATTCCCAACAGAGAAGAGCTGTTATCCCTCAAGACCCATGAACCCTTAATACAATTTGAAATCCTGCCGCCCAAAGGAATCTCCGAAGGACGCCAATCAAGAGTTTCAATTTTAGAATATTCTGTTGAAGGAGTTTCAAGGAGAGTAATATGGAAAAGAATGGGTGTTGGTAAAAATCTAACAGAAAGTGAAGCCAAAATTCTGCAATCCCGCCTTGTTCCCTATCGTGGTGAACTTGTTGGTTCAGGTTGGAATATACCCGAAATCTATCACAGCCAGATAGTCCCCGTTAGCAGTGAGTTTCAAATTTTTTCTTATGAACAGTACATTCCCGGCGGCGACGGCCAGCTGATGGTTGAAAATCCGGACGAACCTCAGTTTCTGAAGTGGATGCTTTTGAGAAAAGTTATTGAATCTCTGGCCTCATATTCGGATATTGGAGAAATTGAAGTTCAAGGAGAAAAATTATCAGGTCTACCCCAAGGATTAGATTTAAAACTCGCCAATATCGTTGTTGAAAGAGAAACCGGAAAAATGTTTTTTGTTGACCTGTTTGGCCCCAAGGAAATCAAAGACGGAAAATGGCTGACCTATTCCAAAAAACTCGACAGCTTGTCAGAAAGCAATTTGATGGCGATTGCCGCGAGCCGTGAGGGAATGATTTTGAGACTTTATCGTTTAATTGAACAAAAATGGGTAGAGTCAGGTGGAATAACTCAAGAACGATTACGAAAAAATCTTTTTCATTTGTTAGACAATTCCTCTTTGCCTGAAAAGGAAGTTTCACTGATAAAGAGAGAAATAGGAGCAAATTTCCCTTGGCTTGATAAAATTTATTCCGAAAGACAGATATAGGGCCTCCAGTGGGGCCTTTTATAACACCCCCAATTCTTTGAGGATTTTTTCGAATTGACTTACGGCGCGTTTGGCTTCAGCGTAGCGCAGGAAGTAGTCAGAATCATGAGCCAGTCTGTTTCTAATTTTGTGCGCCTCCCATAACGCATCGAGATTTTGAATTTGGCCGGATTGAATATTTTGAAGGCGCTCGCCCATTGTCTCGCCGGCAAAACCGGCCCTTTTTAAGGCATCGTTCATCAAGGCATCGGCTTCGATAACGGCAAATTTCCATTCGCCCTCTTTGGGCGAATCAATGTGCCTTTTTATCTCTTCCCATCTTGCCTGCCAGGGACCGCCGGGTGCCGTTTGGGGTGGAGAAATTTCCTGAATAAGCGACGGTTTCGGTTTGACTTTGTGGGTTTTAATTTTAAGCCAGACCAGAATAATCAGAAGAACCAAAGTTATAAAGATGCCTAAAATTTTCAGATTCTGAAAAATCCAGTATGACTGCCAGCTTTCAATGAAATCAAATATCCGGGCGTATTGAAAATTAGAAAAGTCGAAAAGTTGAGCCGTTTCTTCCAGTGCCGAGAATTGAAAAATCATATGTTTTGTTCTAATTGATGCCCGACCCTTAAAATAGTTTCCTCATCAAAAGCCTTTCCGATTATATGGAAACCGACCGGCATATTACTTTTCGAACCCAGGCCGCACGGCAAGGACAAGGCCGGCAGACCGGCCAGATTTATCGGCACGGTATAGATGTCTTCGAGATACAAAGCCAGAGGATCGTCAGATTTCTCGCCGATCTTAAAAGCCGTGCTTGGCGCGGTTGGGCCGACAATGACGTCAACTTCGACAAACGCGTCGTCAAAATCTTTTCTGATAAGGGCCCGCACTTTTTGGGCTTTTAGATAATAGGCATCGTAATACCCGGCCGACAAAGCATATGTGCCGAGCATGATGCGGCGCTTGGATTCGGGGCCAAAACCTTCCGCCCGCGAAAAAAAATACGTTTCGGCTAAATCCATGGCCTTAGTTGTCGAATGACCGTACCGAATGCCGTCAAAGCGGGCCAAGTTTGAGGAAACCTCGGACGGTACGAGGATGTAATAAGCGGCCAAGGCATAATCGAAATTTGGCAGAGAAACTTCTTTAATCTTGTGGCCCATTTTTTCAAGTTTTGATATGCAATGGCGGATTTTTTCTTCGACTTCGAATGATAAACCTTCCCGGAAAAATTCTTTCGGCACACCGATTCTTAATCCTTTCATATCTCTATCCAAGTTTTGGGACCAATTGGGCACGTCAAGATCAACAGTCGTTGAATCAAAAAGATCATGGCCTGAAATAATCTCTAAAACTTGGGCCGAATCTGAAACATTTTTTGCCAATACGCCGATCTGGTCAAATGACGAAGCCATTGCGATTAAACCATGACGGGAAACGCGGCCGTATGTGGGCTTGATTCCCACTATGCCGCACATTGCTGCCGGTTGGCGGACTGATCCTCCAGTATCCGATCCCAAGGCAAAAACTGCAAGATCGGCAGCTATAGCTGCGGCAGAACCGCCTGATGATCCGCCTGGAACGCGTTCTAAATTATGAGGATTTCGTGTCGGGCCAAAGGCGGAATTTTCGGTGCTAGTGCCCATGGCGAATTCGTCACAATTTGTTTTGCCCAGAAATGTCGCGCCGGCGGATTTTAATTTCTTGATTACAGTCGCGTCGTAAGCGGCGCGATAATTTTCTAATATCTTTGAGCCGGCTGTCGTTACAGTGTCTTCGATGAGGATGTTGTCTTTGATAGCGCAGGGAATACCGAATAATGCTTTGTCGGATGGCATCATCGGGCGCGCATAAAAAGTCTGCTGACTTTTTTGCTCGGACTCCTCGCCAGCCACTCGTCGTGGTCCCTCTGATGCCATGCCGACTGCGCTTGTAAAAACTGAAAGATAGGCGTTTAATTTTGGGTTTTCTTTTTTGATTTTTTTAATATACGAATCAAAAATTTCTTGAGGCGAATATTCCCCTTTCGCATAACCATTCCGCAAACTTTCTATAGTATGGCCCTTCATTTCTTCAAAATTGCTTTCACTTTCACCAAGTTATTTTTGCTCTCCGGCGCTTGGCCGATTAAGAATTCGGGTTTGTATTCTATTCCCCGAGATTCATCTTCTCTGACCGAGTTCACAAGTCCCGTAACCTGCATCAGCGGCTCGACATTGGAAGTGTCGGCTTTGTTCAATGTTTCCACGTAATCCAAAATCGCCGAGAGTTCTTTCTTGAATTTCTCTTTTTCGGTTTCATTTAATTCTAACCGCGCCAGCTTGGCGATGTGGGAGACTTCATTATCGGTCAGCATTGTTTTATCTTAACATATTTATAAATTCTTTTTCTGTGAGGATTTTAACGCCCAATTTCTGGGCCCGATCGTATTTGGAGCCGGGGTCGGCGCCGGCGACGACGTAGTCGGTTTCTTTGGAGACGGATGAGGAGATATCGCCGCCCAAAGTGCGGATGCGGTCTTTGGCTTCGTCGCGACCCATTGATTCAAGGGTGCCGGTCAGGACAAACGTTTTGCCGGCCAGTTTTCTGGCAGTTGCCGGACCTTTTTCTTTTTCGATGACGACACCGTATTTTTCCAGCTTTGACAAAAGTTTTTGATTATACGGTTTCTTGAACCAATTAACGATGCTTTCGGCGACGATGGGGCCGATATCGGGGATAGCCTCTAGGTTATGAGAATTAGCTTTTAGTAAAGAATCTAAGTTTCCAAATTCTTTGGCCAAAGTTACCGCCGTTTCTTCACCGACATTCGGCATGCCTAAAGCATATATGAACCGGGCCAGACTAATTTTATTTTTCGAACGAATTGACTTGACCGCTTTTTCAGCTGAAACATCGGCGAAACGTTCAAGGTTGAGTAAATCTTCTTTGGTTATAGAAAAGAGATCAGCGGAATCTTGAATTAAACCCGAGTCCATGAGTTGGTCTATCAGTTTCGGTCCTATCCCGACCATGTCAAAAGCCCGGCGCGAAACGAAATGGTATATTTTTTCCCTCTGGATGGCCGGACAATCGGCGTTGACGCATTTGTACGCTACTTGGTCTTCGATTTTTTTGACGGGCTGGCCACAGGCGGGACATTTTGACGGCATTTTGAAATTCATTTCCTTGCCGGTACGAAGTTCAGGCAAAACTTTAATGATATCCGGGATGACATCGCCGGCCCGACCAACGATAACCGTGTCCCCTATTTTCACATCGAGGCGCTTGATTTCGTCCAGATTGTGGAGCGTGGCCCGGGAGACGGTCGTGCCGCCGATTTGGACTGGTCTTAAAACTGCAACCGGCGTCAAAACGCCGGTTCGGCCGACTTGGACAATGATATTTTCGACAATCGTTTCGGCTTCCCGCGGCGTAAATTTATAGGCAATGGCGCCGCGAGGAGCTTTGCCGACAATTCCCGCATTTCTGTAAAGCCGGTTGTCATTTATCGTCACCACCACGCCATCCAGCTCGTAATCAATTTTTTCCCTCTCTTTTTCCCACCTGTCCCTGAACTGCCGGATTTCATTTAAGGAATGAACGACTTTGCCGTATGGGTTTGTTTTTATGCCCCAGCTGTTCAGGAGCTCGTATTCTTCGACTTTCGTCTTTTTGCCGGAGTCAAGGATGTCATAGGCGTAAAAATTAAGTTTTCGGCCGGCCGTAACTTTCGGGTCAAGCTGCCTTACCGTGCCGGCGGCCACATTTCTTGGATTCGCGTACACCTTGCCGCCGACTTCCAGCTGCTCTTTATTAATGCGATCAAATTCTTTTTTAGAAAGAAAAATCTCGCCCCGGATGAAGACTTCGTTTGGATAACGACCGAGAAGTTCAAGCGGAATGGCCTCGACCGTTCTAATATTTGCCGTGACATCTTCGCCGATATTGCCGTCGCCTCTTGTTGAGGTCTGGGCAAGCTTGCCGTTGCGGTACAGAAGTTCAATGGCCAACCCGTCCATTTTAAGATCGCAATAGAATTCATCAACGTCTTTAATTCCTAGATTTTCAAGCCGTTCCAGCCATTTTTTGATGTCATCCTCGGAAAAGGCGTCGTTCAACGAATTCATTCGGGTCGGATGAGGAACTTTGTTAAACTGTTTCTGGGGCTCGCCGCCGACCCTTTGGGTCGGCGAATCTTTCTGGGCCAGTTCCGGAAATTTTTGCTCTAATTCCTCTAATTCATGCGCCAAGGTATCAAAAGCGGCATCGGATATTTCCGGCTTATCCTTTTCGTAATACAGACGGCGATGGTGTTCTATAAGCTCTCTTAATTTTTTAGCTCTTAGGCGGGCTTCTTTGAGATTCATTTCAGGTCCCAATATATAACAATAAATAGGCTTTTTCCAGGCCGTTATTGTACCAGAAATGATCGGCTCACAGCGCGATATGTGCCGACAGCCCTATGGTTTAGAGGTTCTTCCGAAGGTTGGCACGTTGCGTTGCTGCTGCCAAAGTATATCTGATATGTGGCAGTGTTGGTCATGGCCGGCGCCGGCAGAGGCGAAGTATTCTCGTTATTGGTGTAAAGACACCATTCTATGGCGCTGTCCGCGGCGTACGCCGAAACAACGGAATTAACCGATTCGGTGACGATTCTGACTTTGGGGAAAAATATACGGGCCAAAGCCAAAGATGTGGTTAAAATCACCGACAATATTAAGACGGCGAATATTATAACCGATCCCTCGTTTTCGTTTATATTAAAATTCATCTGAATATTCACGGGAGACGACCGTCGTTTGGATATTAAATTGCAGTATATCCGCGCCGACCCTGTTTTCAACTATGCTCACTATCGTTACTCTCGGCTGCTGATTGTCGTTTACTCCCGATCCTTGAACGCAAAAATTCAGTTTCGCGAAATTTACTTCCGAAGAGCTTAAATTTACGGTGCTTCCGGCCATGGTTTTTTGAACCACACCGTTAGAGACGGAATATGATATCGTCCCGTCAGTCGGATGTTCTATGGTCAATAATGTTGCTGTGCAGTTGTTGTCCTGGTTCGATATCCGGCCGACCCTGATTTCACGGGTCATCGTTTCCAAAACGGCCAAGGTATTTTCCTGAATTTTTTGGGCTGAAAAAGCCCGGCGCTCTAGGTTAGTGGATTGAGCCATCAATCCTCCTATCTCCACGACCAATATGGAAAATATGAAAATAGATGTAATTGTTTCGATTAATGTAAAGCCCTTATTTCCAGTCATATAGGTAAGATTCAACTCGGACATCCTTGCTTCTTTCCCTTTCCGTCCAAGTGACGTCCGATATTATTTGGACGGCGCCGTTTATTTTCGCAATGGTAAGCGTTCTTTTGAAAATGGTGTCCGTGCCGGAATTGTAATTGTACAGGCCGTTGGAAATTTTCAGCGGCGGATTATCGGCGATAGCAATCAGTGAGTTTGAATTGTATTGAACGCGCCATGAACCGGCCAATCCCTGGTCGAAAGGCAGGCCGTTATTCCAATTTTGGTCCCTTAAGGCCCTGACGATTTCGACTCCTTCTTGAGCCAAGCCGGAAGCGGCCATATTATTCCTGATTGACGCCGATATGCTGTTGGCCAGCCGCGAAACATAAAGCGCCGGAATAACGGCCGTCGTCAGTATCATAAAAGCAACCAGAGATTCAATTATTGTAAATCCTTTTTGATTATTTATGGGCATAACACGGAATTGGGGAATGTCTCGATTTTACCGGAAGTATAGACGCAGATGGTGCGGCAATTTACGGTATCGCAGGAACTGCCAATTTTTCCGATTACAATTTTCTCGCTGTCTGTGGCCGAGTAAGCATTGTTAAAATATATCTTCGGCCGGGGCGGTTCGAAGAATATATCCCTGAATGATTGTTTAATTTCCAGTTTCTGGTCGAATAATACAGCGGTTTTAATTGTCGTCGAGGAGCCGTTAATTCCGGTCCTTCCGTATGTTGAGCAGTCAGTTAATGCCGCGTCCGGTCCTGTGAAATATCCATATGAGTTTGAATTAATGTAATATATGCCGTAACCACAGCGTATGGAGCTATTGTACTGAGTGCTGGTTACGGCCTTGGTTTGAGCTTGGCGAATATCAGCCACGACCGCGTTCGCTGATTCTATGATATTGATTCTCGTTCGCGGGAAATTAGATATCATAGATACGGAAATCAAAACGGTTATCGATGCGACAACCAAGACCTCGATTAAAGTAAAGCCTCTAGAATAGTGTGTTAACGATTTGAAATTCATTTTGAAACAATATTACCAGTATGGAAGTAAAAGCCAGAAATGATCCGAATGGCAAAGCACTTTTTAATGTTGCTCTTTTAAACATGACCAAAATTAAGCCGAAAGCGGCTGCCGACCAGATACCAAGGATGATTGATATGGCCGCCCAGGGATAACCCAAAGACAGCGACAACGCGAATATTAATTTAATGTCCCCCATGCCCAGCCACATCCCTCTCGAGTACACATAAAGTATACCAAAGGGAAGAGCGGCGAGTAAGGCGGTCAGAAGTATTTCCCAAACGTCTGTTCCCAGAAAATAGATTTGGTAAATTAATCCGATAACAGCAAGAAGAATTATGGCCGCATCCGGCAAAATCATGTTGTGGTAGTCGAAAGACAGAAGATAGAAAAGAATGAGAACGATGGCCAAAGCAACATATGCCTGATAGGAAAATCCGTAAAAATAGACCAGGGTTGTCATAATCGCTCCCAGGGATATTTCAGATACCAAATTCCAGACGGGAATTTTTTTTTTGCAAAAACGACAGCGGCCGAGGGAGAATACGTACCCCAGAACCGGGGTTAAACCGTACCAATAAATTTTCCGGCCGCAAATATCGCACTTGGATCGGCCGGACATGCCGTTTTTCCTTATCGCGAGCACGTTAATAAAACTGGCAAACGACGCTCCCAGAAAAAAAATAATCAGATAGGCCAAAACCATATTTATAGTATAACAAAAAACCGCCCCCGAGTTTATGAGGGCGGTCCTTTTTAAGATTAATCCGTTTGGCCGACGTCGTATATACAGCTGCTGTTCGCGGTAGTAATATCTCCATTACAAGTGGCGGTAGTCTCCACGGTTGTGGCATTAATTGGCGCCCCATCCCAGCCGGTGCTGTTAAAGTTCAAATCGTTTTCCAGAGCCCCTTTGTTAAACTGTTCCATGCGGGTCCAGATGTGATATTTAATGGGAGTGGCGCCGCTGGAAGTTGCGTATCCGTAGCAGCCGCCGGTTGACCCGTTATTTCCGGAATATGTGTTGGTGCAACCTACTGTTGATGGATCTAAAGGCAAAAGCTTCATGTATTTGGACAGGCCTGTTGGCGGCGCGGCCGATAGATTATTCCCGCCTCTTGGATAATAGCCATAATCGTCATAAAAGAGCTCCAGCGCTGATGCCACTTGATTTAAATCGGAAACTCTTTTCGCGTCTCTGGCTTTGCCTCGGGCCGTGCCCAGTTGAAGCAAGAGTAGCGTAGCCAAGATACCGATAATGGCGATGACCACAAGCAATTCGACCAATGTGAAACCCTTTGAGGATTTCTTGAGAAATTTGTTTAAGATAGACATGTTTAATATAAAGTATAGAGCCTTCGCAATTTAATACAAGGACATTTGTCAACAACTACCCCGAGCCGACGATATTATATATTGGCAGCAATATGCTGGATACTAATATGGCCACGCCAAAACCCAAAATCAAGACCAAGACAGGCTCTATCAGCTGGGCAATGCTGTCCACGGCCGTTTCGGCTTCGGATTTGTAAAACTTGGAAACGTGCTGGAGCATATAATCCAGTTTTCCGGTTTTTTCTCCGATGGCAATCATCGAAGTCAATAGAGCGGGGATATCGGAATATTGTGAAAAAATTTCTGATATGCTGCCTCCTCCTCTTACATTTTCCTCGCTTTTTAAAAGAATATCCCTGTAGTTTACATTGTTAACCAGATCCGATGTGATATGAAGCGCGTCTAATATCGGGATTCCGGATTTAATTAAAGTAGCCAAACTTTCGGCGATACGGGAGAGGTATAAATTTCTAATAGCTTTGCCTAAAATCGGAATCCTGATTTTGAGGTGATCGGACTTTATTTTGCCGGCCGGTGTTCTTAAAAACCACCAAATGCCGGATATGGCGGCCAGGAAAAATACCAGCATTGGCCATTGATAAGCGGCCACAAAATCAGTTATCCAAATTAAGGCTCGTGTTGTTACGGGCAAATCAACCGCCCCCGTTTCCTTGAAAATGGAAAGAAGCTGCGGCAGGACGTAAGTCGCCATGACTATGGAAACAAGCACCAAGGCAACAATAACGAATATAGGATAAGCCAGCGCTCCCCTGATTTTGGAGTTAATAGATTGGCTTCTTTCCAGGTAATCGGCCAAATAGAGGAGCACGTCATGAAGTTTACCCGAAACTTCGCCCGATTTTACCAATTTCACATAGAAATTGTTGAAAAGATTAGGGTGGGCCTCCAGCGCCGAGGACAGCGATGATCCGCCCTCGATAGATTCCGAAACTTCGGAAATTATATTTCTAAGCGAGGGTTTTTCCATTTGCTTGGCCAGGGTCCGCAAGCTTTCCGCCAACGGCATATCCGCGTCTATCAATGTTGAAAGTTGCCGCGTGAATATGACAATGTCCTTGTTGCTGGCTCGGGAGAATATATTGTTTATGTCCACTGAGAAGGCGCTTTTTGACACCGGATTTATTGAAAAAACAACGTAACCCTTATTGTGGAGTATATCTACGCCGACGCCAATACTTGGCGCGCTGACAATGCCGTCAAACATTTCCCCGGCCTGGTTTCTGGCTTTGTATTTAAAGTCCGGCATTATATGTTTTTCTTAAATTCCAACGGATCGGTGGAATAGAACTCGGCTTTTTCCAGGCTGATTTCTTTCCGGCGGACCAAGTCGGCCAATGATCTATCCATAGGAATCATGCCCATGTCTTGGCTTGTTTCGATGACAAGATCTATCTGTCTGGGCCGATTATCTCTAATCAATGTTCGTATTGCCGGCGTGGCAACCATAACCTCAACGGCTGGTATCAGCCCTCCCCTGATTCTGGGTATTAATCTTTGAGAGATAATGCCGGAGATGGTATTGGCCAGCTGGGTTCTAATTTGGGGATGCTGATTAGGCGGAAAACTATCGATTATTCTTTCAATTGTCTGGGAAGCGCTGTTGGTGTGTATTGATGCCAAAACCAAATGGCCCGTTTCGGCGGCCGTAACTGCCGCGCTCATCGTTTCGTAATCCCTCATTTCGCCAACCATGATAACATTAACATTTTCTCGAAACGTCGATCTTAGTGCTTTGTGGAAAGAAAATGTGTCCAGATACAGTTCTCTTTGGTCGATAATTGATTTTTTAGGAGTAAAGATGTATTCAATCGGGTCTTCTATCGTTATTATTTTATCCATTCTTTCCGTGTTAATTGCTTCTATTATTCCGGCCAGTGTCGTTGATTTGCCGTGGCCGTTCGGACCGACGACAAGGACAAATCCCTGGGAAAGTTTTGAAAATACGTTGATTATTTTGGGTAAACTGAGCTCTTCTATCGTTCTGACCATATTGGGGATGAGCCTAAGGGCGGCGGCGTGCGCGCCTTTGGTCATGTAGGCATTTACCCTAAATCTGTGCTTGCTTTGAAAATCATAGGAAAAATCCAGCTCCTTTTCCAATATAAAGCGATCTTTTTTGTCACCGAGCAGCGCAAATACAAGGCCGCTCGTGGTTTCGGTATCAAGAATATTTTGATTTGAAACGTTAATCAGCTGTCCATCCACTCTTATTGACGGATAATGACCGGCTGAAATATGCAGATCGGAAGCCCCGCTCTGAGCCGCGGCGGATAAAAGATCATCGAGTTTTTGTTTATAGTCCATAGTTACGCGCTGTCATTAGCTTGAGCGACTTCAAGCAGCTCATCTAATGAAACTACCCCCTTCAATACTTTTAATATTCCGTCCTGATACAGGGTCAGCATGCCTTGGCGGGCCGCTTCCGCTCTGATTGCGGTTTCTGAAATGGTCCCCAAAATTATTTTCTCCAATTCCGGCGTCATTTCCAGCATTTCATAAATGCCGATGCGGCCCTTAAACGCTTTGCCGCCGCACTGTTTGCAGGGATTTTTCAAATTCGGTTTGTATATCTGATAACCATCGGCAGTTATTAATTCCTGATACTCTTTAGGCATTTCTTTTATGGCTGCCGTTATCATCTGTTCTTCGCCAGAATTTGCCTTCATTTTTAATTTGCATTCCGGGCAGAGCCGTCTTAGTAATCTTTGAGCCGCGGCGATATTTACGGTTGGGGGAATCAAGTATTTTTCGACGCCCATATCTATTAATCTCGGGATAACGCCAATGGCGTCGTTGGTGTGCAATGTCGAGAGGACGATATGACCGGTCAAAGCGGCCTGAGTCGCCAATTGAGCCGTCTCCTTGTCTCTTATTTCCCCGACCATTATTACATCCGGGTCCTGCCTTAGGATATGTCTTAGACCGCTGGCGAATGTATATCCTATTTCTTCGTGAACCTGTGATTGATTTACGCCGTCGACGAAATATTCAATCGGATCTTCCAGTGTGACGATATTAATATCCTCGATATTGATTTGCTTTAACATGGCGGCCAAAGTCGTGGATTTTCCGGATCCGGTCGGGCCGGTAATAAGGATGCTTCCGAATGGTTTTTTCATCCCTCGTTCTAAAACTTCGGCCTGCTGTCCTTCTATGCCTAAATCAACGAGGGTTATTTTCCCGCTCAAAGGATCGAGGATTCTCATTACGACCTTTTCACCGTTCTTGGTGGGAAACGTTGAAACGCGGAAATCTATTTTCTTGTCATTTAAATTTGTCGCGAAGCGGCCGTCCTGAGCGAGTCTTGTTTCGTCTATCTTTAAGTCGGACATTATCTTGATTCTCGTCACGACCGGAGAATGGAGATTTTTAGGCAGCGTTAACGTGGTATTTAAAATTCCGTCGACTCTAAATCTGATCCTTACTCTGTCTTCGAACGGCTCAATATGAATATCGGATGCTCGGGATTCAACCGCGTGTTTTACGATTACGGCCACGATTTTGGTAACCGGGGCTTCAGCCGTGATTTCTTCCAGATTTCCCGAGACTTCCTTTAATTCCTGGTCCGTTGTCTTTTTTTCGACCTCATCGGACAGATTTTTCAATGCTTCTTTTACCTCTCCGGTCAGAGTCCGGTAACTCTTTAAAATGGCGTCAAAATCTTTGTATGAAATCACGTATTTTTCCACGCCCCAGCCTTTGTTTTGGGCAATAAATTTAAGAGCTTCCAGGGCGTTGATATCTTCAGGATTGGAAACGCCGACTCTAATGGTGTTTCCTTCCCTGCCGAAAGGGGCTACTTTGTAGAGAGTGACGACATCTTCGGCAATTTCTTTGAGGACCGTCTTGTCAACTTCGATTTGTTCAAGTTCAACCAAAGGCAAATGATAAATCTCCGATTTTATTTTTGCCAGATCGGCATCTGATATTTTTTTACTTTCAACCAAAATACGGCCGAAATCTTTGTTTTGTTTTTCGGCCGCTTCAGATATCTCGGCGACTTCTTGTTCGGAAATTAATTGACGCGCAATCAGCTCGTCGATTAGGGTTTGGGGCGTAGTCATGGATATATTAGAAAGGGGCGAAAAGATCTTTGCGGCCAACTGATCCGGGATTAACCGGATATTCTCCGAAAGTGCGGAACGTGTCGAATATGTTGGATTCCAGGAAATTTATTTTCAAATTTTTAAACGAGCCCAGACTGTCGCGGCCCGGCCCGGCGGCAACGGGCACGCTTGCTTCAAGCGAGGACCCGAAAGAAACGTAAAAGAAATATCCGGCCGCCGCGCCGAAAATCAGTATGAGAATCATAATTAGATTGTTCTGTCGGCTCTGATTCATTTTAGATAGTAAGTGTTGACTATTAATTTGGCGTTCAAATTGTTCGACGCCCCGCCCTGGCTGGATCCGATTTCCAGCACCGAAACGTCCATCATGCGGATGTTCTTTTCTATATTGGCCAATAATTGGCGCAGCGTATAATACGTGCCGCTCGAGGATATGTTTATACTTAATGTCGAATACGGATTATCGTTGTTCTCGACTTTTCCGACGGAGATGTCCGTGATTAAATTGCCGCTTGTGGTGGCAATCTCATTTAAACCTGAAACCATTTCAGCTAAGCTTTTTTTGGCCGGAATAAATTCTGATATTTTTTTCACTTCGGCGGCTCTTGATTTATATTCCTCCTTGAGTTTAGCGATATTGGCAAGAATATTCTGCCGCTCGGCCAATGTTTCTTCTTTTTCCAGAACGGCGGCTCTTAGAGACGAAACATTGTTGTAATACGTCCAGCCGAAACCGACTGCGATGAAAAGGCCCAGTGCGGCCAGACCGGCTCCAAGATAATTTTTAGCGGCTCTGTCCATTTAATATCATCCTACTTTTATCAATCAAAATACTTAAATTGAACTCCAATTTCCCGTCAGTCCGGCCTTTTATCGTTCCCAAATCAATATCAGTAACAGCGTCGGAAGCGGTCAGCGAAGCAATTTGTCTGGCCAAGGCCGAGTAATTTCCGGCCAAGGCGCTTAATGCTATTTTTCCGTCTGATTCCATTTTTAATGACGTAAGCTGGACCTGATCCACGGCTAAAGTTTCGAGTTTATCAAGGGATTTTGTCCAATATATGTGATTTCCGGCCAGCTGGCTTATTAAGGCCAACTGCTTATTCAACGTCAGCACTTCTCTTTCAAAGGCCGAATCCCTGTCTCCTTCCATGGCGGCGAGCTGGGAATCTATTTCCGCTATTTTTGCCGATAATGAAGAAGAATAAAAATAGAGTCCGCCGACAATCGAGGCGCATAAAATCAAAAATATGATGCCTGAATATAGCCATCTGTTTTCCCCGGGCATGACGACTTCGATTTTTTTCCTGGTTTCAGGAAGAAGTTGTAGTCCTTTTACGTCGGCCAAAATTATTAATTAGATTTCCCCTCTTTTATTATACCTCTTACCGATTATTTGTTATCAACATTAAACGCTAGTTCTATTGCGGAATCGCGAATGAGTACAGGATTTTGCCTTGGATAATCCCGACACTCATTATATTTTCAACCTTCGCTTTTCCCGTTGCCGGCACTCCGCCGCGCACATACCCGGTTAACAACTGATTCTTAATGCCCTGAAGAATCGTCTGTTTTACTTCCGGCGGAACATTGCTCATTTGGGAATATTGCCTTTGAGCCGCTTCGTATAGTGACTCCCAGCCGGTGGCGCTGAAAGTCAAACCCTCAAAATACTTCTTTATTTTTACTTCGTCATCGTTACTGCAAGTCACGACAATGAATGACTTTGAGGCCGGGTTGTCTTTGCTGGCTGGCACATCAGCTGAAACATATGCTTGAACGGTAGCATTTTCATATTTTGGAAAATCATCTGGAAATTCTTCGGGATACTTATCCGTGGCGACCCACTTGAGCCCAGGCTGGTTAAGCCCCAATCGCCTGACCATGTCATTGAAAGCATCCTCATTTAAGTTTTTGCATGAATTCTGGGCGGCTCTAGAACTTGCCGGCGACGCCGTGCTTGTTGTAGCAATATCATCGGCATTATTGTTATCGGAACCAAACATTCCAAATATTTGATTTTTGAAAATGAGAATAGTTACAACCGCCGCCACTGCGACAGCCAGGACGATTACGAGCTTCATTAAAGCCGACATGCCCCCCGCAGTCCCCACAGCGGGGATGACTGGCGAAGGCGTGGTGCTTTGATCAGCAGTTTGTGTCGAAGCTTGTGGGATTTCTTCCGGCGTGGGTTTAATTTGATCTCCCTCCATTTATATTTCCCGCATTGCCAGGCCCAGAGCGACTGCAAAAGTGCTTGAAAGCTCTGGCAGGACGGGAGTTAGTGTTTGGGGATATACGATTCTGGCCATGGGATTGCCGATGATGGTCTGCAAGCCCAGTTTTTGCTTGAAGTATTCAGCGAAGTTGGGCATGTTCACCATTCCGCCCACCAATATCACTTTCAATATTTTTTGTTTTGTTTTTTCCTCGTACGCAGATATCGTTTTTTTCGTTTCAAAAGCCATCATGTCAATCAAATGGATCATGGCCTCGTTTATGATATTCTCATCACTTTCCGTAAGGCCGAATTTTTTCTTTAAATCTTCGGCCTTTTCCAAACTGATATTTAAAGACTTGGCTATCGATTTTGTAATTTCAAATCCACCGACTTCATAATTGTGGTTTATTCTTTCATATCCTTTGTCTGCTATTAATATGGACGTGCTTCTCCCCCCGATGTTTACGATTGCCGCCGGAGACAGGTCGTTGCCAAGAAGGCTCCTAGTTAAGGCCGAGTTTTCCAATTCGATTGCCTTTAAACTCAACCCCGCGTTTTGCATGATTCGCTGATATCTCTCCGTTTCATCTTTGGGTACCGAGGCTAAAAATATTTCAACGGTGGCCGGTTTGCCGGGTTCAGGCGTCTTAGTCCCTATAATAGACCAATCCAAAATGACCTCATTTAACGGCACAGGCACGTATTTCTTGGCTTCAAAAGGAATTGATTTAGCCAAATCAGCCTCGGAAAGATAAGGCATTTCGATAATGGTTGAAAAAGTTGAAAAAGCCGGAATTGAAGCGATGACGTCTTTGGCTTTTATCTTCGCCTTCGAAATCACTTCTTTTATGCCCCAAACGATATCGCCGTCGGGTAAGTTTAATATGCCGGTCTTGCCGTCGGTATTGGAAGAAGCTCCTTTTAATTCAAACAGGCCGTAGTTTATAAGGCCTTTTCTAGCCCCCTGCTTTTCCAGCTCGACAATCTTGATGGATGCCGTGCCGATATCGATGCCGAGATTTCCATTAGACTTAAAGAGTCCGAACATATATATATTAGTATATACCAATATACGTAAAATGTATGCGCAATTATCCCCAAAAAGGATTTAAATGGATTATGGAACTGTTTTTTCCGATACGCTGCCTGGCCTGTAACAAGTATGGGAAGTACCTCTGTAGGAACTGCTTGCGGACCATTAATATCAGTACAGAATTTAATTGCATTGGCTGCAATATTCCGTCAAACTACGGAGCCACATGTGAAAATTGCAGAAACAAATGGCATCTGGACTCCTTGTTCATTTGCGCCGACTACAATAACCAGATTGTTTCTAAGCTGATTCACAAGATGAAGTATTCATATATTTCCGAATGTTCCAAACATTTGGCCGAAATTGCCAAAGAGTACATCGAAAGGTTTCCGAAGAATACGTTTAACCACTCGGCCGTTATCCCAGTCCCCTTGTCGCCCAGTCGGTTGAACTGGCGGGGATTCAATCAGGCTGAATTAATAGCCAGGAGTATTTCCAAAAAAATCGGCGCTAAAATGGATGCCGATATATTGATAAGAAATATTATGAGGAAGCCGCAAGCCCAGATTAAACAAAAGGAAGAGCGATTGATCAACATTACTGATTCATTCTCAGTAAGACAAAAAAGAAAATTTCCTGTCTCGGTTTTACTTGTTGACGATGTTTGCACAACGGGAGCAACGCTTAATGAGTGTGCCAGAGTGTTAAAGCAAAATGGGTCCGTAAAAGTTGACGCGCTGGTTATTGCGAGAGGGTAGAGAAAAATGATATAATTTGCTGGTTTATGACAAAAAGATGAGGTGGCCGAGAGGCTGAAGGCGGCAGGTTGCTAACCTGTTATACGGGGTTAAACCCGTATCGAGGGTTCGAATCCCTCCCTCATCGCCAATGATCCGTAAAGACAGCTTGTGGCTGTCTGAACGGAGCATCATTGCGGGTGAGGAGGGATGAGAAAGGCGGAGGCGCGACGGCGCCGAGCCGGGGTCGCGGAAATTTTCAGAAGAAAATTATCCGTGACCGAATCCCTCCCTCATCGCCAATTGGGAAACTCATGTATGTTATATTCAATTGTGTTATTATTGATTTATGAAAAAAATACTTAATGTAAAAACAAAATACGGATCGTTTAATTGTATTTTTGAATCTGAAAAAGACATAGGCGGATACTCTGTAGAGGCTAAAAATGTACAGGGCGCTGTTTCCTGGGGGAAAAATATTAATGAAGCAAAGAGAATGATTGTAGAAGCTGTTGAGGGGGCTATTGAAGCGAAAGCTATTTTCAGAATCCAATAACCAAAATTATCAAACAGGCCGGTATTTCTATCTGGGATTTCATAAAGTTATAGTTTTATTGTAACAGGCAGACAAAGCTTGTTTTTGTTTGTAAAAATCTCTATTAAATGCTACAATATTCATCACGCCATATGTCAAATACGCCCTCACAATCAAGACCGCCGGTAGTTGTCGTTTTGGGCCATGTTGATCATGGTAAAACTGCGTTGCTGGATGCTGTCCGTAAGACAAATGTCGCCGGTAAAGAATCGGGCGGTATAACCCAGCATATCGGCGCCTATCAAATTGATGTAAATGGGAAACGCATCACCTTTCTCGATACCCCGGGCCATGAAGCGTTTACCGCAATTCGTTCTCGGGGAACCAAAGTAGCCGATATCGCGATTCTTGTTGTGGCCGCCGATGAGAGCGTAAAGCCTCAAACAAAAGAAGCTATAAAAATAATACTCGACGAGAAGATTCAGGCGATTGTGGCGATTAATAAAATAGACAAAGAGGGATCAAACGTGCAAAAAGTTAAGCAGGATCTGGCATCCGAAAATATTCTGGTTGAAGATTGGGGCGGTCAGATCCCAGTGATTGAGGTATCGGCCAAAAAAGGAACCAACATCAAGGAGCTTCTTGACATGATTCTTCTCGTGGCCGAAGTCGAAGATTTAAGAGAAGACGTGTCTGCTCCGGCTCAAGGCGTCATTATTGAATCAAACTTAGACAAAAGGAGAGGTTATGTGGCCACGGCCCTGGTGCAGAAGGGAATTCTTGGTCTCGGCGACTGGCTTGTGGTCGGAACCGTTGTCGGAAAAGTAAAGTCAATGGAAGATTCCACCGGCCGAATGATGACGGAGGCCGTCCCGGCCCAACCCGTTCTTATTACCGGCTGGCCGTCAGCGCCTCAAATCGGACAAAAATTTGCAGTAACTGAAAATAAGGATAAGGCTATGAGAATTGCTGAAGACAATATCGATCTTTCCCCTCTTATGATGTTCCTCAATCCCAAAAAAGAAGAAAATGAAGAAAGAAAAATACTTAATCTGGTATTTAAGACTGATGTCTCAAGTTCTCTTGAGGCGATAGACAATGCTTTAAGCAGCATTAAATCGGAGCAAGTCGGATACAGAGTATTGGCATATGATATTGGTAACATAGCCGAGGGAGACATCAAGACGGCAATTTCAAGCAAAGCTCAAATTATAGGCTTCAGAGTCGGTATCGAGGAATCAGCTAAAAAACTGGCCGAAAGGGAGGGGATTTCCATCAGAAGTTTTGATATTATTTACGATCTTGTAAACCATGTCCGCGCCGCCATGACTGAATTATTGGAACCGGAGATTATTAAGAATGTAATTGGCAAAATAAAAGTTTTGGCTATATTTAAAAAAGACGCCAGAAGCCAAATTGTCGGGGGTAAAGTTACGTCAGGCAAAATCATCAGAGGAGCGATGTTTGATGTTATAAAAAATGGAGCGATATCAATGTCGGGAAGAATAAGCCAGTTACAGCACAACAAAGAAGAATCCCTGGAAGTGGCCGAAGGTTTGGAAGCCGGCATGAAAATAGAATCCGTCCCCGGCAAAGACTTTTCCCAAATTTCCGAAGGCGATATCCTGGAAATATATCAGGAGGAGAAAATAAGGAGAGAATTATAATCGGTGCCGTGGTGAAGAAGTTACACTGCGGTCTGCAAAACCGCTATACGTGGGTGCAAATCCCACCGGCACCTCAAAAGTTAGTTCTCGCTTTGAAAATGGCTCTTTTAATGATAAAATCGCTATATGCCGGGGTGGCGAAATTGGCAACCGCAGGTGACTTAAAATCACCCGCTCGCAAGGGCTTGAGGGTTCGAGTCCCTCTCCCGGCACCATCAACAAACTAAACGGCTTTTTGGAAGCCAGAAGGTGGGACGCGCGAAGCGCGTCCCAAACGATTCTGCGCGCTCATAAAACATCACCAAACCTCTTCTGGTCATCATTTGATGTTCTACTACAGCACCAAAATCGATTTAAGATGGTCTACCCCTTTCCTTTTTATAAATCTACGATGCTTTCTTTTAACAATTCTATTTGGCTTCTTAGCTGCTCTTGGCTATCTTTTGTTAGTGTCAACATTCTTTTTTCATAACGTAAGTTGATTTTTTCCAACGATTCTAATAGTTGTCTTAATAATTGTCCAAAATCCTCATCTCTCCAATTAGGGTAAGACTCTCTCCGTATATTTTCTTCTCCTCTTTCTCCTTTTGACCACGGTATGAATCTATGTTTGAGATCATATCCTAAACGGTAGGGTCCTTCACTCCAAAAAGCTGTTCGATCAGCTACTAGGATTTGAATATCCTCTACAGTTGGTGGGAGCACATGATCTATAGATCGTCTTTTTTCAGGATTATTCCCGCAATCTTCTTTTTCTTTATTACCATCAAATTTAAGTATTCCAGATTTTTTCATAAATCATTTAAACTCATCCTTTTTTCAACTTGCTCCCATAGCTGACCCCTATCTTTAGATACGGCTTGTTTCTGATCATGCACCCGCGTTCTTCCTGTTTCAGGATTAATCTCCAAATCAGAAGGGCGAAATGTCATATCTCCCCCATTCATCCAATCAAAAAGTCGTCTAGACCACATCCCATCATTATCAAATAATTCATCCTCCTCTGCCTTTCTTTCAGGACCCTCTGGCATAGTTTTAATTTTTCTATGCCATGCATTTAAAATTTCTTTCGCTCAATTAACTCACGAACAGTATTATCGTCATTTATACCCAATTCCGCGAGAATAGTATCAATCTGGTTACCTTCTATCTGATTCCCTCCGGTTAGAATTTCTTTTTTTCCTTCCATATTTTTCTCCTTTTCTCTTATATGGCTTAGCCAACTTCGAGAAAGTTAGTTAATGGTTAATTAATTTGACCTCACTTATAGCTTACCCCCCCCGACACTTTTTGCAATACCCAGTTTATTTTATCAAATCCTCTATTGAAACTCCAAGCGCTTTGGCGATGTTTTGCCATAGTTTGGACACTCGGTTTATCTACTGTTCCGCTTTCGACCTTCATAAGCGTTGTATATTTAATATCCACTTTCTTGGCTAAATCTTCTTGGGTTAATCCAAGTTTAACTCTTAATTTCTTGATATTTTCGCTGATTGTTTTTCCATTTGTCATATAAATAAAGTTTTGGTAGTATTGTAGTATACAATGCCATTAACCTTATTGTTATACTACCAAATAAAATGAATTTAAGCAATAAACTTTTATGGAGTAAAATTGATGTTGCGCGCGAGTGGGAGGGAGAGGTCAAGCGCAACTCAACTTTTGAGTTCTATGGCGCATTTTGCAGAGCAAAAAATTCTTAATTGTTTTTTGCTTCTGCAAAATATGAAATTCAGCGGCGGCGGAAAGCGAGGGCGGGCAAAAATTCATTCCCCCCAACCCCCTTTTTTTTTGCCCGCCCGGGCACCAAAATAAAAAGCCATCAGAGATGGCGAGTCTCTGATGGCTGATGTCGAGCGACCTATTCACACTCAGATTCCAGATTCCAATAATTGCCAATATTCTTAAATGGATTCAGATCTCCAAGGGGGCGTCTGGTGCAAAGTCTAAGTAGTTCGAGGCATCCCGCCAGATGGCAATCAGGCGTACAGCCGACTACATGATCGCCGCTGTAGAGTATTTTTTTCGATTCTGTTTTCTGGGTCCTAAACTCATCGGGTACACACAGAACTTCTTCAACAACTATGCGGCTAACGCCATAATAAACATGCCACAGGCGTGCCGTGACAATAGCCCAAGCACACATGGGGCAGGGCTCACAGGTCACATAGAGAGTGCAATACCGGAGATTCTTGCGGCCCACAATTCTGCCCGCTTCCCGAATTACTACTATTTCTGCATGTGCAGTTGGATCTTGGTCCTGATGGCAACGATTACCACCTTTGGCGATAATCCCATCTTTATACTCGATCGCGGCCCCGACCGGATGATCACTGGATGCTTTATGATTCAAACGAGCTTCTTCTATGGCTGTAGCCATGTACTGGAAAGGTGCAAAGCCCATGACCCTCTCCTACCTCCATCGGTTCAAGATAACTCATAGTATTAAAAAATAGAAAATATGCAAAGAGTTAATAAAAAAGCTATGGCGAGCTTTGAAACCACATATTTTGCAAGAGAGGTCAGGTAGGCGTATAATTGAAATATGAAAAAGGTCGGAACAGTTACCCATTATTACGGGAAAATCGGGGTGGCGATAATAGACCTCGAATCAACCCTTAATGTGGGCGACAATATAAAATTCCAGGGCCATGGCGCCGACTTCAGCCAAGTTGTGGGGTCAATGCAAATTGATCACAAAGAAGTGGCCAAAGCCAAGAAAGGCGAAACCGTAGGCCTGAAAGTGGACCAGAAAGCGGATTCGGGAGCGGAAGTTTACGTTGAGTAATATCAAATTTAATCCCGATGTCTTTTCGTTGTTTTAGATTGGCCGAAGAGGCTATTTTTTATTGTGAAATTTCTTATGAATCTCTCTTAGTTGTTTGTCCGTCACATGTGTGTATATTTGCGTAGTCGTTACAGAGGAATGTCCGAGCATCGCCTGGACAGAGCGGATATCGGCCCCGTTTCTTAATAAATCAGTGGCGAATGAATGTCGTAAAGTGTGTGGAGACACTTTTTTCCCCATGATTCCCGCTTTGGTGGCATGGTTCTGTATTATTCTTTGAATGCTCCGGGGGGTAAGCCTTAAATTAGTTTCTTTCCCAAATCCCCTTTTCGGTATCCTGATAAAAAGCGATTCATCAACATCAGTTCTTTTATTGATGTACTCTGATATGTGATTTTTCGTTTCATCGGAAAGAAAGACAAGCCGGATCTTCTTTCCTTTGCCTACAACCGAAAGCTCTCCTCTTTTTGTGTCAATTCTATCTCTGTCGAGAGAGCACAGTTCCGAAACTCGCATGCCCGTGCTGAAGAGGGTGGAGATAATCGCCTTGTCGCGGAGAGCGTTAAGTTCTTTTCCTTGGGGGGAATCCATGAGGCGGTCTAACTCATCTTGTTCCAAAAACGTCACTTCCCTGTCTTCCTGCTTGCCCAATTCAATTCTATCTGCCGGCACGCATTTAATGCCGATCTTGGTCATGTACTTCAAGAAATTTCTAAGGGCGATTATGTGGTAGTTTTGAGTGGTCTTCTTCAAAGTCTGTCCTCTTTGGTCTCGAACCCTGTTTAAATGGAGTCGGTATTGTCTTATACCTTCCTCAGTGATATCGCTAACGCTTTTTGCTTTGGAAAATTGAATAAACCTATCTAAGTATCGCCCATAGTTTCCCGCCGTTTTCGGGGATCTGTTTTTCTCTATTTCCAGATATTCCAAGTATTGGATTTTGAGTTTCTTCACGTCTTCCATATTGGATATTTTACATCTTTAAGTCGCAAAATGTAATAGTTGCGGGATACTAAAATTTATGATATTCTGGCGTTGCTATGTTAACTAAAGACGACAAGGTCAAAGTCCTAAAGGACGTCCAGCTGCATGAAAAAGACACCGGTTCAGCCGAAGCCCAGGTAGCCATTTTCAGCGAGGAAATTGTCAGACTCGCCAAACATCTGAAGAAGCACCAGAAGGATAACAGCTCTCGTTTGGGCCTTTTGAAAATGGTTGCCAAAAGAAAGAGACTGCTTGATTTCTTAAAGCGCGAGGCGCCCAAGCGCCATATCGCTTTGATTAAAAAACTGGGTCTGGATTAATCTCATGTCAAATAAAATCACTACTCCCCAGAGGAAGAATCACCGCGTCGGTGTGTTTGTTGATGTCCAGAACATGTATCACTCGGCCAAGAATCTGTACAAGGCCAGAGTTAATTTCAAGGAACTGCTCAAATTGGCTTCGGCCAATAGGCAGCTCTCTCGGGCCATTGCTTATGTCGTAAAATCAGACACGGAAGAGGAAAAAAGTTTCTTTGATGCTTTGGAAAAATCGGGTTATGAGCTCAAAAGCAAAGACTTGCAAATATTTCCGGGCGGTATGAAAAAGGCGGACTGGGATGTTGGACTTTCGGTGGATGCCATCGGTCTATCGAAACAACTTGATGTGGTGGTTATTGTTTCGGGCGACGGTGATTTTGAGCCGCTTGTGGAATATCTCCAGTACGGCGGTATTATTGTCGAGGTTGTTGCTTTCCGCCGCTCGGCCAGCTCACGCATCATTGAAACTGCCAATAACTTCATAGATTTGGAGGAATATAAAGATAAGATTATACTTAGGTAATTCATTAACAATCAGTAAAAGCGGCAAAACAAGCTAAAAGGGGCTAATGTCATTTGGCCGAGATTCTTAAAAATTTTGAGGATTTCGGCCAGATTGTTTCTTCCTCTTTTGCTGGTGATTTCACATGGCGGTAAAAAAATACAGTGTTGATTTCGGCGGTAAGCCGCTTTCGGTTGAAATTGGGCGCTTGGGCGGCCAAGCCAATGGTGTTTGTTTAATTCAGTACGGCGAAACAAGCGTTCTGTGCAATGCTACGATGTCCAGCCAAGAGAAAGCGGTTGATTACATGCCGCTTTCGGTTGAATATGAAGAGAAATATTACGCTGCTGGCAAAATAAAAGGTTCAAAATGGATTAAGAGGGAAACACGACCCTCCGATGAAGCCATACTGTCCGGCCGCTTGATTGACCGCACTCTCCGCCCTCGGTTCAACCAGAACATCAGAAATGAGATTCAGGTTGTGGCCACGGTTCTCTCTTTTGACGGTGTAAACGATCCCGATATTCCGGCCATGATCGGCTCGTCTTTGGCTTTATTGATATCCGACATTCCTTGGGACGGTCCCGTAGCCGGGGTGCGTGTTGGCCGCGCTGACGGGAAAATATTATTTAATCCGACATATGCCGAAAGAATTACTAGCGACTTTGACGTTGTTGTCGCCGGAACGGCCGAAAGAATAAACATGATTGAGGCAGGAGCCAACATTGTCTCTGAGAAAGATATTTCTGGGGCAATCAACGAGGCTTTCGGCCAGTTTGGAGAGATAATAGCCTTTCAAAAAATGATAGCGTCTGAAATCGGAAAAAAGAAAAAAGAGTTAAGTACATTCAACCATGATCAGGCCCTCGCGGCTCTGGTTAAAGATTTTTCCGAGCCTAAATTGGAGTCTGCTCTCTACGCTCCCGGAAAATCAAAAACTGAATTTTACGAAGGTATCGGAAAGGCCAAAGAAGAAACATTAGAGTACATTAGAACTCAATTTGCAGAAAGTCCGGAACTCGGCAAAAAAATGGCCGAAGTTTCCGTCATTTTTGAAGAAGAAGTAGATCGTATTGTTCATCGAAATATTCTTGAAGGAGAGAAGCGTCCTGACGGCCGGAAGCTGGACGAGTTGCGGGATTTGTCGGCCGACGTCGGTATTCTTCCTCACACCCATGGTTCGGGCCTGTTCAACCGAGGCACGACCCAGGCCCTCTCAATATTGACCCTCGCTTCTCCGGGCATGGAGCAATGGCTGGAGACAATGGAGATAAATCTTACCAAAAAACGTTTCATGCACCACTACGCCTTCCCTCCCTATAGCGTCGGCGAGGTCAAAAGATTGGGCACACCCAGCCGTCGGGATATCGGCCACGGCTATTTGGCTGAAAGATCTCTTGAGCCCATTATTCCGAACAAAACAGAATTCCCGTATACAATCCGGTTGGTTTCGGAAATACTGTCATCCAACGGCTCCTCATCCATGGCTTCAGTGTGCGGTTCAACACTGGCCCTGATGGACGGCGGCGTGCCGATCAAGGCGCCTGCCGCCGGCATTGCCATGGGCATTATGTTCGATGATAAATGCGAGAAATATAAAATTTTGACTGATATTCAAGGACCGGAAGACCATCACGGAGACATGGATTTGAAAGTGGCCGGAACGAGGGAAGGCATAACCGGTATGCAGATGGATGTAAAAGTCGAAGGAATTACTCCTCGAATCGTCGAAGAAACGCTTGCCCAAGCAAAAAAAGCGCGGCTTGAGATTTTGGATGTGATAACAAAGGCCATACCCGTTTCTCGTCCAGAGCTTTCGCCTCACGCGCCAAGGATTCAAATGATTACCATTGATCCTAAGAGAATCGGCGCTCTTATCGGACCTCAGGGCAAGGTCATAAACGATATCATTGAAAAGACGGGCGTCCAGATAGATATCGATGATGACGGCTCCGTGTTCATTACCTCTGACAAGCCTGAAGGAATGGAAAAGGCCCTCGGCATGATTAAAGATGTAACTTACGAACCGAAAACCGGAGATACGTTTCAAGGTAAAGTAAGCCGGCTTTTTGATTTCGGAGCGATGGTGGAATATCTGCCTGGCAAAGAAGGATTGGTTCACGTTTCGGAAATTTCCAAGGAAAGAGTCAATCGTCCCTCTGATGTGTTGAAGTTAGGCCAGGAGGTTACGGTTACGATAAAAAATATTGATGATATGGGAAGAGTAAACCTGACGATAAAAGGAGCCAGGAAATAGTATTCATCTTTCCAAAGCCCGCCACCAAAGGCGGGCTTTGGTTTATATATGCACAGGCCGTTCCACATTTGTGCTACAATTAATCTAAACATTAATCCTTTGCATAGATGGATGATTCTCAAAAAACGACGAATATAGACGAATTGTTAAAAGAATTAACCAAGAGTTCGTCCTCTCAACCCAGTGCGTCGCAATCTGCCCCGTCTCCTATCGCGCCGAGCAGCAGTCAGGTTGTCCCCAAACCGGTAGTTCCTCCGCCTCGTCCGGCCCAGCCGATGCCGCCATCACCGAAAGAATACCAATCATCAATCCGAACCATGGCCGGGGACATTTCCAATTTAAAAGCCGGGCAAAAGCCGGTCGGAATTGATGTCAGGAAAATCACCGAACTGCCGCCCCAAAAACCAGCGCTGACGCCTGCCCCGCCTCCTATTCCGCCGAAGCCGACAGGACCCTTGCCTAAAATTTCTTTGGGTGAAATGGAAAAATCCGGATCAATGAGAACGCCAGTTCCAACTTCGCCCTTGCCGACGAAACCGAGTCCGGCGCCCACCATGCCCATTTCCCCTCTCCCGCCAAAACGAAAGAATAATATATTGCTTTGGACAATAATTCTTCTGATATTATTGGCCGGGGCCGGACTGGGGTATTGGTATTTTGACATGAGCGAGCCGGAAGTTGTTATAGAATCCCCGACTCCGTCGGAAACCCCCACCCAAACTCCGGAAGTTAAAAAACTCACGGAATATTTTCCCACGACACGACAAACATCAATGCCGACAGGCCATGATCCGCTGAAATTCTTTACGGATTACACAAAATCAATTCCCAGTGTAGCCGGCCAATTTAATCGTTATGACATAATTTTTTCACAGAAAGGCGCATCCCAAAGCCTTTCATTTGAAAGCGCTCTTCAAATATTTTTGCTTAAATATCCGAATGATTTGCTTCAGAGTTTAGGCAGTGAATCGGTATTGCTTGGCTACGGCCAGCAGGAGGTTTTTGACAAAGCAGGCCAAAAATCAATTTTGCCAAATAACAACCCGACAAAACTTGTTCTTATCGCCGAATCAGCGGTACCTTTGCAAATGGCTAACTCGATTCGATCTTGGGAACAGACAATTACTGCGGACCTCAATTCACTGTTCGGACTTCAGTTACCAAAGGATGCTCAATTTATGGACAACACATATTCGGGCGTGGCCATTAGATATATTAACGGACCAAACCCTGACACAAGCATAGACTATGGCATTGTTTCGACGGCAAATGGCAAATCATATTTGGTTATCGCCGGATCTCGCGAAGCTATGTATGCCGCCATTGATAGGTTGAGGACTCAATGATGGTGACACCAACGCATGGTGATGGTGTCACTTGTGGTGATGGTAGGTGACACCCATGGTGACGGTGTTGGCATTTATGGTGACACCATTGGTGTCACTTTGTCGTCATGGTGACACTTGAAGTGTCACCATGAAGTGTCACCATGTCACCATTAAATAATCCATGTATTATGCCAATTTTTCATGGTGACAGTTGCAGGTGACACCACAGGTGACACCAACGCATGGTGATGGTGTCACCTTATCCACAGTTTCAAATTGACACTGTTGTCACCATTGTTAAAATATCATCAGTACCTTGTATATACCGCTGAGCACCTGACTCAACTGTGGGTGTTTGGCAAATCATGCTGTCATTCGGCAAGACTGGAGTCGTTTCAATTCGGCTTCGATCTTGCCGTGTGACAACACCACCTAAGCGCGACGTCACACTCACTCTATCTCAAATGGCGATTCGCGCTTTTTGCTACTTGAAATTTCTTTATTTTAGTAATAATATCAAAGCAATATGACCACCGAAGAAATACAAAAGCTAAAGGAAATTCTTCAGGCTAGGAAGGATCAAATTAAGACCGAGCTCGAGAGCGTGGCAGTAAAAAGCCCGTCTATTAAAGGCGACTACGACCCTAAAATGCCTAATTATGATGACGATATGCACGATGAGGATTCGTATGTACGCGAAGTGTCGGATATGGCCGTTAATGTCGCTTACGAGCAACAGCTTGAGAAGGAACTCGAAGATATTCAAACTACGCTGAAAAAAATAGATGACGGCACCTACGGTAAGTGCGAAAAGTGCGCCCAAGCAATTCACTCTGAGCGTTTAAAAGCCATGCCCGTTGCGAAACTCTGTATTTCCTGCGCTAAGATTAAATAATGCCCATTCGCATCTTTTCAGCCTCTATTCAGGGAATTGATGCTCAACGCATAGATGTTGAAGTAGACTCGTCTCCAGGACTGCATAACCTAACTATTGTTGGCCTGCCAGATAAGGCCGTAGAGGAATCCAAAGACCGCATTACGGCCGCTATTAGAAATAGCGGTTTTTTGCCGCCGAGCGCCCATCACAAGAAAGTGATAGTTAATCTAGCCCCGGCCGATATCCGCAAAGAAGGACCCTCGTATGATTTGCCCATTGCCATCGCCTATCTGCTCGAAAGCAGGCAAATTGAGTTTAATCCTACTGGAAAAATTTTTGTCGGAGAGGTGTCACTGGACGGCTCGCTGAAAAAAATAAATGGAGTTCTTCCTATCGCAATTATGGCCAAAGAGCAGGGATTTGAAGAACTTTGGGTTCCCCATGAAAATCGAAATGAGGCCGCCATAATTGATGGATTGAAAGTTTACGCGGCCAAAAATTTAATGGAGATTATATCGCATCTTGACTCCACTTCTCCCCTGCCGATAGTCAAAAAATTACCGGAAAAAAGCATAAAATCGCAGAATATATCATTCTTATCAATTATGGGCCAGGCCTTTGCAAAAAGGGCGTTAGTTGTCGCTGCCGCCGGAAGCCATAATATATTAATGAGCGGTGCGCCCGGTTCCGGAAAAACCATTCTGGCCAAATCACTGCAGGAATTGCTGCCTCCAATGTCATTTACTGAAGCTGTCGAAGTTGCAAAAATATACAGTTCAATCGGCCTATTTAACGGAGGTTCCTTATCACTGGAGAGGCCTTTTCGCAATCCCCACCATAACACGTCTGCGCCTGCTGTCATCGGCGGCGGTTCATGGCCAAGGCCGGGAGAAATCAGTCTGGCCCATCGGGGAGTTTTATTCCTTGATGAATTGCCGGAATTTCCTCGAAATGTTCTCGAAAGTTTACGTCAACCATTGGAAGAAGGAGTGGTTACCGTTTCGCGTGTTTCCGGTTCTCTGTTATTGCCGGCAAAATTTATGTTTGTGGCGGCTATGAATCCGTGTCCGTGCGGTAATTACGGCGATGAAAAAGCGATATGCAGCTGCCCGCCATATAATGTCATAAAATACAGAAAAAAAGTTTCCGGCCCTCTTCTGGATCGCATTGACGTTCAAATTCAAGTTTCTCGAGAAAAGGTGGATGAACAAAAAATACCCACGACCCAAGGCGATTTTCAAAATATGAGAGACAGTATACAAAATGCCAGAAAGATTCAGGCGGAAAGATACAGAGACAGTGGCATACTCACGAATTCTGAAATTAGCTTTAAGAATATTGATAAATTTTGCCAATCAACTCCCGAGGCATCAGCATTGCTGAAGGATGTCGTTAACGCCAAAAATTTATCTTTCCGCACTTTTCATAAAATAAAAAAGTTATCCAGAACTCTGGCCGATCTTGAGGGCAGTGAAATAGTTACTGAAAAAAATATCGCCGAAGCGATAAATTTAAGAGTCAACGAAAAACTTTTTTTAGCGGCTTGAATTAGAGTATTTAGCCAAAGGGTTGCGAGCGCCGTGAACTTCAAAATGAAGGTGGCATCCGGTTGAGCGGCCAGTACTGCCCATGGAAGCGACTTGTTCTCCCTTGGAAACCTGCTGACCAAGATTAACCAGAAGCTTGTTGTTGTGTGCATACAAAGTCTCCGTGCCGTTGGAGTGAGACAATTTGATTACCTTGCCGAATCCGCCATTCCAGCCGGAGGCATCAGCCCTGGTAACCGTGCCGTCGGCTGACGCGTATATCGGGGTTCCGCAAGCATTAGCTACGTCCACGCCGTTGCGGCCGTGGATTTTACCCCAATTAAAGCCCGTGGCCGGCCATTTGAAGAATTCTCCCAAATCAGTTAGGTGTGAAAATACTGATGCTGAATTTTTAATCGCGATGCTTGATTTGGGCGCAGAACTGATTTTACCGTCAGGAATGACTAATTCATCGCCTTCTCTGACTTCACCCGTTGCCGGCAGGCTGTTGAACGCCATAATTCGACTTTCGTCCGCGCCGTATTTTTTAGCGATGGCGGCAACCGTGTCCCCTTTTTTTACCGCGTGAACTACACCGGAAACGGGCGGTATTTTCAATACTTGGCCCGGAGATATGCTATCGATGTTTTTAAGGCTATTTGCCCAGATAACGGTATTAACACTGACGCCGTAATCGGATGCTATGAAAGAAAGATTGTCTCCGGGCTGGACCTCGTATAGGAGTATCTGACTGGTGGAAACGCCGGCTTTTGATAAATAATCTTCAGACGGGGGATTGTATGCCAGGAATGAATTGTTTTGAATAGGAGAAGGCTGAAGAAGAGATTCCGGTCCGCCTTGTCCGGACGCATTCGCGCTGACAGAAACTCGATTGCTGGAATCAACAAATTGATTTTCCGCCTCGGAGATGCTTACAATTGATGCGGCTGTTTCCTCGATATATTTACCGACAATCTGATTAAAAATACTGCCGTTTTCAGCGGATCCTCTGGCGATTATCATAAGAAAAACTAAGGCCAGTGTGCCTGTTAAATTGAAATATTTGCCTTGAGTAGCGCCTGTATATTTTTGGGGTATTGTACTAATAAGTTTTCCGTTAAGTTGATGGTAGGGGATTAAAAAAACTCTCGTTCAGAGAATTTATACATATTCATGATATCATCATGAAGAGGCTCTTGTCAATCCAAAACTGTGGAAACAATGTGAATTGGATTTTTCAATTATGACGACAATTAAATCAGAATTCGGCTTTTATTGCGAGAAATTAGCATCGGAATTCCTTGAAAAGAGGGGATATTTGATTATAGAAAGAAACTATAGAAAACCGTGGGGAGAGATAGATATCATCGCAAAACTCGGTCGCATAATGTGTTTCGTAGAAGTTAAAGCAAGCAGGGGTATTCATCCCGGCTTTGAGCCGGAATTGAGAGCCGGCTACAAGAAAATGCATAAGGTTGCGCGGACAGCTCAAATGTACATGGCCGATAAAAAGTTTCAACCGGAACAGGAGTTTCGATTTGATTTAATTACCGTTGTATTCGATAGTCTCAATAAAACGGCTAAAATCAAGCATTTTCACAATATTGACGTTATCGGCTAGATTTGTTATAATATATGTATCTTTAACAATCGCCCAAATTGGGCTTTTCAGCCCGATAAGGGCAGAAGGGAGCGGCCATGCGCCGTTTCGTGTTTTCGATTATCACCGTGATCGTCGTTCTCGGCGCGGCCGTCCCGGCCCATGCCGACAGGCGGCAGGCGGTTCCCCGCATGCCGCAGACGTTTCACTCGTACGGGGTAGGGTTCGACAATCTGGGCGTCGTCCAGATTGCCAACCTAGCGATCGTGGATCGTCAGGTTGATGCCCTGCGCGCTATACGATTCCGTTTCCTCGCCGAACAGGCGAGCTGGAACGGATACTATTGGGGCGTTCAGGGCCCGATGGGCTGGATGCCGATCACGTATGGCGACGGCGGTTGGCTGCCGGGAATTCGACCCCTGACGCCGGGGGAGCGCGTCGTCGGCGCCGGTATTGCCGGCGCGACGGTTGGCGGAATCTTCGGTGGGCGCAGGGGCGCCCTCATCGGCGGCATCGCCGCCGGAGCGACGTCGGCGTTCATCGAACGCCGGACGGCGCGAGAGGCGCGCCGTATCGCCGAGGCGCAAGCCGAGGCGATGGCTGAACAAGAGCGCGAAGTTCGCGAAGCGGCGTTCCGACCCAACTACCGTTGGGTCGTGAAAAACACAACGCGTCTTGTTGCCCAGTTCGTTCTGGACAACAGGACGTATACAGTGGAGCCGTACGGTTCGGTCGAAGTCGACCGGCCGGATGGCGGTTTCTCGGAAGTCAGATTCATTCAACCTGTCGTCGGCGGTCTTAACAAGCTGTCGGGGCAGGTTGTTCCCACAACCGAGGGCACGAGTTGGGAACTCGTGCCAACTTTGAAATAGGAGTTAATATGCCGTACATTGGAGTGAACATCCCGATTCCGGCGCAAGACGTGCCGATGGACGTCTGGCACGACGTCCAGACGGCGGGCCGTCATCGGTTCACGGTCGCCATGATGTGGCTGGGTATCGTGGCGACGGTCCTGTTACTCCTTGGAGTGGCAGGCTGCACAGTCGGTGCCTCGTTTCTGGCGGGCCGCGCCACGGCCCGCTCCTCGGCTCCTGCCGGTTCGACAAGTTCGGCGTCGCGACTGGACATCCACGTCCAGCACGATTCGCCACCGCCGGTTACCCAATCGACGGCGCCAGGTCGTCGGCCCACCCCGGACGAACTGGCCGAGCTCGCGCTTCTGCGCGAGAGAAATAAATAGTTCCTTCCTTGCCGAATCATTCGATTCTGGCCAACCCTCGCTTCTCACACCGCAACGGTGACCCACGAGAAGCGAGGGATTTTTATTTACTACGAGCCCTTATCAAATAAGTTTAAAAAATGTAATATGTGATACCATGAAAGAGGTTTTTATATCAAAAAATGTTTCAGAAACTAAGAAAAAGGCCGCAAATTTCGCCGAGCGGATTTTGAATATTGAGTCGAATGGGGCGATAGTCATCGCTCTGGAAGGGGAACTGGGAGCCGGCAAAACAACTTTTATTCAGGGCTTTGTGTCGGGCTGCGGAATAAAAGAAAAAGTAAAAAGCCCGACATTCAATATATTAAAAAAATACGGTGAACGAATATATCATCTTGATTGCTATCGATTGAAAGATGAAAATGATTTGCGGGCGTTTGATTTGAAAGAAATTTTCAATGATTCCGGCAATATTGTTTTAATTGAGTGGGCGGAGAGAGTGTCGAAAATTCTGCCCGGTAATCACTGGAAAATACACATAGATCATATTTCTGAAAATGAAAGAAAAATCGAAATTAGTTTTAATTGACGGCCACGCCCTAGTCCACAGAGCTTTCCACGCGTTGCCGCCGACGATGAGCGCCAAAGGCGTTACCACCAATGCCGTTTACGGCTTCACGTCCGTACTTATTAAGATGATTAAGGATTTGAATCCCGATTACGTTGCGGCGGCTTTTGATTTGGCCGGACCCACGTTTCGCCACAAAGAATTTGCCGAATATAAAATACATAGACAAAAAGCGGCGGATGAACTCCATGCCCAAGTGCCGATTGTGAAAGAGGTCTTAAAATCGTTCGGCGTCCCAGTATACGAGAAACAGGGATACGAAGCCGATGATTTGATAGGCGCTTTGGCCGAAAAAGCCCAAAATAGCACCGGCATTCAGACCGTGATAATGACAGGCGATTTGGATACGCTGCAGTTGGTTGAAAATGACGAAGTGGTCGTCTGGACTTTGAAAAGAGGAGTTACCGACGCGGTAATCTATGATGAAAAAGCGGTACTGAAAAGATACGGACTCAGACCTAATCAGCTCGTTGATTACAGAGGTTTAAAGGGGGATCCGTCGGATAATATTCCTGGCGTTCCGGGAATTGGCGAAAAAACCGCCATGGCTCTCATCCAATCTTTTGGGAATCTCGAAAATTTATATAAGACAATTTTGAATTTTAAATTTCCAATTTCAAAAAAAGATAAAGAAAAAATAAAAGCGCCGTTGTCGGAAAAATTGATTCAGAAATTGCTGGAAAACAAGGACATGGCATTTTTTTCGAAAAAACTTTCCATCATTGCCAAAGATGTGCCGATTGATTTCAGCCTTGACCAGGCCCGCTGGAGGGAACGGGGGAACGTTAAAGAACTGGAGGAAATACTTAAAAAATACGGTTTCTTCAGTCTAGTCCGCCGCCTGCCTGATATCGGCCTCGGCGAAACGTTGCCGAAGGAAGAATCCTTCAATCTTAATTATTCCAACGAATCAATTACATATCTAAGAAACGAGAAAGAAGCACTCGAAATCGTTAAATCAGTCGGAGATAGAGTAGCAGTCGCCATGGATGAGGGGGATTTAATACTGGCGGTGGACGAAAAAACCGCTTATATTTTGCCGGCTGATGTTTATTTAAGCCTGGCACCGGTTTTTGAAAGCGAAAAAGTTGCCAAGATATTTCACGGCGCCAAACCGATTGTAAAAAAACTGCTTACAGACGGAATTCGTGTTAATAACATCGAATTTGATTCGGAAGTAGGCGGTTTTCTTCTGGATTCCGAATCCAGAAATATATCCTTTGAAAAAATATATTTTGACGAGATTAAATCTTCGGCCCCGACTGATTCCAAATCATGGCCGATGCGCTATTTTGAAATTCGCAAAAGATTATTGGCCAGAATAAAAAACCTGGGCATGGAAGGCGTTTTGCGCGATATTGAAATGCCGCTGATTCCTGTTTTGGCAAAAATGGAAATGCGAGGGATAAGAGTCGACAATAGGGCCATTTCCAAATTGTCCAGCTCTTTAAAAAAAGAAATAATAAAACTTGAAAAGAAAATTTATGACATGGCCGGATGCGAATTTAACATCAATTCACCAAGCCAATTAAGCCGGATTCTTTTTGAAAAACTGGGGCTGAAAGGCAAGATACGCAAGACAGGCAAAGGCGCCCTTTCCACGGCGGCATCGGAGCTTGATAAGTTAACGGACGAACACGCGGTTATTCCTTTGATTCTGCAATATCGAGAATTGCAGAAGCTCAAAACAACTTACATCGAACCCTTTCCGGGATTTATCGGCCCGGACGGCCGTTTACATACGACGTACAACCAAACAGGCGCGGCCACGGGCCGACTTTCCAGCCAGGATCCGAATCTCCAAAATGTTCCGATTCGCACCGAATTGGGACAAGAATTCAGAAAGGCTTTTACGGCTGAAAAAGGCAGAAAACTTGTTTCATTCGACTATTCGCAATTGGAATTAAGAATCGCCGCTCACATGTCGGGTGACAAAATTATGACCGCCGTATTTGAAAGAGGGGAAGACATCCACACTCGCACGGCAGCCGAGATATTCGATGTTTTGCCTGACAAAGTAACAGCGGCCATGAGGAGAAAAGCCAAAGTCTTGAATTTCGGCATCCTTTACGGCATGGGAGTGCTCGGCTTCCAGAGAGCGGCTAAAGTTTCCCGTGAAGAAGCGAAAGGTTTCATCGAAAGGTACATGGCCGAATTCTCCGGCATCGCCGAATACGTGGAAAAAATAAAATCCGAAGCTCGTGAAAACGGCTACGTAAAAACAATCTTTGGTCGGCGACGGAATATTCTGGAAATAAATTCAAAAATGCCGCAGCTTTTGAGCCAAGCCGAACGAATCGCCGTGAATTCGCCGATTCAGGGCTCGGCCGCCGACCTTATCAAACTGGCAATGATTCAGATTCAGGAATTGCTTGAAGTGACTTATAAGGATTCTGTTCATATGCTTCTGCAGATTCACGATGAGCTTTTGTTTGAAATGGACCCGGAAGTCGTAAACGAAGCGTCCGGGAATATTAAAAAAATAATGGAAAATGTTTATGAATTTGATGTGCCGATTGTCGCCGACGTTAAAATTGGCAACAATTGGGCGGAAATGAAATAAACAGAGACAGAAAAAATGCCTGAACTGCCGGAAGTCGAAACAACGGTCAGGGATTTGAAGAAAAAGATTGTCGGTCTTCGATTTAAAGATGTTTGGGCGGATCGGCCTAAGAGTGTGCGCCAGGCTGGCGGGATTAAAAATCTGAATCAGATCGTCAAAAACAAGAAAATTTTAAAAGTTTGGCGGCGGGCGAAATTTATAGTCATTGATATTGAGGGACCGAACAGCTTGTTTGTCCATCAGAAAATATCGGGTCATCTGCTGTACGGGCGGTGGAAATTTGAAAAGGGGAGGTGGTTAAGCATTGGGAACGGACCCATGAAAAGCGATCCCAAGAATCAGCATATTCGGATTTTGTTCAATCTTAACAACGGTTTCCAGCTGGTTTTGGCTGATTTACGCCGATTTGGAAAAATTGTATTGGCAAACGATGATATAATCGATAAATTGCCGGAAATCAAAAATCTCGGGCCGGAACCCCTAGAAATATCGTATGCGGATTTTAAAAAACTGTTCCCAGGCAAAAAAGGAAGATTAAAGCAAGTTTTAATGGATCCTTATTTTATTGCCGGCATCGGCAACATTTACAGCGATGAAATTCTTTGGTTTGCCGGACTTCATCCGATGTCCCGCGTCGAAAATTTGGAAAAAGAAAATATTAAAAAATTATATAAGCACATGCAAAAAGTTTTAGTTAAAGCTGTTGAATTAAAAGGCTCGAGTATGGACGACTATCGCACGATTTCCGGAAGGAAGGGGAATTTTCAGAATTATCAGCACGCGTACCATAAAACAGGAGAGCCGTGCGACAAGAAGGACGGGGGAATAATAGCCAGATTGAAAATAGGCGGACGATCGGCGCATTTTTGTCCGATTCATCAAAAAATAAAATAATGATAAACCAAAACAAACTGCTTATTGTTTTCGGAGGGATTGCATTGGCCGTTTTTGTCGTAATTGTAATATGGTGGAATCAGAAAAAAATCATCGATATCAATGGTTCTTCTCTGGTTTCACCGTCTGTTGTCGATAAAATGGGGATTATTACCGGCACCAAATGCACCAACGGCGACGGCCGGCTTTTCAGCGTCATGATGCCTTCTGATCCGGAAACGCGCCCGCTTTCCGGCATTGCTCAAGCAGATATGGTCTTTGAAATGCCGGTTACGCCCGGCGGAATTACGCGGATGATGGCCGTTTTTCAATGCGAGCAGCCAGAAAAAATAGGTTCAATCCGCTCCGCTCGGGAGGATTTTATTCCTTTGGCCGCGGGCCTGAAATCAATTTACGCCCACTGGGGCGGGGAGCGCAGCGCGCTCACCCGGCTCAATGCGGGTGTACTGGACAATCTTGACGCGCTTACGAATAAGGGCGGAGCTTTTTACCGCGCGGCTGGAATTAAAGCGCCTCATAACGGTTTTACAAGTTACGAACGGCTGGCAAACGCAAGCGAATTGTTAAAGTATGAACCTAAGAATTCTTTTGCCGGATATCCCCACGACGATAAGAAACCAAACCGCAATCTGTCGAATTTAGTTGACGGCATTGATATTGATTTCGACACGATTTACGACGTTAAGTGGACATATAATCCGGAAAGCAATACGTATTCAAGATCAAGAGGCGGTCGGCCCGAAATAGACAAGAATAACAATCAAACAGTAACCGCCAGTGTCGTTGCCGTTGTGCATACGACGTGGACGCCTTTGGCGGGCCAATACATAAACGTGAGAGTTTCCGGCGTCGGGGCGCTGGAGGTGTACCAAAACGGAGTAATCATCACGGGAACGTGGCAAAAGGCCACCGCCGTCGACAGCAAACTCTTCTTTTATGACCACGAGGGCAAAGAAATTAAATTTACCCCAGGAAAAATCTGGGTGGAAATAGCGGCCAAATGATTATTTTTCTTTATGGCGAGGACAATTACAGGCTCCGGGAAGCGGCAAAGGATATTGTGGAGAAATATAAAATAAAATACAAAAGCGGGTTTAATTTTTTTTCCGTCGATTGCGAGACCGATTTGGAGCTGTTAAGCGGCATTGCCAAAGAGCTGTCCTTTTTTAACGAGGTAAAACTCATACAGGCCAAGAACATGTTTTCCAATTCGTTTAAAGCAGTCGATATTATTTCCCAAAACGATTTTTTGCGCGACCAAGGAGTAACACTGTTGGTTCTCGGAGAAGATTCGGCCAAATCTCTCTCGTCCCAATCAAAAGAGTTATTTAAGATACTAACCGGTCCGAATTGTTTGGTTAGGGAGTTTGGTTATTTATCCGGCAAGAAAATGGAGAACTGGATATCGGCTCAGTGCCATGAAAGGGGATGTAAAATAACAAGTTCGGCCACTGGTAATTTAATTTCTTTGCGAGGTTCGGATTCCTGGTCCCTTATCCAGGAAATATCAAAACTCTGCGCGTATTGCCGAGGCGGTGTGATTACAAAGGAATTGGTCTTAGAACTCGTGCCTGACCGCGTTGATTCTAATATTTTTGAGCTTACAGACGCGCTTGCCCGCAGGGATAAATCTCAGGCGTTTTCTATTTTGTACAAACTGCTCGCCGTCGGCCAAAAACCGATTGACGTATTAGGCATGATTTGTTTCCAGATAAGGAATCTGATAATTCTCACTGATTTATCCCAGCGCAAATTGCAATCCGGAGAAATGGCCAAAAAGACCGGCCTACACCCCTTCGTCATAAAAAAAACCATGTCTGCCGTTAGGAATTTTACTCTCGGGGAACTGAAGGAAAAACATTCTCAATTATCTAATTTGGACATCGAATCAAAAATGGGCCAAAGAGATATTACAGACGCCCTTTTTAGCTTTATTTTTAAGGCCTAGTCAAAGTTAAAATTTTATTGTATAATCTTGACTCATGATCGAGTATCTTCACGTCGGAAAAGCCGCCGACTTATCTGACTACAAGGATAGGAGAATATATAGAATTCTTGAAATTTTACCGGGTTTTTTGGCTTGGGCGACATTGATTGCCATTGTCGCCATTTCTTTTTATTTCCCGTTCTTTACGGCGCTGTTTATTATAGTTTTTGACATATATTGGCTGATTAAGACCATTTATCTTTCCCTTTTAATGCGGGCTGCTTTCTTTAAGATGAAGGCTAATTTAAGAGTCGATTGGCACGAAAGGTTAAACCGTCTTCAATGGCAGGACATTTATCATTTGGTCATATTGCCTTTCGCCACCGAGCCCATAGAAGTTCTTAGGGAAAGCTTTAAGGGATTAATTAAGGCGGAGTATCCGCTGGACAAAATGATTGTTGTTTTGGCCCGCGAGGAGAGAGTAATTGGAAGCAAGGAAATAGCGGAAGAAATAGAAAAAGAATACGGTAGCAGGTTTTACAAGTTTTTAATTACATCTCATCCAGACGGACAGGAGGGGGAAATAAGGGGGAAAGGATCAAACGAGACCTGGGCGGGACAGCGAGTCAAAAATTACATTATCGATCCTGCGGGCATTCCTTATGAAAAGATTGTCGTTTCAGTTTTTGACATAGATACGATTGTCCATCAAGATTTTTTCTCCTGCTTGACCTGGAATTATTTAACGGCTGAAAAACCGTTAAAATCTTCTTTCCAACCCATCCCGCTGTTTATTAATAACATATGGGAAGCGCCGGCGTTTGCCAGAGTTTTCGCATTTTCAACCACGTTCTGGCAGATGATACAGCAATCTCGCCCCGAACAATTAGTTACATTTTCATCCCAATCAATCTCGTTTAAGGCGCTCGTTGACGTCGGCTTTTGGCAAAAGAACGTTGTCAGCGAAGATTCAAGAATATTCTGGCAATGCCTATTGCGGTATGACGGCGACTGGCGGACTGTGCCCATGTATTTCCCGGTTAACATGGATGCCAATGTCGCCCCGACATTTTGGAAGACATTAAAAAATCAATATAAGCAGATATTGAGATGGCATTACGGAGCGGAGAATAATCCCTATTTTATGTTCGGTTTTTTAAAGAATAAAAAAATACCCCGAAAGACAAAATGGCATCAAACATTTGTAACGGCGGAAAGAACCCATTCCAGCGCCACGAATGCCATTATCATTTTCCTTTTAGGCTGGCTTCCCATTACGCTGGGCGGGGAATCGTTTACGACCACAATATTGTCATACAATCTGCCAAGGATTACAGGGACGATAATGAATATCGCCATGCTCGGTTTGGTGACATCAGCGATAATATCGATTACTCTTTTGCCGCCCCGCCCGCCAAATTACGGAAAATTCAAAGCAATTTGGATGGTCTTGCAGTGGATATTGTTCCCAATTAATTTTATTTTCTTCGGCGCCGTGCCGTCATTGCACGCCCAGACGAAACTGATGTTCGGTAAATATATGGGTTTTTGGGTGACGCCGAAATTAAGAAAATGATCCGTGTTGATGAAATGATGTAATGTGCTAGAATATTCTTTTTTAGGAGGTAATGATGTCGAATTTCTCGCAGACGAACATTTACAACAATAATTCGGCAAAATCAGATAAAAATTGCACCTTCTGCGGCGCGGGTGATTCGCCATTGACGGCCACAATTCATGTTTGCGAACCGTGTTTAAATATCTGCGCGGATATTATGAAAATAAGTATCGGTCCCCATTCCGTTGATTCTTTGGTGTTTCGGAACAGGGGAGTTGATGAAATGACCATCGCCGCATTTCTTGAAAGTCATAATAGTGATGGAAATATTTCAATGGGCGCTCTGTTTGATTTGTACCGGACGGCATCATTCAAGGCTGCGGAAATATCCTTTTCTGAAGAATTGGAAGAAATTGGAAAGCGTTCGCGAGCCATAAAACCGGAGCTGTCAGACGTTGGCAGAAAATATAATGATCTAAAATGTGAAGTCGCTCAAATTGACGCAAGACAAAAAGAATTACAGAAGAAACTGGAAATAGTAAAGGGCCTAGCCGCTATTCAAAATGTACCAGCTTCTGAATCTGATCCAGCCGCTCCTTAAGGAGCGGTAGTTTTTTTATTGACGGGTCGTCTTTAAGAAGCGCACGAGCTGTAGCCCGGGCTTTTTTAATCAATTCGACATTGGCCAAAGAAGCCATTGCTAGGTCGGCCATGCCGGACTGTTTTATGCCGAAAAATTCGCCCGGCCCGCGTGTCGCCATATCTTGTTCGGCCAATCTGAAACCATCGTCGTGTTTTATGAGAGCTTTTAGTCTGGTATTGCTCATGCCCGAAGATGTGAAAAGAAGGCAATATGATTGATGCTCGGCCCGGCCGACACGGCCTCGGAATTGATGGAGCTGGGCCAAACCGAATCTCTCCGCGCTTTCAATCATCATTATGCTGGCGTTGGGGATATCAACCCCGACTTCAATGACCGATGTTGCCACCAAAATATCTATTTTTTCGTTCTTAAAATCAGCCATTATTTCTTGTTTTTCCTTCGGCTTTAATTTTCCGTGAAGCATGGCCACCCTTAAACCGGGAAATATTTCCCCGGAAAGCTTTTTGTGCTCTTCTTGGACCGCTTTCACTTCCGCCCATATCGAATCCATTTTCGTTTGTTTTTTCGGCTCTCCGCCTTCTTCTTTTTTGGCTAATTCTATTCTCGGGCAGACGACAAATACTTGTCTGCCGTTTTTCACTTGAGATGATATGAAATTGTATGCCTCCTCTCTTTCTTCGGGAGAAATAATTCTGGTTATAATTTTCCGCCTATTTTTCGGCTTCTCTTTGATTATGGAAATATCGAGATCGCCGTATATAGTGAGAGCCAAAGAACGGGGAATAGGGGTGGCCGTCATGCTTAAAAGGTGCGGTACAGATTCCGTTCTCCGAACCAGGGCCTTGCGCTGATTTATGCCGAATCGATGCTGTTCATCAATTATCACCAAAGCCAATTTGTTGAATTTTACGTCTTTTTGAATGACGGCATGGGTGCCGATGACAATGTCGGCTTTCCCCTCGGAAATCAATTTTTTCAATGCCGGTTTTTTATATATATCGTCATTTATCCGAGAACTGTTTGATGTTAAAAGAGCAACACTGGTTCCAAAAGGATATGTCAGGTTTCTTATCGTTCTAAAATGTTGGTTTGCCAGAACTTCAGTCGGAGCCATGAATACCGCTTGATATCCCCGGTGGACTGTTTCCAGAGCGCAAATTGCGGCAACAACCGTTTTGCCGCTGCCGACGTCTCCCTCCAGCAGGCGATTCATGGGGTAGCTTTTTTCTAAATCTTTAAGTATTTCGTATATCGCTATTTTCTGGTCTCCGGTTAACTCAAACGGAAGTTTTGATATGTATTCTTTTATTAATTCTGCCTCCAGAGGGACGGGAATGGATTTGTACTGATTTATTTTTCTTCTTTCCAATAATGCTTTGAATTGGAAAAGCAGAAGATCGTCGAAGGCGAGCCTTTCCCTGGCTTTTTCGGCGTCGGATAATGTTGACGGATAATGGATATTTTTGATGGCCCAGCTGACATCGGGAAAACCCAGTTTATCACTTACCGTTCCAGGCAGCATATCCGGGATATTGATCTTGTCTATTATCGGCTTTATTAAAAATCTCAAGTATTTTGATGTGATTCCTTCCGTTTCTGGATATACGGGTATTAAGCCGCCGGTATGTTTTAATTGCGGCTCAAAATATTGAGTGTTTATTTTCTCGTATGTCGGACTTGAGAGCTGCAATCCCTTTTTGGTAAGAGTGACTTTGCCGGCTAAACTAACCCGGACTCCCTCTTTCAGAGTATTGGCAATGTAAGGCTGGTTGAACCAGACAGCCGTTATTCGGCCAGTGTCGTCTTCAACTATGGCCGATACAATTATCATTCGCCGCGGGAAAATCTGCCTTATCGCCATCTTGATAATATTCCCGACGATATTTACTTTTTGCCCTGGTTCGACTGAATCAATGGTTGAGATATCTCGATAATCTTCATACCGAGCCGGAAAATGCCAAAGCAATTCGCGGACTGTCTGTATGCCGAGCTTCTTCAATTTGGAAATATTCCTCGGCCCGACATTTTTTAGTTCCTGTATCGGAGTGGCGAGACTAATCATGGCATATATTTCATACCACTTGAACGAGGGAATTGAAAGCCTACGCGGCTTTAAAATATTGCGTCCTCGGCGCGACTCGAACGCGCAACCTTCTGCTCCGCAAGCAGATGCTCTATCCATTGAGCTACGAAGACAAATTACATCCCCAGCCTTTTTAGAATGATATCAACTGTCGAAGGCTCATGTTTCTTTTCGGGTACGTATTCTATCATCAAATGGCGGATTTCCAAAGGGTTTGTCGAATCCAGTGATATTCTCAAATAGGGCATATACCACTTTTTAATTTCTAAACTTAATTCTCCCGTGCGGCCGGGGATATAGTCAATCCAAAAGGATTTAATCTTAGCGTAAGTATACATTCTTTCATTTATTTCCACTCCTAATGTATTAATACAAATATTGATTTTATTTTCTTTTTTCGTGTTTGAAAGAATCAGGACTATGCCTCCAAGCGTCAGGACTATAGAAAATAAAATATTGTTTATCAAAAAAAACAGGACGATGCCAAATACGATGAGAAAGATAGAAAAAAGAAACGATTTTCTAAAATTTGCCCTTTCTTCCACGGTCCAAGAGATTGAAGTCTCATACTTTTTTGGCTCCACTATCTTTGGCGCTTCTTCTGTTTTTTTATTTCGGAGATCGATGATTTCAATCATGGCGATGGGGGTGGGATTCGAACCCACGGTACCGTTTTGCGGTACAGAAGTTTTCAAGACTTCCCGTTTCAACCACTCACGCACCCCATCCTAAAAAGGTTGGCGGAGGGTAGAGGACTCGAACCTCTAAAGGCTTTCACCTGCTGGTTTTCGAAACCAGTGCCATACCATTAGGCGAACCCTCCATCTCACATTTTAAAATACCATGAGAAGAATAAGTAATAAAGGAAAATAAAACCCTCCGGGCGGACGACGACGACAAGCGGCGACGAGCGAACGAAGGGAATGGTAAGGCCGAATTGCGGCTCAGCGTTGAGCGATAATGCTCTGCTGACAAGCGGCCTCTACCGTAAACATGCAAGGGGGCGTGCCCGGCTGGGATCGGGCACTACGTATTTCAGTGGTGGTTCTTGGTCCGTCGGCGCGTGTTCCGCACGCGGACGTCCAATTGGTCTTTGCTGAGCTGGCAGCTCAGACAAAGATCACGGTCATTCCGACGGCGGTTCAGTTCGATCTGACCGCCGCACTTCCGGCATGCGCACTTCTCGCAGAAGCGCACACCGTCGGACAATCGCCATGGGGTGACAATTGTCCCGCACTCACAACGAACCACCTCCGGCAAAAACCTGCCTTGGCCAGTTCCCAGCGTTTGTTCCATTACGTCTCCTTCAGAGAAGGTGCCCCGTAGGGGCGGTTAATGGGAATTACCGAATTGCTTCATTATACTCTCTTTCCCGTGAAAGTAAAGGGAACGCAGAGAAAGGGGTAAGGGCAATTATCCACTTTCGACAATACGCAAGAGGGAATATAATTAAACATATGTCAAAACAAACTATAGTCTGGGTCATCGTCATTGCCGTGGCGGGATACGGTATTTGGATGGTGACCAAGAACAACGGGTCGATCGGGCCGACTGGAGACAACGTTTCACCGTCTCCTTCAGTTTCGGGAAGCTCTGTGTCATCTGGGACAAAGTCATCAACCAAAACAACCGGCGGCGGCACAGCAAGCGGGACCAATGTCAGTTACAGCGATATATTGAGTCAGTATAAAACCAAAACGATTCAATTTAACGCTCAATGCCAAGCTACGCCGGGCCAGATGGCCTTAAAGACCGGAGAGAAAATTCTTTTAGACAACAGATCATCAGATACCAAAACATTAAAGCTTGATGCCGATACCTATACACTGGCCGGCTACAGCTGGAAAGTGGTTACGGTTAAAACAAGCAAGGCTTTGCCCTATATGATGGGAATAGATTGCCGGTCCGCGGGCGGAGTAACGGAAAATACAGCAACGATTAATCTTCAGGCCAACATATCAGACGGCATCTAATCATAAATCCCGCCGCTGGCGGGGTCGCGGAAATTTGCAAGCGGCTGGCGAGCAAATTATCCGTGACCGAAAGTTCCGCCTCCACCAAGGCGCAAGTAGGCAAGGGAATAAAAACGATTTAGTTAAAATAAAACACCTATTCAGGGTGTTTTATTTTTGGTGGTTCCGGGGGCAAGATTCGAACTTGCGACCTCCAGGTTATGAGCCTGGCGAGCTGCCACTGCTCCACCCCGGGATATTAAATTACCTTAATATCATACTCCTTCAATTTGAAGAAATCAAGAAAAAGTGTAAAATAATATGGTATTTTGGCGGCCGGTGTAGTTCAACGGTTAGAACGGAGCACTCATAACGCTCAGAAAATGGTTCAACTCCATTCACCGGCACATTACATAATCTCTTAATTCGGTATAATCAGAATATGAACATGGATTCTAAATACACATTTGAAACTTTGTCTTCGGGCCTAAGGCTCGTTTTGGTGCCGATGGAAGGAACTAGAACCGTGACTGTCATGGTAATCGCCGGAACCGGTTCCAAATATGAAACCAAAGAAATAAGCGGCATATCCCATTTTCTAGAACACATGATGTTCAAAGGAACGTCGCGCCGGCCCGGACCGCTGGATATTTCTCAAGAGTTGGAATCCATCGGAGCCGACTACAACGCTTTTACCAGCAAAGAAAACACAGCATATTACGCCCGCTCCAGCTCCGACAAATTCGATTTGATACTGGATGTCGTGTCCGACATTTATCTTAATTCAAAATTAGACGAGAGAGATATTACGATGGAGAAGGGGGTTATTTTGGAGGAAATAAACATGAGGCATGATGACCCCACTTCTCATGTCGCTGAACTGTTGGAAGAACTGATTTACGGCGACCAGCCGGCCGGATGGGAAATAGCGGGAAATAAAGAAACGATAATAAATCTGAAAAGGCAAGATTTTGTCAATTATTTTAATACCCACTATGTATCCGGAAATACCGTTATTGCTGTTGCCGGCAATATAAACATCGAGGAGGCGAAAGAAAAAGTCATAAAAACATTTGAGCATTTGAGAGAAAGCAAACCCGTTGGCAAGCCGGCGGTAATCGAAGCCCAGGAAAAACCGGAAATATTGATTTCATGGAAAGATACGAACCAATCCCATTTTTACATTGGTTTGCGGGCATATCATATGTTCGATGAAAAGAGATATGCCGAAAGTCTTTTGGCAATGATATTGGGGGGTGGCATGAGCTCGCGGTTATTCCAGGAGGTTAGGGAAAAAAGAGGCCTGGCATATTACGTGGGGAGCGATGCCGATATGTCTACCGACACCGGAATATTCACCGTCCGGGCCGGGGTAAATAAGGACAAGACCCACGAAGCGATTAAAGTCGTTATAGACGAATTACGGAAAATTAAAGAACACGGCATTACTGAAAAAGAGCTGCGCCAAGCCAAAGATCACGCCAAGGGAAGCCTGGCCATATTTCTTGAAAACTCCAGAAATATCGCAGGCGAATACGGAGGAACCGCTTTGTTCTTCGGTAAAGTTTTGACGCCCGAAGAAAAGCTAGCTAAAATTAACGAAGTAACGGCCGAAGATATTCTTAACGTGGCAAGAGATGTTTTCGACAATAGGAAACTAAATCTTGCTTTAATCGGACCCTTCAAGGACGATTCAGAGTTTAGGAGTATACTTACCATTTAATGCCCGATTCAAAAATCCAAATTGAAATATCGTCCGCCAGCATATTAAAAGCAATTTCAGTTGTTGTTCTTGTGATTCTTCTCTATCTTTTAAAAGACGTTTTAATTATTTTTCTATTTGCCCTGATTATCGCTTCAGCCATATCGCCGTTTGCCGATTGGATAGAAGAAAAGGGATTTCCGCGCCTCTTGGGGGTTATTCTGCTTTTCGGAATAGTCCTAGGCCTGATTACTTTGGTCTTTTCTCTGGTGATACCTTATTTTTCACAAGACATCGACAGGTTAGCGGGCATGCTGCCGGGAGTGGTTGATAAGATATCCGTTTCTTTGGAAAAAGCTCAAGCCGGAGCGCCCAGATATCTTGATTTTTTGAGCGAGGTTCAGAATGTTTTTGAGACTTTGTCAACTTACTTCCAACAATCGGCCCAATCAATTGTCGGATTTGTTGTAAGCATATTCGGCGGTTTATTCTCTTTCGTCGCCATTTTAGTCATTTCTTTCTATCTCTCGGTCATGAAAAAGGGCATCGAGTCTTTTTTAGGAGCGGTGGTTCCCGACAAATATGAAGAGTACGCCATCAGTCTCTGGAAGAGGACCGAAGTAAAAGTGGGCCGATGGCTCCAGGGCCAACTCCTTCTTTCGCTTATCGTCGGTCTGATGGTGTACATCGGACTATCGTTGCTCGGAATCAGATTTGCTTTGATTCTGGGGGTGTGGGCGATGCTGTTGGAAATAATACCGATTGTCGGACCGGTAATAGCCGCGATTCCGGCGATTATACTGGCATTTATGCAGGAACCGACATTGGGGCTGTGGGTTTTGATATTTTATATCGTTGTTCAGCAAATCGAAAATCACATACTGGTGCCTCTTGTTTTGGGCAAAACCATCGGTCTTAATCCCGTCGTGGTCATTATCGCTCTTCTCGTCGGCGCTCAACTGGCCGGTATTCCCGGCATGATTCTCTCGGTCCCGGTCTCGACTGTAATAGTGGAGATTTTCGAGGACATGGCTAGGGAAAAAAGATCGAGGAAAGTTACATCATAATGCTGTACATAGTAGCGACGCCCATTGGAAATCTCGAAGATATCTCAATTCGAGCGATTAATGTTCTTTCCAATGCTGATTTAATATTGGCCGAGGATACCAGAGTAACTAGAGTTTTGCTTGAACGTTACAACATCAATAAACAGCTGGTGGCGTATCATCAGCACAGCGACGAGAAGAAAATCATAGAAATTGCAAATTGGCTGAAAGAAGGCAAAAAAATCGCTCTCGTTTCAGACGCGGGCACGCCGGGAATAAATGATCCCGGCAATTACTTAATTTCACAACTACTTGGGGCTGTCCCAGATTTAAAAGTCGTGCCCATTCCCGGACCGAACGCGGCTATTGCCGCGCTTTCAATCTGTGGCTTTTCCACGGACCGGTTTGTCTATCTGGGTTTTCCGCCCCATAAAAAGGGCCGCCAGACCTTCTTCAAAAATATTGGGGATATCAAGGAAACCGTGGTACTCTATGAATCAAAGCACAGGATTTTAAAAGCCCTAGATCAACTTGCGCCGCTTAATCGTCCGCTCGTGGTTTGCCGAGAATTGACTAAGCAATTTGAAACCACATATCGCGGCTCGGCCGAAGAAATCTTAATGAAATTAAAATCCAGCGAACCCCTCGGCGAATTCGTAGTGGTCGTGGGGCCAAAACGAAAAAATGGAAAATAAATTCTACATTACGACCGCGATTCTTTATACAAATGGACCCGTGCATATCGGTTTTGCTTTTGAGTTGATTTTAGCGGATGTGCTGGCTCGCTATCACAGACAGCAGGGCGATAATACTTGGTTCTTAACCGGTACTGACGAACATGGCACATCAGTATCACGCGCGGCTGAAAAACTTAACAAGAAACCGATTGAGTTGGCAGATGAGGTTGCTAACCAGGCCCAGGAATTGGTTAAAATTTTGAATATTTCGAACAATGATTTTATTAGAACAAGCGATCAAAAAAGACATTGGCCGTCGGTTATTAAGGTTTGGAATAAACTTCTCGAGAACGGAGATTTGTATAAAAAAGAATATGAGGGTCTATATTGTGTCGGCCACGAATCTTTTATTAAAAAGAGCGATCTTGTCGATGGCGTCTGTCCCTTGCATAAAACGAAACCGGAGACAGTTAAAGAAGAGAATTGGTTTTTTAAACTTACGAATTATAAAAATGAAATTAAAAATAAAATTGAATCAGGCGAACTGGAAATTAAGCCCGAATCAAAAAAGAATGAGCTGTTGAATCTTCTCGGAGATGCTGAGGATGTGAGTTTTTCCCGTCCGGCGAGTAAATTGAAATGGGGGATTCCAGTTCCAAACGATCCGGAATCCACTTTATATGTATGGGCGGACGCTCTTACTAACTATATTTCAGCTCTCGATTACGCCAGCGATGAGAAAAAGTTTAATGAATATTGGCCGGCTGATGTCCATTTAGTCGGAAAAGATATTTTACGTTTTCACGCAATGATTTGGCCGGCGATGCTTTTATCGGTGGGTTTGAAATTGCCAAAATCAATTTATGTCCATGGTTTTATAAATGTTGATGGGCAGAAGATGTCTAAAACTGTCGGCAATGTTATTGACCCGTTTAAAATAATTGAAAAATACGGCGCCGATGTTGTCCGTTACTTTTTGCTGCGCGAAATTCCATCTGACCAAGACGGCGATTTTTCCGAAGAGAAATTAATCGCGCGCTACAACGGCGACTTGGCCAACGGTTTGGGGAATTTGGTTTCCAGAGTGGCAACGCTGATTGAAAATAACATGGACAGCGAATTAATATACAGTTCTTCGGTAATTGACGAGGAACTCAAGAAAGCCGTCGTGAGGATAAAGGAAAAATATGGCAGGGCCATAGATAACTTTTTGCTTCATGAGGCGCTGGCTTCGGTGTGGGAACTGATTTCTATCGCGAACGTATACATAAATGACCACAAGCCCTGGGCATTAGCCAAAGAAGACAAGGCTGAATTTTTAACGGTAATGACTAATGCTGTTTTCTTGATTTATACTTTGAGTAATTTCCTGCTCGACCCATTCGTACCAGAAACTGCCCGGAAAATCAGGGAAGTCTTCGGCGCAGAAGAAAAAATATCCCAAATCGACGGTTATAAATTTATTATAAAAAAAACAACCCCTCTTTTCCCTCGCTTAATAGCTAAGTCCTAATGGTTATTTTTGACTCGCACTGCCATCCGCAGTTTCCGCAATACGATAATGACAGAGAAGAAATGATCGCCCGCGCCCTTGGCGCGGATATTGGCATGATTTGCGTGGGTACGGATTTAAAAACTTCGCGGCAAGCTATTGAGCTCGCACAAAATTATGATAGTGTCTGGGCAACGGTCGGATTGCATCCGAATGATAATCTTGGAGAAAAATTTGACGCGGCTGAATATGAAAAATTATTGAAAATGTCTAAAGTCGTGGCCATGGGCGAGATTGGTCTTGACTATTATCGAACTATCGAAGAAAAAGACAGACAATTTCAGCGTCAAAGATTCGAAGAACAGCTTAATCTGGCTGTAAAAATTAACGTCCCAATTATTATTCACTCGCGTGATGCCGGAAAAGGAAGCATCGGCATTGTCCATAATGATCTAATCGCAATCTTGAAAAATAATTTACCGCCCAAACTCGGCGTTGCGCACTCGTTCACAGGTTCAATAGATGAAGCAGAGAAATATTTAGACCTGGGATTTTATCTTGGATTTAACGGCATCATCACATTTGCCCGACAATACGACGACATGATCAAATCTGTGCCGCTCGAAAGAATTCTCCTTGAGACTGATGCGCCGTATTTGGCGCCGGTGCCGCATCGAGGGGAAAGGAATGAGCCCATATATGTGACAGAAGTTGTACTCAAGATTGCCATGCTCAAGAATTCAACACACGAAGTAGTTATTAATCAGACAACGGGAAATTGCAGATCAGTATTTAAAATATATTAGAAAAAACATATACTTTGTAATACATGAAATATGACCCTTCTAAAATAGAGAAGAGATGGCAGAAATATTGGCAGGAAATCGGAATCGGCAAGGCGGATAATAATTCATCGAAAAAGAAGAAATATATTCTAACCGAATTTCCATATCCTTCCGGCGAAGGTTTGCACATGGGCCATTTACGTCCCTACACAGCCGGCGATGTATACAGCCGGTTTCACCGGATGAATGGTTTCGAAGTTCTGTATCCAATCGGTTGGGACGCGTTTGGCTTGCCGGCCGAGAACTTTGCCCTAAAAAAAGGAGTCCATCCTAGGATTTCCACGGCTAATAATATTGAAAATGCAAAGAAACAGCTCTTGAGCTGGGGCATGAGTTTTGATTGGTCGCGCGAGATAAACACGACCGACCCCGAATACTATAAATGGACGCAATGGATATTTTTGCAACTTTTTAAGGCCGGACTGGCCTATGAGGCGACGGGATTGATTAATTGGTGTCCGTCGTGCAAAACAGGATTAGCCAACGAGGAAGTGATTGACGGCAAATGTGAAAGATGCGGAACTGTCGTTGAAAAAAAGGAACTTCGCCAGTGGTATTTAAAAATTACGGCTTATGCCGACAAGCTTCTGGATGGATTAAAATATCTGCCCGAATGGCCAGGGCCGGTGAAATTGCAGCAAGAGAATTGGATAGGCAGATCGGAGGGGGCGTTGATAAAATTTTCCATTCTCCATTTCCAATTCTCAGAAGAATTAGAAGTTTTTACGACGAGAGCAGATACATTATTTGGCGCGACATTTCTGGTCATATCACCGGAATTGGCAAAGAGGTGGATTGATTCAGGATGGCAGGCGCCTGATGATGTGGGAAAATACGTCAAAATATCGCTGGCCAAAGAAGAACGACAACGAACGGCTGAAGATAAAGACAAAACAGGCGTTGATACCGGCGTTAAGGCCATAAATCCGGCCAATAAAAAAGAAATTCCAATTTGGGTGGCAGATTATGTTTTGGGAGGATACGGCACGGGCGCAATTATGGCCGTGCCTCAACACGACGAAAGAGACAAGGAATTCGCAAAAAAATTTGGCTTGCTAATTGTCGACGAACCTTTAGTGCCTATCAATGAAGCTATTGAAAAATTCGGGACTAAAAAAATTCAGTACAAACTGCGGGACTGGGTTTTTTCAAGACAGAGATACTGGGGCGAACCGATACCGCTGGTCCATTGCGATAAATGCGGCATCGTGCCGGTGTCCGAAGATGATTTACCTGTCACGTTGCCTGAAGTTGAAAAATATGAGCCTACGGGGACGGGCGAATCGCCGTTGGCGGCGATTGAAGAGTGGGTGAACACTAAATGCCCCGAATGCGGGGGAGATGGAAAAAGAGAAACAAATACGATGCCTCAATGGGCGGGGAGTTCCTGGTATTGGTTAAGATATGCTGATCCAAAGAACAAGAATGAGCTTGCCGATAAATCGGCATTAAAATATTGGACGCCGGTTGATGTGTATTTCGGTGGCATGGAACATACCACCCTGCATTTGTTATATTCCCGATTTTGGAATTTGTTTTTATACGACCAAGGTTACATAACTGAAAAAGAGCCGTATCTAAAACGCATTCCCCACGGCATAGTTTTGGGTTCTGACGGAGAAAAAATGTCAAAATCCAGAGGAAATGTCGTGAACCCCGATGAAATACTCGAGAAATACGGGGCCGATACAATGCGAATGTATGAACTTTTTCTGGGTCCTCATGAATCAACTGTCAGTTGGAACAGCAAAGGCATTGTAGGGGTCAAGAGATTTTTAGATCGAGTTTTTGGATTTATATTCGATGAATCGGCTCCGGAATCAAAGACAGTTCACAAGCTGATAAAAAAAATTACAGAAGATATTTCGTCCATAAAATTCAACACGGCAGTTGCCGCATTCATGCAATTCCTAAATGAAAACGTCAGGCTTAATAAAAAAGACTGGGAAAAATTTATCATTCTTCTTGCCCCGTTTGCTCCACATGCCACTGAAGAGATATGGCACGAGGTTATGAAAAATAAAGATTCGGTTCATGCGCAGCTTTGGCCGGTCTACGACTCCGGTTTGATTTTGGATGAAAAAGTTAAAATCGTGGTACAGATAAACGGAAAAGTCAGGGATATGATAGAGGCCGATTCCGGTTTGACTGAATCTGAAGCTAAAGAATTGGCCCTTGGAAGCGAAAAAGTAAAAAAATATTTGAAAAGCGGAAATATTGGAAAAATAATATACATTCAAGACAGATTGATTAATTTTGTAGTTTGAGATATAGTGCGGGTAATTAACCGGCTGATTAAGGTGGCAGGTTTCATCAGAAAGATTAAATTCTATCACCCCGGATCGGCTTATAAGAATGGCAGACAGAGATCAAGAATTCGTAGCCATGATAATTAAAGAAATCGTCAACCATCCCGATGATGTGGTGGTGGTAAGAACGGTAGACGAGCTCGGAGTACTTCTTTCCGTAAAGGTTCACAAGGAAGACATGGGCCTGCTCATCGGACGTAGCGGGTCAACCGCCAAAGCAATCAGGACATTGGCCCGAATCGTGGGAATGAGAAATAACGCCCGAGTTAATTTAAGAATCGAGGAGCCGGAGGGCGGAAGAGGGGAAAGTTCCGAGCCAAAGAACATGGACGACGTAATAAGCGAACTCAATATGTAATTCTGAACCGGCCCGGAAGGGCCGGTTTAAGTAAGATGATGAAATTTGATATTGTCACAATTTTTCCAAATTTTTTTGATAGCTTTAAAGGCGAGGCCTTAATCGCGCGCGCCCTTAAAAAGAAAATAATTTCGATAACCGCACACAATCTTAGAAGTTATAGCAACGATAAAAGAGGGACCGTCGATGACAGGCCATACGGCGGCGGCGCCGGAATGGTGTTGATGTTTGAGCCGATATACAAAGCTGTAATAAAAATAAAAAAAAGAAATGTTAGTTCCCGTATTATCGCGTTTAATCCCAAAGGGAAAAAGTTCAATGAAAATATGGCCCAAAGATTATCAAAGTACGACCAGCTTATCTTTATTTGCGGACGGTACGAAGGAATTGACGAAAGAGTGATGCGGGAAATCGCGAACGAAGAAATATCCATCGGCGACTATGTTTTGTTTGGCGGCGAAGTGCCGGCGATGGTTGTGATGGAATCTGTGACACGTTTAATCCCCGGCGCGATTGCCAAGCAGGAATCTGTTGAAAATGAATCATTTCGCGATGTTAAAGGAATCGGCAAAGAACAGCTTACAAAATACATTGAATATCCGCATTATACGAGACCGGAAGTAATCAGCGTTGATAAAAAGAAATTGAGAGTCCCAAAGGTTCTTCTTTCCGGCAATCATAAAAAAATCGACGAATGGCGGAATAAGCACAGTAAATAATTTGACGTGTTAAAATTTGTATAGTATTTTCCCTGAAGTTCTGGAGGATTGTAAATGAAGTCCCGCACACGTCAGGATCGCGTCGCGGCTGTTCTTAAAAAAATCATAGGATTAACAAAAGATGGAAAATTAGAATGGAAGGAGAATCCGGGATTTGATGAGGGTATATCATTTGTTTGTTTTTATGAATATGGGGATGTAAATGATTCTGAGGTGTTAATCATTTCAGATAACGGCACGAGCATAAGATTAATAATTTCCTTAGACCAGACAAAGATGGAAGCGGTTGGCGCAAAGAGTACCGGTATTGAATTGACTATATACAATCATCACTTACTTCTGGATTTATTTTGCGAAATCAGAAAGCGGACAGGCAAGGGGCAAAAAGTACGGATGATGTTTGATAATTTAAAAAAAGGAGTCACGATAACGTGGTTTGTTGGCCTCGCACGCAAGAGGTTGCACCAATTTGCAAATAGGGCTTAGGCCCTTTTTTATTCCCACGGAATGTAAACAAGAGTGTTGACTCTTGAATCATTGCGAGTATAATGAGAATACCAAAATAGATTTACACAACTTAACACGTAGTTGAACCACGATTGCCCTTCGATAGACTCAGGGTAATCGTGGTTCTGCTTTGGAAAGAACCCAGGAAAGAACATTGTCAATTTCATACAGATAACCAGTCTATTTCTATTAAGTTAGAATAAATTCTTTATTAAGAGAGTTTGATTCTGGCTCAGGATGAATGCTGGCGGCGTGGATAAGGCATGCAAGTCGAACGAGCTTTCTCCGCAAGGAGAAGGTGTAGTGGCGAACGAGTTAGTAACACCTTGGTACGTACCCTTTAGTCGGGCACAACCAGCCGAAAGGTTGGCTAATTCCCGATAGTCCCTCACGGGTAAAGTCGCAAGACGCTAAAGGAGCGGCCTAGGTCCTATCAGCTTGTTGGCGGGGTAAAAGCCCACCAAGGCTATGACGGGTAGGAGGCGTGAGAGCGCGACCTTCAACGGCGATACTGAGAAACGGATCGCACACCTACGGGTGGCAGCAGTCGAGAATATTCGACAATGGGCGAAAGCCTGATCGAGCGACGCCGCGTGCAGGAAGAAGTCCTTCGGGATGTAAACTGCTTTTGCGTGGGAAGAACTTTGACGGTACCACGAGAATAAGGGGTTCCTAACTCTGTGCCAGCAGGAGCGGTAATACAGAGACCCCAAGCATTATCCGGAATTACTGGGCGTAAAGCGCGAGTAGCCGGTTGCATTAGTCTGATGTTAAATTTCATGGCTTAACTGTGAAACCGCATCGGAAACGGTGCGACTTGAGCAGCTGAGAGGTACGCGGAACGTGCGGTGTAGGGGTGAAATCCATTGATATTGCACGGAACACCAAAAGCGAAGGCAGCGTACTGGCAGTTTGCTGACGGTCAATCGCGAAAGCGTGGGGATCAAAAAGGATTAGATACCCTTGTAGTCCACGCCCTAAACTATGCAGACTAGCTATTGGGAGCATCGACCCTTCCAGTGGCGTAGCTAACGCGTTAAGTCTGCCGCCTGGGAAGTACGGCCGCAAGGCTAAAACTCAAAGAAATAGGCGGGGATTCGCACAAGCGGTGGATCATGTGGTTCAATTCGACTATGAGCGAGGAACCTCACCAAGGCTTGAAATCCAGCTGCAAGCTTTCCGAAAGGAGAGCCGCCTACGAGGGTGCTGGACAGGTGCTGCACGGCTGTCGTCAGCTCGTCATGTGAAATAATATTCGCATCCCCATATGGCAACATATGGGTGCAACCAGCTCATATTGGGGAAGCCCTAACGGGTAATCCCAAGGGAAGTCTCCGGCAATTGCCGGATGACCCCTTAACGACTCAATCAATTAATCGATTGGATGATACTCGATGAGGCTAAATGCTGATGGGGTATCATAAAACGCTGGCCTCCCTATGGGAGGAAGGTATAGTCTAAGTTTTTCGTATATTAAAGAAAAACAGGAATGGTTTCCTTAAGTGGATTAACGAGCGCAACCCCCATCGTGTGTTATACGTGTCACACGAAACTGCTTTCGCAAGAAAGAGGAAGGTGGGGATGACGTCAAGTCAGCGTGGCCCTCTGATGCCTTGGGCTACACACATGATACAATGGGCGTTACAATGGGTTGCCAAACCGCGAGGTGGAGCTAATCCCATCAAAGGCGCCCCCAGTTCGGATAGGAGGCTGCAACTTGCCTCCTTGAAGCCGGAATCGCTAGTAATCGCTGATCAGAACGCAGCGGTGAATACGTTCTCGAATCTTGCACTCACAATGAAAGCGCCTGGCAGGTTAATTTTCTAATTGGTTAAAATCCAATCTCAAAAAAGAGTAGCTGAAAGTTAGTCATTATTTGCGAAAATTATGACGAAGGAACTGAAAGCAAAAGGCAGCTTCTAAAACAAAACTCAGTCGACCCATGGTTGGGCAGTGGGCATGGGGAAGACTCAATGCGCTATATGCGGAGTTTAGTCGATGCTTGGAAAAGAAAATTAACTGACCCAGGGAGATCTGACGCGGATATCAACAAATTTGATTTGACGCTGCGTCAGAAGTCAGCTAAGCTATAGTAATTAGGCACATGTGTCTAATGAAGGGCTTACTCTAATGTTAAATCCAGAATATGTGGTTGGTATGGTGGATGGAGAGGGCAGTTTTACTGCTTATATTCAAAATCCTGACATGCCGTCTACAAAAAAGAGAAGGGTACGTGTTGAACCCAGATTTTATATTAAGCTTATAGAAAAGGATAAGGATATATTATATAAGCTCAAAGAATTTTTTGGTTGTGGCAGCGTATACTTCCAAAAAGATAGTCGTCCGAATCATCAGCATTGTTATAGATATGAAGTATTCAATTGGAATGATTTAGACAATATTATTATTCCGTTTTTTAGGAAGAATAAATTGAAATTTGTTTCCAAGAGGAACGATTTCGAAATCTTCTGTGAGTTAATGGAACGGTTTAAAAAAAAAGAACATCATACTCTGGACGGTCTCAGGAATCTTTATAAAATTAAAGCTAAAATGCATTAGAGCTCGTCGTATGCGGGAAATCCGCAGGTACGATGGGAACGTCAATTCTGAAATCACAGAACACAATTGCCCGTCAAGTCAGGGGAGTCGGTAATGCCTGAAGATCCATATTTATATGTGGGGACATGGCAGGACCGATGACAAAGGCTAAGTCGTAACAAGGCAGCGCTAGCGGAAGCTGGTGCTGGATCACCTCCTTTCTATCAAAATTTTTGATGCACGAAAGGAAATAAATGCAAAATGAAGTCGATATCTCGTTTTTTGCGAGATGGCTGGTCCGAAGCCGAAATCGGAATTCCCGATAACGAATACAAACTTATCTAGGCTGGTTACTGTATGAAGTTGATAACAAGAAACCCTTCGGGGTTTTTTGATTTCTAAAGAAGGAATATAATAAAAGGGTGGATGCCAATTTTATACAAAATTTTCCATTCGGGCTTGTACTTCTGGCCCTTCTCGTTTTAGTTTACTGGATTCAGGCCTTTTTTATTATTTATCATCTTATCCGTTTCGGCATCGGCCCCAAACCTAAGATATTTTCTCTTATTTTTTTTGTGGGTTCGGCATTATTGTTCATGCTCGTTGCCGGTCTCTACGTAAATGCCGACTTATCTCTGGGCTCAATTTCAAAAATTTTTCCTGATTTAATAAATTATTAACATGGCTGACTCATTTTCAATATTCAAATCTTCAAAATATACATTCGACGGCAAGAAGCCCTATGAAAACGTGATTCATCTTCTTTATCGCCATTGGTTCGTGCTCTTTGGAAAAATTTTAGCTTTGGCCATTTTGCTCGTGATGCCGGTTGCATTGTATTTAAATCTCGGTTCGTATGTCTATGGATTAACAAATATTTTCTGGTTTCTTTATTCCATATATCTTCTCATCTGGTGGCATAGTTTATTTTACATATTAACCATGTATTTGCTGGATACGTGGATTGTGACAGATCACAGAATCATCGACAGTGAACAGCATGGTTTTTTCCACCGTATGGTTGCCGAGCTGAACATTTCAAGAATTCAAGACATTTCCGTGATTGTTTCCAGCCCCATTGCCACATTTCTGGATTACGGAAATTTAGAAATTCAAACCGCTGGCACCGAGCCGAAGTTTGTTTTCAAGCAGATTCCTCATCCTAACAAAGTTAAAGACGAGATTATGCGGGCTCACAATGAATATATGAGCCAGCACCGGGATAATATTGAGATTCACGAAAAACAATTCGCTGGAATTTAAAAACGGCCCGCAGACGCGGGCCGTTTCTTTATTTTATCTGATAAGTTATCGTGACACTGACAACAATTTCATTTTCTCCTGCTGGAACGTCTGGTCCTCCTCCGCCGCCCATACCTCGGCCTTCTTTGTCAAACGCGTAGAGGGGGATAGGGTATCCGCCGGTGTTTTCCATAAAATTGACTATCTTGCCCAAGCGAATTCCGACCTCATCCTTTAATTCGTCAGCTTTATTTTTCGCGTCTTCAATGGCCATTTTTCTGGCCTCGGTTTTCAATTTTTCCGGATCTTCGACTTGCAAACCGAGATTATTGACTTGTTCAGCGCCGGCTGATACCAATCCATCCAAGACATCACTGACTTTATCTAAATCCCTGATTTTTACTTCGAGCGACTGGTTGACCTGATAGCCGGTGATTGTCGGCTGGCCGCCAAATTGGGGATATCGATATTGCGGGAATATATTATAGCTCGATGTTTTTATATCTTTTTCATCAATGTTTTGTTTTTTCAAAAATTCAACGACCTTTTTTGATTTCGCGGAGTTATCATTTTGGGCCGCCTTTGGAGTCGCGGCTTGAGTTACAATCGAAGCGTTTATAACGGCGATATCCGGCTTAGCCATGACTTTACCCTGGCCGCTAAAAGATACGGTGTTCGCGCTGGTGGCCGTGTCCGATACATAAGCCGTGCTGGCCAAAAGGAAAATAGAGAGGATGATAAGAGTTGCTGTCGCTGACCAAACCAAATATTTGTTGTTCATTTGATTATTAGTTAAATTTTTACCTTAATATAATAGCACTTGGAATAAAAAAAGAAACGGCCCTACACGGGGCCGCCGGCATGATTATCATCGGCATCTGATTCCGGTGGAATATGTCTCGGACTGCTGAACGTTCCCACGGAACTTCGGTATTCATAATGGTCGCTAACTTTCACGACCATGACACCCTGACCAGCGCAGCTATCACACAGAGCCCATTTGCCGTTGCCGCTGTGCCTTACATTTTCTTTACTTCGACATCGGCCGCATATGAAATTACCTCCGTAAACACCTTTCTGCCAGACTATTGATGTCTCCGACATTTCTTTGCCTCGAAAAAACTGGTATAAATTTATCATCTATTGGTAGTAATGCAATTGTTGATAATATGAAACTGCCTAACAAAACACTGGAACGTAAATTATTCAGCCAGAAATACGGATATATCTGCGCCGTGGACGAAGTCGGCATGGGTTGTTTGGCCGGCCCGGTTTTGGTCTGCGCCGTCGGTTTCACTAATTCTTTTTATAATCGGGCTCACAAAGAATTACGGCGGTTGAGAGAGTCAAAACTACTATTGCCCAAGCAGCGGGAAAAATTCGCGTCAGAACTCATAAAAGAAAAAGGGCTAACGTATAAAATCGCGTATTGCCGTCCGAAAACCATAGACAGAGTAAATATTTATCAAGCGACGAGAAAGGCAATGAAGCGCGCTGTTCTAATGTGCGCAACAGCGCCCTTCGCCCAATTAAGAACGATTGTACTGGTCGACGGGCCAAGAAAAATTAATGATTTAAATATGGAGCAGATGGCGATTGTCAGAGGCGACCGTAAAGTTTTTGCCATTGCCTGCGCCTCGATTATCGCCAAAGTTTATCGCGACAAAATGATGTCTCGCTATGCGAAAAAATATCCGGGCTACGGTTTTGAAAGACACAAAGGCTATGGCACGAAATACCACCAGACCCAGTTGGCTTCTTTGGGTCCTTGCGAAATACACAGACGCTCATTCCGGCTGGAATATTAATTTGATACAATAATTAAATGGCAAAAATAGCGATTAACGGATTTGGGAGAATCGGGCGGGCGTTTTTTAAACTGGCTCTGGAAGAGTCAAAACTTGAAATTGTGGCCATAAACGATTTAGGCGATCTTGAAAATTTGGCCTATCTCCTAAAACATGATTCCGTCTATGGAAATTTTGGTAAGGAAGTGGCCGCGGAGAACGGTAAGTTGATAGTTGACGGCAAAGAGTACAAATTTTTGAGCGAGAAAGACGTCTCGAAGCTGCCGTGGGGCGAGCTGGGCGTTGACATTGTTGTTGAATCGACGGGTGCGTTTGAGAGTTATGAAAAAGCGGGCGTGCATTTGAAAGCTGGCGCCAAGAGGGTGGTTTTGACGGCGCCGGCGAAAGATGACGATGGTCCAATGGGCCAGACTGTTTTGATGGGCGTTAATGAGGACGCTTTAAAAACCTGCACAGTTTCTTCCAACGGATCCTGCACGACCAATTCTGCTTCGCCGATTATGGAAATATTGAACGAAAAAATAGGCATCCAAAAAGCGTTTCTTAATACTGCGCATGGCTACACGGCAACTCAATCACTGATTGACAGCTCAACTAAAGGGGAAGATTATCGCCGCGGCCGGGCCGCGGCGATAAATATTGTTCCGTCCACAACCGGCGCGGCCATTGCCGTCGGACGGGCAGTCCATGAATTGCTGGGCAAGTTTGACGGCGTGGCCATGAGGGTGCCGGTTTCCACCGGTTCGCTTTCTTCAATTGTCTTTTTGGCGGCCAGAGAAACCACGCCCGAGGAAATAAATAAAATTTTGGAGGAAGCGGCCAGGGAGCCGCGCTGGCAGGGGATATTCACCGTAACCCGCGAACAGATTGTTTCCACCGACATCATCGGCAACCCCCATGCCGCCATCGCCGATCTTTCTTTAACTCACGTTACCGGCGGCGACCTTTGCGCCGTCTATTCCTGGTATGACAACGAATTTGGATATACCAATTCTTTAGTTCAGCATATATTAAAAGTTGCTCAACTAGTTTAAAGAATGAAAAAACTTTTTTATGCTTTCGCGGTTTGTCTGGCCGTCATTTCTGCGTTATCTTTGGTTCCATTTAACGCAAGCGCGGCACAAGATGTTTGGGTTAACATTCCATCCTGCTCCGATGTCAACTATTCAGGCACGGTAAGTTGGAATGATCCCCAGCCAAACGCGGCCGGATTTGCGGTCAATGTTAAATCTCCCGAACGAAGCGACTGGACTGAATGGGGAAGGGGCGTTGAAAGAGGAGCGGTCGTTACCGGTCAGCCGCCTTACTCGGTTCCGATCCCTGGCCAGCTTCATTATGGCGACGACAGCTCGTTAGTTTTAAAACCGGGCCTCACCTATACTGTAAAGGTTAGCTATACACTGGCCGGAGATATTGGTTCTCTCAATTTCACGGTTCCCCGTTGTCCGACTCCGACACCGACAAAAACTGCCACCCCTTCGCCGGCAACAACCAAAACACCAACTCCTTCGCCTAAAACCAGTTCAGTTGCAACTACCTGCATCGATGATGCCAAATTAATCGCGTCGAATCGTACGGATGTTCAAGCGCCGGATTCACCTAACAATATTAATCTCGAACCAGAACAAGAATCCCAATTGACCATTACCGCTACCAATACCGGTGCTACAAAGTGGTATGACGGCAACTATTACAAGTTAATTAACTTAGCTCCCAAAAACACTCTTGGCCCGACATATGGCCACCTGCCCAATGCGGTTGACCCTAGCGGCCAGGTAAGCTGGACGTTCAAAGTTTTAGCGCCGACAGAACCCGGCACTTATCCAATAGACCTGCGGATGGTTCATATCAGCGGAGGAGAATATCTTAAACCGAACGGATCTAAATGCACCGCGCCTGCTTCGGATAAACCCTTCGGCCAAGGGCTATCATTTAACCTTATAGTGACTTCTCCAAGTCCATCGCCTTCGATGTCAGTTACGCCTATCGCGAATCAATCTGAAACATCGGGCGGATTCATGGGCTGGTTAAGTGATAATTGGCCCTTAGCCCTTTTAATACTAGCCATTATTGCTGGTTTGGGAACTTGGCTCTGGTTTGCCAAAAACAAATCAAGTTTTTCAAATCTTCCTCCACCCCCTCCGCCTGCAAATCCATCCATGCCAGGGTAATTTCTAACTGATATTACGCTCAGTAATAGGCAGATACCGTAAATTAATGAGGACTCGACAAATAAATATCTCGGTGGTGATTTGTTCCTTTATTCTCGGGTTGGTTTTGATGATCCAATTAACTGCTGCTGCCGAAGAAGCTGAAACAGGCAAAGATTGCGGCCCGGCCGAAAAATATTTTCCCAAATCGCAAGTTGAATCTATCTACGGCAAAAAGATTAGTTATACGATTCTAATCAAAGCCGGGGCTATAAATCCGGCCGGAACTAAGGAGTCGGCTAATTGCCGAATATTTTTTGATTCCAGCGGCCCGCTTTCAAGAAGCGACAATTTGGCAACGAGTTATGTGATTTATAATTCTGATTCGTCGGCGATCAGTGCGGCCGCCAAGCCGGATAATCCGAATAATGTCCAAATGGATAAAGTCGCCGATATTAATATCGGCGACAGGGGAACATTATGGGTTGTCGGCGCCGGCTCTCCATTACCTACCTATATGATGCAAATCCATAAAGGACCTCTGCTTCTGGGCGTTCTATATTGGGATTCTAATAATCGCTCAAAAGCGGAAGATCTTTTGAGAGGAGCTGTCCAAGATTCAAAATCCAGTCCGACTCCAAACCCAAGCAAGTCAGTTCAACCATCCGTTTCCAAGACTCCCGAAACTAAGGCGCCGGTCATAACTTCCATAACTAGGAGCGGAACAAAAAGTTCAGATTTTCCGGCCGGGATTTTCAGCAACTTTACCCCTGACGGCCAAGCTCTGTACAAATATTATTACGGCTATGCGACAATAAGGGGCAAAAATCTGTCCGGAAGCGTATTAAGCAGCGACAATAAGGGCAATCTTGCTGGAGATCCGGCGATTGAATTCAGAAAAATCGAATCTTACGACAACGGCAAGATGCTCATTGCCCAGATAGTCGTCAAGACATTCGCCAAGGAGGGAACCACCAATATTATCGCTACCGATTACAATGGCCAATCTAAATATCCGGTGACAATCACCATAACCGGCACTCAATATCTGCAAAGATTATACAAAGATAAGCCCATATTTTTCGGCGGTGACTGGGCAGATAAAGCTCCGAATTCAAACATTACTAATCTTATCCAGGCGATAAATAAGGGCTTGTTAACTATCAATCACCCGAGTTATCAAAAACTTTTTATAATACCGTATATATTTGAAGCTGACGCATGGAATGATTTTGCTGAGACTCGGTTTTGCGGAGACTCTGCTAGCAGAGGTTTCAGGGCCGCGGGCTGTGCATCGCCCGGCGATTCAATAATTTATCAGCAGGCGGATTTGTCAGACCTAGATTGGTTATCACAAACCATACTGCACGAATCAGCCCATAAGCTTCATTTTTATAATTTAGGAAAATACTTCCCAATACCCAGTCGTCCCAGTGGTTTTCAAGCAAGAATTAAGACCTTGTCTGACCCAGAAGTTGCTTATTGTCTATACATCCCAGTTAAAATATTGGACGGTAGATTTTACTGGTTCGGCGATAATGATTCCCTAAGGAAGCCGCGCTGTGGATTTATATATCAATACGGCGCATCGGGGGTTTATAGAAATTTAAAAAATAATGATTATTATGAACATGTTGCAACTCTAACCCAGGCGCGTGTATTTGCTGGCGATTTATTCAACTACCCTGAAGCAAAAAACAACCCAGCATACGGCAAGGAAATAAATCTGTTAAAAGAATATGGATTCGTCAAATAAACAAAAGAGGATAATGGTAGCACTCAGCGCCACTTTCTTTATTTTGCTATCGGCAAGCTTTGTCTTGGCTTCAGAAAAAGACTATCTGATTCTCTCCGTTTCAATAACAAACGAAAATATTAATATTAATTCCATAACGCAAAAGATTTTTGATGACGCCAATTTACCCATACCAACAGAAGGGACTTACGTAGTGAGTCTAATCGATGGGAGTACTGTAGTTTCCAGAGGATTTTTTGAAGTTTCTGACAATACCGCCGACCTGGAGGTAATCGGGAAACGTTCCGGGGATGCTGGAGATCAATATGGCGAATCCCAAAGCAACCGTAAAGATGCACTTATATTCCTGCCCCTGACTGTGAGTGCTGAAGCCGCAAATAGTTCAATTAGGATATCAAAAAACGGGCAAACACTTCTCGCTCAAAAATTAAGTGAAATTCCAATCAATATTGTCAGCGGCCTGAATGCGAGGATAATCACACCCATGCCGTCAGCCTCCTTTCCGCCATTTCCGACTGAAGATATACCTTCCAACAACTGGCTGTTCTGGTTTTTTGGATTAGCGGCAGTAATATCAGTGGCACTTACCATCTTTCTTATAAGACACAAGGGACAAAAACCACAACCGTCAATAAATACTCCTCAAATCCCGTTGCCGTAGATCCATTTCTTTTGTTGACGACAAAATCCATAATCAAGAGTATAATTTACATATCATTTTAAGTAGATGTTAACCATGAAAGGTTTTATTTCTGCGTTTCTGTTCGTGATTCAGCTTTTGATTGTCTTTTTAGTTCTTCTTGGCTTTGTTTTGCAGAATGAATTAGCATTATTATTGTTTTATTTTCCGCTGCCGCTATTAATTATTAGCGTGATTCAGGTTCTCTTAACGAAAAATTTGATGCGAAAGATTCACATCACTCTGAGTATAATTTCTGGTATTGCATGGCTGGGGACAGCTATTTCTATTGGCGGAAATCCCTTATTAGATTTTTTTAGGTAGAATGATGTCTCAATATATTTCTGAAC